>Ga0207155_1020_pt1 | contig 38873 bp, 22 predicted proteins | sample Alteio_BWMinHeat_26_FD_153515 | JGI IMG/M metagenome (GOLD analysis project Ga0207155, IMG submission 153515) | Enriched cells from forest soil in Barre Woods Harvard Forest LTER site, Petersham, Massachusetts, United States -... | ecosystem: Environmental > Terrestrial > Soil > Temperate forest >... | reverse complement strand
AAAGACTCCTTTTGAGGTTAGGGATTTTAAAAAGTAAGGCATACAGAATTTTCAAGGATATTTAATGTACTTCATGCTTTGGGAGCACTACACCGGTGGTACTTCTTTTTATTTAAATTAAATTGATAATCAGGTATTTTAGCATAAGAAATTAATCGAGTTTAAGATGCAATATCCGCAACGGTTTCTAAGGTTTTTTTTGATTTTAATCTTTCTTCATACATCACTGCAAATTGTGGGTCAATCACACTTAACATCGGTTGACTCATCTCATTTGAGGGGCATTCCACGGGTAATTCATTACTCTAAGAAACAATTTGAAGGAGATCCACAATTCTGGACTATGTGTCAAGATAAAGATGGAATACTATATTTTGGAAATAATGATGGCGCATTAATTTTTGATGGTGAACATTGGCAAAAAGTAAAATTGCCCAATAATTCATCAATCAGAAGTTTAAAAACTAGTAAATCGGGCGTTGTGTATGCCGGAGGTTTCAATGAGTTTGGAACAATCACTCGAGATCATCTGGGAAATTATCACTATCAGTCTCTAACTAAACTGCTTCGTGCTGAAGACAGAAATTTTGAAAATATCTGGCAAATTCATGAAGTAGAGGGCAATATCGTTTTTAGAAGTTTTAAATTCCTGATCGCGTTTGCAAACAATAAAGCGCTCACACTTCAAGCTTCTGGTACTTTTGATTATTCAACAGTAGTACGTGATGAACTCTACGTGCAGGACAGCGAAGGCTTGAAACTTCTCAATATTTCATCACTAGAATTTAAACTGCTTTTCAATCGCAATGATTTCAATAAAGAAGAGCTGGTTTCATTTTTACCCGGAATCAAAAGAAATGATTTCGTTTTATTGACCAAGCAGGGTTCGATATTTCATGTTGATAGCACAAAACATAAGGTGGCGTTCATGCAAAAACTGCAGCCTTTGCAAGCTAATAATCTAATAACGTGTGCCATTAAATCATCAACAGACCGCTACTATCTGGGTACATTAAGCTCGCAGATGTTTTCCATGGAAATGATCGGCAATAAGTTGGTAACTAGTAATGCATTTCCTGCACTTCAAGATAATACCGTCTTGAATTTATTTGAAAGCAATGAAAGAAATATCTGGGTGTTGCTTAACAATGGTATTGATTGCATCACCACCTCATCGCCAATGTCTTTGCTATTTGAAAATGCCTCTGTCTATGATGCGTTGCCCAACGGAGATGATCTTTATGTAGCTACCAACCAGGGCGTTTTTATTTCTGTACCTAATGAAGAGCGCAGATCAAAAGGAATATATTTTAAAAATATAAATGGACTTGAAGGGCAGGTCTGGGCTCTTCACCAATTTGAAGGACAGATTTTATGTAGTCATGATCACGGACTTTTTACAGTTTCTAAAAGTAAAGTGACAAAAATTCCAGGCGTACAGGGCGTTTGGAAAGTAATAGCTATCAAAAATAAACCCGGTTTTTATTTAGCATGCACTTACGATGGGTTGTTTCTTCTTACTTACAGTATTGACAGAGGTTTTGAGATACAACACAGACTTGAAGGATTTAACGAATCAAGTAGGGATATTCTTCAGAGTGAAGATCCAGGTGTATTTTGGATTTGTCACGGATATAAAGGTGTATATAAAATCAAAATAGAAGATTCTTTTAAACGCGTTACAAGTCTTGAACATTTTAAAGATCAGAATGGACTTCCATCTCCGTTTAATGTGAATGTTTTCCGGTGGAATAATGAAATTGTCTTTACAACAAATCGGGGGATTTTTACATACGATCAAAAAGACAATCGCTTTCAGTCTCATCCATTCCTCACTAAATTATTTGGTACTGAAAAGAATGTGAGGACGATTCTTCAACACGGAGACAAGACATGGTTTGTCTATGATAACGAGGTTGGATATTTTGACACGATCGATAAAAACCCACAATTACATAAAGGTCTCTTTCTACAGTTAAAAGGAACGTTTAATCCAAGCATGGAATGCATTGTGCCCTTAAACGATCGGTATGTTTTAATGGGCACTAACACGGGGCTATATTCTTTTGATTTGTCCCTCAATACAATGGTTAAGAAATCAAAAACATTAATAACCAGTGTAACTTATAATGATGCTTCTAAGGAAGTTGTCTGTCCATCAAGTTCTAACAAAGGATCTATTTTAAAATTGCCTTATCATACAAGCTTATTGATTTTTAAATTCTCCGCTCCTGGTTTTTTGGAAAAGACGAATGTGGAATATAGTTATAAGATTGATGGCGTGGATGAAAACTGGTCTCCCTGGCAGATATCTTCTACTAAAGAGTTCAGCATTTTTAGGGCAGGTAATTATTCCTTTCATGTTAAAGCCAGAAGTCTCTTGGGAGAAGAGTCTGAAGAAGCAGTTTATTATTTTGAAATTCTTCCAGTTTGGTATAGAATGGCATGGGCTATCATTGTTTATAGTATTATCGGAGTGGCTGCAATAATTCTGGTAGTGATACTAGTCAAGCAAAAAATGCAGCATGAAAAAGAGAAGACGCAAGGAGAGGAAAGAGAGAAAAGAAAGGCGCTAGAACTCAACATTCAACACATAAAACTTGAAAGAGAGAAGGAGCAGATCATGAAAGATAAAGATATACTTGAGGGTGATGTTATTCAAAAGAGTAAAGAGCTAGCCAATTACACAATGCTTCTTGTGAAAAAGCGTGAGCTTCTTTCAGAAATGTATGAAGAATTAAAGGAATTAAAAGACCTTGTTCGCGATGATGCCGCCCGTCAAAAGCTTCGCGATCTGATCAAACGCATTACCTCTAATCTTCAAGATGAAGAACATATCAAAGTCTTTGAGGCGAATTTTGAACGTGTCCATCATGAATTCTTCAATGAGTTAAAAGCTTTCTTTCCTGGTTTAACGCAAAAAGAATTAAGGCTATGTGCCTTTGTGCGGATGAATCTGACCAATAAAGAGATCGCCTCTATTCTGAATATATCCGTAAGAGGTGTGGAGACTGCCAGATACAGGTTGCGTAAACGGTTAAGTCTGAATCATAAAGATGATATGGCCGAGTTTCTGGAGAAATTGTATTCGTCTAATAATGCACCTCCGCAAGAACAAGAAGGTGAAGATGTAAGTGCATTTAGTATGCTTTGACAACGAAAATGTTACCTAAGCGGTATAATCGCAATCAAAATCAAAGGATTTCAAGATTCAATTTATAAGATAGAACCAAGGTAGAAACCTGATAATTTTTAGGAATGATTTACATCGCCTGAATCTCTGAGCCTTATGAATCTACCTTAAAAATGCATGTGACTCATGCGCAATTTTTTGTATTCAATCCCATTAATTTGGCCAAATATTAAACTCCTAAATATTTGATTTTCAAAATATTAATTATGCTGTGACGAAATTAAGACGTGTTAAATATTTTTTTGAAGTATTCGAAGTGTATTCAATTTAAGGATAAAAAACCACGCTATCCATTATATTTGTAAAGATCAAACGATTGCATTAATAAATTATTTGAAAACGATTGCAAATTATCTTATACAGAACCTAATGAAATTTGAAATCTCTTAAAACCTGGTGATCTAAAAATGTCAGGTTCATACTTAATCCGCTCGATGTTTTAGAAAATCATTAACCGGAAAATTATTGCTGGAGAATTGAAGAGAGGATTCTCCTTTCAGATGTAACCGATACAACTAAACCTAACCTAAACCTAAACCTTATGAGAAAAACAATTTTTACAGCTAAATGTATCATAGGCATGATGATGCTCTTTTGCGTTAATGCAAATGCCCAACTTTGGTGGGGAGACGAATTCAATGGCAGTGGTTCACCCAGTTCCTCTAACTGGAATATTGATCAGGCCAATGGTGGATTTGGTAACAACGAGCTAGAATTCTACACCAATCGTACTTCTAACGTTACCCAAGGCAACAACTGTCTGCAGCTTATTGCCAGAAGAGAGAATTATGGCGGTAATGCTTACACTTCCGGTAAGATAACTTCCTTTGGAAAAAGACAATTTGGAAGTGGCTGGATTGAAGGCAGAATGTCATTACCGCAAGGTCAAGGCTTATGGCCAGCATTCTGGATGCTAGGTGTTAATATAGGATCAGTAGGTTGGCCTGCTTGTGGTGAAATTGACATCATGGAACATATAAATAGTGAAGGTGGTGTGCATGGAACTATTCACTGGGATGCAGGTGGACATGTTCAATATGGCGCGTACTCAAGTGTGAATGTTTCAGGTTGGCACAACTATCAAATCAATTGGAATCAGTATTCTATTAAATGGTATGTTGATGGTATTCAATATTTGACTGCTAATATTACTAACAATATCAACAGCACAGAAGAGTTCCACAGAGACTTCTTCATCATTTTAAATCTTGCAGTCGGTGGCAACTGGCCAGGTAATCCAAACTCTAGTACCCCTTTCCCTTCTACGATGTGGGTTGATTATGTTCGTGTTTATCAACCTTCGGCTGCAGCTCGAGAAGGTACAGTTGAAATTGCTGAAGAAGTTAAAGGTGAACGTGATCAGTCAAGCGAAGGTAGTGGAAGTGTTTCCCCTAATCCTGTTCGTAAAGGAGACTCCTTCACCGTGAAGGTTAGAAACTATGATCCTCACGCGTTAGTGAATATAGGCTTGGTTGATCTGAATGGAAAAATTATAGCTACGGAAACCGGAAATCAGGAATCTGTTACAGTCAATACTAGAAGTGATCTAAATGGCGGTATGTATTTGGTAAAAGTTACTAATGGTACCAACTCATATGCTACCAAAATTATAATTAAAGACGAGAATTAATTTCCCCTCAAAAAAATTAAAAGAGCGGCTTCTGTTAAGGAAGCCGCTCTTTTTAATGTTATGCTTCAATGATTTTTTATAACTTGATTCCTGATTTGGTATTGGAATTTTTAAGATAACTGTATTTTACTGATGAAAAAAATTTTGTGTTTTGTAACCATTGCTTTGACGGGAATTGCTTGTCATCAAAAAAAAAATACAGAGGTAACAACAAAGGAAACACCAAAAGAATATATCCCAGCTTTTGATGTTACTGTTCAAAATTTAAGTGTTAAAGAATTGCCTTTAAATTCAAAAGATGATACCATAAGCTATGCATTAGGAATTGTATGGGGAAGTCAGATTGCATCTAAAGTCGGCTTAAGTAAAGTATCTTATACTTTCTATCAGGGTGCACATGACTACATGGTTCAAAATCAAACTTTTACAACACTCAAACAGGCTTCGGATCGATTAGATAAAGAAATAGAATTTCTTAAAAAGAACTCCACCCATGTATTAAACATGAATCAGAAGTTAGGTGACATTAAATTAGAAACTAAATTTGATACTCTCTGCTATCAATTTGGCTATGCCTGGATGCGTGGCGCAAAAGAAATCGGAATCAATAAAATAACACCTACTCTTCTTCTGGGCCTATCTCGTGGACTAACCGGCGACACCACATTGTTTGATTTTAAAAAGGCTGACAGATACCTCCGTGCTGGCATTGAGAAACAACTCGAACAAAAGTTTTTCGCGATTAAGACCAGAAATATGGAGTGGCTCGAACAGAATAAATCTAAAAAGGGCATTGTGACCTTACCCAGCGGATTGCAATACCGAATTATTAAGAATGGTACCGGAAAATCTCCAAAGGCAGATGAAATTGTTGTTTGCCATTATACTGGCACCCTGATAGACAATACAAAATTTGAAAGCTCCCATGATGGAGGAAAACCTTTTAAGGCCTTTCCATCTGGCGTTATTCCTGCATGGCGTGAAGCCCTACCCAAAATGAAAGTTGGTTCCATTTGGGAGCTCTACGTGCCGTATAATCTGGGATACGGCTCTGGTGGAATAAAGGATAAAGTTCCTCCATTTTCTACGCTGATCTATGAGATTGAATTACTAAAAGTTGAGTCAGGAATACAATAGTTGGTAAATGGCTGAGAATTTTGACAAGCTGTAGATATAGGATCAACTGACTTTCAGTCAACGTATTCAAGCCTCCATAGTTCGTTAACTCATCCTAAATGACATATTGAATTACTTTTTCTTTAACAGAATTTTCTGCTCTGTAAAAGAGTTGGCACTGTTTAAAAAAGCAACAATGGATGGCCACTGGTTTTTGGGAGCAAAATAAACATCATAATGCTTTTCGGTGTCAATGATGATCTTGCCACCTTGCTCTCTTGCCTTTGATGTAAAACCGCCGAATTGATTTTCTTGTTGTTGATTAAACTTGTCAAGTCCTTGTACAACGTAACCACTCGGGATATCGATCGTGATGTGATAGGAGTAGGAGCGAGGGCAATCGAAATAAACATTCGTTGATCGATTCAATTCGTCACCTTCGATTTTTACTTGCGACTCGATAAGTTTACCTGCATCGATCAAGTAGTTTGATCCGGCTTTCTGAATTAAATCTTCCGACTCGAAAGAAAATTCATCAACCATCGCAAGTGCATTGTCATAACGACCAGTTTGTTTGATGCTAAGTTCTGAAGTTGCCTTTGATTTGAAGCCATAGTTCTGATCAAGATAACCTTTTAACGCATCGGTTTTATATGTCTTGCGCTTGTCCATATAAGCCGTTTTCATGGCGATGTATTTCTTTTTGTAAAAGCTGTAACCGGTAAAACTTTCGTCCATCTTAAAGCGGTCGCGTTCCTCTTTTTCAAAATCATAGAGATCCATGAAAGAGTTTTGCTCGTAGATTCTATTTCTTCCAAAAATACTTTTTGAAACTAATGCTTTTGCTTTTGTAAGATTTTCAATTTGCAGATTCAACGTCACTTCCGTTCGGTTGTCCTTTTTTGTTGTAACAGGTAGTGTAATTTTTTTTGCATCCCATTTTTTCGGTGATACCAATCCGTCAAGTGCATAGGCTTCGGTTCCCTGCAAAAGCGGATTGATTTCACCAGGAATAGAATACATATCGAAAGGTGCAAGGTAAAGATACTGATCACCCTTTTTTACGCGTATCAGCCATTCGATTTCGTTTTCCATTAGAATATTATCAATTGTGGAAATGTTTCGTCGAGTGGCAATGACAATGTCATGCGGAATTTTCTTTGAAGCAAGAAAGGTTGAGAGGGCATCAACAAACTTAATTTCGGATATAGTTGGCTCATTATTTCCTTCCACAAGATTAGCTTCTGCTGTACCAAACAAGTCGTTGCGATAGAAATAGTAAGTCTGCTTGGCAATTTCAAATGGATCAGTGACGCCCTTTAATTTGTTCTTTGCAAACTTGGAAAACATTTTAATGTCATAAATAGTAGAGAACATTGTTCCTGCAAGTTCTTCCAGTTCTTTTTTGCTCACGCTGCTTTTTACTTTTCCAGGTTCACCTAACAATACATCGAGATTTCGCATTGCCTTGCCTGATGCATAGGCCGCCCGGAATTTGATTGTAGGTAGGTCACGATATTGGTAGTTCCAACGTTGGTCGTTAACCGCCTCAAGATCATTTATATCCAATGTGTAGTACTGCTCATCGTTTGCTTCATCTGTCTGAAGCTTAAGTTCAGGCGCTCCATTTAAAGACTTGAGATTTATAAAACATCTTCGCTCAGCGCGAAACTGGAGCCGGTGATTAACCACCGGATATTCGCGCGGCAAAGCAAACACTACCGGTTCAAAAAAATAAATAATTGAATTATTAGATACCGCAGACTCCTCACAGATATAGTAATCGAGTATATCGCCTTTCTCTAACCCAGGAATTGCTAATTTGTTATATGATCGCTTTGTACCATTCACATCCTTTTCCATCTTCACGGCCTTAGCCAGGTCTACAATGGTTTCATTTCCATTGGGCTTAATCACTTTGAAGCCGACATACACCTTTGTGCTTCCGTAATTATCGTAGTAACTCATCTCTGAATATTTGTTGATGGAATTTTTATCCAGAAGCTTGATTCGGAAGTGGTTGTATTCGTTATAACGAAGTGTACTGACAAGAACTGGTTTCCTGTATTCGAATCGATTGAGTTGGGCAAGGATAATTGCTGATTTGTCGGCCCATTTCTTTGGCTTTTCTCTTACTTGAAAGTTCTTATTGGTAGCGTTCCACATTTCCGCGCGAATTTCATCTGCCCTTTCTGTTGCAGGGAGAGTAAGAGAAGTGGAAAGGATTAAACTAAGAAGCAAATATTTGTACATAGAGCTCATCGAATCAAAAAATTAAAGGATTGGGATTATTTTGTTTTGGTCAATACTATTTTGTCGTTATAGTTTTCTTTGAGTTCCTTCACCCATTCATTCCAGGTGGGAAAAAGTTGCTTAGGGATGATGCCACGGAAAACAGTTATTTCATTTTCATAAACTAGGTCAGTGCCAATTTGTTTGAAACTCATCTCCACAGCAAACTCTGCATTCTTCCGGCTCATCCCTTTAGGAAGGTGAGTTACTTTATATCCCAGAGGTAGTTTTAATTTCTTCGATGTTTTTTGTTTCACTTTTCTATTGAAGTAATAATCGGAAAAGCGATCATCTTCGATGATTAGGTTTTGAAAGCTCTTATTCCAGTCAAGATCAATATATAAGTCACGATCAAACTTGGATATCTTGTTGGCCAGTGAAAATGAATATTTCATTTCCAAGGGCTTATCGCGGTCAACTGAAGGCGTGCTCGTAACTTCTACTTTGTCGGAGTTAGCATATTCCGATACAGCAAGGTTATCAAATACTTTTTTCTGATCTTCTTGCTTCACGTTTGTAGAAACATAGAGCACGGTTTTCTTCGCTTCTCCATTAAGTGCCAATTCTCCTTGACCTTTTATAAGATCACCTTCGATGGATAAGGCCTCTTTACGAGAGACGAGGTTAGCAATAGGGTCTGAGACAGGCACTTTCTTGCGCGTGAATTTGTCGCCGTTCTCAATAAGCATTTCTTTTCCCTGAATTCGTTCTGCGTTTTTACCAAGTGCAACATATTTTTCTGTCGAGTCGAGTATGTATTGCTTGTCACCAACATTCACTACACAGATCATATGGTTATCAACACAAAGAGAGGGGAGGTCATACGTATAAGGTATCCGGTTAGTGCCAATCCAGGTAAGGCGTGCATCAAATCCCGCTACCTTAAGCATTTCCTTCGTTAGGTTGGCCATCCCTTTACAATCACCAAAGCGGTTGTTGTAAACATTCTGTGCAGCTTCTGGCTTAAAGCCTGCGATACCGTCTTCAAAGGCGATGTATTTAATGTTGTCTTGAACCCAGTAGTAAATAGCTTTTATTTTTTCTTCTGAGGTTTTTGCTCCTTCTATTAGTTTTTGTACTTGTTCTTTGAAAGATGCTGGATCATTGTTTACTTCTTTAACAAGGCTCACATACCATTTATATAAGTCATCAACCGAAGAGATTACGGTCTTCTTTCCAGAAGGTGTTTGAAAATCTTTGGTCAATACAATTAAATGTGGATTGTTATAAAGTGCACCGAGTGAATTTTCTTCGGACATTAGAGCAGGAAGCTGTTTGCATGTGTATGTGTAGACAGTATTACCACCTACCTGCTCAACTTTCTTTTGAATATTGAAGCCAGAGAAATTCTTTTCGACGATTTCAACGTTTACAGAATTGGGAATAGTAAATGAGATTTCACGCGAATCGCATGGTTCATCATCTTGAAAGAAAACTTTAGTGAGATAGCGTGGGTCGTCATACTTACTTTTCGAGGAAAAGGAGATCTCAGTTCCGTCATAAAGAAAGTTAAAATAGTAAGAGCAAACTTTAGCATCAGAATAAAAGATACTCTCCGATTCATAGTTTCCACAAACACTTTCCTTCTTAATGGATTTGCCCGATGTATATTTCAAATCATAGTTCTCTACTTTAACATGGTTGTTATAAAACACGTTCATGGAATAGTTCAAGTTACCTTGCAAGGAGATCAAATCAATGTTGTCTTGCCGAGTTACAGTGAGTTGTTCGCCGGCAGGTAAAAAAGTGTAAGCTGAAGAACTGCGATAAGCAACGACTTTCGCATTTTTGTTCTGCGGAAGAGCTTTCAGGGCATTGGCTCTTTGAATGTTGGTGTTCTTTTGAGAAAATACGGATGCTGATGTAAAGCTTATCAGCGCAACAAATAGTAGTCTCATTCGGTTTGAATTGGGCTCAAAAATGCATCTCTGCATTCTAATAAAACCAGCGAAATAGCTTCAAATCTTACGTTAGCAGAGCCAAGCGAATTAATAGTAACTAAGAATAGTTTAAGCGCGGACGTGATTTGTCAATTCATAATCTTCTTCCTGTGGCTCGTTCCGCATTCCATAAAAGGATGATAAGTTTTTCAAGTGTGTTTCTATTTGCATTTATCAAACAAGATTACTTGGCGGTTGTGATTTGCTCGCATACTTTAGGCCGCACAATCACTTCAACATTAACGCTGTTAAAGATTGGCTTCTGCGTTTGAGCGACGCTGCTGCAAACAGTTTGTTAACGCTTTATTACCTCAAACTTACATATGAAGCGTATGCAAACCTGTTTGCATAATAAAAAAAATACAATCGTTCGCGTAAACATGATTTTACTTTTAACTTTGATCCCAAATACCTGGTTCCAAATGTGGGATTATAGCGAGAAAGTTTAAAGTCAACATTTTATGTTAAAATCAATAAAAGAAAATTTCATTTCGGTTGCACTATCAATGCTCCTGCTTCTTGTATTTGCAAGTGCAGCTCTTACGATTTACAACAAAAAGATAATGGTTGAAAATTATGAACTGAAAAAACAAACAGAAGAAGTTAAACTGCGTTGGAAAAATATTTTTGGAAGTAACCTTAACAGAATGGATTTAGGGTTAAGAGGATATGCACTCACCAGAGATCAGGGAGGTATAATGAGCCCTTACAGGGATGCCTTAAATGATAATATTCCGAATCTCAATAAAGTTGACAGTTTCCTGGTAGTTCAGCATCTGGATACATTGCGCGAAAATTTCCTGGAAGTCAGAAAAAAAATAGAAGGGTTTATTGCTTTTGCCAAGCATCAGAAAAGTTTGATTGATAAGGATAGTATCGACTTGTTTTTAAAGGAATTGAAAGCCGATAGAGGAAAAGATGTGTGGAATGCTTTTGCGCCTCTATTTAGGCAGATAAATCAAATTGAAGATCAATTGGTGGAGAAGGCTCAGGTAAATTATGAAAAGGCTCAATCACGAAATGTGCTTGTACAGTATTTTCTTATTCTCTTCAGCGTGCCGACATTGGGTGCTGTTATGTACAGATTGAGAAGGGATGCTAGAAACAGGAAAGAACTATTGCTTGAATTTGAAAGGAACAACAGACAATACATGTTTGATTCGGGTGAATCTCTTTCAGATGATAATCCTCAGGTCATTATTAAGAGTTCTATACAAAGTCTAAAACGCGCTTCTTCCTTCATCAAACAAATTGCAGTTGGTAACTACAGCACAAACTGGGATGGACTAAATGAACAGAATGCCAGGCTTAATCAGGAGAATTTAGCCGGTGATCTGATCAAAATGCGTGATCAGATGAAGCGAGTAAAAGATGAAGACAAAAAACGCATCTGGATGACAGAAGGTCTCGCGAAGTTCTCCGAGGTGACTCGGGCCAATCAGGATAATATTGAGGAGCTTGCGAATGAAGTGGTGAGTTTTCTGGCTAAATATCTAAATGCTCAGCAGGCCAGTCTATTTATGCTAGATGAGACCAATATTGCTAATCCATTTCTTTCACCGGTAGGCTGCTATGCTTTTGACAGGACGAAATTTCTGGAAAAAAGAATCGAAATCGGTTCAGGACTAGTAGGACAGGCTTACGTTGAAGGAACGATTACCGTGTTAACACAACTGCCGAAAAATTATATTCAGATTACGTCAGGTCTGGGTTATGCCACTCCATCATGCCTCATCATTGTGCCAATGAAATATAACGAAAAGGTTGAAGCAGTTCTTGAACTGGCCAGTTTTAATCGTTTTGCTGAGCATGAAATTCAGTACCTCGAGAAAGCGGGGGAGGTGATTGCATCTGCTATCTATTCTACTAAGGTCAATGAGCGCACTGCTCGTCTGCTAAAAGAATCGCAGGAGCAAGCAGAGGCTTTGAAAGCGCAGGAAGAAGAGCTGAGACAAAACATGGAAGAGTTGCAGGCTACGCAAGAGAACATGAGACGAAGACAATCGGAATTTTCTTAAACACTCTATTTTTCCATTGCTAACGTATCAGTACTTCTTTTGAAAGTCTACTTATATTTTTCATTTTTCGGCAGCGGCGCGAGGCTCTGCAATTCCTTTCACGCGACTTAGTTACAGATTTGCTTTACCCTTGTGTAGAGTCCCTTAATTTAGGAGAACTCCTACGTTTGTAACGATCAAAGTTAGTAGATGCAGTTGAATTGAAAGGACGAGAGACCAGGGGAGACCTCAAACAGCCTCAAATATGTTGATTCACAGATTTCGAGCTTGTACAGAATGCAAGGAGCTTGCCATAGGTATTGCATCCTTAAAATCCGCCCGTCTTTGAACCCATTTTACAAAAAAGAGTAAACAAAATTAGGTATAAAGAGCAATCGATTGCATTAATGCATTATCTTTATGTTGACAGCGGAAGTCATACCTAGCCTCTGCCGTCAAGTATAATTAACCTTAAACCTAACCTTAATTCACAATGAGAAATTCTACCCTCGCGAGGTCGTTGATCTTGCATTCATTTTTGTGTCTATTCGCATTCAGCGCATGGGCTCAACAATCATGTTACTATGTTGTCGGTTATGTACCTTCTTGGCAAGGTGATAATGCTGCCATTGACTACTCAAAGTACACTCATCTTAACTATGCTTTTGGAATACCGAATACCAACGGTACAGTTGGCGCTATCGATAATGCATCAAAGCTTTCTGATTTGGTGAGTCGCGGACACGCAACTAACACAAAAGTTATTTTGTCAATCGGTGGTTGGTTGACTACCTCACCTGACAACACGCCTTATGAGTCTATCGCCAACAACTCATCTTACATCACCACTTTTGTTAACACATGTGCAAACCTAATCACACAATACAACCTTGATGGTATTGACATTGATTGGGAATATCCAAGCTCTCAAACCAAGTGGAACAACATCATGAATCCTCTTGCAACAAAAGTTCATGGCATGGGTAAACTATTAACTGCTGCGGTACCGGCCAATTCATTTGCAGGTGATCGAGTAGGTAATCTCACTATTCTTGATCTTGTTAACATCATGTCGTATGACTGTAACTGTCCTACTAATGCCCCTTACGCGGAATCAGTAAGCGACATGAATTACTGGGCAGGCAGAGGTGTTCCTGCTAGCAAAAGAATTCTTGGTGTTCCTTTTTACAGCTCAGACAACAACACAAGCCTTCATATTCAAAAAGCAAATCTTGCTAAATCACAAGGTGGTGGCATCATGATTTGGGAAATTACTAGCCCAGGTGATATCAATGCTATTGTTAGCACATTGGGTACACTTTGCAAAGGAGGAACTACACCTCCGCCAACTTGCAATACTGTTAATCTTCCAGGCACATTACAAGCAGAAAGTTATTGCGGCATGTCAGGTGTTCAAACCGAAACTACAACTGATACAGGCGGTGGCCAAAACGTAGGCTATATCGATACTGGTGATTGGATGTATTATAGAGTGAACGCTCCTACAACAGGTACTTACACTGTTCAATATAGAGTGGCAAGTTTAAGCGGAGGTGGAAGCATTCGTCTTGAACCTTATGGAGGTGGAACTGCCTATGGAACGATCAGTGTACCAAGCACAGGCGGATGGCAGACTTGGACTACGATATCTCAATCCGTGACGCTGTCTGCAGGTGTTCATGACATTGCCGTTGTTGCTGCTACAGGTGGATTCAATATTAATTGGTTCAGTTTTTCAGGCTCTTCTTCAAGTCCGTTCTCAACTACTATTCAAGCAGAAAGCTATACACAGATGTTTGGCATTCAGACTGAGACAACAACTGACACAGGCGGGGGCCAAGATGTTGGCTATATAGATGCTAACGACTGGATGATCTACACAGCAGTAAACATTCCTTCTGCTGGAACATACACTGTTCAGTACCGTGTTGCAAGCTTGAGTGGTGGTGGAAGTATTCAGCTTGAAAGAGCAGGTGGTAGTGCGGTGTTTGGCTCAATCGCAGTGCCAAGCACTGGTGGCTGGCAAACATGGACAACCATCTCACATAATGTTACATTGCCTGCAGGTTCAGTAAGCTTTGGAATTAAAGCCCTTGCCGGTGGATTTAATATTAACTGGTTTTCCGTGCAGACACCAAATTCAGGTTCACGTGACGCGGTGGCCGAAGCGCCTGTTGAAGCAAATGAGAACATCATCATTGCTCATCCGAACCCTTCAACCGGAAGAGTAACCATTACGGTGAATCTGCAAACGGCTGGTCATACAAACATCAGCGTGGCTAGTATGTTAGGCGGCCAAGTAGCACAAGTTCATGATGGATATCTCGAAGCCGGCAATCATGAGTTTGAGTTTAATGGTGAAAATCTTCCTGGTGGATTGTACACCTATTCTATTGTTCACAATGGATCACGGGTAACAAAGAAACTGTTGATAGCACATTAATCGTTTTTCATCTATTAGTTGTGAAGCTTCCTGGAAACGGGAAGCTTCACAACTTTTTTATTTTGACGGACTTAAATTTTCCTGAGTATATATCGTCCGCGCTAATATGATTTCTTAATGGGGCTGACAAAGTGCGATGTATTTCCAGCTCCCTCAGCAGATGATATGGAATTCGCACATTATAACATTGTTAAATACAAACCTTAATAAATATGAATTTAAGATTACGAGCCCTGGTCTTAAAAAGACCTTATCTTTTTTTTACCCTTGCTCTAATAAATACAGGAACATTCGCGACTAAATATCATGTCAATTCTGTTACGACTTTTTCGACAGCTCATGACAGCGCAGTCGCTGGGGATTCCATTGTATGGACAGACGGAACTTATTCCGATGTGACATTCACAATCAGCAAAAATCAGATTGTGGTAATAGCCAGAACGCCAGGAGGTGTGATCTTCAATGGTAATTCTTATGTCACTATCACCGGAAGCTACATCACGTTTGCTGACTTTCAATTTGTAAATGTAGTCACCTCTAATTCCACCTGCATTGGTGTCAAAGGCAGCCATAACATAATCAGCGGCATCAACATGAATACCCTTAATGTTTTCAATTATCTAAAGGTATTTGGTGGCGCGCAATACAATCAAATTATCAATTGTAATTTTCAAAACAAGCCTGTCGAGTCGCCATCAAATGCTTTAGTAGTTGTTGATGAGTCTTCAACCACTCCGAATTATACGATAATAAGATACTGTACTTTCCAACATTGCCCGGGGCCTGGCGCAGATTTTGGAAATGAACCGATAAGGCTTGGATTACGAGGTACTCATCCGTCTCGGTGCCTTATAGAATATTGTTATTTTACTGATTTAGGAGGAGCAGATAATGAAACTATTTCTGTGAAATCTCTGGAAAATGTAATGCGATATAATACCTATGACAACAATCCGACAGGGGAGATTAGTCTTCGTCATGGAGGTGCAAACCAGATCTATGGTAATTTTTTCATCAATGACTCACGCGGTGTTGTGGTGAAGGAAGGGGTAGGAAATCTTATTTATAATAATTACTTCGCAACCTCTGCTAATCATGCACCTGTCGTGATGGCCGTAGGAAAGCCTTTGTACAGTGTCTTGCCAAGCAATACTTCCATCATTCACAATACATTCTACAATTGCAAAGCCTTGAATGTGACCAATACTACGCCTACAGATACAAAATTTTATAACAACATTTTTTACAATACTCCAGTGAATGGAGCCAATGCCAACGTGAGCTATACTGGGAATATTATATTAGGCAGTTTTGGTATCACAGTTCCCTCTGGGAATATAACTGCAGATCCGCTCCCCCTATTAAACAGTAACGGCTATTACAGCATTAAAGCGGGCAGCCCGGCGATTAATGCAGCAAACGGAACCTATGCCGACATACCAGACATAATCGGAATTGATGAAGATCATTCTATTTTGACAGACATAAGTGGTAAAGCTAGGCCTTCATCCAAGACCGAAAAAGATTTGGGATGTTCAGAATTCAACGCCTCGGGTACAGTTATCAATAAACCATTAACCCTGAATGATGCGGGCCCTTTCTATCTGCGTAAGTCTCGTTAGTCTCGTGTCTCGATTCAGACCGAAAGCTATCGTGTATGTAAAGCGTTCAAATCGAGCTTCCTTGGAAACGGGAAGCTTTCTTTTTTTGATCACTAATCAATCGATCTTTTCAATTATGTGACTTGGTATTAGAATGAAAGGCTTGTGCCTAAAACAATTGACCAGTTATTTCTAATTGCCCCATTTAGTTGCGTTGTGCTGATGGAATCATCAGCGAGATACAGTGTATCTATTCCCTTTCCAGTGCTCCAGTAGGAATACTTTCCACTCGCAGTTAATGAAATGATTTTAGTAAGAGTGTAATGGAAATTAAGAGCAGGTTCTATTCCAAAACCTTTTGCTAGGTGTGCAAAACTTACTGGATGTTTGAATTGTGCTATAAGATTCCAATCGGCGTTGGCGGAATAATTCACTTGGTGATAAACAATTTGTGGTTCAATGATGATCTTTTTTTGGATCGGAATTTTAAGATCAGAACCAATCACAAATCCGTTCCATTTTGTTGCATAGGTGCTTCGTAAATCACTTGTAAAAAGTCCTGGATCTCCGAGGATATAAAGTGATTGCCTGTCATCGCTGTAACCCGCGTAAATAGATGCGGTGCAGATCTTGAGTAATTTAATCTTATAACCCAGTGCAAAACTCAACGAGTTAATGTAGCCCTCATTGCTTTTAAACGAATCATGATATAGTGTGTCTTTTCTATTATCATCTCCAAAATCTGTATCGGTCACAGTTCCTGATGTAATAAAAGATCTCGAGAAATCGATCTTGAATAAAAAGTCTTTCCAGAAATTGTATTGAAAGTTGACCTTTGCCTGTGGTCCACTTAATTTTTGCCAACGCAATTCTGAATAAATGTTGGGATCAGTTCCTTGGGACGTACCTGCAATTGACCACCTAAAATCTTCCTGAAAATAACCAAGTTGTCCGGTAATAATGAACTTTTGTTTCTTGTCTTGGGCATTTGTTATCGCACAGGCAAGAATGCCTAACAGACTAAAAACAATTACACGTTTCATAAAACCAAAATTACAACTGAATCTATGCATTTTTTGACACTATTAAGTTTTGATGAAACTCAGAATAAAAAAAGTAATCTATCTGAAAATATTTTTAGATTCTACCCTGAATTTTGTGAATGATGATTCCTGGTTGATGTGTGTCATTCTACATAATTAATGGATTTCTTACTTCCAACAGAAATATATATTTATTTGTCCTCGAATTGAAAAAATAGAATTTTATTTTTAAAAATTTGTTCGGCATGTCTGATCACAAGGCCATATACAAACTACATAATAATCTTGCTGTATATAATCCAATTCAATTCAACTTACTGTTATTATAGACTAAATTTGTGTTTCAAATCATATACTTAAACATGCTAACTACATTCAAAAATCTATTCACCAAGCCCTTAATGCTTGTGCTCTGCGTTGGGTTTATATTTTCTTGTTCAAAGGAAAACAGCAGTGCACCTACACCACCCTCAACACCGCCAACAACACCACCTGTTTCATCACCTGTAGTAACGGATGTTAATTTCTGGCTGACAACTTCTAATGGAGGAACACTATTTACAAGGCAGAATATAGGTTTGATCTTCGGAAACAATACCAACGGTTATTCAACCATCACAGTTGATACAACCCTAACCTATCAATCTATTGATGGATTTGGATATGCTTTAACAGGCGGAAGCGCAAGCTTGATCCACTCTATGGCAGATGATAAACGCGCTGCGTTATTGCAAGAACTTTTTAAAACGGACAGCACATTTATTGGTATCAGCTACCTGCGCATCAGCATAGGGGCATCAGATATGAGCGCATCTCCATTCACATATGATGACATATCCAGTGGGACTGATACTAATTTGAGTCAATTCAGTTTGAGCCCAGAACAAACTCACCTTATTCCTTTGTTAAAAGAGATCATAGCGATTAACCCGAAGATAAAAATTCTAGGTTCTCCATGGTCTGCGCCCGTTTGGATGAAAACCAATTCCAGCTTTAAAGGCGGAAGTTTGAATACAAGTTATTATGATGTATATGCCCAATACTTTGTAAAATATATTCAAGGCATGGCTGCTGCTGGGATTACTATTGATGCGATTACACCACAAAATGAACCCCTAAATCCGAATAACAATCCAAGTATGTCGATGACATCAGCTGAGCAAACTAATTTTATTAAAAACAACCTTGGTCCTGCATTTAGCGCTGCTGGATTGAATACAAAAATTATTTTATACGATCATAACTGCGATAAGCCATCATATCCATTAGATATTCTTGCAGACGCTACTGCTTATAATTATGCTGATGGCTCTGCTTTTCACTTGTACGGAGGTAATATTACAGCTCTAACTGATGTGCATAATGCATATCCGAATAAAAATGTTTATTTCACTGAGCAATGGACAAGTTCAACCGAAACCTTTAGCGGTGATTTGAGTTGGCATGTCAAAAATCTTATCATTGGCGCTACACGCAATTGGAGCAGAAATGTTTTGGAATGGAATTTTGCTGCTGACCCCAGTCAGGGCCCGCATACTAGCGGAGGTTGTTCAACGTGCTTGGGCGCTTTGACTGTCAATGGCAATTTAATAACCAGAAATGTTTCTTATTATATTATTGCCCATGCATCAAAGTTTGTGAGACCAGGATCTGTAAGAGTCAATACCAGCATTCAGGGAACGTTACAGAATGTAGCGTTCAAAACACCTGATGGCCACAAAGTTTTGATCGTGCTAAACGACAATACTTCAGCACAAACTTTCAATATCGGATTCAAAAATAAAATTGTAACCGCTACCCTCGACGGCGGATCAGTTGCAACATTTGTTTGGTAATAATTTTTTATCCATGCTCTTTTGGCTCCCGCAGATTCTCTCTGCGGGGAATATACTAATACCGGAATCCGATTTAAACAGGTGATGGTAACAAACTCAGGATGATGCCTTGAAATCATTTAAACCAAAAATAGGAACGAGCTGCCTTGAAGCAATCTCAGAATGCAGCAGCTAAATAGAGTGAATGCCTTTTTTGGTTTGACAAAACTCTTGCGAAAAGGGTATGGCCAACACGAAAATTCCTATGCAAGTCTGTGCGTGTGGTCATTTCCTATTGAAATGGTATATCACTCCTAATCTTAGTGAATTTAATGTTTCTCCCCAAAGTCCCGTGTTTTGGTTTAAAGTTTGAAGGCCTGCCGAGTAAGAAAAGTTCAATTCATAACGCTTGTTCAACACCATACCAGTTTGCAGTTGAAGCGCAAACCAAATATGATTTAGCTTAAAAAAATCAGGAGTTTGTACAACGTAAGGCGCGCCAGGATAGAGGGTTGCAATGGTGTAAAGATTATCAGAGTAGCTCGACAAATTTAGTCTCAACCCTGTACCGGCATAAAATTTAATATTTTTCTTATTATAGATGTTGTAAATGATCTGAGGGATGAAAGAAAGGTTGTTTTGTCTAAATGTATAATCAATAGTTTGAGGATAGCTTTGGTTGTATCGGGCGGCAGATGTGTGAAAATTTGCTGAGCCAATTTCAAGGTCAAGGCGTAGTAGCAGCCTTGCTACGTCAAGCTTATTCACATAGTCAAGGCCCACATGCAGGTAAGGTGTGTTGGATGGAGAGCTACTAACGTTGAACCCACCGGTGTCTTTGTAAGTGAGTGAATTTATGCTTAGCCCAACTCCAATATGTAAAGTCATCATTCCCCGAGTGCGGTCCGACTTAAAATCTTTTTGAGGCTGTCCATTTATTGCAATGACTACCTCGATCAACGATGATTCGGTATATGTCGATTTCTTCAGAAGCCATGAGAGTTTATTCGATGTTGCCCCTACTTTGGCTGCCAACAAGGAGAGTTGAGTTTTGTAAGCATCATTTTGGACATATTGACCTCCTTTGTTAGAGTAAAGTTGATAAATTAGCTCTTGTGCAGAGACTTCGTCCTCAGAAATAAGATAACGTGGCTTAATCTCGTCCCTGTAACGATAGAGATTAACGAATTTGCCTTTTTGCAGTATCTCTAGAAAGATTGTATCTATTGTTGGTCTTGCAGAGGGCACCGTGTTGTTATTCAGACCGACTTCGTCTTTACTTACGAGGGTTACAAAACGTTGGTAACGAACTTGACTATCAACTTGAAAATAAGAAACCCTTTTAAGTGAATAATTTGATGTTGAAATATTTCCCTCCTTTGTTTTTTGAAATTCAAACTCCCTGGGGTTCCTGATCCATTCTTTTCGGTTGATATATCCCCGTAACGTATCTTGATCAATCACTAGAAAGCCTTTTTGCCAATTTGTCTGCGAAAAGCATTGAAGTTGAATAAATAATAGTGCAAATAAGGCAAGGCACTTTCCTCGCAATAATTTGGCTGCGTTAAAGATCGAACAGAAATAATAAGAAGTGTCGTAAAAAAATAAATATTTCATGTATAGCATTTAGTAGGCGGCAAAAATAATAGCGTCGATGAATTGTACAAGGCGTTTCGTCATCGTGCCAGAAATAAATTTACTTACTTACTTTTAACCCATGTCATTGTTGTTCTTAACGCTTCCTCCGAATACCTTGGGTGCTTACGTCGAATGCCGATATAGTCTTTCCACAATCATGACTGCAAAAGGCCTGCCTATGGTCTTCGCAAAAATTTTAATGTGACTAATTACGGTGGCGCTAGAAATTTTAAAAATGCGTGCGATGCTTCTTATTCCACAGCTTTCGTGAGTAAAACAATTGTCTCGTCCTGATTTCGGATCACGATGGCTCAGCTCTTTGATGCAGTAAGTATGTTCTTTTAAAAAAAGAATCGCTGATATGTTCAAAGGTGGGCTTTCATTTTGATTTTCATACGAGCAGAGTTCTCGAAGCGAGTAACTCTGCGGAGAAGGAAAGGGAACGTTGGTTACATTTGCTTTGTACCATTCTTAACAGCTAATTCCAAAATAATGTCTTTATATTTCCATGCAAATCCATCATTAATATCGACAAGTATAAACCCATAGAAGCAAGTTCTGATTTGGGATTTAATTCAGTTGCTTTTCTGAAGTATTGCTTGGAATTTTTCATAATCCTCCAAGCCAATCATAAACGCCAGCCAAAGTAGTAAACACTCCACTTAACTTAGGATGTTCCGGATGAATTGAGATTATCCTCTGAAAATTGCTGATAGCCTCATTTAGCTTGCCTTCATCTCTCAGATCAATGGCAGTTCTAAACATCGTTTCAATACTTAAGTTTTCCATATCAATCAATTTATTCAATGTCATCCAAATTCTTAATTTTTTTTAATTTGTTGTTTGCCCGCTTTTACTTTCGAGAGTTCATAGCAATGCCTTACTAAATGATCAATTGCTGATTACTTACTTTTTTTGCTAACGAGCAAGAGTATCTCCACGCGTCTGTTAGCCTGGTGAATGGATTCATCACAGGTCTCATGCTCAGGACAGTATTTAGCAAGCTGCGATTCGCCAAAGTAATGTGTAGCAACCCTTTCGGCATCAATACCCTCAGCAACAATTTGTCGGGCTACAAAAAGAGCACGCTCCTGAGATAATCCGAAATTATATGTCTCGCTTCCGCGGATATCGGTGTATCCATTAACAATTACGCGATAAGATGGATTCTTTGTGAGTTCACTTATCGCAGTATTGCGAAGACGATCAAGCTGTTCTGCTTGCAATTCGAATTTATCAAGCTCGAAGTTGACAGTGGTTATTTTGATAACCGAATCCATCTCATTCAAATCTTTCCGAATCGCCGGAACTTTGTATTGGTCATTAATTGCTTCCTCCAAAGGAACCTTCACGTCTTTTTTATATGCCGATATAAAAGCTTGACTAACATTGGCCTCTTTTAGCATTTGTCGCGCTACAAAATAATTGGACGTCTCTAAAATGTAGTACTTGTATTTTCCATCTTCCTTGAAAGAGCGGACTTCTTTGTCTCCTTGATATATCTTTTTTAGATGGCTATCATTCAAGGGTGCTTCTGAAGCTGCAATTTGCAGTCGGTATGAAAAGTCATCGCGACCAGCAATATCATGAGAAGGTTTTTTTATAACAGTGTTGCCTGGCGTCTTTACATCGGGTGCAGGAACTTTAGTTAAGGTTTTCTCAATCGCTGGAGTTGCGACCATAACTTGTTTTTCTTTGATACTCGCTGTCGTATCGGTGGCAATCTTTTCTGAAGTAACTTCCTTTGAATTGCTTGACTGTGCATTAACGTTGCTGATAGATTTATCGGTGCTATTAGTAATAGGGGGCTTGTTTTCTGCTGTGATACTTTGTGTCGTCACATCAGGTGAGTCCGTGGCTTGCAATTCTTTGTTAGTCTCAGTCGTGACCGGAACAATTTTTTCCTGTTCAACTTCTTTGACTGCCTGCGTAGGCACAGTTTCTACAGGTGCTTTGGTCACCACATTTGTAACAATGATTTTATTTTCAACACCAGTCTCTTGTGTTGAATCAGATGCGGGAATATTCTTTGAAGTTGGACCAACGGCTGTCGGCATTTCCTTACTGACGCCGGATGCGATTTTAGAAGGCTCTGTGAGGACTTCAGGTGAATTATTTGGTTGAGTATTAACGATGCTCAGTTGTTCGGTACCGGAACTCTTAATTTCAGGTTCGTTAATAGTGGCTAAAGTTTTGTTTTTTTTCTGCTGAGCAATAGCTTCCAACAAATTCAATTTCTTTTCTCCCTGATAAGCTGCGATAAAGGCCTGAGGAACGCCACTCTCATTCAGCGTGCGCTTTGCAATCGGGAAACTTGGCGTCTGTTCAATATAATATTTTTGATATCCCTCTTCGCTAAACGAATGAATCTCACTTGGGCCTCGATATATTTTTTTTAACTGATCATCGCTAAGTTTCGACTTTGATGCTGCGATCTGCACGCGATATTGAATGTCTGTTGCATTATTTGCAGCAGGAAAGTTAGCTGAAACAAGAGGAGTAGCTTGCGAGGCATTGTTCTGATTGGGCGAAATTTGTGTTGTAGCATTTGCGACAGCTTGATTCACTTTCTGAGTTTCCGTGGCCTGTGCAACGACATTTGCTTTCGTTATGATAGATGGTTTATTTGATGTGGTATCATTTGCTTTCTTTGGTATCGGATTTTTTTGGTCTGTCTTTGCAGTCGCAACAACTTCATTAGATGTAGTAGGAGAGGAGACTACATTGTCATTTTGTGCTTGTTCAGATTTTGGTTTTTCTTGTTGAGTTCCGACAATCGCAATGGGAACCGCATCTATGGCTTTTGCAGTTGTTGGTTGGACGGGCACTGTTACTGTTGCAGGGTTCGACTTATTAATATCGGTCGTATTTGGAGCAGTGATCATCTGTGAGGCGGGTGTGATCGTCGTCAGTACAGGCTCGCTTGATGTCGGAAGGGCTTGACTCGATTTTTCGTCCGGCGCCTTTACGGTGGATTGTACAGGTATTGAGTTTGTTGACTTATTATTTACGGTTGTATCGAGAGCAGATACCTTCTGTGATGCGGGTGTGATGGTCGTCAATACTGGCTCAATTGATGTCGGAACGACTTGACTCGATTTTTCGGTCGGTGCTTTTACCACAGCGGGTTGGGTTCTTGAGACAGTATCCAACTTGCTGAGGTCAGCAACAGGCAACATATCTCCTTCAGGTATTCCAGGGCCTCCATCTGCAATATAACTGAACACGATGGATTGCCCATCGGCAACAACTGCTTCCATCTTTTGGAATTGTATCTTGCTCACATCAGCGTCCGGGTCTTGCACCATATTAGGGGTTAACTGAAAAGTGACAAGGTCGCCCGGATTGATGTGTATATCCTGTACAGGTTTAGATTTACCCTTTTGATCATACACCGTCTCCGTGGTTTTTTGGATGTCAAAAGTGTAAAAGTTCAATTTTGTAAATGCCGTTGCGTTTTTTGTCGTTCGAGTTGTTCCAGTTCGAAAGTTGTCGTATTCAACAGTGAGATTATATTTTTGTCCAGGTTGAAAATCGAATTTCAAGTTCTCTTTACTGCTGCCGGAAAGTTTTATTTCATCGCCTTTTGAGGTGTAAATAAAAAGTTCTTCCAGCTTTGGCGCAGCATCATGCTTCTTCTTTTTTAACGGAAGACTATAAATTCTATAAATGTCGTTGCCTCCGAGGCCGCCAGGTCTGTTAGATGACAAATAATATTCATTACCGGCACTATTCATGACAAATCCAAACTCATCGGCTGGAGAATTGATAGGCGCTGGCAAATGTTCTGGCTGATGATGTGTTTTCTTAAGATTAATTTTGAAGATGTCGAAACCTCCTAGTCCACCGTGTCCATTGGAGGCAAAGTATAAGATGCTATCGTTGACTAACATTGGGTAGAGCTCATCGCCATGCGAGTTGATTGTTGTACCAAGTGCAACAGGAGGTGACCATTTTTTTCCGTTGTATTGGCTATGGTAAAGATCAAACCCGCGAGTTTGTTTGGGGCTGTGCGCGGTGAAATATAATACAGTACCATCGCTGTTAACTGTAGGTTGCGCCATGCTATGATCGAAATTTTTGAATGTGAACTTATTGATCTTGAGCTGCACTGAAGGATCATTCGGTATGGTGCAGGAGAAAATCTCCATCGCAGGTGGTGTAGTAGTCGACTCCTTTTCTGTTCCTGTGAAAAAAAACGTGGCAGACTTAGTTGCGATAGCGAAACCACCTTCAGCATGACCAGGGTTCACCGCTGGGTGTAAAGGACTGACTTCTCCAAAGAAGCCTTCACTATTAAGTATTGATTTGTAGGAGTTAAAATTACCAGCTACAGCACGGTCAGAAGAGAATATCATTTTGTTATCGTACAGAAGAGGCGCTGAATCAGAACTCTTTGAATTAAGTGAAGTGAGATTCTCGGTAACAAAGATGACCGAGTCCATGAGCTCACCAGTTTTTGTGACCTTACTGTTATAAAGCGTCACCCAGTGTCTTAACTCAGTAGGGTTGCGTAACGTGCTAAGTATCGTAATGTATTTTAAAATGTATTCCGCTCCGACATCAGAATTAATTGTGAGCGCCTTCTGGTACCATCGAGCGGCCAAATCATCTTTGCCAAGCATATGATACGCGTCTGCCATTCCCAACATAGCAGGCACCTCTTTCGGGTTTTGTTGTATTGCTTTATTGTAGGTGTTTACAGCTAATACATAATTCCGGTGTTGACTATAATAGTCGCCCTTGATTGTGTAAATACTTTTGGTAACAGTGAGCGAAGTTTTGGATAACTGCGCGATACTTTGATATCCACAAAGCAAAGCCAAAATAAATAGTACGGTTCTCACTGGTTAGGGGTGAACGGATCAAGTATATCAAATATACTCGAGGTTTACGTCAGTTTGCGTTTGATGTAAGTTCAGAGTGAATATTGTACTTTATTCAGACCAGTCACAGGCAAATAATGCGGACCGGGAGCGGCAGTTTTTGATATCAAAGATTGGGACTCGGTTACATTTGTGTGTGTGCGTTCGGTAGGAAGAACCTTGTCATTCTGACGCCGGTTACTAGCCTACAAAATCCCGAATTTCAAATCAGATTTCTTGCCTTCAGTTCCAGGTACTTATTAATTGTAGTTACCGATAGTTGTTCTGGCGGCGTTAGGATACATTGAAGGCCATGACTAATAAGCTCTTTAACAATGAGTTTTTTGTCATAGGCAAAATGTTCAGCTACAGCTTGGTTGTAGATTTCTTTTAGACCTTCTGCCTTTTTTTCAATCAATTGTGTCAATTCATTGTTCTCAAAAAATATGACAACCAAAAGATGGAGCCGATTTAAAGCCAGTAAGTAGGGGAGCTGTCTTCGCATACTGTAAACACTCTCAAAATTGGTGTACAACAATAGTAAGCTTCGTTGTGAGATTGATCTCCGGATGGATGCATAAAGTGACGAGAAGTCTGACTCTGCAAACGCGGTCTTCTGGTTGTACAAAACTTCTTGAATGATTGCTATTTGGTTGTTTGATCTTCCTGCTCGCAAAAAAGTTCCGACCTGGTCTTGAAATGTCAACAGGCCTGCCTTGTCCGATTTTTTTATAGCTATGTTAGAAATCACCAAGCTTGCATTGATGGAATAGTCAAGTAATGTCATGCCGTTAAAAGGCATTTGCATGACGCGGCCTTTGTCGATAAGCGAGTAGACTTGTTGCGACCTTTCGTCTTGAAAATGATTGACCATTAATTTACTTTTCCGAGCGGTGGCTTTCCAATTCACTACTCGGAAGTCATCACCAGTTACATATTCCTTGATCAACTCAAATTCCTGATTGTGTCCGATGCGTCTGATCTTCTTAATGCCAGTGTCAGTGAGACGGTGGTGAATTGCGAGTAATTCATACTTGCGCATTTGAATGTAAGAAGGGTAGACAGGCACTATCTTGTCTTGCGACAACTTGAATCTCCTTGCAGTCAGGCACAGAGGTGAATGAACCAAAACGTTGACGGCACCAAAATGATATTCCCCCCTTTTAACCGGTCTTAGGAAATAACGAATCGATTTTTTTTCGCCCCCTACCAAGTGCTGATCGAATTCAACATCTCTACGCTGAAACTGATGCGGTGCTTCATCAAATATTCGCAAGAAGACCTTAAATGGATAATGGTTGTGCAAATGAATAACTATCTCATTTTCATCGCCATTAGAAAGGCGATCTGCCATGGAGCGTTTGCCAGAAATACCTCGCCGAGTACGATACAGTAGAATCAGATCCGCTGCCACTGCGCCTGTGAACAGGAAGAACAAGGCTTTCGGAAAAAAGTAAAAGGCCTCAAGAATAAAAGTCATTATAAATATCAGCACAATACTGCCGATCAACAGAAATAGTCGATTTGTAAGATACAAGCTGCTAAAAAAATTTTGCATGACGGATCGATCTACCGCGGCACTTCAATTTTATTGATCAATAGTTTTATTACATCGTCAGCTGAAACACCTTCCATTTCTTTTTCAGGGCTCAACAGGATGCGATGTCTTAAAACAGGAAATGCTACTTTTTTAATGTCTTCAGGACTTACAAAATCTCGTCCGTTGAGCAGTGCATAAGCTTTAGATGCAATGAGTATTGAAATGGACGCTCTCGGTGATGCACCCAAAAACAGCATGGGGTTGTTTCGCGTCTCATGCACGATTTGAGCAATGTACTTCAACAGGTTTGCTTCAATATGAACTTGACTCGAAAACGATTTTAGCGCTACAATCTGCTCTGAGGTCAATACTGCATCGATTTCCCCGAGTGGAAGAGCGCCTTTTCTTGAATGATGCCTCGATAGAATATCCACTTCATTTTCCAATGAAGGATAATCCACCGCTATCTTAAATAGAAATCGATCCAACTGCGCTTCTGGCAATCGATATGTACCTTCATGTTCTATGGGGTTCTGTGTGGCAATTACCAGGTAAGGCTCTTTCATTTTGTGGGTGTATCCATCCACAGTAATTTGCCTTTCTTCCATCACCTCAAATAGTGCCGCCTGTGTTTTTGCCGGGGCACGATTAATCTCATCAATTAAAACGAGGTTAGAAAAAACAGGCCCTTTCTTGAATTCGAATTCAGATGTCTTTAAGTTAAATATTGAAGTGCCGATAACGTCTGATGGCATTAAGTCCGGAGTAAACTGCACGCGTGAAAAATCAACGGAGAGTATTTTTGAAAGCAATTTTGCAGCGAGCGTTTTTGCCACACCCGGAACACCTTCAATCAGCACATGACCATCGGCCACAATGCTGGTGATGAGAAGATCAACCATCTCTTCCTGTCCGACGATGACCTTTCCAATCTCTTGTTTTATTTTTTTGACCTGCTCGGCGAATGCACTTAAATCCAAGCGAGCGTTAAATGTGTTTTCTTTCATTATTAAAATTTATTTGTCCCAAAAATCTAGAATCCGCTGATGCAGCGCTTTTAATTCTCCTTCTGAAATAGTTTGTGCCGCGGTTACCGAGCGGATAATGTCTACCAGTTGCTGAACAGTTTGCTCTCCTACACCAGACTTGAGCGCCAATGCCTGAACATAGTTGGGTGCGAAAACCGATTGATTGAAGTAGAATTTGTTGCGCAAAGTTTCATGAAAGGAATGTATCTTCTTCATGGCGATGCTTTTGTGGTCAGCATTATCAAAATACAACCCCCCGATGGTGTTCACAAAATCTACGGTGGTGTTAGGCAAAGGTTTGATAATGGGGATGATTCGCTGTTTTCTCTTCGCTTCGAATAAAATGAAAATGATCATAGAGCCGACGGCCAAATAATACGCCCAGCGTAGAGGTTCAGTGCTTAAAATAAACCGTAGGGGAGATGTCACTTCTTTACGGCCTAACTGATAGTATTCCGTCCAATATATCCTTGATTGAGGAATGTAAGAAAGTAGAGATGAAATCAACGCAGGATTGTGCTCATTCAACAGACAGTAGTTCGTAAAAATAAGAGGTGTGCTGCACAACACAATGGATCCCTCGCCAACAACTATTCGCAAGCCGACTGCCTTATCGTTGTGATTGCTGGCAATCAAACTGGTGGTAAATCTTCTCGTCTTAACGGTGTCTCCTATGGTGAAGTAACCGAAGATATTATCATTCTTAAAGTGAAATTCAGAGGTCGTGTCCATTGAAGTATTTCGCAGTCGAAGGAATGCAGATTCCAAATTTTGAAAATTCGGTGTCGATTGAAAGAAGTGATCGTTTGTTTGAATCTGCAGGGTATCGGCAAACTTGCCGGAAATTGAATTAGCCGAGACAAAAAGTACTCCACCGTCCTCAACATAATTGAGTATCGCTTTGGTTTCTTCCCCAGAAGGCTGAAATCTTTCCGCCAATATCAGAACACCTGTTGCTGACGAGAGCGAGTCTTTCAACTCATAAAACGTTTTATAGCTATGCTCCACTTTTTTCAAAGGAGACAAAAGTGAGTTTAGAGCATACGTGCCGTAAGGGTTTTTGTCTTCATGCGCAAGAGTAACGCGCCAATCATACTTTTTTTCGTTGCTAAGAATGACCAGCAGAAGAAGTCCTCCTAAAATGCCCAGGTACATCACGTATTTCCAATCCTTCATATCTCCAGTTTTGCACGCCAATTGTGAAAGGCTGACTGCATGTTGTCGAAAATTTCGGAAGTCACTTTGAAATTGCCGTACCATGCGTACTCGAAATAAGTACTCAAGTCGGCAAAGCCATCTTTCAAATCAGGCTGCTGAATTTCCTGAACATATTCGTGATTTGTCTTCCCAGCATTCCAATCGATCAAATGATGGTCTGATAATATCTTCAGTGCGTAGAGAAATACTAATCGAGTGGCAACCTTAAAATCTTTTTCCGTTGTCGCCTCTTTGATCAATTTTTCGAAATCCATTTCGTGAATGTTTTCGTGAAAGACCCTCGCAGGACTGGCAACATCTGCACCCTTGTTGAGCAATGTCATCGCATTCACTCGAAGCAAAGCCAAGATTAGATAGATCAAGGCAATTAATCCAACGGCATACAATATGATCTTCCCAACTCCAGTGAAGGTTGTATTACTAAAAAGGCTGCTAAGAAGTTTTTCTATGAATTGAAGGAACCTGTCCCACAATGTTTGCCCAACGGTGGGAGGGTCGGCATACTTCAAATCAGGATCAGCTTTTAACTTTTCGATTCGCTCGTATGAAAATCTCTTCTCCAAGATGTAACTTGTATCCGCGCGAAGTTCGCTTCGATTTGTTTCAGTAGAATCACTCTCGGTTCGAGTCAATTGTTGCTGTGAGCCGACTGGCTGTGATGTAAACAAAAAGCACAGCCCAAATAACACAGACCTTAAGCACATATACACTTCATTGATATCTTATAAATTTCTGCTCATCGGTCCTCTAGAAAGTCTCGGTTCGCTGATTGCCCTGATTAGTCCCGAATTGGTCGATGTCACTGATGAGGCCCTTAGCTTCACGTCTTTCTACCAAATTGAAATATTGGAATACTAAACCCAGTTGTGGTAATGTTTGCAGTAACATTTGAGCCATATAGTAAAGTGTGAAGAAAGCATAGGTAGCGGTCGTCATCGAATCAGGGAATTCAGGTTTACTTCCATGAGCGGCATGCATTGATGAAACAAAAATGAAGACATAATAAGGTATTATAAATATGTATGAGATAACACCTCCAATAAGCGACAATACGAATGCTATTCCAAAAGTGCTCCACCACTTTCCCCTGACCAGTGAAAGGGACCTGCCGGCTGCCTCAAAGAAACCAAGGCCTTCATGGGCTTGAATAAAAAATAGCAAAGCGATTCCTATGGCTAAGTAAATGAAGCCAACTACCGCAGCCATAATCCACAACACCATCAACGCAGAGGAGGCCATTTTCAACACAATTGAAACTACAACCACTACAAATCCATAGCCAAAACTACAAACCAGGATCATCAAGAGCGACCCTAAATATTTCCACATTAATACTCTCACCGATTCCCAAACTTCACCTAATTGAATGTCATTGGACTTCTTCTTATAGTACAAATCGACATAGCCATTGATGGTTGCTAAGGTGATGGTATAACTAACAAATAAAAAAACGTAGATCATTGACATCCTCAACCAAAACGAGCCTGATGAAAAATACCTTAAGGTTTCCTCAGGATTTCTTTGTGCACTTGGCACTAGGGACATGAAATCAGAAAAGAACATTCCTAAGAAAATGCTTCCGATGAGAACAGCGGGGCCTGCAATTATGAGAAGGCTCTTGGAAATGGGTTTGAAATTCTGTTTGAAAAATTCAAAAGTGGTGTTCACCTTCGCGCCAAAGTCGCGCGTGCGATGAAATTCAACGGGTCTAAATTCTTCCATGTTTTTTTTGTTGGTAGGGGTAAATAACGAAATAATAAAGTATCATTAAAGCCGAAAGGCCAATCACCAGCACTTTCAAACTCCAGTGCATAAATGCATATCGTGTGATGAACGATTCAATAAACCCTGCGATGACGAAAAACGGAACGAGGCCGACAACTATCTTTAAGCCACGCTTGGCGCCCATTTTGAAGGATGCTAAGCGGGAGTAGGTGCCAGGAAAAAGCAAACTGTTTCCCATTACAAATCCAGCGCCTGCTGCTATAACTATTGATGAGAGCTCGATGGTGCCGTGTAGCATAATTACCGGAAAAGCGTGCGCCAACTGATGCTGCTGGTAAAAGAAAGTGACAAAAGTGCCTACCATAAGACCATTATAAAATAATTGCAAGCAGGTGCCCAGTGAAGCGAATACGCCAAAGATGAATACCTTAAAAGAAACAAGTATGTTGTTCAGTGTAATAAGGAAAAACATGTTCATTTCACTGCTCGAGGAATATACTCGCGTGGAGTTGCCGGTTTTAATATTTTCCAGGGTCATGTTCATATATTGATCGCCCAAAACCAATCGGGCGAATGTGTCATCATGAATGACTGAAATTCCACCGATCATAATGGCGATCAAAAAAATGATCAACGCGTAGCTCATCTGTTTTCTCGATTGCCAAACAGCCTCAGGCACTTCAGTTTTCCAGAAGGTGACAAAACGGTTGCGTTCCTCTTTTTTATTCTTATAGATTGTTCGATGAACGTTGCTTGCCAGCGAATTGAGATACTTGGTGACTCTGCTATCGGGATATTGAGTTTGTGCAAACGCGAGGTCGTCAGTGACTTGAATGAAGAGTTCAGCCAATCGGTCTGGGTTTATTGCAGAATTGCTTTTTGCAAGCTTTTCAAATTCTTCCCACCTCGGTTTGTTTCGTTTTATAAACGCAGCCTCTTGCATAACTTTGTCGCGCTAAACCAGTACGAACTGATGTTAGCGATCAAATAACTTTCAACTTCGGCAAGATAAGAAACCTTATTTTATTGGCATGTATACTGTTTCTGTACGCACATCGCAAAATGTTATCATTCACTACCCAGTAGCCAGTGTAGGGGAGCGCATCTCGGCATATGTTATCGACAGATTAATATTGGTAGTCTACATCATCTCAGTTGCCCTTTTCTTTACTCGCTTGAATGTGAAGCAGCCATGGATCTGGATTTCAGCTTTGGTTGTACCTATGCTTTTTTTTAGTCTCTTGTTTGAGATTTTCAAGAATGGGCAAACACCAGGCAAAATGCTTCTTAAAATACAGGTAATACGCTTGGATGGTAGCCGTGCTTCTGTTGGTGATTATTTGCTCAGGTGGGTATTTGCTTTGGTAGACTTTGCAATTTTGGGAGGGGTGATTGCTGTGATTTTTGTTGCAGCTGGTGGAAAGGGGCAACGATTGGGAGACCTTGTAGCTGGAACTTCGGTAGTGAAGCTAGCGGAAAACCAGGAGATTACATCGCAGGAAATCTTTGTCTCTGCAGAAGAGAATTACTCGCCAATCTTTGCACAGGCTATTCAACTCAACGCTAAGGACATTGAGTTGATGCGGCGTGCACTTGAAGCAGAAGAAAAGCTGGGTAACTCAGAGCCGCTCGAACGGCTGATTGAAAAGGCAAAATCACAATTGGGAATTCAATCAGATATGGCACCCGATGAGCTTGTTCGCACATTGATCAAAGATCATAGTCACCTCACATCGATTTAACAAGCGCTGGTTACCAATCCGTGTTCTTACCTCGAGGGCAATGGAACACACAGTGTAACATCAGGCAACGGTGTACCGGCGAGTATTTTTTTTCCTTGTTCATTTTTTCTTGTGATGATTGGATTGCTGTCGAAGAAGCCGAAGGGCATCAATGAAAATCCGAGAGTGTGTGTGTTCATCACTGGCCAGTCTTCCGGGCGCACGAGGTGGGTAACGCCTAGGTTGTACCACAGCACAACGTCTTTACCCACTACGTCTTCGCCATCACTTGTCCAATGGGTGAGCCCATCTTTTATGCCTCGTGTGTTCGGATACTCGCCTGCAGGGTGAAATTCATTTTCTTTATAGGCTGTTACCCATACCTGACTCTCTAGGAAGTCGGCCATCTTTCTTGGTCCAGAACCAACAGCTGCATAAGGTGCTGCGTTTGAACCGGGCATAATAGCGTAACTTTTTAGCTGGCCCAGGGCGTTTGTTGATTTTGAATCTGCGATCATCCAATGACGATTGCTCGATGGATTGAGAGTGCGTTGCCCGGCTGTTTCATTTTTGATCAAGGACATTTGCCTTGCAAATGCATTGTTGAGCGGATTGCGTGATGAGGCCGGTACGGCAACGGTATTCATTTCTTCCACGAGGTTTTCGGTTCCGTCAACATCGAGATCGAGGCGGAAGGAAAAGAAATGCTGGTGGTTTACTGCTTCTACATGAGGCGCCACCAGTGTTCCATAATAATTTCCTTCGAAGGTTTCATCGGGACCACCGGGTAGATCGCTGGTTCGGTTCACACCTTTGATTCCTACAATGCCGGTAAGTTCCATTCGCAGATCGATGGTTCCATCTTCGTGAAAGATCCATTTAACGCCGTAATCATAATTCCATACGCGGGTAAAATATTTCACTACAATATTTCGTGACTCCTGGGAAAACTTTCCGTGTCTTGTCAACGGCCCTCCGGATTCTTCATACACTGCAATGATGCTGTCGCGCTTCATAGGTTCTCCCATTTCGTTGTGGAGAAATGTTGAAATGAATTTTGAATTCGTGGGAACATCAACACCTGCTTTGAGGCCGTTCATTATACTGGGATCGGATTGGCCCATGCGATAAGCGCCAACATCAAAGTAGTTCCAGGCAGCGTGCGTGAGGTCTGTCGATCCGTAAGGAACATACATCTCTGCAATGGATGCGCGATACAACACAGGTCGCATTTCTCCATGATCGTTGTATCGAACATTGTATATGACCATTCCTTCGCGAGCATCTATACCAACACGGAAACTCCAGCGTGCACTTTGCACTTCGTATCCGTTTAGCGTGAAACTTGTCCCTTCTGGTTGCACAATATTTAGTGGCTTGTTATCGGAAACTGCAGTGTTCACTGTAGGATCAAAATACCTGATGTCTTCAGGCTTGTAGTATCCCTTCCCACCATCATCGAGCACTTTCAATACTTTGTGCGTAGTGAGATCGACGTAGGCTACTAATCCATCGATCAGCAACTCATGATATTTTTTGTTGATGTACTGAGGTGTGCAGATCATTTCACGATGGTCTGCCGGAGCCGATCCCATCTCGCCAGCAAATACATAGGAAGTTTTTACCGAATCCGGGTTGATGCCGCGACTTTTTAAACCCGACAGCCATTCCGGATTTTGTTTTAGGAGAACATCTGTCAAGGTATCACCAGCCAAACCCCCGACCGTAATGCCAGCAATATGATCAAACGATTTTATTTTTTTAGCAACGAGGTCTACAACTGCTTCAAATGTTTTGCCGCTGCTCCAGTCGTAAAGCACAGCCAGTGCCTCTCTGCGAAAAGAGTCTCCTGGTTTATAAGTTAGAATCTCCGACTTTGGTGGCTCTTTCAGGTTGATAATAAAAAACCGGTAGCTAGCAGTATCAATTTTATTTTCAGAAAGAAGAAGCTTCTTCACGTCACGAATCTCGTTTTCATTGAGTGGGTCCAAAGGATGGGTTGGTTGGATAGCAGAAACAGTTGGACTTTCATTAGCGGTCTTTTTTTTAACACAGCTAATCAGGAGTGCAAAGAAAATCAAAGGAGGAAAGAGAGCAGTGATGCGAAAATAATTCTTCATAACTAAGAGGGTTATAGTTGGCAATTTTACAAATTATTTTCCTTAGTGCGTAAAAAATACGCTAAGACTTTACCTTGCCATAAATTATAAAATGGCCAAAGTCGCAACTCACTGGCTCGCTTCTGCCACGAACGTGGAAACCGCGCAAACCGCGGATGTCGGTCGAATTCTGCACCTAAAACCTGAGTTTCTGTAATTATCCGGATGCATTTGGCAGGTCTATGCCATGTTTTGGCAGGTTTTTTACAATAACATGCTGAATATTTGAAGCATTATCAAACCAACAACCCAGCTATTATGAAACGCATGTTATCGCTTGTTTTAGGCATATGTCCATCCTCGATTTTGCTCAAAATACTGTTGTTCATCGGCCTCGTCTGTGAATATTCCCCGCTTAGTGCGCAAGGTCAGCTCTGGGGCACTACGCGCAAAGGGGGCATAACGGGAGGCGGAACGATCCTCAAAACCAATGCCGATGCTTCGGATTATTATGAAGTAAAAAAGCAATGGACGCTCAATACGCCAGGTGTATCACCACAAGCAACGTTGCTCCAGGCAGCAAATGGAAAAATATACGGGCTAACTCCTTCAGGCGGAGCGTATGGTGATGGTGTGCTGTTCGAATATTCCAGCGGGTCGAGTTTTATCCCGCGGTGGCATTTTAAAGAAAGCTACGATGGTGGTAGTCCACAGGGCGGTCTTGTTGAAGCCATCAATGGAAAAATATACGGGTTAACATTCAAAGGTGGTTTAAATTACGTGGGAACACTTTTTGAATATGATCCTGCAACCCAGATTAGTCAGACGAAGATTCACCTCAGTGCAGCCCAGGGTTCGTACCCACGGGCGTCAATGGTTGCAGCATCCAACGGAAAGTTATACGGTACATGTTCTAGTGGCGGTTCAATAGGATGGGGCGTTTTATTTGAATACGATCCCGCCACCGCTGTCTACACCGTTAAATATAATTTTGATAACACCACCGGATCTTTCCCTCAAGGTACATTGATACAAGGTTCCAATGGGAAACTTTATGGCACCACATCGCAAGGCGGTGCGAATAACGCAGGTGTAATGTTTGAGTATGACTTGTCTTCAGGCACCTTTGTGAAGCTTCACGACTTTGCGACAGCAACTGGCTCTCTTCCGACTGGTGCTTTAATGCAGGCATCGAATGGAAAAATTTATGGTATGTGCCCTGGCGGGGGTGCGAGTAACTTCGGTGTTATTTTTGAATATGACATCGCCTCATCTCAATATAATCTGAAGCAGTCGTTCGGACAAAGTGATCCGATGGGCATGCGTCCTTTTGGTGGGTTGACAGAATTTTCAAACGGAAAATTATACGGCCTCACCGCGTACTCAGTTAGCAGCGGTGTTGAAGTTTCTGTCGTCATTGAATTCGATCCCGCCAATGGAACGACAGGCTACAAGTTTGGGGCGATGTTTTCGAAGGGGGCAGGTGCTTATAATTACAGCTCCATGATTCGATCAGGCAATTCGCTCTACGGGGTAGCACCGCTGGGTGGCGAGACCGGCGCGGGCACCATGTTCAGCTATAGTCCGCTGATCGATGACTTCCATAAAATTCTTGATTTTGAGTACGGTGAAGAGGGAGCATTTCCATATGCAGGCATGACGCTGGCGGGCAATGGAAAAATGTATGGCCTCGTTTCGACCGGCGGCTCGGGTAAGAAAGGATTGCTTTATGAATTCGATCCAGCGACATCAGCATACGCAAAAATGATGGAATTCACCGGGAGCAATGGCGCGAATCCATTGGGAGAGATGTTGCTGGCATCGAATGGAAAATTGTACGGCACCACAACGTTTGGCGGAGCTTCGTCAAACACAAACTATTTTTATGTAGAGAACGGATCCTTTCTTTTGCGGGAAGGAGCAGGTTATGGTGTATTATTTGAATATGATCCAGCGACCAGCACGTATACAAATAAAGCAGAATTCGATGCTTCGATTGGCGTGAATCCCTATGGCCAACTTATGGAGGCGAGTGATGGTAAACTATATGGTGTTACCAATAGCGGAGGAACCAACAATGGTGGAACCATTTACAAGTTTGACATCGTGACAAGCGCGCTTACGAAGCTGAAAGACTTACCAACCAACGCAAGTTTTTTAGTGCCCGGACCAAGATCAGGGTTAACGGAAGCACCGAATGGTAAATTTTATGGAGTAACACCGTATAGCGACAATTCAACTCGTGGTGGAATTGTTTACGAGTACAATCCATCCACCGGTGATCTTAACATTCTGAAAAATTTCGCCGAGGTCTATTCAGCAGCTCCCAACGATGGGAATATTCCCACTGCTAAATTGGCCTTGGGTGCAGATGGAAAACTTTACGGAACGACAAGCCAGGGAGGAGAGAACAGTTTTTTTGGTGGCTCTATCTTCCAGGTAGATCCTGCAACAGGCCAGGTAACTGTTAAGAAAATTTTAAGCGCAACCATAGGCATATATCCGAAAGGTAGTTTCACATCCGATGCTTCTGGAAAAATGTATGCGTTCTGTAACAGGGGAGCGTGGGGAAATGGCGGCACACTAATTCAATATGATCCGGTCACTAATTCCCTCGTGAAAAAAGTAGAATTCCTCCCGCCATCAGCAGATGAGCCCGACTTTAGCAGCCTTGTTCTTTATCCTGGAAAAATGGATCAACGCATTTCACTGGACGGGTTCACGCCAAAAGCATATGGAAGTGGAACAATTACGTTGTCTGCTAATTCATCGGCAGGGCTGCCAATTACATACACGAGCTCGAATCCATCTGTAGCTACCATTGCAGGTAATGTGATTACTTTAGTTTCTGTCGGCAGCACTGATATCAAAGGCGTTCAGGCAGGCACTACTGATTACAATGCTGCACCTGACGTGACACAAACCTTAACCGTTACTAAGGCAGATCAGACAATTACATTTTCTCCCTTAACAAATCACAAAGTATCGGAAAACTTTTTCAACCTATATGCATTTGTGTCTTCCGGCCTGACGCCAACGTTCACAAGCTCCAATCCGGAGATTGCTTCTATAAGTAGTGGCTATGTCCTTATACTGCATAAAGTGGGCAGTGTTACGATCACAGCAAGTCAATCCGGCAACAATTTATACAACGCAGCAACGAGCGTTGATCAACCTCTGACTATCACGATTGGAGATCAAACTATTTCCTTTACAGCATTCGGAACTGTTCGCGTCAACGCTACGCCTTTCACGATCAATGCAAGCGCCACCTCCGGGTTACCGCTTACCTTCACAAGCTCGAATACGGGTGTGGCCACTGTCAGTGGAAATACGATAACTGTTGTTGCAGCAGGCACGACCAACATCAAAGCCGCGCAAGCAGGAGACGCAAATTTTACCGCAGCACCTGAGACAACACAAGTGCTCACGATCACGAAACTTGATCAGACGATTACTTTTTTTCCAGTGAGTACCGGAACCCTCGGGGGTGTTCCTTTTTTATTAAGCGGATCTGCTAGTTCATTGCTTGCTCTTAAGTACAGCACGACATCGGATAAAGTTACAATTTCAGCAAGTCAGGTGACGATGATAAAAGCAGGATCAGTTACCATTTTCGCAGATCAGGAAGGAACAGAAACTTACAACGCAGCTCCACGTGTAGAGCAATCGTTTTGTATCAATCCAGCGAAACCAACGATATCCCAATCTGGATTAGACACTGAAAATGTTCTGCTCACCTCATCGGCCACGTCAGGGAATCAATGGTTTCTGAATGACACAGCTATCACATTGGCGACAGAAATGACATTTCACTCTACGGCAGCAGGGGTGTACACCGTAAAATCTACTGTTGATAATTGCAGTGGCGAAATGTCAGATCCTGTTACACTTATTGTTACCGGCAATTTGAAAAATGTTGAGTCACAAATTAAAATGTATCCTAACCCCGTTACAAACCGTTTGGTAA
>Ga0207155_1019_pt1:10000-39107 | contig 39107 bp, 32 predicted proteins | sample Alteio_BWMinHeat_26_FD_153515 | JGI IMG/M metagenome (GOLD analysis project Ga0207155, IMG submission 153515) | Enriched cells from forest soil in Barre Woods Harvard Forest LTER site, Petersham, Massachusetts, United States -... | ecosystem: Environmental > Terrestrial > Soil >... | reverse complement strand
CTATTACGAATCGGTTACCCTGGGGGTGCGGCCTTAGCAGAGTTAGCCGAGCGTGGCGATAGCAAACGATTTCACTTCCCGCGGCCGATGATTGATCGCCCAGGATTAGACTTCAGTTTTAGTGGGTTAAAGACATTCGCAGCTAACACCATTTCAGCAGAAGGATTAGATGATCAAACGCGTGCCGATATTGCGCGTGCTTTTCAAGATGCTGTCGTGGAAACATTAATGATTAAGTGTCGTCGTGCGCTGCGTGCTTCGGGTTGGAAAATACTTGTGGTCGCAGGCGGTGTTAGTGCAAATCGAGCTTTGCGGCAAGCATTGACTGAAATGGTCGCTCATGAACAAGCAGAGGTTTTTTTCCCACGGCAGGAATTTTGCACGGATAATGGTGCGATGATTGCTTATGTCGGTTGCCAGCGGTTGATGGCTGGTGGGCAGAATTCTTTGGCAATCGAGGTTTACCCGCGCTGGCCGTTGACGGAGATCTAAGTTTTTTTGGCGCCGATCTTACTTTCTTTCCCCGTTACCAAATTACGAATATTTTTCCGATGCCGATAAATTAACAATAAGCTCATCACGCAAGTCATTACAGCGTAATTCGTGTTAGTAAAATACCACATGTAAATAGGCGCCAATATGGAGGTTGTGAGTGCTGCCAAGGAAGAATAACGAAATAAAATGGCGATCACTAACCAAGTGCCCGATAACATTAAACCTACTTGCCAGTTTAATGCGATTAGACAACCAAATGCAGTCGCGACACCTTTGCCACCTTCAAAACGGAAAAACACTGGATATAAATGACCTAGAAAAGCGGCGAAGGCGACTAAGCTCAAGCCAAATGTATCAAGCCCATACCATTTAGCTGCTAATACAGGAATGACACCTTTGATTACATCGCCGAACAAGGTAATGATCGCCGCTTTTTTCCCACCAATCCGCAACACATTCGTGGCGCCGGGATTGCCAGAACCTTCATTTCTAGGGTCAGGTAATCCCATCAGTTTGCAAATTACAATCGCACTCGAAATAGAGCCGAATAAATAAGCGATTAACACAGCCAGCAGCGTATCGACATGAAACATGAAATATCCCTCTTACAAAGTTTTTGGATTCTAATACGATGTCATGCCTGTTAGAATCTTTTTTTATTCCTCGGCAGAGATAACCTCATGACATACAGCACTGACAACTTAATCTGGATCGATTTGGAAATGACGGGATTGAACCCAGAAAAAGAGCGCATTATTGAAATGGCGCTGATTGTGACCGATTCGCAACTGAACACAATCGCAGAAAGCCCAGTGTTGGCGATTCATCAGTCGGATGAATTGTTGCAAGCTATGGATAGCTGGAACACGAAGCAACATAACGCCTCAGGATTGGTGGCGCGTGTCAAAGCAAGCAAAATCACTGAGGCAGAAGCGGAAGCCACGATGTTAGAGTTTTTAAAAAAATATGTTCCCGCTGGAAAATCCCCGATGTGTGGCAACAGTGTTTATCAAGATCGTCGCTTTTTAACGAAATATATGCCCGAGTTAGAAAAATATTTTCATTATCGTTTGATCGATGTTAGCACGTTAAAAGAATTAGCCATGCGTTGGGCGCCACGAGTGTATTCAGGTTTGCAAAAAGAATCTAAGCATTTGGCATTAGATGATATTCGTGAATCGATTGATGAGTTGAAATATTATCGTGAGCATTTGCTGAATTTAAATTTTAAGGAATAGCTATATCTTAAGACGGTAATGGCGTGATTTAGAAGCGATGTGCCAGGTGCTGTTCCAGTGCCCACTCAACATGTTCTCGGACTAACGCAGAAGAATGCTGCAGTTTTGTTTTCAATGCCACTACAACCGATTGCTGCGTAGGCGCATTTCCCAACGCAACCGCAATATTGCGCAACCAAGCTTCATGACCAATGCGGCGTATTGCAGATCCTTCGGTGTAACGTAAAAATTCTTCTTCTGTCCAAGCAAATAATTCAATTAACTCGGGCGCAGCTAATCGATTGCGTGGATGAAACTCTTTTTCTGCGGTGGGTTTTGCAAAGCGATTCCACGGGCACACTAATTGGCAATCATCGCAACCATAAATCCGATTGCCAAGCAGTGGGCGCAATTCAACTGGAATTGTGTCGCGCAGTTCAATTGTGAGATAAGAAATGCAGCGCCGCGCATCCAATTGATAAGGCCCAATAATTGCTTGTGTGGGACAAACATCAATGCAAGCTGAACAAGTGCCACAATGATTTTTGACAGGCGCATCAATCGGCAGTGGTAAGTTCGTATAAATTTCACCAAGAAAAAACCAAGACCCAGCCTGACGATTTAATAAATTTGTGTGTTTGCCAATCCAGCCTAGCCCCGCTTTTTCTGCTAAAGGTTTTTCTAACACGGGTGCGCTATCGGCAAAAGCGCGATAGCCAAACTCACCCACCAGGAGAGAAATTTTTTCGGCTAATTTGGTTAAGCGTTTACGAATTAATGTGTGGTAATCACGCCCTAATGCATAGCGCGAAACATAGCCTTTTTCTGGCTCACGTAAGACTTTTGCCATGTCAGTGTTAGGCGGTAAATAATCCATGCGTGCTGAAATAACGCGTATCGTCCCAGGAATTAATTCTGCGGGACGATAACGTTTAGTGCCGTGTGCTTCCATGTATTTCATGTCGCCATGAAAGTGCTGCTTAAGCCAAACATGAAAACGCTCTTCATATTGACTTAAATCGATGTCGGTAATGCCAACTTGCTGAAAACCGAGGGTCTGACCCCATTCCTTAATGTTGCTGGCAATTTCTTGATAATTAAGGTCGTGCTTTGTCATGCGGGTAATATACAATATTCGTAAGCGTTGTTGTATGAATTATTGATAGGGAGTTTGTCATGCACTCGGTCGGAACAGGATGGCTATGGACATTGTTTTGTGCCTTTGTGCTAGCTGTTCTTGTGATTGATTGGGTGGTTTTAAAAGGTGGACGTTTACGTAAAATCTCTACGCAAGAAGCCTTAGGATGGTCATTGGTATGGATAGCCTGCGCGCTGATTTTTAATGGGTTGTTGTGGGTGAGTCTGTTGCACTCAGAAGATCCTGCTGTTGCCTCAGCAAGGTCACTCGAATTTTTCACCGGTTATGTGATTGAGAAGTCGCTCTCGATCGATAACTTGTTTGCCATTTTAATGGTTTTTCAATATTTTGCTGTTCCTGCAGAACTTCAACGACGTGCACTTTTATATGGTTTGATCGGCGCATTTGTGCTGCGATTTGCGATGATTTTTTTTGGTGTTTGGTTGGTCAGCGTGCTTCATTGGGTGCTGTATATTTTCGGGTTATTCTTGGTGCTGACCGGCGTGAAAATGTTTTTTTTCCAAGAGACAAAAAAGGATTTTGCGCAGAATTTTTTGTTAGTTTGGTTAAAAAAACATATCCGCATGACGGATGGATTTATGGGCGAGAAATTTTTCATTCGAAAAAATTATGCTTTGTATGTAACACCACTATTCTTGGCGCTGATTTTTGTCGAGCTGAGCGATTTTATTTTTGCGATGGACAGTGTGCCAGCGATTTTAGCCATTACACGTGATCCATTTATTGTTTTTACCTCAAACATGTTCGCTATTTTAGGCTTGCGCGCACTTTATTTTTTGCTGGCAAATTCAGCCGCACGATTCTATTTGTTAAAATACGGGATTGCGTTGGTGTTAATTTTTGTCGGCGCCAAAATGCTCTTAGAGCCTTGGTTGAATATTTCCACGCTATTTTCACTCGGGGTGATCGCTACGATTTTGATCACGACCATTTTATTAAGTTGGGTCAGAAAAAAGAGGTAAATCATGTCGCGCGATGAGATGAAAAAAATAAAGTTGAAAGATTTTGCTGAATATTTGCAGCCACGTCCACGCGCTGCGCATAAAGGTAATTTTGGACACGTATTGATTGTCGGGGGTGATGCGGGTTATTCGGGTGCGGTCAGGCTTGCAGCCGAAGCCGCATTGCGAACAGGCGCTGGTTTGGTGAGTGTTGCGACTCATCCTGTGCATGCGGCCATGTTAAATTCCACTTGCCCTGAAATTATGTGTCATGCCACACACAGCAGCGCAGATTTGGTTGCGTTGTTGCAACGTGCGACTGTTATTGTGTTGGGTCCTGGTTTGGGCCGAAGCGATTGGGGAAAAGATTTATTTCAGATGGTGTTAACGCAAAAACATTCCCTAGTCATCGATGCTGATGGGCTGAATCAACTCGCAGAAGTTCCACAACAACGTTCCAATTGGATTTTAACACCGCATCCTGGTGAAGTGGCGCGTTTATTAAATATGACGACTGAGCAAGTCCAGCAAGATCGTTTGGCGGCGATTAAGAAGTTGCAGCAACGTTATGGTGGCGTTGCGGTGTTGAAAGGAGCAGGCACGCTGGTATTGGACGCAAATGATAAACCTGGTTTGTGCACAGCTGGGAATCCAGGCATGGCAACCGCTGGCATGGGCGATGTATTGAGTGGTGTGCTAGGCAGTTTGGTCGCACAGCATCTTCCATTGGAAATAGCCGCACCGCTGGGTGTGGAGCTGCATGCTGTTGCTGGAGATTTAGCCGCAAAAGAAGGTGAACGTGGTATGATTGCCTCCGATTTGATGCCTTTTTTGCGGAGATTAGTAAATTCATGTGGAAAAAAGTAATACCTGACGAGCATGCCATGCTAAAACTGGGTGCAGAACTTGCGGCGGTTTGTAGTCAGCAGGTCAATATATTTTTATTGGGTCAATTAGGCGCGGGTAAGACGACTTTTACACGCGGGTTTTTGCGCGGATTGGGATTTAAAGGCCATGTAAAGAGTCCGACTTACACGTTAGTTGAATCATATTCATTGAAAGCAGTGATGGTACACCACTTTGATTTTTATCGAGTGCGTGATGCACAGGAGCTAGAATTTATCGGCATTCAAGATTATTTTTCACCAGGTACAATTTGTTTGATTGAATGGCCTGATCTGGGCGAAGGTTTTTTGCCGCAACCCGATATTTCGTGTGCGATAGAAGTGATCCACGACGGGCGAGAAATTAACATCACTGCCCATACGGGTGTAGGTGAAAAAATTTTACAGCGGTTGAGTGATCAAGATGAATAATTGGTTACAAAAATTTGTGATGTTGATTTTATGCGTGCCATTGTTGGCACATGCCGAAATCAGCGCGAAAATAACCGCATTGAAATTAACAAAAATAGATCATGGAGTGCGTGTTACCGTCAATTGTGATCAAGCGATCCCTTATCATTTTTTCACATTAAATCACCCAGACCGCTTAGTTATCGATTTTGAAAATGCGCATTCAAAAATAAATCTCAAAGATGTTGGTCTTAATGATGTCGGTGTGACATCTATTCGAACCGGGCATCCAGTTCCTCGTACGTTACGATTTGTGTTTGCATTAACATCAGCAGGGAATGCAAAAATTATTTCTCAGCCAGATCAAAATAAATTAATGATTGATGTGAAGCTCTCTAGTAATAAGTCTAAAAAAACAGTGCGGAATTCTCCCCCGGTGAAACATATTATTACTGTTGTGATTGATCCGGGGCACGGTGGAAAAGATCCTGGTGCGTTGGGCGCGCAAAATGCGCGCGAAAAAAATATTGTGCTGTCAATTGCTAAACGATTGGCGAAATTAATCAACCATCAGCCAAATATGCGCGCTGTGTTGACGCGGCGTGGCGATTATTTTGTTTCCCTGCGAGAGCGTTTGGCGCTTGCTCGTAAAGAAAAAGCGGATGTGTTTGTATCGATTCATGCAGATTCGTTTTTTAATGACCAATCAACGGGCGCGTCGGTTTATGCTTTATCACAGCGCGGTGCGACCAGTGAAGCAGCGCGATGGTTGGCGCGGCGAGAAAACTATTCTGAGTTGGGCGGTGTTAATTTAAGCGGCTTAGATGATCAAAGTTATGTGTTGCGTTCAGTGCTAATTGATCTCGCACAAACTGCAACGATTAACAATAGTTTGCACTTAGGTACTGCAGTATTAGGACAGCTTAGTAATTTGTCTGAACTGCATTACCGACAAGTTGAACAAGCACCTTTCATGGTGTTGAAATCGCCTGATATTGCATCTGTGTTAGTTGAGACTGGGTTTTTATCTAATCCCAACGAAGAGAAAAAGTTGCGTGATGCAGCATATCAAGAAAAAATTGCCCAAGCCGTGTTAAGCGGTGTGCGCGTGTATTTAAATAAATATAATCCTGTAGGTGCGTCATGATGCGTATAGAAAAATTAAGCCCATTGCTGGCTAATCAAATTGCAGCAGGTGAAGTGATTGAGCGACCGGCGTCAGTGGTAAAAGAATTAGTAGAAAATAGTTTGGATGCGGGTGCTGATAAAATTGAATTGGAGGTGGAGCACGGTGGGGCAGGATTAATTCGTGTTCGCGATAATGGTGGAGGCATTCATCAAGATGATTTATTGCTTGCACTCAATCGACATGCCACGAGCAAAATAAAAAATTTAGATGATCTTGAGCAAATTGCAACGTTGGGTTTTCGTGGCGAAGCTTTGGCGAGTATCAGCTCGGTGTCGCGTTTGACATTGTCCTCAGCGATTGCTAACCAAACAGGTTGGCAGGTGACAACTACTGGAACAGAAACGGCACCACAGGTGGCGCCCGCTGCACATCCGCAAGGAACAACAATTGAAGTGCGCGATTTATTTTTTAATACGCCAGCAAGAAAGAAATTCTTACGCACAGAAAAAACTGAATTTGATCATATCGATGAATTAATTAAACGCGTTGCACTGAGTTGTTTTTCGGTCGGATTCACGTTGAAACACAATCAAAAATTGGTTCGTCATTATCGTCCGGCGAAGTCAGAAGCGGAACGAGAGCAGCGTGTTGCTAGTCTGTGCGGTGCTGCGTTTATCGAAAATGCAGTAACAATAGAAGCGGAAGCGGCGGGGTTGAAATTATTTGGCTGGGTTGCATTACCAACATTTTCGCGTGCTCAAGCAGATTTGCAATATTTTTATGTTAATGGTCGTGTGGTGCGTGACAAATTAGTGAATCACGCGGTGCGGCAAGCTTATCATGATGTGCTATATGGTAATCGACATCCAGCGTTTGTTTTATTTCTTGAGATTGCACCACAGCAAGTGGATGTCAATGTGCATCCGACAAAACATGAGGTGCGTTTTAGAGAAAGCAGGTTAGTGCATGATTTTATTTATCGCCGCTTACATGATGTGTTGGCGGGTGTACGCCCTGGTAGTGTTGAAACGTCTGCGGTGACTCATTCGCATGAGCCGCATTATCATCAGCGACCAATGCAATTTAAAGTGCAAGAACAAATGTCGGTTTATCGTCAATTGCATGAGCCGTTAGAAATTCCAAAGAAAATAGAAATTCAATCATCAGCGAATACATTTGTTGCCGATCAACATGCAACTACAGAGCCAACCTTAGGTTTTGCCTTGGCACAACTACGAAATATTTATATCTTAGCGGAAAATTCCGACGGTTTAATTTTGGTTGATATGCATGCGGCGCATGAACGTGTGTTATATGAACAATTGAAAAAAAATGTTGCCGAACGGAAATGTGTTGCGCAGCCATTGCTGATTCCATTGACGATTCATCTCAGTGAGCGCGAAGCGAATGGGATTGAACAACAGCAAGAAATTTTTCAGCAATTGGGAATGCGTGTTGATCGTGTGAGCCAAGAAAGTGTTGTCGTGCGAGAAGTGCCAGACTTGCTGCGTGATAGTCAGCTTGATCAGTTGGTGCGTGATATTGCTGCTGATTTGATTGTGGATGAAAAGTCAGATCGCGTAGCAGAAAAAATTCATCAGTTGCTCGGCACCATGGCGTGTCATGCTGCGGTGCGTGCGCAGCGTAAACTAACCATTCCGGAAATGAATGCTTTGTTACGCGCCATGGAAAATACGGATCACAGTGGTTCGTGTAATCACGGCAGGCCAACATGGACGAAGTTATCTTTGCAGGATCTCGATAAATTATTTTTACGAGGTCGTTAACATGACGCGCCAACTCATTGTTTGTTTGATGGGACCAACTGCATCAGGAAAAACGCAGCTCGCTGTGAACTTAACCCAGAAATTTCCATTTGAAATTATCAGTGTTGATTCGGCCATGGTGTATCGTGGGATGGATATTGGTACGGCAAAACCTGATACAGAAACATTGCGTATTGCGCCGCATCATTTAATTGATATTCGTGATCCACTGGATGCTTATTCAGCAGCGCAGTTTCGCGAAGATGCATTATGCGAAATCAAAAATATTATTGTACGGAATAAAATTCCATTGTTAGTTGGCGGCACGATGTTATATTTTCGCGCGCTACAACAAGGATTATCAGATTTGCCATCAGCGGATGAAACGCAGCGTAAAAAAATTATTGCTGAAGCGAACGAAAAAGGCTGGGCTGCTCTGCATAAACAATTGGCGGAGATTGATCCTGTTGCTGCGGAGCGTATTCATCCAAATGATTCACAACGAATTCAGCGCGCATTAGAAGTGTATGCGCTGACAGGAAAAAATTTAACGACGTGGCAACAGGCAAGCGGTGGACCACTCTTGGATTATGAAATTCATAATCTTGTTATTGCACCTCAGGACAGATCGATTTTACATGAGCGAATTGCAATTCGATTCAAACAAATGTTGACGAATGGTTTTATTGAGGAAGTCAAAAAATTAATGGAGCGCGGTGATTTAACGATTAATTTGCCTGCAATTCGTTCTGTTGGTTATCGTCAAGTTTGGGAGTTTTTGCAAGGTTCGTTAACCTATGAAGAAATGTGTGAGCGCGGGATCATAGCGACACGTCAATTAGCGAAGCGTCAATTAACTTGGTTGCGTAGTTGGTCGGAACTACAGTGGTTTGATAGTGAAGATGCGGATTTGTGTCAGCAGGTGGAAAAATATTTATCGCAGTTTCTTGCTAAGACCGATCCCGCGGACGGGATCGGTAATTAAGACTACGGCAAGAAATAATACGGATTCGGCAATTTAAACGCTTTATCCGCGTGTTTGCCAGCCAAATCACTTTGTTGATCACCGATGTTTAACACAATGTCATAACCTTGTTTTTCAACATCTTCTCTAGCTTTTGTTTTGTAGATAGCAATCGTTTTTTCATGATAATCGACGGGTCTTAGCGTGAGGCTGTCCCAATTTAAATAGCCTGCTGTTGCGAGATTGTGCTCAGTCAATGCACGTGCAGGTTCTGGGCGGCCAGTAATAAAAAATACCGCTACATTATTAGCTTTTGCATAACGATATAGTTCCAAAGTAGGAGCAATCACTGGGTCTTTTCCTTTCGCGATGGCATCATTAATTTGTTGTGGAGTGCCGCCGAAGCCCATTGCAACCATATCTGGATAATTAGACAGTGAGGTTTCATCGATATCGAGAACAATCGCTAATTTTTTATGATCACCTGATTTTTTTTCGCTATCCAAGCGAGTTTTTAAATATTGCATTGCTTGGTCAATGGTTTTCGCTTGATCTTTTTGATATTCGCCAGAGTCGTGGTATTTGATTAAGGATTCTTTCGTCACCGCTAGGTTTTTGGGTTCTTTGGCATAACCCGTAGTGGAAACAGAAACTATTACAGTTAGAGCGAAATAAGATAGCAATTTGGTACGCATAAAGATTCCTTAGCTTGATCAGTGTGGCCAAGCAATCTATCAAATTGCTGAAAGTGAGGCAATGACCAACTGTTATACGCGACATAACTTTTGATTTGATCGCTATTATTTTGAGCTATGCTAACTAGATAACTTTTGGTATATAATCAGGTGGGTTAAACGGAGTTTCCATTATTTTTGACAGGGGGAGTTTATGATGAAGTGTGCACGATTAAGTGCGGTTGCTTTGGGTGTCGCGTTCGGCGTTGTATCAGCACTTACAATGATGATTATTGCTTGGGCTGCTTGGAACGGCGGTCACGGTACTCAGATTGTTGATATGTGGGCAACGATATATCCTGGCTTTGAAGCTTCACTGAAGGGCGGTTTTATTGGTGGTGCATGGGGCTTTGTCGAAGGTTTTATTGTCGGCATTGTTACTGGTTGGATTTATAATCTTTGCTTGTGCTGCTGTTCAAAAGGCAGTTGCTGCTGTGGTAAGTCATCCTGCTCAAGTTGTGGCAACAAAAACGAAAATATGTAATCAGGGCTTAAATATCTTTTTAGAAATGCGCAATCATCTTGCGCATTTTTATTTTGGTAAATTTGATATTTCGATGTGAATTCGAGGTGTTAATGCGTAAAGCAATTCAAACTGATCTAGCTCCTGCGCCGGTTGGGAGTTATTCACAAGCCGTGATTGCGGGCAATACTGTTTATTTGGCGGGTCAAATTGCATTGGATCCTTATACGGGCAAAATGGTGCAAGAAGATTTTCGCGCCGAAGCAGTGCGTGTGTTTGAAAATATGAAAGCGGTGACTGAAGCGGCGGGTGGTTCTCTTAGTCAGGTCGTTAAGCTTACCGTGTATTTGATTGATATTGCTGCCATCACAACCGTGAATGAAGTGATTCCACTTTATTTTAGCCAACCTTATCCTGCGAGAACTTCAATTCAAGTGGCTGCGTTGCCACAAAATGCGACGATTGAAGTGGAAGCGGTGATGGTGAAGCGGTAGTTTTTTGTTACAGCCTGTCCCGAGGAATGAATATTGTCATCCCGTGCTAGAAACTGCGCGGGATGACACAGTTACGAACTTACTTCTTAGCTGTAGCCGCAACAGCCGCTGGTTGTACTGTAGCGACCACATTACCGTTTAGCATGGCTATCGTCTTTAGCACTTTCAATGCTTCATAAAGTTGAAAGTCGGTGCGGGCTAAATTGACAGCATCTTCTTTATCATCACTCACGGCATTTGGCGCAGTTTTGCTGCCAGCGAGATGACCTTTAAGTTCAAATTCTCTGATCGGAGAAACCATCGAGGTATCTATTTTGTCACCAGCAACTTGCAAGTCAGCGACCACGATATCCGGTGTAATACCTTTGTTTTGAATTAAGCGTCCAGAAGGTGTGTGATAAAGCGCGGTCGTTAATTTGATAGCATGTTCTTCATCTAATGGCAGCACAGTTTGCACCGAACCTTTGCCAAAGGAAGGTATACCTACAACGACAGCGCGGTGATAATCTTGCAGTGCACCAGCGACGATTTCGGAAGCAGATGCAGAGCCTTCATTCACTAGAATAACGATAGGAGCACCGCCTAAGATATCTCCAGATGGACCTTTAGGAGTAATTTTAGCTGTATATTGCGAACTTGGTAGACGACCTTCGGTGTAAACAATCTTGTCGCCAAATTCACCGCCTAATTTATTGTTATCTAAAAATACATCGGCAACTTGCACAGCAGTGTCAAGCAATCCGCCTGGATTATTACGCAAATCTAAAACGAGACCGTTTAAATGTCCGCCTTGCTGTTGTTTTAATTTGTTGATGGCTGAAATCATCAATTCAGTGGTAGGTTCTTGGAATTCACTGATGCGCACGTAACCGAAGCCGCCTTTCAACATATCGCTTTTCACGCTGGAAATGCGAATTTCATCGCGCACTAATTTAAAGCTCAGCGGTGCTTTGGCATCTTTGCGAATGACGGTAAGTGTCACTGTTGTGCCTTTCTTCCCGCGCATATTATCAACGGCTTCATTGAGTGTCATTTCATTCACTAATTTACCGTTAATCGCAACTATATAATCCCCTGGCTTAATACCTGCTTTTGCCGCAGGAGTATCGTCAATTGGGCTGATGACTTTCAATACGCCGTATTCACCGGTGACTTCAATTCCCAAGCCACCAAATGCACCGGAGGTTGTCATGAGTAATGTTTTATAAGCATCTTTATCGAGATATTCTGAATGAGGATCAAGTCCGCTCAACATGCCACGAATAGCATCTTCGAGTAATTTTTTATCGCTGATAGGCTGCACGTAAAAATCTTTGATTTGCGTGATTGCATTCGTAAAACGCGAAATATCTTTTTCTTGCAGCGCGTCCCCTTTCGGATGAACGGATGCTATCGGAATTTCTGGGCTATCATTAGTAAAGCCAAATACAGGAGGCGAGAACATAAACATCGCACTGGATAATGTGACAACGGCTGCTGCTATCATTTTTAAGTAGAGTTTCATGGGGTACCTTCCTTAGAAATCTCAAATAAAACGCACTAGACACCCTAATGTCTTCACAACTTAAGTATAGCTCAGTTTATCGCAACGAGTGTCAAGGCCATTCCCGGCGAGAGTGGCCTTGACAGCTGTTTTTTCGGTACATCCTGTTGATTTTTCAAGACAAGCTATTCGAATTGAAATATTTTTTTGCCACTCATTTGCGCAGGTTGGGGTAGATTCATGAGATAGAGCATGGTGGGTGCAATATCCGACAAAATGCCATTTGTTTTTACAACATGTGCTTTTCGGCCAATGTAGAGCAAGGGAACTAGTTCTTGCGTATGGGCAGTGTGCGGTTGATTGGTGCAAGGGTCAAACATAACTTCAGCATTGCCATGATCTGCAGTAATTAATGCTTCTCCGCCAACTGCTTGTAATGCAGTAACGATTTTTCCAATGCAATCATCAATTGTTTCGATCGCTTTGATCGCAGCAGCTAAATTGCCGGTGTGTCCCACCATGTCAGGGTTGGCAAAATTACAAATAATGACATCGTAGTGGCGACTGTTAATTTCATTCACCAAGCGCTCTGTTAATTCTGGTGCACTCATTTCTGGTTTGAGATCATAGGTTGCAACTTTCGGCGAAGGAATCAACACGCGCTCTTCACCTTGAAATGGTTGTTCAATTCCACCGTTGAAAAAGAATGTGACGTGCGCATATTTTTCTGTTTCGGCGATGCGTAATTGTTTTAATCCGAGCGAGCTGATGTAAGCGCCAAAAATATTATCTAAACGTTCGGGTAAAAATGCGATTGGTACATTGAAAGTTGCATCATATTCTGTGAGCGTTACAAAATTTACGTTGAGAAATGTTTCGCGAGGAAACTCATGAAATGTCGGATCGATAAAAGCTCGCGTAATTTCTCGTGCTCGATCAGCGCGGTAATTCATAAAAATAACCGTATCACCTGGGCAAATGGTAATAGGTCTTGCACCTTCATCATGAATGCTGGTGGCGGCAACAAATTCATCAGTTTCGCCACGTTGATAAGCCAATTCCAAACCGGTGATAGCATCGGCTGCATGATAGTCAGCTTTTCCCAGTGCGAGTAAGTCATATGCTTTTTGCACGCGCTCCCAGCGTTTGTCGCGGTCCATTGCAAAATAACGTCCGATGAGTGAGACGATTTTTCCGCAATTTAATTTTTTGCAGTGTTTCAGTAGATTTTCAAGTGATGTTTTTGCACTCTGAGGCGGTGTGTCGCGTCCATCTAAAAAAGCATGTAGATAAACTTCATGTGCATGGTGTTTTGCAGTTAATTCAATCATTGCTTTTATTTGTTCTTCATGACTATGCACGCCGCCAGGAGAAAGCAGCCCGAGGATATGAATGGCATGTTTTGTTTTGACTGCATTTTCGACTGCAGCGGTGAGAGTTGGGTTAGTGAAAAATTCGCCGTCTGCAATCGCGGTATCAATACGTGTTAAATCTTGATGCACGACACGTCCCGCGCCCATGTTGAGATGTCCCACTTCTGAATTCCCCATTTGCCCGTCGGGTAATCCAACGCAACGTCCCGATCCTGAGATTAAGGTGTGTGGGTAATTTTCCCAGAGACGATCCCAATTGGGTTTGCGTGCTTGCGCAATTGCATTTGCCTCGCGTTCTTCTCGATATCCCCAGCCATCCAAAATGATTAAAGCGAGCGGACGTGGTCGTTCTGCCATGAGGTTTCCTATTTCTTAAAAAATGACGAAGGCCAAAGTGTAGCAGATAGACTTCAAAATGTGACCATGTGTGGGGTAATTCCACAGGGCTGCCTTATTAAAATCAGAGTGTTTTTGCTGGTTTTGACGGGGCCCCATCGCTACGGGTATCCCACAGTGCAAGCACTGCGGGAGCCCTCCCTACCGCTCAGCCCCATCAAAACCAGCAAAAACACTCTGATTTTAATAAGGCAGCCCTGCATAATTCCATTTGGCATCCCGCATGCATGCAGCTAAACTAAGTGCACTCAATAAATTTAAACGAGATGACCAATGATTTGTAATTCCAAATTCAAAAAATTTTTAAAATTGGCCTCCGGGGTAATTTTGTTTGCATTAATTACAAATGCATTTGCTCAGGTTGATGAAACACCAAAACCGCGTGTTAATCCAAAAGATCCCTATGAAAAATTCAACCGGGTGATGTACACCTTTAACGACAAGCTCGATACATTTATTTTGAAACCGATTGCGACGGCTTATATCAAAATTGTTCCGAAACCTCTCAGTAAAGGCATTAGCAATGCTTTTTATAATATCGATACCATTCCAACCGTGTTTAACGATGTGTTGCAAGCAAATTTCTATCAAGCAACCAGTGATGCGTGGCGATTAGGAATTAATTCAACGGTCGGTATATTGGGACTTTTTGATGTGGCAGGTGATATTGGTCTTGAGCCTAATAAAGAAGATTTTGGATTAACACTCGCGCGTTGGGGTTATACCAACACTAATTATTTGGTGTTACCATTTTTTGGACCAAGCACCCCGCGTGATGCAATTGGTTTGCCAGTGGATTATTACTTATTCTCGATTTACCCGCATATTTATCCAACGACACAGCGTTACGAATTATATGGTTTGGGTGTGATATCGCGTCGTGCCAGCTTGTTGCAATATTCCGATGTGATGGAGCAAGCTTCGATTGATAAGTATGTCTTCCTGCGTGATGCGTACATGCAGCGCCGGGCTTATCTGATTCAGCGTAATAAAGAGTTGGGCGACCCCTACTTAGATAAAGCTAAATAATTATGTTGCAAGTTGCGTTATACGAACCAGAAATTCCGCCGAACACGGGAAACATTATCCGCCTTTGTGCAAATACAGGGGCGGAGTTGCATTTGATTCATCCGCTAGGTTTTGCACCGGATGATAAACAAGTCAAACGTGCAGGGTTGGATTATCATGAATGGACGCGTGTCCATCATCATCGCGACTACCCGGCATTTGTTGGTGCAATGAAATCTAGTCGGATATTGGCTTGCTCTACGCATGGTCAAGTGTATTATACCGATGTCCAGTTTCAGCCAGATGATGTTTTATTATTTGGCCCTGAAACCCGTGGTTTGCCGGCTGCTTTATTACAAGGACTCCCGGAGGGGCAAATCATTCGAATCCCTATGCTGCCTAATTCTCGCAGTCTGAATTTATCCAATGCGGTGGCAGTGATTTTGTATGAAGCGTTAAGACAGCAAGGGTTTGATGTGTTATCCTTAAAATAGTAAACAAAACGATACGAGTGGAATATGGTAACCTCTGATATAAATGCTGCGCGACATGTGCTGCATGAAATTGCGACTCAAGCTTATAATCTGGCGATGGGGTTGCAAAATGCAGCGCCTTTTAAGGACAACGAACCGCCTAAGACCGTTCAATATCTTCTCGATACCTCATTGCAAATTGAAAAAATTGGCAAGGTGGTAGAGCAGTTATTGCTAATCGAGGCTTCGCAAAAAAAACTTTAATGTCAGAATAACTTCATATGCTGGTACGTATACACCGGGGTAGACTATAATTTAAAATCTATGAGTATTATTACGAGATATTATTATCCAATGTCTATCGAAGATGAACGAGAAAGACACAACAAGGTGATTCAACTGGTTCGCGATGCGATTCAGAATGATGCGCAGTTAAGAGAAAAATACCAAGTAGGGGATAAATTTCGTTTTGTACGTGATCGCCTAAATAATTTATTAAGTCATCTCGAATCTCACCCCATGATGAACGTAAAAACTGAAGAAACTAGTGCTGCCAGCGAAGTCAATGATGATGTGTTGGTTTACGTTTATCTTTATAATGCTCAAGGTGCAGTATTGCGTAGTTGGTCGTCAATGTTAACACCCAAAGTTTTTTATGAGCACAGTGTGAATCGGCCTATTTACTTAGACAAATCTCACATTGAAAATGTCTTGCGCTCCAAAGCGAGTCGCCAACAACATGCTTATCTCACCATTTCCATTAAACGCGATGATATTTTATCAACGTCTCATCTCACCGATGCGTTAGGAAATCCAGTTGTCAAAGTGAGAGAGGGTAAATTAGATTTTAAAAAGCTGGTGAATTTTACGCATAACGAACAAGATTACGTGCTTGATGCGGGCGGAGATTTAGTTAAAAAAAATCCGCGCTAAAATTTCAAGTGTCGGTATTTAGCGCAAGACTCGCTAGCAGACCTCGGTGTTTTTCCTTCTGGACATCGTTTTCGTCCGCAAGCTTTCTCGGTTCAGGGGATGGACTTGTAAACATACTGATGGGGCTCGATAAAGCTCTTCCGGCCTCGGCTGTTGGGCTTGATAAACTGCTAGAGGATGAGTTAGTGGATGAGGGGCTGGCCAGGCTTCTCATTTCCGATTCCGGTGAAGTTAATGTCAAGGCAAGGTTAGATGCTATTGTTGCTGAGCTGCTTACACTTCTTACTTTTGACATTGGTGTGACAGTCGGTGTATTGCTCATTGAGGATGGGGTCTCATCCGGTTTTTCTTCAGACTGCAAGATATCTTCTGGTGTTCTGTGAAAGCTCAACTTTCTTACTAAGCCGGTACCCTCTTTGTTATAAAGGCCCATTTCTGTAAAAGCACTTGTGTATGAGGCAATAGTTTTTTCAAGTAGGGAAGTGTCATATTGATAATAAGCCCCAGTGTCGTCATTTGCCAATACGATGATGCCATCTTTCAGATAAAAAGTTCCTGCGGCAACGACGTTTTCGGCTCCCTGAGCCACCACTAAATGATTGAATGTCTCAAATCGAAATTCAAGTTTATCACCAGTTTGCAGAATAACATAAGCATAGGCGTTGTTATTTAAGGTAGATAATTCAATTTCCTTTTTGTCTCCATTGTTTTGACGGTTTACGCAAACTTGTTGTTTAGCGATAAACTTGCCCAAAGAGTTCTTTTCTAATGTATAGAAGAAAAACCCATTTCTTATTGCCATTTTGGCTAAAAGCATAGTTACTGACGTGGTAGCCATGTGGACTGGATGAGGCAGAAGGATGTTTGCTTTTGCAGCTTGCGAAGCGAAAAAGCGTGAGTCAGGTAAGGTTTCTGGGCTGACGTGGATTCCTCTCGCTTTTTGTATTGTTGTTAAAATCAGTTCTTTTTCTTTGGTTAATTCTCTGGTTTGCATAGATCACCCTCGTTTCGTTCCTAATTATTTAATATATGGGAACTGCGCTCGCTCTTGATGATAATGTGCATTATTTTACCATTAAACTGGTTGTTAAGTCAAAAATAGACCAAAATAGTGTCGTAACTTAACGAAAATGTCCCCCCAAATAGACCAAGTTTAGACCAAATTTAGCGTCGTGTGGATGGGCCCCGAGTGTCTTTACTCGGCCAGGTGTCTTCAATGAAGGTTTGGATAGGATCTTTGCCCGTGGTATTTTCACTTTTGGCCGCTTTTTCTTGCTGGGCGGGTTTCAATAATGCGGGTGATTGACGGCCGATGGTGGAGCTTGTGCCTAGCCAAGTTTGGAAGGTCCGAAAGGTTGCGTTATCGCGCTTAGTCATTCCAGCGGAAGGGGCATCGACTGTAGAGCCGCCGCTCGCGAAATCTTCAGAGGTTTTAAGACGCTGCTCTTGCTCGCTCATCTTCTCTGTTTGAGTTTTTTCTATGGCTTGTGTAGCAGAAAATGGCGCTTGATCAGGTTTTTTTTGAGTGATAATGGATTGTTTACCAATGGATTGCTTGCTCTGATAGCTGAGTAAGCTTTTTTTGGTATCGAGAAATTCTTCACGTCGGTCTTTTTCTTCTTTTTCGAGATCCTCACGGCGTTCTGCTTTGTCCGCGCTGATTTCATCTTGTTTTTTGCCTTCTTTGAACTCTTTATCTTTTAATTCTTTGTATTCACGCTGATGCTCTTTTTCAGCAAAGACTCTTTCTTTTGCGCCGATTCTTGAGCCTGCGCGGCTAGTGCCTTGTTCTTCATCAGTCAATGTTGTGCGAGATTTTTCTTTGATACCAGCGCCACGGCAAGTCGAACAAATATGCCCATACATCGTGCCTTGAGCCGTAATTTGCAGAAAAGCGGACAACGGTTTTTGAAGGCCGCATGCACTGCAAGTTCGAGTATTGTGATCGTGCTTTTCCATAATATGCTTAGAATAAAGACCAAATAAATAGGGGGTGAGGCGATCAGTATAGTAAAGAAAATTTAAATTTTACGCAAATTAGCACCGACTGTTCGTTGTAAGCTTTAACAGCGAATCACTGTGAGTAAATCGTTCTCTCTGGGTAAAATGATGACCAAACACTTTTTCTTGCTGATCATAACATCTTAGAGTATCCTCAACGCATTGATTATTAACGCCAGTTTTGTTTAATCGTAAAATCATATTGATTCTTTAAATAAAATTGACGGTCTTGCAGTTTTTGCAGGATGCAGTTTGAAACTATTTTTACTATAAAATGGAGAATATAAAAATGACAAAAGGGCCGTCATTACAAGATCCTTTTTTGAATACGTTACGCAAAGAAAAGGTTCCTGTTTCAATTTATCTCGTTAATGGAATTAAATTACAGGGATTGATTGAATCGTTTGATCAGTTCGTGGTGTTATTGAAAAACACCGTTAGCCAAATGGTTTATAAGCATGCTATTTCAACAGTCGTTCCTGCGCGTAATGTCTCTTCGCCAATGGACTATCATACGACAAATGGTGGTAGCAACGGCGGCAGTCATAATGGTACCAATGGTCAGAATACTTCCGACAAAGAATAGAGGACTCGTCATTGATTGACCGTCCAGAAGGCGGTGAACGTGCCGTCCTCGTCCATATCAATTTTCCTGCGGGTGGAATGCAAGAAGATTTAGCTGAGTTTCAAGAACTTGCTCGATCTGCAGGGGCGGAAGTTGTCGATGTCGTGACAGGAGCGCGTAATGCTCCTGAAGCTAAATTTTTTGTGGGCACGGGAAAAGCTGAAGAAATTCGTGTAGCAGCACAAGCTCATGGCGCAGAACTCGTGATTTTTAATCATGCGTTATCGCCAGCGCAAGAGCGAAACTTGGAGCGATTGCTGCAAGCCCGCGTCATTGATCGCACCGGATTAATTCTCGATATTTTTGCCCAACGTGCGCGAAGTTTTGAAGGTAAGCTGCAAGTCGAGCTTGCTTTATTAAATCATTTGGCTTCACGTCTTGTGCGTGGTTGGACTCACTTGGAAAGACAGCGCGGCGGTATTGGTTTACGCGGTCCAGGTGAAACTCAGTTAGAAGTCGATCGACGCTTAATTCGTGGGCGCATCAAATATATTAAAGAACGTTTAGTTAAAGTCCGCACTCGCCGTGAACAAAGCCGTCACGCACGTCGCCGTGCTGCAGCACCTACTGTCGCTTTAGTGGGTTATACCAATGCGGGAAAATCCACACTATTTAATTTGCTGACAGGTGCAGATGTTTACGTTGCCAATCGCTTGTTTGCAACGCTTGATCCAACCTTGCGTCGCATGGAAGTTCCAGAAATTGGTACCATTGTGCTTGCAGACACAGTGGGATTCATCCGTCATTTACCCCACGATTTAGTGGAAGCGTTTCAAGCAACACTCGAAGAAGTCTGTGAAGCTGATTTGTTGCTGCATGTGGTGGATGCTCACGATCCGCAAAAACAAGCTAATATCGATCAAGTGCAAACCGTATTAGAAAGTATTGGTGCGACTGAAGTTCCTCAGTTAATGGTTTATAACAAAATTGATCTTTGTCCAGAGTTATCTTCGGGTGTGGATTATGATGCAGATGGAAATGCTTGGCGTGCATTTGTGTCTGCTGAAAAAAGCTTAGGGATAAATGAGCTGCAAGCCGCGATGATTAATTGGCTGGGAAAAGACGTGATTCAGCGTGCAATAATTTTAACGCCAACCGATGCAAAAGTGCGTGCCGAATTATATCGGTTGCATGCGGTTTTATCGGAAGAGCTGGATACTGAAGGGAATTGGCATTTGGTTGTCAGATTGCCAAAGCCTGAATGGGAAAAGCTTTTTAGCTCAAAGAACCGCAATAATTACAGTTAATTTACCTATCATTTAATTTACCATTGTTGCCAAAACCGTTGTCATCCCGCGCAGCTTCTAGCGCGGAACCTAGCGACTTTTAGCAGTGCCCAAAGAAGTCGCTGGGTCCCGCGCTAGAAGCTGCGCGGGATGACAGTGTTTTCAAGCATATAATCAGATATTAATGTTGCGTCCATCCTCATTGCCCTCTAAAATTCACCCTTTAGACGTAGGAGTGCAAACATATGCCGTGGAATGAACCCGGTAATAATGGCAACCAGCAAGATCCATGGGGTAATAAGCGTGATCAAGGCCCGCCGGATCTAGATAAGTTGCTAGCTTCATTTTTGCGCAAACTGCGTGAACTATTCACACACAAGAAATCGAATGATCCCTGGAAAGCATCCGTACCAAAAGACTTAGGTTATGGTCTAGGTTTGGTCGTGGGGGTGTTAGTTATCGCTTGGTTTCTTTCCGGTATCTTCATTGTAAACCCAGCTGAAGAAGCAGTGATTTTACGTTTCGGAAAATATACCGAAGTGTTAGATCCAGGGTTGCACTGGTATGCTCGTTTTATCGATTCAAAATATTCCGTCGACGTCCAAAAAATTTATTCGTTTTCACTGCAAGGCGATTTTTTAACAAAATCATCTGATCAAAATGATTTGCCTAGCCAATATGTGCAAGTGGATGCGAAACAAAAAGTGCCAGGTGTGTCAGATCAATCGAAGAATCTCGTTAATGTCGAATTAAATGTGCAATATCGCATTAGTGATCCGCGTGCTTACTTATTTAATGTGGTCGATCCGGATGACACCATACAACAAGTGGCTTCAGGTGCATTGTCTGATGTGGTTGGCACGATGAAATTAGATGAAGTACTGACGACTGGCCGTGAATCTCTAAGCTCCGGTGTGCTTGATCGTACTAAGAATACGCTGACAAATTATAACGCGGGACTTGAAGTTGTCGCCGTCACATTACGCAAAGTGCAAGCGCCGGACCAAGTCAGAGCCGCGTTCAGTGATGTGAATCGTGCTGACCAAGATCGTGCTACGTATATTCAACAAGCGCAAGCTTACGCGAGTAAAGTCGTTCCACTCGCGCAAGGTGTTGCAGCACGTATTCTGGCCGATGCAACTGGCTATCAACAAAAAGTGGTGTTGAATGCACAAGCGAATGTGGCGCGTTATCAAGCATTATTAAAAGCTTATGACCTTTCACCCGATGTTACGCGTGAACGCATGTATTTAACTTCTATCCAGAGTGTTTTGGAGCACACGACGAAAGTATTAGTGGATCAAAACAGCAACAGCAATAATTTATTGTATTTGCCGCTAGATAAATTGTTACCAGAAAAATTATCTGCGGCAGAATTACCCGCGACGATGACCAGCGAGGAGGTGAAACATGACGCCAACTAGAATTTCCGCGCTAATCATTATTGTCATTCTGATATTTGCTGGATGGTTAAGTTTATTTACTGTGAATGAAGGTGAAAGCGCATTCATTCTACGTTTAGGAAAAATCGTCAGCCAGTCGGGAAGTGATTTGCCTGTCACTTATACACCAGGGTTACATTTTAAGTTACCAGTCATCGATCATGTGCGTATTTTTGATATGCGTACGCAAGAACTTAGCACTTCATCCTCGCAACCTTTAACAGTGGTGACGAAAGAGCAAACTTATCTTGTCGTTGATTATTTTGCGCGCTGGCGCATTAGCAACTTATCAAAGTTTTATACCAGTACGGGCGGCAGTGTAAATTGGGCAGAAACTTTGTTAGAACAGCGTCTAAATGATATTGTGCGTGCCGAATACGGCAAACGTACCAGTGATCAAGCTGTTTCTGCGGATCGTGCTAGCATGATGGCAGCAATTCGTGAGCAAGCTGATAACATTGGCAAAGATCAAGGGATTAATGTGATTGACGTGCGTATCCAACAAATCACTTTACCGAAAGATGTCATGGATTCAGTTTTCAAGCGCATGGCAACCGAACGTAAACAATTTGCTGAAGCAAAACGCGCAGAAGGTGTCGAGAAATCAGAAGAAATTAAAGCGTTAGCGGATCAAAAAGTTACTGTCATTCAAGCGCAAGCACAAATGCAGGGTGCAGAAATCCGCGCGAAAGGCGATTTTGATGCTGCGCAAATTTACTCGCAAGCCTATAGCACAAACCCAACATTTTATTCTTTTTATCGCAGCTTAGAAGCGTATGAAAAGAGTTTTGCTAACAAATCCGATGTTTTGGTGCTTAAGCCAGACGGTCAATTCTTTAATTATTTTCACGGTTCAGCTGCTAACACTAATGTAGGAAAAAAGTAATATGGGAAAAAACATAGTTATCCTTGGTAGCCAATGGGGCGACGAAGGTAAAGGTAAAATCGTTGATTTGTTAATGGATCATGCTGATATTGTCGTGCGTTTTCAAGGCGGTCACAATGCGGGTCACACTTTGGTGATTAACGGTCAAAAAACTATTTTGCGTTTAATCCCATCAGGAATTTTGCATCCGCATGTACAATGCTTAATTGGTAATGGCGTTGTGTTGTCACCGACAGCGTTGTTACAAGAAATCGGCGAGCTAGAAAAAAAAGGTGTTTCAGTCACGGATCGCTTACGCATTAGTGATGCGTGCGTATTGTTGCTGCCTTATCATGTGGCGCTCGATCAAGCGCGTGAAAAAGCGAAAGGCAAAGCTGCAATTGGTACCACCGGCCGTGGCATTGGTCCTGCTTACGAAGATAAAGTTGCACGTCGTGCAATCCGTTTTGGTGATTTATTTGATGAAAAACATTTTCGCGCGAAGCTTGAAGAAGCTCTCGATTATCACAATTTTATTTTAAAAAATTATCATCAACATGAACCAGTCGATTTTAATTCTCTGTGTGACAATGTGTTAGCACTCATTCCGCAATTAAAGATGATGCGCGCTGACGTGTCAGCATTATTGGCAAAATATCGCGAACAAGGTAAGCGGATGATTTTTGAGGGTGCACAAGGCACATTGTTGGATGTTGATCACGGCACATATCCATTTGTCACGTCGTCGAATACGGTTGCAGGTGCAGCGAGTGTTGGCAGTGGTTTCGGTCCGCGTTACTTCGATTACATTTTGGGAATCACGAAAGCTTACGTAACGCGTGTGGGCGCAGGTCCTTTTCCAACTGAACTGCATGACGAGATTGGCAAGCGTCTGGCTGAACGGGGCCATGAATTCGGTTCAGTAACAGGCCGTCCACGTCGTTGCGGTTGGTTAGATATGGTGGCGTTACGTCGTTCAATTCAGCTGAATAGTTTATCAGGATTATGTGTCACAAAATTAGATGTGTTAGATGGTTTGGAAACCATACGCATTTGCACACAATATAATTTACACGGTAAAAAAATCGCTGAGTTACCGACCGATGTGGCGGAACTTGCTGCTTGCCAACCTATATATGAAGATTTGCCAGGATGGAGTGAATCAACGATTGGTGCGCAAGAGTTTTCTGCGTTACCTAAAAATGCGCAAAATTATTTGCTGCACATGGAAAAATTAGCGGGAGTGCCGATTGATATTATTTCAACTGGGCCGGATCGCAAAGAAACAATTATTTTGCGTCATCCATTGATGGCAGAGGAACCGACTGTTTGTTGAAATGCCGAGGAGAGGACTCGAACCTCCACAGGGTTTCCCCCACAAGTACCTGAAACTTGCGTGTCTACCAATTCCACCACCCCGGCTGAGAAGTCTCGCACTTTACTGAGTCGGATTTTTTTTGTCAATTAATAGTTGCTTAAGGTTTCCTTAACAAATCACCGGTTAAACTACGACCCAAGCACAATGAATTTTTCACGATGATCATGGAGGATTGTTTATGTTCAGAAATTTTTTGACTAATTTTTTTACTAGAAAACCAACAGACGGGGATCAGACAAATAAAGATGCAGCTGCTATTCCAGCTGTTGGCGAAACTTCGTCTGAGCTGCCAGCTCAATCCTTGCAAGGTATCACCCTTAAATCTTCAGATGAGACAACTAAAAATGTGGTTGATCAACTTGCTACTCGCATTGTTGACCTTGAGATTGACGGTGGTGCTATTTGGGTAGGACAAGATCAGGCGACAGTTACAGAAGCAAAAGTCGAACAATCTCAGTCTGATACACAACCTCAATCATCGCCAGGCATCACCCCAAACGCTGCTTCTTCCGGTGATGCTTTGCCAGGGACAGCAGTCGCTAACACTGTCGTATCACAATCTCATCACGCGACTGATGTTACTATTGGAAGTACATCATCTGTTGAGGTAGGGCCGCGCGATCAATCTATTGAGTCTGCTGTGGTAGATGCTGAGACTGTTTTGATCGGTAAACAAACAGCGCAACAACAATCTTCTGTGGAAGCAAATGCTCCTGTCTTGACTCGGACAAAGACGGAAGTGCTTGTAACTGATGACCAAGCTCGGCTTGCTACACCATCAAAGCCTGCGACCGATGTAGTTAGTAGCAGCAGTCCATCTGCAGGAGTCGAGGTTCAGCAGTCTCCTGCGACCGGTATTGATGCCTCTCCAACTCCGCCAGCACCTGTTAGTAACAGCGCGCCTGCAGTGATAGGGGATCAACCTACTATAGCAACTACCGCTATTTCTCCAACGTTAGTTGTTGGAACAACACATGATGCTGCACCAACACCAGTATCTCCGGAAAAAGCGACACCACTGAGTGTTCGGCCTGCAGAAATAACAACATCGAGTCGTGCTCTAGAAGCCGCTGCTACCTCTTCCTCCCGATCAGTGATGGAGCTGCTACTTGAACATGCACCTATGTTAGCTCCCGCAGCTCTACAAGCAATAATTCCGTCTCTTACATTAACAAGCACATCAGCTTCGACTGAATCTGCAGAGCGTGCAGAAAAAAATCTTCTGCCAAAATCGGTTACTCCAGAGAGACCGGAATTGGCAGATGCGGAAGTTCATCGCATCACGGAAGGAACAGCGAAGTGGCCAGCACTTACTGATCAGAGGTGGAGTAAAATAGTTGGCGCAAAAACGCGGTGGGTGCCAAAAGCACCGACACCAACGCGTCCTACGGAACCAGTGTCAGCCGCACCTGAACCAGCGCTGGCACCGGCACCGGCAACCGAAGAACACGCACCTTTGGTGAGACGAAGACGGAAGCGATAGCTTTATTTTAAAGTTAAACCGGTTGTTTTGACGGGCGCTCCTAGTTGAAATTGCGCCCTGATTTCTTGCGCAGAAATTTTGTTAGCGTCAGCAAGCTTTAATTGTGCACGTTCGCGAGTTTTTACGCTTAATACATTGCTTGCATTACTTAGGAATGCCTGAAGCGCTTCCCGATATTTTTTTGATCATGCTGTTCACTAATCATAATCAGATTAATGCACGCAGCTTTGACATCATTAGGGATAAAATGTTTTGCAAAATGAGTGAGAATCATTGAAAAAATATTCCCAACTAGTCTCTCTAGGGATGATTTGCAGCAGCCATCGCACTTTAGTATATTCTGTTTTCCAACCATCTGATTTAGCGGAGAAAAATTGACAGATCAAGATACGTTAGATCTAGGCTCATTGTCTTGCCAACATTTAAAAGGCGTAGGCGCACGTATGGCCGAGCGTTTAGCGCGCTTGGGGATAGTGCACGTGCAAGATTTGTTGTTTCACTTGCCAATGCGTTATCAAGACCGAACTCGTGTCCATGCAATGCGCGATGTGCTGCCGGGTGAGCATGTGGTCGTTGAAGGTGAAGTGGAGTCTGTTCAAACGCCAACTGTTGGCCGTACTCGTTTATTTTTGCGACTCAAAGATGCAACGGGGCGTTTACATTTGCGATTTTTTTATATTAATGCCGCGCAGCGTAAATCATTAGAGTTAGGCACGCGAATTCGTTGCATTGGTGAAGTGCGTGTTGGTACACACGGTTTGGAAATGATTCACCCTGAATATCATTTAATTGCGACAGGCGCATTGTTGCCAATCGAAGAAAATCTCACGCCGATTTATCCTGCAACAGAAGGGTTGAGTCAACCGATGTTGCGAAAATTAACTCAGCAAGCATTGCAGTTATTAACGAGTGGGGGTGCATTGCATGATGTGTTACCGCCAACTATTTTAGAAACATTGACATTACCGCCATTGAAAGAAGCGCTGCAATTTGTGCATCGGCCACCGACAGATGCACCGATTGATTTGTTAGTGGAAGGGCAGCATATTTCGCAGAAAAGATTAGTGTTTGAAGAATTGTTAGCGCATCGTCTGAGTTTGTTGCATTTAAAAAATTCGTTTCAAGTGCAAGCTGCGGTGCCGTTGAAAAATTGTGGAAAACTTGGCAAACAATTTTTAGCTGAATTGCCGTTTCAATTAACTGCAGCGCAGCAACGCGTTGCAAAGGAAATTTATCAAGATTTATGTGAGCCACATCCGATGCTCCGATTGGTGCAAGGTGATGTGGGTTCGGGAAAAACGGCTGTTGCAGCATTAGCTGTTTTGCAAGCGATTGAAAGTGGCTATCAAGCAGCGATTTTGGCACCTACAGAATTATTAGCGGAACAGCATTTTCGGACTTTTCAAACTTGGTTCAGTAGTTTGAATTTAACAGTCGTCATGCTGTCGGGACAAATGAAAGCAGCGCCGCGACGTCAAGCATTAGCAGATATTGCAGAGCACCGTGCGCATGTGGTGATCGGCACGCACGCGATTTTTCAAAAGGGTGTGGAGTTTGCAAAATTAGGTTTAATTGTAGTTGATGAGCAACACCGTTTTGGTGTGCAACAGCGCGCAATGTTACGTGAAAAAGGGATTCAAGAAAATCTTTGTCCACATCAACTTATCATGACTGCAACACCTATTCCGCGTACGTTGGCGATGAGTGTGTATGCCGATTTAGATTATTCAGTAATTGATGAATTACCACCTGGCCGCACGCCAGTCTCTACCAGTGTGATACCAAATTCCCGGCGCGAAGAAACATTAATGCGAATTCGCGAAGCGTGTGCATCAGGCCGTCAAGCATATTGGGTTTGCACATTGATTGAAGAATCAGAAGTGTTGCAATGCCATGCAGCGGAAAATACGGCGAAAGAATTATGTGCGGCGTTGCCAGAATTAAAAATTGGTTTGTTGCATGGGCGGATGAAAACAGCGGAAAAAGATGCAGCGATGCAAGCGTTTAAACAGGGCGAATTAAATTTGTTAGTCGCGACTACCGTCATTGAAGTCGGCGTTGATGTGCCAAATGCAAGTTTAATGGTAATTGAAAATGCGGAGCGTCTTGGACTTGCACAGCTTCATCAATTGCGTGGGCGTGTTGGTCGTGGTTCGGTTACGAGTTATTGTTTGTTGTTGTATCAAGCGCCATTGTCGCAATTAGCAAAAGAACGCTTAGCTGTTATGCGAGAAACGACAGATGGTTTTAAAGTAGCAGAGCGCGATTTACAATTGCGCGGACCGGGTGAAGTTTTAGGAACTCGACAGACGGGCGATGTTTCATTGCGTATTGCCGACTTGGTACGTGATAGTGATTTATTACCTGCGGTGCAAAAAGCGGCAGCTATTTTGCAGCAGGAGTATCCTGACTTGATTGATTTGTTAATTAAGCGTTGGTTGGGGAATAATGAGCGGTTTGGGCATGTTTAGTTGAGAACTTGTTGAGGGTGAAAAATCTCTTGGCCTTTGCTGAATGGGGGCCCATCGCTACGGGTATCCCGCGGTGCGCGCACCGCGGGAGCCCTCCCTGCCGCTCAGCCCCATTCAGCAAAGGCCAAGAGATTTTTTTGTGTGGTCGAGCAAAGTGTTCTTATGAAAAATATACGCCGCCGAGGATGGTGTGTTTTTCGGCGCCTGTGACGGCTGTTAAATTTCCAGGTTTTTTTTCTAGGGTTTGTTTTGCTAACCAAGCAAATGCCATTGCTTCTACCCAATCTGGGTGCACGCCTAATTTTTCTGTTGTGTTGACCGAAAATTCTGGCGCGATATGTTGTATCTGTTGTAACAAAAATCCATTCTGTGCGCCTCCGCCACAAACAAAAATTTCTCCGGAGGAAAAATATTTTTTAATCGCGTTAACAATGCTGTGTGCTGTTAAAGCGACTAAAGTGGCTTGCACATCAATGGGTGATTCTTGCGTGATGTGTTTTTTTAACCAGGTTAAATTAAAATATTCTCGGCCGGTGCTTTTTGGGGGTGGTAGATGAAAAAAATTATCGCTAAGTAATTGCTTTAATAATTTTTGTTGTTGCACACCCGATTTCGCCCACTCACCATTTGCGTCATAAGTTTTATTCTGGTGCTGTTCTATCCACGCATCAAGTAATGTGTTGCCGGGTCCAGTATCAGACCCATGAGTCGCTCCATCCTTATTGAGTACGGTAATATTTGCGATGCCACCGATATTTACAATAGCTCGATTTGTTTCGGGCGCAGAAAAAACAGCCTGATGAAAAGCAGGTACGAGTGGTGCGCCTTGCCCACCCAGTGCAATATCGCGGCGACGAAAATCAGCTACCGTGGTGATGCCCGTTGCTGCAGCAATGACGTTGGGGTCGCCAATTTGTAAAGTAAATTTGCGCTCAGGGTGATGTCGAATGGTTTGTCCATGGCTACCGATAGCGCGGACTTCAGTGTTTGAACGGCGATTATCTGTTAACAAAGCGGTTGCTGTTGCAGCAAATTCTTTGCCTAGTAAGATATCAAGCTCACCGAGCCGATTGACTTCATCAAGACCAGGTGAGCAGAGGTCAAAGATTTTTTGTCGCAGCTCAGGTGAAAACGGATTATAACGAGTCGCAATTAATCGAGGATGTTCTTGATCAAAGTCAACTAATGCTGCGTCTATTCCATCTAGGCTGGTTCCAGACATTAAACCGATATACATAAAGAATTTTCCGTATTGAAAATATTCTGCCATAATTCCAGCTTTTTATGAGGGAG
>Ga0207155_1019_pt1:0-5000 | contig 39107 bp, 32 predicted proteins | sample Alteio_BWMinHeat_26_FD_153515 | JGI IMG/M metagenome (GOLD analysis project Ga0207155, IMG submission 153515) | Enriched cells from forest soil in Barre Woods Harvard Forest LTER site, Petersham, Massachusetts, United States -... | ecosystem: Environmental > Terrestrial > Soil > Temperate... | reverse complement strand
TCAGCGAGTTACTTGCATTGGCGAGCTTAACCGAATAGGGGAGGCGAAGAGAAATCGAGTCTGAATAGGGCGCTAAGTCGATGTGAGTAGACCCGAAACCAAGTGATCTATCCATGGCCAGGATGAAGGTTAGGTAACACTGACTGGAGGTCCGAACCCACTCCCGTTGAAAAGGTAGGGGATGAGTTGTGGATAGGAGTGAAAGGCTAATCAAACTTGGAGATAGCTGGTTCTCCTCGAAAGCTATTGAGGTAGCGCCTCGTGTGATTACTCTTGGGGGTAGAGCACTGTGCCGGCTAGGGAGTCTTTAAAGGCTTACCAACCCGATGCAAACTTCGAATACCAAGAAGTAGAACCACGGGAGACACACGGCGGGTGATAAGGTCCGTCGTGAAGAGGGATACAGCCCAGACCGACAGCTAAGGTCCCAAAGTGATAGTTAAGTGGGAAACGATGTGAGAAGTCCGAGACAGCCAGGAGGTTGGCTTAGAAGCAGCCATCCTTTAAAGAAAGCGTAATAGCTCACTGGTCGAGTCGGCTTGCGCGGAAGATGTAACGGGGCTAAAACTATCCACCGAAGCTTCGGGTTCATCCGAATGGATGAGCGGTAGAGGAGCGTTCTGTAAGTCTGTGAAGGTGTGTTGAGAAGCATGCTGGAGATATCAGAAGTGCGAATGCTGACATGAGTAACGATAATGCGGGTGAAAAACCTGCACGCCGAAAGTCCAAGGTTTCCTGCGCCACGCTAATCGGCGCAGGGTGAGTCGGCCCCTAAGGCGAGGCTGAAAAGCGTAGTCGATGGGAAACGGGTTAATATTCCTGTACTTGGTTATACTGCGATGGGATGACGGAGAAGGCTAAACGAGCCGGGTGTTGGATGTCCTGGTTCAAGTCTGTAGGAGGGGGATTTAGGTAAATCCGGATCCCTATTAAACTCTGAGAGATGATCACGAGCTCTTTTTTAAAGAGTGAAGTCGTTGATGCCACGCTTCCAGGAAAAGTCTCTAAGCTTCAGGTATAACCGAACCGTACCGCAAACCGACACAGGTGGACGAGAAGAGAATTCTAAGGCGCTTGAGAGAACTTGGGTGAAGGAACTAGGCAAAATAGCACCGTAACTTCGGGAGAAGGTGTGCCTCACAAGCGTGTATGCCCTTGCGGCAAAAGCGTGAAGAGGTTGCAATAGTCAGGGGGTTGCGACTGTTTAATAAAAACACAGCACTTTGCGAACTCGGAAGAGGAAGTATAAGGTGTGACGCCTGCCCGGTGCTGGAAGGTTAATTGATGGGGTCACCCCGAACTTGTTTCAGGGGAAGCTCTTGATCGAAGCCCCAGTAAACGGCGGCCGTAACTATAACGGTCCTAAGGTAGCGAAATTCCTTGTCGGGTAAGTTCCGACCTGCACGAATGGCGTAACGACAGCCCCGCTGTCTCCACCCAAGGCTCAGTGAAGTTGAAATCGCTGTGAAGATGCAGTGTACCCGCGGCAAGACGGAAAGACCCCGTGCACCTTTACTATAGCTTTGCACTGGACTTTGAATGTTTCTGTGTAGGATAGGTGGGAGGCTTTGAAGCGAGAGCGCTAGCTTTCGTGGAGCCGACCTTGAAATACCACCCTGAAATAGTCGGAGTTCTAACCTGGTCCCATTATCTGGGATAGGGACAGTGCATGGTGGGTAGTTTGACTGGGGCGGTCTCCTCCTAAAGAGTAACGGAGGAGCACGAAGGTACTCTCAGTGCGGTCGGAAATCGCACGTAGCGTGTAAGAGCGGAAGAGTGCTTAACTGTGAGACTGACAGGTCGAGCAGATACGAAAGTAGGTTCTAGTGATCCGGTGGTTCTGAATGGAAGGGCCATCGCTCAACGGATAAAAGGTACGCCGGGGATAACAGGCTGATACCGCCCAAGAGTTCATATCGACGGCGGTGTTTGGCACCTCGATGTCGGCTCATCACATCCTGGGGCTGAAGCCGGTCCCAAGGGTATGGCTGTTCGCCATTTAAAGTGGTACGCGAGCTGGGTTTAGAACGTCGTGAGACAGTTCGGTCCCTATCTGCCGTGGGCGTTAGAGATTTGAGAGGGGCTACTCCTAGTACGAGAGGACCGGAGTGGACGTACCGCTGGTGTTCCAGTTGTCATGCCAATGGCACAGCTGGGTAGCTAAGTACGGAAAGGATAACCGCTGAAAGCATCTAAGCGGGAAGCCTGCCTCAAGATGAGATCTCTCGGACCTATAAGGTCCCTAAAGATTTGTTGAAGTCTACAACGTTGATAGGCTGGGTGTGGAAGTGCAGTAATGCATGAAGCTAACCAGTACTAATTGATCGTGAGGCTTGATCATATAACACCCAAGATGTTTTTACAGAGAAATAAAAGACTTGTTAGTTAGTTCAATTGAAGAAGAATGAAGAACAAAGACAAGTTTTAAACGATCAGCTTGTCTGGCGACCATAGCGAGTAGGTACCACCTGATCCCATCCCGAACTCAGAAGTGAAACTGCGCCGCGCCGATGATAGTGTGAAATAATTCATGCGAAAGTAGGTGATTGCCAGACTCTTTACCCTAAACCCTCGGTAGAAATACCGGGGGTTTTTTTTAATTTTCTAAAAATGAGGAATTTAAATGACATTTTTAAGAGGCGCAAATAATAAAAAACCTCAGAGAGAACAAATGGAAGACAAGAGTTCTGAAGAATCTGATGTTCTTGAGCAAGATAAACGTCGTCTCGAATATGACAACATTATTGATAAATTAATTAAGATCCTTGCCTCACGTAGTGAGGCACTGCTATATACTTCGAAATATAGAGACCGCTATGATCCAAATCAATATGCTGTTCGACGTGATCGGACAGGAAGAAATGAGCTGACTGAGTGTATTGCTACAGCAATCAACTTGCAAAAGCGTATTCCTGTATCAGACGAACAATTCAAAATTTTGCGAAGTCTATTGAATAGACATTTAACCAAGGATGAAAAACTTACAGATTATCTAAAGCGCATTGACGAAGACTATGCACGCAACGCTAATATTTCTCCTGAGCATGAACCCCAAAAACGTAATTCACTATTCTGCTGTTTTAAATGACGTCACAGAAATGAAACTGCTCTAAGTTGTGAATAGTGACGCACAGACTCCGCGAGGATTATAAATAATTTGTGTTATGGTGCGAATATTTCATCGCTTTAGGGGCTGTACTCAATAACATACTCATTCGTAATGTAATGGACTATGTCACGTTCCTTTTTTTGGTGCGATTTGAGCTGAGCCCTCACGCTCTAGCGTGATAACTTTGTTGGGCTCTGACCTGGCTTGCTAATAGAAGAAGCTGCTACTTCTGCAGTCAGCTCCACTCCTTGCGCAACTTGACCCAGTTTTACCAGCTGATCCATTTTTTTGATAAACTCGGAGCCTTTAGATTTTACAGCACCTTTAAACATTGAAGAGAGAGAGGTTTTTTCGCCTTCTATTTTCCCAAATCTTTTCTTTTCAATAGTTGGTTTGCTTTCTTTTAAACTTTCTTGAACAAGCGCAATCATCGTTTCATTTTTTCTTTTTTCAGCTGAGATGAAACTTTCAGCTTTTATTTCAGGAGGAGCTGAGTTTGATTGTGAAATATTTTTTTGTATAGATGCTATTTCTGCGACTAATTCTTTTTTCCTTTTAATAAGATTATCTTGTGCAGCTAATTCTTTTGTCCTTTTAGTAACATCATCAGAGAGGTTGTCTAGATGGTCAATCGCATTCTGGCAACTTGATAATGCTATATTTTTTTGAGCAAGATTAACTTTTAATTCTGCTGTTTCAATTTTATCCTTTGATACAGTCTGTGATGTAGTTTGTAATGCAAGTAATTCCCTTTTAGCATTGGCTAATTCTATGCTTCTCTCATCCTGAGATTCTTTAGCAGTAGCTAACTCCATATCTGCTATAGCCAATTTTAGTTTGGCTATGGGATGTTCCCGAGATGGAAGATCCAATTTTTCTACCGAATCTTTCAAGTAGTTAAAACGCAGCTGCCCCATTAATTGTACTGTTTCTTTTAGCTTCTCTAAACTCTCTTTTTTACTGCCTAAAATCTCTAATTGAGTAGCTGCTTCAGTTTTAGCTTTATCTTTCACACTACCTAATTTTGGGGAGCTTTGTTTATTTATTATTGCTGTATAATCACCTATTTCTTTATCTAAATGTGTTTCATACTTTTTAATTTCAGCTAACATTTCTTGTGCAATGGCGTATATGGGATTTTCTAAATAACGCACAACATCTTCCATTGGTGAAATTAGCGCTGTTACGATATCACTTTTCTCAGCTCTACATGTTTTCAAATTCTCACGGGCTAATTCTTTACATGCGTCGATTTTTGTATTGCTATTATCCAGCATTCGATGAAGAATTTTGTCTCTATTTTTTTTAAACTCCACAACAATAGTGTCATGTTGACTAGCAGGAGGTGCTAACTCCCATGGCGCTAGCTCAGATAAATGTTCTAATTGAATTTTTTGTGCTTCGGAAATATAGCTTTTCATATACTTTACCCCGTGGTGTAAGGTGTTAATTTTTTACTTTAATAAAAGTATAACATATTTGAAATCGATGATTTTCATACAACAAAAAGTCAGCATATAACATATGGATAATATTGATTAATTACTTATTTTTATTGCACTGATGACGCGAGCCTTTGGATTTATTTATACCTTTGAACATAGACAAGATATTTGGGTTCTCTCCCATCACCTCGTTTTGTAGCGTGTATTATTTATCTTCGTATGTGATACTTTTTTTCATCATTACTTGCCCAATGTCGTTCAATAATTGCTGTTAATCTTTTTGCAATGAAACGACTAGGTGCAAAAATTTGTCTTTCTATTTTATTGCCATTAATTTTTATTTGTTGTTTAAGTACGCGTGGCGCCGACATCCCAAATACAGTTTGAAACAATAAATCATTTATCATTCTTGTGATAACACCATGCCTGCCTGACCAAAATGAACC
>Ga0207155_1018_pt1 | contig 40089 bp, 45 predicted proteins | sample Alteio_BWMinHeat_26_FD_153515 | JGI IMG/M metagenome (GOLD analysis project Ga0207155, IMG submission 153515) | Enriched cells from forest soil in Barre Woods Harvard Forest LTER site, Petersham, Massachusetts, United States -... | ecosystem: Environmental > Terrestrial > Soil > Temperate forest >... | reverse complement strand
TCTTATGCCAACAACAACTTATCCTCCCGTCGATTATTTTGTCACCTTTGCCGTGATGACTAACAATAGCAATTTTTTTGGTCATGCTTTTTTATTAATTAGTGAATTAGATCATGCTAAGGGGTTAGATGCGCACATCGAAATTCAAGAAGGCATTGGCTTTTATAGCCGCTATATGCCTGTTTTTGGGTATAAACCTATCACGCAACACGGGCGTGTCAAAGCAGAAGAGCCTAAAGATATTGTAGAAAAACCTGGCATGTATCATAAAACGTTTCAGATAACTCAAGCGCAATTAGAACAATTGCTTGCAGAAATTAATGCCGATCGGCGTATGCTGGGCGGCGAAAAACCTAAACCCCAAACAGGGGATAAGTTACAACCAGATAAACCTGGTGGCCCTTTGTTTAATTTATTTACCGGGAAAAATTGCAAAGGTTATCTATTGAGAAAACTGGAAAATATTGGTTTGGATGTGAGAAGTTTACAGGGCTTTTTATCCTTGCCTAAATTCACTTACGATGTCAGACCGTTACAAGTGGCACAAACTAACGATGCGGATAAAACCCTTTATTGGGATTGCCCACTCTCCTACATTCCATTGCCAAACCAAAACGCAACACCTGAACAGCAAGCACAACAACGTACGCTGGAAGGTTTTTATGCTTTAACCCATAGCACCGATCAAATGCTGCAGTTATTGCAAGCGCGGCAAAAAGAATTGCAGACCCAAGGCAGAACTGTGCAAGAGATCTCAACTACTTTACAGCAACTCCAGGACATCCAAAAAGAGTTTAAACAAATTCAATCATATCCCAAGCGCCTGACTGAACAACAAGTCTTAGCATGGTCACAACGTGTCGATAAAACAGTGAAAGATTGTGCAAAATCACTGAGCGGAAAAAATATCGAAAGCAACCTAGTGAAGCTTGCTTTGGATGTCCTGAAAGAAATGTGGTACCGATTAGGACAGGCATTTGGCAAAAAGCTTGGCAGCCCTGCGCCGAATAGCAAAGATCACTATTTAGTGTCTTATTTAAGTAAGGTGAACGACGTTACTGTTAACAGTAGAAGGATGCGAGTGGCTTAATGTTTCTTCAGCTGCGGTAGCAGCGTAGGAAATTAGCCCCGCGTGCAGGCGCTTTTAGCGCCGGAACGTGGGGAACATCAGCCCCACGTCGAGCGCGTTAGCGCGAAACGTGGGGTTCTTATTTCACAATCGTCAATTTTGGCCGACCATTGCGTTTGCCTTTGCCACCGCCGGATTCATCTTCATCGCCTGGGGGTGGCTCATCGTCCTCTTCATCATCTTTAAAGATCATCCCGCGACCATTTTCTTTGGCATAAATGGCCGAAACGGCACGCATAGGCAAGTAAATATCGTAGGGGATCCCAGCAAAGCGCGCATTAAAAGCCACATGATCATTTTTTAGTTTTAGAGTGCGAATGGCATCAGGAGAAACATTTAATACAATGCGGCCATTTTCTACATAATCACGCGGCACCTCGACCTCTGGCCAATCTGCATTGACGACAAGATACGGTGTTAAATGGTTATCCACTATCCACTCGTAAAACGCGCGCAGAAGATAAGGCCGACTCGAGATCATAACTTTTCACCTATAGCACGCTCAGCTTCCGTTAAACTAATTTGGAAAGCTTCACGTTGAAATAAGCGTTTAGCATATTCTTGCACCGCTTTTGCCTCTAGCGGCAAGATAATTCCCATGGCTTTTAAACGCCATAACAGCGGCGCTATCGCGCAATCGACCAAAGAAAATTCTTCACTAAGAAAATACGGCATATCGCGAAACATCGGCGCTACAGAAATGAGACTTTCATATAAGGCTTTTCTGGCATCTTGCACATCCCAAGGGGCAGCATTTTTTACCAAAATCTTATTCATGTGCGTATACCAATCCCGATTGATCCGATGCAGCATCAAGCGAGAACGCGCTCGAGCAACCGGGTATACCGGCATTAACGGTGGGTGCGGAAAACGTTCATCCAAATATTCCATGATGATTTCAGATTCATAAAGCACCAAATCCCTATCCACCAAGGTAGGGACGCTATTGTATGGATTGATTTCCACCAAGGCATCGATTTGTGTATCCACATCAATTTCAAACAGATCAAAGGTAACCCCTTTTTCTGCCAATACGATCCGAGCACGATGGCTATAGGGATCGGTCGATCCCGAATATAAAGTCATCACAGAACGCTTATTTGTAACCACCGCCATCAGTGTGTCCTCTTCAAAATGCCCTTAATGGACGTCTTTCCAATATTCACGTTTAAGTAAATACGCAAATAGAGTAAATACCACTAAAAATAACAATACCCATACCCCTAATCTTTGTCGCTCAAGTTTGTGGGGTTCGCCAACATATTCTAAAAAATTCACGAGATCGGTGACTAATCTATCATATTCTTCAGGGTTTAGGGTGCCTTTCGTAACCAAATCGAGGTGATCAATCACTTCTTTCTCGTAAGTATTGCCTTCATCATCGGTGACAGTGACCGTTTTATAGATGGGAACCTGGGTTCCCTGCAAACTCATGAAGATATTGGGCATAGCCACATCTGGGTAAATGACATTGTTCACGCCCCAGGGTTTTTTAGGATCTTCATAAAAAGTGCGCAAATAATTATACACCCAATTTTTACCGCGCACGCGGGTTACTAAGGTTAAATCGGGAGGAGCGATGCCAAACCACTTTTCGCCCATACTTTTAGTTAATGCTGTTTGGATTTGGTCAGTTGGCTTATCGCTGATAAAATTCAGATTATTTTGGACCAATTTTTCTAATACATTGCCATCTTTATCAACGATCCCAATATCTTTGGCCATGTCTTTAAAACGGACAAATTTTAGTCCATGACATCCGCTACAGTAATTCATAAAGGTCGCGGCGCCACGCTGCAGTGACGCTTTATCACATAAATTATTTTCAACAACACTCAGATGGGCGCTGGCAATTTCATCTGAAGCCAATGCCATGCTCATCCCCATAAAAAACCCTAAGACACCCAACCAGATTTTCATTTTCATTTACGATACCCTCTCGGGAACAGGTTTGGTTTTATCGAATGTAGTGTAAATAGGCATCAAAAAGAAAAAGGCAAAATACAATATCGAAAATGCGCGCGCAGCTAATACACGTGGCGGTGTCGGCGGATTTAAACCCAAGTACCCTAAACTAATAAAGCTAATGACAAAAACAATTAACATCGCTTTATAGAGCGGCCCACGATAACGAATGGATTTTACTTTGCCTCTGTCTAACCAGGGTAATAAGGCGAAGATAAATACCGACGCAAACATGGCAACCACACCCGTCAGTTTATCGGGAATGGCCCGCAAAATGGCATAATACGGTGTCATATACCACACCGGTGCAATATGCTCTGGCGTTTTCATCGGATTGGCGGGTTCAAAATTGGGCCCTTCTAAAAACAAGCCGCCTAAATCTGGCATAAAAAACATTACGGCAGCAAAAAAGATCAAAAATACGCCAACCCCAAATAAATCTTTCACGGTGTAATAGGGATGAAAACGGATCCCATCGACAGGATGACCGTCCTTATCTTTATTGGCTTTGATTTCAATACCATCGGGATTATTCGAGCCGACTTCATGCAGCGCAAGGATATGCATCCACACCAACAATAAAAATACCAAGGGAATAGCCACGACATGCAAAGAAAAGAATCGGTTCAAAGTTACATCAGAGACGTTAAAGTCACCCCGGATCCATTGCATGAGATCTGGACCGATGAGGGGAATGGCTTCAAACAAGGAAGTGATCACTTTTGCACCCCAGAATGACATTTGTCCCCAAGGTAGCAAGTAACCCATAAACGCTTCGGCTAATAAACAAATATAAATAGCCATCCCAATCAGCCATAACAATTCTCGCGGTTTTTTATACGATCCATACATAATGCCGCGAAACATATGGAGATAAACCACGATAAAGAAAAACGATGCTCCGGTGGAGTGCATGTAACGCAATATCCACCCTTGATTGACATCGCGCATAATATATTCAACGGATCCAAACGCCTCTACTGCCGAGGGTTTGTAAAACATGGTAAGCCAAATCCCGGTGAGCAATTGATTGACTAAAACTAACAATGCCAATGAACCAAAAAAATACCAAAAATTAAAATTCTTCGGCGCATAATAATAGGCAACATGCTCATTCCACATTTTAGTTGCGGGAAACCGAGCATCTATCCATGACATAAACTTTGATGATGATGTTTTCATTTATGCCGCCTTATGATTTTTATCTTCACCAACAACAATTTCCGTTTGCGTTAAGTATTCATACGGCGGCACCACCAAATTAAGCGGTGCCGGCACACCTTTATATACCCGTCCGGCCATATCATATTTAGAACCATGACATGGACAGAAAAATCCCCCCGGCCAGGAAGGATCGATACTGCCTAATTCAGGACGATACAGCGGAACACATCCTAAGTGAGTACAAATTCCGACTAAGACAAGATATTCCGGCTTAATGGAACGATATTCGTTATGCGCATATTCCGGTTGTTGATCTTCTTCTGAGTTAGGATCACGCAATAAATTATCCAAAGATTTGAGTTTATCTAACATTTCTTTGGTGCGACGAACAACCCAAATAGGTTGACCACGCCATTCCACAGTGAGCTGGGCGCCAGGCTCAAGTTTGCTAATATCAATTTTTACGGGTGAGCCCATTGCTTCGGTTTTTGCACTCGGGTTCCACGAATAAATAAAGGGAGCTGCTGCATACACGACCCCAACGCCACCGATGACGGAGGTTGCTGCAGTTAAAAACCGCCGACGGCCTGGATCAACAACGTCATCGCTCATTCACGCGTCTCCTGGACGGAATTATTTTTGATGGTTCAAGATGGCCGCCAATACTATCATAAATCTCCGGATTGCTGTACTGTCTTCACCACACAAAATATTGGATGTCCTAATAGAAATATTCTAAATAAAAGGAATAAGTTCGTTTCATGAATTGGATATTTTACGTTTTGATTGTTGGCGCCTATGGTGCAACTGTGTGGCAACACTGGCAATGGGACATCCAACAAGCCGCGACTTCGCCGATGCATTCGCTCACGGATCAATTATTACATTCAGCTAACGATGCAGTGACATTAGCTATTGGACTAATTGGTGTGTTGACCTTATTTATGGGTTTGATGCGTATCGTCGAAGAAGGGGGTTTGCTGCAAAGTTTAGCGCGCTTAATTTATCCCTTATTAAAATGGCTATTTCCCGACATTCCTGCCAATCATCCTGCCTTTGGCGCCATGATGATGAATTTATCGGCCAATATGATTGGCTTAGGCAACGCTGCCACTCCTTTTGGCTTAAAAGCCATGCAAGAATTAGAAAAACTCAATCCGCATCCTGGGACAGCCACCAACGCAATGGTGCTTTTTTTAGCAATCAATACCTCAAGTGTGACACTGCTACCGACAAAAATTATTGCCTTACGCGTGAGTGCTGGTTCGCACGATCCCGCTGGCATTATTGCAACGACATTAATTGCCACCTTGTGCTCCACGGTGGTTGCCATTGTTGCCGCGAAATTATTACAACGCGTTCTTCCCAAACCTGTGCCTACTGTGACCTTGGCACCTGAAACCTTTGAGAAAATTGATCATGCACCGCTGTGGGCAAGTGCATTAGCGATTGTGGGTGTCCTATTGTTAATTCCTGTGACGTTATTATGGGGCAAAGTTTTTTCACCTTGGATCTTGCCGTCATTAATTGTCGCTGTGGTGACCTATGGGATGGTGAAGAAAATTGATATTTACACCAGCTTTACCACTGGCGCCAAAGCAGGTTTTGATATTGCTGTGCGGATCATTCCGTTTTTGGTTGCAATATTAGTCGCCATTGGCATGTTTCGTGCCAGTGGCGCTTTTTCAGCCATTACCAAAACAATCGCACCGTTAACTTCTGGATGGCTACCTGTAGAAGCCATTCCGATGGTATTGATGCGCCCATTATCTGGATCGGGTAGTTTGGGTGTCCTATCTGATGTATTAAATAATCCAGCGATTGGGCCTGATAGCTACGCCGGTTATTTAGTAAGCACGATGATGGGCTCTACGGAAACCACGTTTTATATTTTGGCGGTGTATTTTGGGGCGGTGCAAATTCGTCGTATTCGCCATGCTTTAGCGGCAGGCCTCATCGCGGATTTAAGTGGTATGGTGGCCTCGATTGTTGCCGTTCGAATGATTCTTTTCCCTTAGGTCTTTGGTACTATTGTACTACGCTGTATAATTTGTTAGCGTTAAAACTATCAGTACAACAATAATAATAAAGGGCAAATATGCGGTTCCCTCCTTTTATTGTAATTACACTCAGTTTACTGCCATTAGGCGCTTATGCTGACACGACGTTATACGCTTGCATTAATCATGGTCAGACGACGTTGGAAGATACGCCCAGTGAGCATTGTGATATCTTGAAAACCTATCATTACGCCTCGCAAAAAAGCCCTGAAAATTCAGAACAGCCCAGTGGTTTGCGCCAAGGTGAGATCCAACAACTCCAAGGCTATGGCTATGGACCGACCCCAGAGCAACGCGAAAAACGCTATGAGCATGTGGACGATCGCGTGGGTTGGTCGCTTGCGCAAAGCTATCATGATGAACATGCCGGTAACTGCAATTATTATTATGCCCTGTTAAATAGTGCATTGGCGTATATTAACGTTAAAAATTCCCAATTTATCGAGATTGGTCCTACCGATAGTGCACAACTGCAAGTACAAATTGATTATGCGCAGAGCCAAATTAATGATTATTGCCAATAGCTCTCCATAATATTTGAACCAATTTGCTTTTAGGCCGGAAGCTGGCGATAGTTTAAGAAGACACTTCTATTATATATTCGGCCATGAATAAAAAAACAGTCTTATTAGTTGACGACGAAGAAATGATCTTGCGTTTTATGGAAGATCTCTTAGAATCCAATGGCTATGTGGTTTTTGCTGCCAATTCTTGTATGCAAGCTTTCGAAATATTAGATCAGCATCCCATTGCGGTAATTATCTGTGACGAACTCATGCCAGATTTACCTGGCACGGACTTTTTAAATACTATAAAAGAAACTCGATCCCATATTGTTCGCTTACTGATGAGTGCGCATACAGAATTTGATCTGCTTAAAAATGGCGTAAACCAAACGCATATTTTTAAATTCATTCCTAAACCTTTAAATAAAGATGATGTACTTAAGGCGGTAAAAGAATCTTTTTTATATTATCAAGACCTCATAGAAAAAGACAGGAAAAGCCGCATACTTGATAATGCTTTTGAAGGTATACTCATTACCAATCTTGAAAACATTATTGAATCCGTCAATATTTCTTTTTTGCTTTTAACGGGTTTTGCAAAAGAAGAAGTGATCGGCGAAAATGTGTGGGAAATTTTTGCTCATTTCTCCTCAGAAGAAAAACGTGATATTACAGATGCACTCAGTGCTTATCATGTTTGGCAAGGCGAAACCAATTTATCGATGCAAAATGAAGAAAAAGTGAGCGGATTACTTGCCATTTCAGAAATTGTTGCTGATGTTAGCTTTGGCTATCGCACATTTTCTTTTCTGAACATGCCAGAATTAAAACAAAAAGAATATCAAATTGCTTATCTTAATCGAATTGATCATGAAACCGAATTGTTAAACCGTAAAGGGTTTGTCGATGCGTTAGCAAGCCTAATGCAACCTGCTCAAAAAACAACTTCACCATTATATTTGGTAATATTTTATTTTGATAAACTCACGACACATTCCAATATTCTTGGAGAAACTTTTTCCAAAGAAATTGCTTTGCAAATTAGTAGTCGGTTAAATAGTTCTATTTCACTGGGCAGCTTATGTGGCCGTATCACCCAAAATGCCTTTGCGATTACTTTAAATCTTTCGACACAAGAAGAACTACTTAAAGAATTACAGATATTAAAAAATCAATTCTATCCTCCGCTAGTGATTAACCAAGAATCTTATTATATCAAACCTATCCTCGGTATCGGTACTTATCCGGGTGATGCCAATGATGCAACACAACTCGTCGATACTGCGCTTTTGTGTGCGGAATATGCGCAACAAAATAGTTTAGATGAAGTTTTTTATAGCAGCGAACTGGAACGCCAATTAAAAAATCAAATGTATTTTGAAAGTGAAATTGTCAATTTAATTCATCGCCAAGGGTATAATATCGTTTATCAACCGCAATTTAATGATTCGGCTAAAATTACAGGATTTACCGCCAGCATTAGTATCCCTGCACCCATGGACAGAATTATTTCGGCGAAGTTATTCTATGAAATAGCCACGCAGTTAAATATCTTGGCTAGCGTACAACGAAAGATGATCTTCGATGCTATGAGTCAAGTAAGAGATTGGCAAAAAATGTTTCATCAACCTTTTCATTTAAAATTAGATCTTTCCATGCAATTTATTAACCAAAAAGACTTTCTAGAATATATCGATTCGTTGTTGCATAGAATGGAGATGTCTGCCGCTTCACTTTTTGTTGGTATCACGCAAAAAGATTATCTGAATTATCCTAGGCTACATCCCTACCTGACTGAACTCAAACAAATGGGAATAACATTAATTTTAACGGAACTTACCTACCCGTTTTGGGTTTTAGAGCATGCAAGGGAAGTTCCTTTCACTTGGATAGAACTTAACAACAATTTTATGAAACCCAATGAAACCACGAGCGGAAAAGATTATTATGCTTATTTGATTGGTTTGTTAAAGCAGATGGGTTTTAAATGCATTGGCAGTATGCTCAGTACGCCAGCAGATCAGATCCGAGCGAAGACACTCGGGTGCGATTTATTACAAGGTGAACTGCTCTGTCCCCCTACCCCCGCAATCACTATCCGCCGCTTTATTACCGATAATAACCCCGCTAGCAATTATTCACAAAAATAACTTAAATTGATTTTCATTGCCATTTGTGCGACGCTGCTGAAAATCGAATTTTAAATTGTGGGGATCCCTCAGAATGTTTACCGGCATTATACAAACCATGGCGCAAGTTGCCTGGGTAAAACCTGCTTCCCGCCTTTTACAATATGCGCTGATTTTACCAGAAAAATTCTTGCATCAGTTAAATGTCGGTGCGAGTATCTCCGTGCAGGGCGTCTGCCAAACGGTGGTGAATATTGAAGGCGCGCATGTCGCTTTTGATGCGATTGAAGAAACGCTCAAACGCACCTCGATAGCAGACTTCAAACCACAACAACGCGTTAATATTGAACGCTGCGCAAAATTTGGTGATGAGATTGGCGGACATATTTTATCCGGTCACATTATTGGTTTTGGCAAAATTCATCAGATCCAAACTTTATCTTCTGAGCAACGCATTGTTACTATTGAATGCTCCCCAAGTTTAATGAAATATATTTTCGCCAAAGGGTATATTGCTTTAGATGGCGCAAGTCTCACGGTGGTGGATACCGATCCGCAAGGGAGATTTACGGTGCACCTTATCCCTGAAACTTTAAGATTAACCACGTTCGGACAAGCGCAAGTAGGCGATAAAGTAAATATTGAAATTGACAGTCAAACTCAGGCAATTGTAGAAACGGTGGAAAGGGTTTTGGCAACCCATTCCCTTTCCACCTAAAAGTAAATTATTTACCCGGTTTTGGTTTTGGTGTCGCTGACGGCGGTGGCATCGCAGCTTTATCTTTTTCAGGATCTGCTACCGGCGGTGCAACCTCCTCTGCTTTTCTTGGTGTATGCTGACGAGGATCGGCTGCTGGAGGCGTACTGCCAAACGGCCATACTCTGAAGCTAAAGATACCGCCACCGCTATTTGCTGCTGCTGGCGCTGCCTCTGGCTTAGCTGCTGTTTTATCATCTTTTTTCTCTACGACTTTAGCCGCTGTTTTGTCAGCAACTGCCGCTGGTTTAAGATCAGGTTTTTTCTCTTCTTTTTTTGCAGTTTTAGGATCTTTCTTTTCTGCGGCCGGTGGTGTGGCTGCCTCGGTTGCTGCTGGTTGTGGCGCTGCTGATGAACCCCACCAACCCCAACCTTTTTTGGCCGGTTGTTGTGTGGGTGGCGTGATAGCGCTACTGGGAATGGCAGGAGCGGTTGTTGTCGATACTGCGGAATTATCTGGGCCTGGTTTAGCCATAATTCAATCTCCTTTGATTAAATAAAAAGTACACGACTGAACAAAAAATCAGGATTTTTATTATTTTATAGAGTAGGCATACAATGCCATAAATAGATCACTGCTGTCAGTAAAATGTTATTTTGCAACGCAGTGTGATAGAAATGAAAAAGGCGACTTGCGTCGCCTTTGGAAAGATAAATAAAAAAATGCAATTAACGTTTGGAGTATTGTTCGACTTTTCTGGCTTTGCGATGGCCCACTTTTTTACGTTCCACCACACGCGAATCCCGTGTCACATAACCGGCTTTACGTAACTGACGGCGATAAGATTTTGCGCCAGCACCGCTTTCGCCACCTTCGCTGCCTTCTTCGCCACCTTCAGTGCCGCCGGCGGGTAAGCCTTCTTCATCATATTGAATTAACGCGCGCGTAATACCATGGCGGATCGCGCCAGCTTGTCCCATCGGGCCACTGCCACGAACGTTAACTTCGACATCAAATTTCTGATCCATCTCTAACAACACTAAAGGTTGTCTTACAATCATATGTGCCGCTTTACGACCGCCAAAATATTCTTCCAGCGTATGATTATTGATAGTGATTTTGCCATTGCCACGTTTGAGATAAACTCGCGCGGTACAGGTTTTACGTCGGCCGGTGCCATAATATTTTTTTGCTGCTGCTGTTTTTGATGTCATGCTTTTACCAAGTGTGCTGTCAATTAAAACGATAATTCTTTAGGTTGTTGCGCTTGATGCTTGTGATTCGCATCGGCATAGACCCATAATTTCTTAAACATTTTTCTGCCCAATGGACCACGAGGTAGCATACGTTTAATAGCTAACTTTATTATCCGTTCGGGTGTCTTTTCACGAACTTTCTCTAAGGTATCAGACTTAATCCCGCCAGGATAGCCTGAATGCCGATAATACAATTTGGTCTTCTCTTTTTTACCCGTGGATTGTACCAATCCAGCATTGATCACGATAACGTTATCACCCATATCCATATGCGGGGTAAAAAGAGGTTTATGTTTGCCCCGTAAAATAGAAGCAACTTGCGAAGCAAGCCGGCCTATTGTCATGGTTTTGGCATCAACTACAAACCACTCGCGTTTGATATCTTGTGGTCTCGCGGAATAGGTATTCATACTACCTGGCACTCCAAAGGAAAAAATCGGTACTCAAAGTTGGCGAATTATACACAAGCCCTTGCCTTACTGACAATTATTTTATCGATGGCAACAGTAAACGCTCGACCTGATGGCCTGTCATCAGATGTTGTTCAATGATGTCATCAATATCTTGTTGCGTGTGATACGTATACCAAACACCTTGGGGGTATATAACTAACACAGGCCCCTCTTCACAGCGTCCTAAGCAACTACACGTGTTTGCGCGACAAAGTGAAGGACCGTGTAATCCCAGTTTTTTTAACCGCTGCTTCATATACTCAAACATGGCTTGTGCATCCGCATTGGCACAGCATTGCTTACCACTTTGGCGTAAATTGGTACAAAAAAAGATTTGATATTGATAATAGGCCACAATGTCACATAAATTCGGTTAAACTCGGCATTATAGCGATTTAACGTCCCATTAACGAGAAAACGATGAAACCACTTGCAGATGAAGTGAATACCTTGGCCAGCCAATGCGTAAAATGCGCCTTGTGCCTTCCGCATTGCCCCACTTATGTACTGACAGAAGATGAAAATGAATCGCCACGCGGGCGGATCGCTTTATTCCAAGCACTCAGTCAACAGCAATTGCCACTTACGGAAAAGGCCAAGCATCATCTTGATCAATGTTTAGGTTGCAGGGCTTGTGAGCGCGTGTGTCCTGCCCATGTGGAATATGGTGAATTATTAGTCACCGGTCGAGAATTATTAACCCAAATTCCCTCGCAAACACCGCTTGCAAAGCCGTTATGGACTACCCGATTGTTAAGTTGGTTGGCCACAAAGCCCGCGCTATTACGTGGTTTACATGGATTCTTATGGGGAGCGGAAACCCTTAAATTGCGCTCTTTAGCACGCGCACTCAAATTAACCTCACTTTTCGGGTTAACACCCCTAGATAATTTATTGCCCCCGGTAGCTAAACCCATCCACTTTCAATTTCAATATGAAGCCATTGGCGCCATGCGCGGTAAAGTCATGTTATTTCAAGGCTGTATCGCATCCTTGTGCGATCAGCAAACCCTAGCAGCAACGATTTTTGTGTTACGTCATTTTGGGTATCAGGTGGTGATCCCACCCGAACAAAATTGTTGTGGCGCCATCGCACTTCATGCGGGCAAATTCGATCAAGCTTATCAACTCGCACAACAAAATATTGCGGCGTTTGTTCACCAACATACCAATATCGATTACGTCATCACTTCTGCCACCGGTTGTCATGCGGTTTTACAAGAATATGCGCGCCACTTTAGTTCGCAATCTAATTCAAAAAAAGAAGCATTGACATTATTTTCTTCTAAAGTCATGGATATCATGACCTTTATTCTGCAATGCGAATGGCCGGAAACACGCAAGCCGCAAGCCCTGGATTTACAAGTGATGCTGCATACGCCTTGTACACGCAGAAATGTCCTGAAAGCGCCGCCCTACGCCGAGCAACTTTTCGCTCGCATTCCTAAACTCACCTGGCACAGTTTTGCCTCTCCAGATTGCTGTGGCGCTGCAGGAACCTACATGCTCGATCATCCCGATTTAGCCCAACCCTTAGCCCAACGTTTATTGTCTGAGCTTCAGGACATCCAAGTTGATTTTATTGCAACGACTAATGTAGGGTGCGCATTACACCTGATGACGCAATTAAAAAACCTTTATCCCAACATTAAGGTAGGTCATCCGGTCACCTTGTTAGCTCGATCGCTAGGTTTTTAATGTTTTTAATATTTTACATGCTAACAATTGACACAAAGTATGCTATCTTTGTAACGTTTAATACTCAAAGCGGTTGTTTAAGGTAATCCTACCTTAACGCCAAGAGTATAATTTTGCAGAGGTATGAGACTAAGGAGAGCATAATGGCTGCCCGTAAAAAGAAAGCATCTAGTAAGAAAAGGACATCTACCAAAAAAGGCCCCCGTAAAGTTGCTAAAGCAACTAAACGTGGTGTAAAGCGCGCTACAGCGAAACGAGCAAAATCCTCGAGCGTCGCTAAAGGCGGACCCATTTCGGTAGGTCGTAAACCTTTTACCAAATCTCAATTCATTTCTGAACTTGCCACCCGCACAGGTGTAGCAAGAAAAGAAGTGGTTGCAGTGCTGGACACCGTTTCTGACATCATTGGTGCCCACTTGCAAAAACAAGGCCCCGAGATATTCTCATGGCCTGGGATGTTTAAAATCCAAGTGATTAAAAAGCCCGCTACGAAAGCTCGTCAAGGGATCAATCCTTTCACGGGTGAACAGATGTTATTCAAAGCTAAACCTGCCAGCAGACGCGTCAAAGTACGTCCTTTGAAGCAGCTGAAAGCGATGGCGGCGTAAAGCAATTGCTATCAACGAGAAAATGGGGCTTAATGCCCCATTTTTTTAGTTATTTGCCAAATAAAACATGAAACACAACACTCTTTCTGCGGTTGATCTCACCACTTGCGAAGCACTGATTGGCACGCAATCGCCGTTTATTTTAGTGCTCCATAAAGGCGAACCGGTTTTAGCGTCAATTCTCAAGTGTGTTAAAACTTTGAAAATTCCGAGTGCAGCGCTTTCTGGATTAGGCGCGTTTGAAAATCCCACCATTGCTTATTTTGATTTATCGCAACAAAAATATTTAGATAAAACGTTTCCTGGGATCTATGAATTAATTTCGCTCACTGGCAATATCACCCAATCAGAAGGCAAGCCAATGGCACATATTCATGTCGCTTTAGGCAATAAAGATTATCAAGTGATTGGTGGGCATTTTAAAGATGCGCTCGTCGGCGTTACCGTTGAAATCACGATCACGCCCCTGCAAAATCCCATTCAAAGAGAACTGGATCCCACGGTGGGGATCCGTTTGATCGCAACCCGGTAACGCCCTCATGATCACAAACAAATTCCATATAATCATTGTCGGTGCCGGTATGGCGGGGCTTGCAGCGGCAAAATTATTACTTGCTCACGGATATAAAGTAACTGTGCTTGAGGGGCGAAATCGGATCGGCGGGCGTACGTATACCGAACACCATCTAGGGATCCCTTTTGATATGGGTGCTTTCGTCATTCAAGGCAGCGAAAATAATCCCATGACAACGCTGGTACAGCAAAGTCATCCGCCAACGCTTTTATCCACTGGTATATGGTCGGTGGCATTTATTAACGAATCCAATGTCGCAGCAGAACAAATCGCCGTCTTTTATGAGCGATATGCAAATTTATTAACGCAAGCAAGACACTATGCTCAGCAACAAAACCACGATGTTTCTTTGCAAACCGCGCTGGACAGTGTTTTACCTTCATTCCATTTTTCACCCTTAGAACAAAAATTGTATCGCTGGCGTTCTTTATTTCAAACGCTGTATTGCGGCGCTGATCTTAAAGATATTTCTGCGCGACATTGGGATGAGGATGAAATCCCTTTAGGCGGTGATTATCTTTTCTTGCCCCAAGGCTACCAACCTTTAGCAGAATTTTTAGCTAAAGATATTCCGATTGAATTAAATCAAACTGTTATTTCTATCGATTATGATGCCAATGGCTGTCGTGTACAAACCCAGCAACAGCACTATGAAGCGGATGCCGTTATCATCACCGTTCCTTTAGGCGTTTTAAAAAAACAAACAATTACTTTTACACCAACATTACCGCAAGAAAAACAACAAGCGATAGCACACTTAGGCATGGGTTTGTTTAATAAAATAGCCTTACGTTTCCCCGAGGTTTTTTGGCCACCCCAACGGATCATTTCCTACTTTAGCAAACAATATCAACAAGCAGGTTGGTTTATTAATTATCATTTTTCGCATGCGCAGCCTATATTAGCGGCAGTGATGGCGGGTGATATGGCAAAAAAATATGAAGCGCTGGATGATAACACGCTACTGCAAACCATCATGGCGGTGTTAAAAGATCTGTTTGGTGAAAATATTCCCGCTCCCGAAAAATATCTCAAAACCCAATGGGGGCAAGATCCTTTCAGTGCAGGCGCCTATTCTTATATCGCCCTGGGTGCTACTGGTCAGGATTATGACGTAATGGCTTTACCTGTGAACAATAAACTGTTTTTTGCCGGTGAAGCCACTCATCGACAATGTCCTGGTACAACACATGGCGCTTATTTTTCAGGAGTTCGCGAAGCCGAACGCATTATTGCACTTCACTCGCTTTAGCTTGGCCAGATCTTAAAAAAGACAGACGCTTCGTGACAGGCGCAAATAGGCCATGCTCATCTATCCACCGTGCATATTGCACATAGGTGGGATCTTTAGACAAATGGGCTTCTTCGGTCTTGGCACGTAAATAATAAATCATACTGAGCACAGTTAAAAATAATATCAATTTGAATGTACTTAATGCATCCGTCATGATATGGGTAAAAGGAATACACGTTAACCACCAATACAGTGTTTTACAAAGATAGGCGGGATGTTTGGTGTAGCGATAAGGTCCATTGGTGATGATGCCACGATGGGTGAGATTTGAAAATCGGATCCCAAAAGCTATTGTCGCCAGAACATACACAATCAACAAGAACAATATCATTAAAAACCACAATAATAAAACATATTCATTTTGGATCCATTGCAACCAGGTATGTTCAACAAAATCTGTCAGATAAAACTGATTCAAAAAATTATTAAAGGGTTGATAACAAACAATACAAACCACCCAACCCAAACAGGTTGGATCGGTAGAACGAATATGCGCGTCAAAGATCCGCATCGTAAAGATATAACCCGTTACAGCAGCAAAGACATCGATCGTAAATAATAGTAACAGGGCAACATGGAATGCCTCATTGATATTTTTGGGGAGGAGGATCCCTCCATTTGTCATGACTTCTAAATTTTGAATAAAATAAACAAACATGAGCGGTAAGAAAAAGCCTTTAACCGTCCAAGCTAAAAAATGTTGGGCAATGGCATAATTAGGTTTTGCTTTGAAGCATAGCATGCGACCTACTTGCCAATATGCATCCAGAGGATCTTTTTCTTTTGGATCTATAAAAATAAAATACGGGATGGCTAAAATTGCAATAACACCCAGCCCATATTTGAAGAAACGCCAATAGGGTTGATACATGTTTTGATAGTATTCTGGAAACAACCAATACGCTAAACACAATAACAATAACGTAAAATATAATCCGAGGAGTTTGATCACCACGCGGGCGTAATTGATATTTGAATGAAATTTGCGTAAACCCGTCGATGGTCTCGACGGTGTATTAAGATAAACGATCTCCAAGATAATAATCGTGCCAGCATACACCCCTATCGTCAGCAGCGCAGTTATCATCACGTTCAAATGATAATGAATGCATATGGCACTCAAAATGAGCGCAAGCCCAAGCGCCACTCCATTGATGATTTGATTAGTGACTGATGCTGGCATTTCAAGTTTGTTCATTAACTTTTATTTCACAATAATAGGTTATTTCAAATTATAACTCGGCCGACGAACGGTGATATTAAAGCATTGACTTGACGTGAGCGCTCACTCACAATGGCATCCATCGAATCAGTCTTAAATCTAACAATGAGGAAATTAAAAATGAGAAACTTAACCACAACAGAAATGCAAGTTATCAGCGGCGGCATAGCCATTAATGGTAAAGAAGTGAATTTATGGCGCGCTGGCTTCGATATTACCGGCGGCGGGATTGCTTGCGCAGTGATTGGCGGCGCTATCGGATTTGGATCTTACAACGCCAAAGGTGTTGATGCTTTCATAGCTTTATTTATCGGTGCACCGATAGGAGCGGTTATTGGCGGTGTGGTTGGCATGGCTGGCGGTGCAGCTGTTGCACTTGGCCGGGAAATTTATAACCAGATTGCTTAGGACATCCTACAAAGCGCTTCGGGACATCCATCATTTGGTTGATCACATGATGGATGTCCCAAACACAAATTCAAAAAAGGGTAATCAACATGAGAGACTTAACAACGACTGAAATGAATGCAATCAGCGGCGGCGAAACTAACAAGAAGTATGAAACTAATTGGTGGCGAGTAGGATTTGATATAACCAGCGGAGGTCTTGCTGGCATAATCCTTGGCGGTATTTACGGAATCCAATATACCCCATCATGGGATTTTGTAAGGTTATTATTTTCCCCCATTGTTGGCGGTGGAATTGGTTTGGCAGGGGGTGCCGCTATTGCAGCCGCTCGTGAAATCTATAACCATTATGCCTAAATAGCGCCTCGGGACATCCATCATCTGCTTCGAAAAGCGCTTCGGGACATCCATCATCTTTGAGCCACATGATGGGTGTCCTGATAATTTCTGATAATTCTTGACACGCCGTACAAGCCAGGTAATATTCAAACTTCGTATCCTTTGATTAAAGTTTGTCTACTAAATGCTAAATTCGGGTCCTTTTTCTCAACTGCCTGTTGATGTAATACAATATCTTCTACCTTTTTTAGGATTACCAACCTTAGTAAAAAACCGCAGAGTAAATCGCGCTTTTCAACACATCATAGACAATGAAGCTACTTGGAAAAGTTATTTCAAGAAAAAATTGCCTTACCTTCTCGCGCAGGTTGAGGCTTCCCAAAAGCCGCCGTCGTCCTTTTTTGCAATAGCGAGGAAAAAAATAGGTTCTTTATTAACGCAACCTATTGAGAATATCTATCTGCAAGCCCTGGTGAATGAAGCTAAATCGTATTATTCTCCTTCTAAATTTACTTTAAGAAAAATTATCTTTGAATTCCAAAATCAAAGTTTCCGTGTCCATGGCTTCTCAATAGGATCCACGAAAAATATTCCGCTTTCTTTGATTATTCATGCCATGGTAGGAGAGATTGACGCCATTTCGCACTCGACATTAATGGATAATGAAAAAAAACTGCTTTATACCATCGCGGCTGCACATGGCTATGCCGCACAATTAAAAATTTTGCACCTGCCTTTTTTACATTTTTCGGCACTTTTATTAGCCGAAAAACTTAAACATGATGCTGGCGCACAAGCGTTGTTAGAAGCAGAACATGCATTTTTCCATGGAAACCCAGCTGCTCAAATATCAGCTGAGCTAGAAAAATTTATTGTTTTTGGTGCAAATACCGCTGCCAAATATTATTTACTTCACTTTGGCTATAAAATTACCGCGCAAGACAAAGGAATAACGCTTCTCGACGCTGCCCTTGACGGAAACGATGAAATAGTGAAATTCATCATGGATAATTTTATCAATGAACTTTCTGATGCGTTAAAAAAAGAGTTGCATCGAATTGTAATGAATATTCGCGAAACAAAATTAAACGACGACACTGTATTGCATATCCTCGAGCAGTCCTTCAATCAGGAGGATAAAGTCAAATATCTGTTACAGGCCGCTTATTCCAACAAATTTCATCTGGTTCAACAATTTTTAGAAAAATATCCTAATCTATTATCAGCAGCGCAAATCAAACAAGCTTTTTCCAATGCATGCGCCAGTAAAAATCCTCGCATTCCTCTATTATTTCTTGAAAAATTTCCAGAACTGAAGCAAATGGCTTTGAAAAAATGTGCTGCATTATTACTATTACAGCTATGTTCAAATATTTTCTCGGGAATCGTTGGTTATGGATTGTTATTACACGGACATACTTTATTGATGCTACCTTTATTTTTGATTGGTGGTTTTTATAATTTGTATCTATTCAATTCTGGTGATCTGAGAAATATTCTTCCTTTATTGAACTATCAATTTCAGGATTATTTACCCTCTTTAAAGCAACGATGGCAAAATTTTTCTCAGGCGTTTTCTCAAAAATTCGCTTTTATGGAACGTTTCAAAATACAACCTGTCGTTGAGAGAAGAGAAGTAGCTGAACAAACGGCCGCTGAACAAACACCTTTGCCGTCGACTGTTGACCCTGTGACTTTTTTATATCAAAAGCCAGCATCCCAACAAGTGCTGCTTACTTCTGAACATATAGTAGTTGATATGCCACTTCTAACTAAAAAATCAAAGAAAAATAGACATAGTACAATCGCGTGTAATTAAAAGCGCCTCGGGACATCCATCATCTGCTTCGAAAGATGGATGTCCTGCAAACATCTTCAAGATCACATCATGGATGTCCCGAAAACTTATCTACTCCCGTGCCGAGAAGATAACCCATCAAATTTCCCGCATACTGCCCACTGCGAGTTAAAACGCTAAACGCAAAATCGGCGTTCCTGGCACCAGTAACACCGCCGGGATCAGAAGCAAATGTCGCCATGATCAAAGCAAACGGGAAAATCACAATGGTTCCAATCACTCCCCCAATATCTTTGCCTATTTCTGCATAGCTGGCGCCGCCGTGGATAAGATTGAATTCAATATTAGTTAGATTTCTCATAAATAATTACTCCCTTGGTTTATAACTTCATTAGGAGCATTGTAAGTGATCAATCACTCATTTACAACATTTCGATCAGAACATCTCGTTTTTATGCTCTCTGATGATGGATGTCCTGAATAGCTTATGAACAAAGCTTGCCTTCGGAGACTGCTCCTGCAATCCTTTACGCTTATCCAAAACCTGAGAAAGAGCTTGGCGATCCGGATCGTTCGATGACAAAGGTAGTCGCGACTTCGTTTCCCACGACTAAAATGGGGAGATAACTCTAATACACTTAGGTCAAAACCACAGGCGTAGGAACAATGCGCGGTAAATAGACACGACTATAACGTTGGATCCCCACCCACGTGAGAATACCAACACTCACCCACAATGTGATCCAAAACAGCGATTGACCTGGATGCTCATGAAAGGTCACACTTTGGTAATAAATTACTGCCAAGGCATACGCTAATCCGGTGGTCCAGCACACTGAGAATACCGTCCAGCCTTTTTGTACTTCGCGCACCATGGCCGCCGTGGCAGAAATACAAGGAAAATATAACAACACGAATAATAAATACGCAAACGCACTGGCTTGACCATGAAATCGTTTAACCATTTCCCCATACGCATGATGGCTCATGTTAGCGTCTGGCGCTTTTGCCGCTATCGGATTTTTCCAAGCCGTGCTTAAAGCCATAAAATTTTCTGGAATGGTGGCAAAGGCTTCCTTCATACTTTGCTTAAATTCAAAGCTTGCTTGCACGTGGGATTGCGGATCAGCATATAACGAATTTAATGTACCAATAACCACTTCCTTCGCCAATAATCCCGCAAATAATCCTACCGCCGCGGGCCAATTATCTTCTTCAATACCGATAGGTTTAAATATCGGCACCACACTTTGTCCGACACTCGCCAACAGCGAGGTTTGATTAGGCTCAGCTAACCATTTGCCTTGATAGCTAATATGATTCAGCACCCCTAACAAAATGCATACCGGTAAAATAAGTTTGCCAGCATTAACAATAAATTTACGTAATCGGTGCCAGCAATGCAGCCGTAAGGATTGCCAATGTGGCCACTGATACAATGGCATTTCCAGCAGAAGCGGCGTCACCTCGCCTTTCAGCAACGTTTTTTTCAGCAATAAACCGGTCACAATCGCCATCACAATCCCAATGATATATAACCAAAACACAATGTTTTGGCCACCTTCGGGGAAAAATGCACTCACAAACACGGTAAATATTGCTAAGCGCGCGCCGCAAGACATAAACGGACTCATCATCACCGCTAAGATCCGATCGCGTTTATTATCTAAGGTCCGCGCGCCCATAATGGCAGGCACATTACAGCCAAAACCAATCATCATCGGCACAAACGATTTACCCGGCAAGCCAATCGCGCGCATTAATCTATCCATCACAAACGCCGCGCGTGCCATATAACCACAATCTTCTAAAAACGCTAAGGCAAAAAACATCGCACCAATCACAGGCACAAACGTTAAAATCGTACTGAGCCCTTTACCGACGCCAGAAACCAATAATGCCAATAACCACGCCGGTGCCTGGATCGCCGTTAATCCTGCCGCCAAACCGTCGACAAAAATCGTTTCTGAGGCCATTTCAAAAAAATCTTGAAATGCCCCACCAATGTTAATCGCAAAGAAAAAGAGTGCGTACATCACGCCTAAAAAAATCGGCAATCCTAAAAAACGATGACAGATAAATTTATCCGCATATTGCGTCCAATGCGTGGTTTGCGGCTGCGTTTGGGGAGCTTGATGCGCTTTGCGCACAATATTTTCAATCAGATCGTAACGTGCTTTGGCGATAACCACATCCGCCGTGTGACCACTTTGCTTAACAATATATTCCTGCGCAGCAAGAATGTGCGGTTGCAAAGCAGCTGATGACTCTCCTTCTAAAGCACGGATCCACTGATAACGGGGAATAGACTCATCACCCGCGGCTTGCTGCAGCATCACGATCGCTTCTTCTACAGCGGTAGGATAGGTTATTTTAAAATCGTTGTGACTAACCTCATTGGCAAGCGCAGTGGTCAGCGTAGCGATCCCTTTGCCTTTGCGCGCCACAACCGGAAACACCGGACACCCTAACGCCTGCGACAGCGTTTTGAGACAAATTTCTTCACCGCGCTTTAATAAATCCATGCGATTTAATGCAATCGCTACCGGTAAATTTTGTTCCAGTAATTGTAAAGTGAGATATAAATTGCGCTCCAAACTTGCCGCATCGACAATATTTAATACCAGTGATACTGCATTCGATTGTAAAAAATGCGCCGTAATGGCTTCATCTTGCGGGCCATCTTGGCTGATGTGGGTGAGGCTATACGTGCCGGGCAAATCCACCAATTCCAACGCTTGTTGATCCACACAAAAATAGCCGGATTTGCTTTCAACAGTGACACCCGCCCAATTGCCAACACGTTGTTGAGCACCGGTTAATTGATTAAAAAGCGTGGTTTTTCCGCAATTAGGATTGCCGACAAGGGCGATGATGTGTTTGGTTTTGTGAGATGACATTGCTGTCATAAACATACTCAACTTTTATTTGCTGACATTCTTTTCTGCGTAAACTTAAGGTGTAGCCGCGCAACATGACTTGGATCGGATCACCTAAAGGCGCTACCCCTAACATCGTAATAATCACCCCGGGGGTCATGCCTCTGGCCAATAACTGTTGGCGCAGCGCTGGCATTTGCGCATCAAAACCTACCATGCGAACTTGTCGACCTATCGCAATTTTGTCTAAAGTTAGCATAATAAATAACTCCAACGACCTAAAGATATTCTTGTTCTGTCATTAATAGTAATGATAATTATTTACATTTACAACCATTACTCATGCTAAGTTGCGATAAGTTTTTATATCTCTATAATTCTTGATTCGCTCTTAAAGTTGTAAGTTACATAACTATTTAACAATAAATAAAGGTATATCCAATGAAGTTACGTCAAACAGCATTGAAATGGGGTATTTTTATCGCACTTGGTGCGCTCTTTACAGGATTAAGGCGCTATTTTTTTCCCAACAAAAACAATGTCGAAGTCGAAATCGGCGCCAATCTCTTTGGCTTTTCTTTGCTAAATGCCGCACTGTGGTCGATTTTTCATCCTTTGTTTGCCTCTAAAAACACGAACCAGACGGAAGAAGAAACTGATCATCGCACAACTGTGGATTTACAAAGACAGGCAGAGGAATTGCAGCAAAAAATGAATCATGACAACCATCTTTTACCTGAACCCGCTTCAGAGGAAAGTTCTAGTACAATGACCAACGGCCATGCAGCACGGCGTAAATCAACTCGCGAGAGAAAACCACCGCAACGTTACGCACAAGATTTGGAAGCTCAATTTGGCCAACAACGTCTTAGTAGTAAAAAAAGGTACAGCCTTTAATATAGTTAACTATTATTTCATTTGAGTTTTAGGAATTCTTTGCCTAAAACTCAAATGATCTATTTGGCCATGGCTTGATTTAAATTGAAAAGGTCTCTTCAATTAAATTGCGCAACGTGATCAATTGACCATGAAAAAAATGAGTAACATTGGGCAAGGTAATTAATTGGATATTATCTTGATGTTGCTGTTTTTGTTTAAACCAGGCAATCACTTCTTCAGGGGGCACCACTTCATCGGCCTCACCTTGAATTACCACCCAAGGACAGGTAATTTCCGGCAACGAGGCATAACGTTGATGATTCACCGCGGGCGCAATACTATAAAGTTGTTGACAAGGGTGCCGTGCGGCAGCACTTGCCGCAATATAAGCGCCAAAAGAAAATCCGGCCAACCATAATTTGGCGCCCGGCAATACCGGATCTATCCAATTTAATATCGCCATTAAATCGGTAATCTCGCCCACCGAATCGCCAAATTCCCCTTCACTTTTGCCAACCCCACGATAATTAAAGCGTACCGCATGCAATCCTAAGCCATTAAAAGCGCGCGCTAAGGTGTGCACCACTTTGTTGTTCATGGTGCCTTGAAATAAAGGATGGGGATGACAAATCACCGCCACGCCTTTAACAGGAAGTTCGCTACTTGTGGTGATGACTTCTAATTGTCCTGCTGGCCCCTGAATAAAACCATGGGTTTGCCCGGCAGGAAATGCCGTCAATGTATTGAACGAGATCATGCCGCAACGCGCTTAATATTGGCTCCTAATTGCGCTAGTTTTTCTTCAATACATTCATAACCTCTATCGATATGATAAATTCTATCGACGATGGTGGTGCCTTTGGCCACTAAACCGGCTAGCACTAAACTGGCAGACGCGCGCAGATCGGTTGCCATAACCGGGGCCGCAATTAATTCTGGAATACCTTCAATTAGCGCGGTGTTGCCATTGAGTTGAATATTCGCGCCCATGCGTCTTAATTCATGCGCATGCATAAAACGATTTTCAAATACGGTTTCCGTTAAGATCCCTTTGCCAATCGCGACCGTATTTAAGGCCATAAATTGGGCTTGCATATCGGTGGGAAATCCAGGAAAAGGTTCCGTACAAATATCGACGGCTTTAGGACGTTCGCCACGCATATCTAACGAGATCCAATCGTCACCGCAATTAATATGCGCACCGGCTTCTTCCAATTTATGTAATACCGATTCTAACAAATTCGCACGCGTTGCTTTGGTGGTGATGCGCCCGCCAGTCATTGCTGCAGCAACTAGATAGGTGCCAGTTTCAACGCGATCCGGTAATACCGCATAGGTACCCCCCGCTAAACTCTCAACGCCTTTTATCACCAGGGTTTTGGATCCCTGTCCTTGAATATCTGCGCCCAATAAATTTAAGAAATTGGCCAAATCTTGCACTTCGGGTTCACGCGCCGCATTTTCAATAATGGTGGTACCTTGGGCCAGTACCGCTGCCATCATTAAATTTTCGGTACCAGTTACCGAAACAGTTTCAAATTTAATCGTCGCGCCACGTAATTTGCCGTTGACATGCGCTTGAATATATCCGCCTTCAATCGTAATGTCAGCGCCCATTTGTCGTAAACCATCCACATGAAAATCCACCGGACGCGGACCAATGGCACAACCGCCAGGGAGCGACACTGTCGCTTTGCCGTATTTCGATAGCAACGGTCCTAAGACCAAAATAGAAGCACGCATGGTACGTACCAATTCATAAGGCGCATAAGGATTGTGAACACCGCTCGCATCCACTTCGATGGTTAAGCCTTCTGAAATGGTAAAATTCACCCCCATTTGCGCTAACAGTTTCATAATGGTAGTGACATCATTTAAATGCGGCACATTTTTGATGGTGACAACATTTTCAGTGAGTAAACAACCCGCGAGAATAGGCAGGACACTATTTTTGGCCCCAGAAATTCTCACTTCGCCTTGTAAAGGGTTACCCCCAATAATTAAGTGCTTATCCATGGATTTTTAGTTTCTCTTATTGCTACTAGTTAAAAATTTTGTGCAACGCCAATGGGATCATTTTTCGGGGATCCCCCGGCTAATGCTTGTAAACAAGGATCGGAACGTAACCAAGCTTTATTCACTTTATACGTTACAAAGCTAAATTTATTGTCAGCGACAGAAAATATTTCAAAGGAACGCGGACAGGCTTTAATGGTTTGCACCAATAAACGTGAAGCATCCCCATCAATAATATCCTGACTTACCGTAAATACAAAATCCGGTAATTTACGTTGCAACTCTTCAATTAATGCCATTTGCGTATAAGGTCGATAACGCGAATAATCCGGCGTGGTTAATTGGGTATGATGATAAAATAATCCATACAAATAGCGCGATGGCACCCATAACAAACTGTTGGGGCTTGAATAAATCGTGGTATACACGCGCTCAGCATCTTTGCCAAAATAGCGTTGCAAGCTGTGCCGACCGCCTTCATACAAGCTGACACCCGGTTGATCTAACCATCCCCATTGCATAAACAGTAATGCGCTCAAACTGAAACTAAACCCCAGTGATCCAATTAAAATATGTTTTTGTTTCTGCCGACAAAAAATTAAAAACCGTAACCATTTTTTAGATTTAAACCGTTTGAATGGGCTGGCATAACCGCTGGCAACTAAGACAAAAAAAGCAAAAGCAATTAAATGTTGTCCCAATCGCAATTGATAGGCACCAAACAAAAACCAACAGACAAGGCTGGGCAGGGCGAATAAAAGCACCATTTTTCTTAATAATTTGTCTGAGCATGCGGCCAACAGCGCAGCCACCATGAGTAAAAATAAAAACGGTTTGTGAATAAAATATTTATCGATTGAATAGAAAAGCTGCGTCATCAGATCTCTATCGGCAAGCGATAACCACAACACACCATCGTTGTGATGAAATCCTTGTCCTTCGCCAATCAACCAACATAACCCGCCAATCACGGATAAGGCGCTTAATTGTCGCCACAATGTTTTTTCTTGATTCAATGGCGTACTAAACCAAAGCAGTAATGGTAAAGAGAACATCACCCATAACAAACCCGGTTGTTTGGTATGCGCACATGCTACCCCACACAGCACCGCCAAATACGCATAATAGAAACTTTCACCCGGACGATCTTTGATTTGCTGACTATGCCAAAATAATACCATGGAGGTGATCAAACCGGCCGTCATCAGTGGATCAGCATAGCCATCGTTAAAGAACTGCTCTAAACCGACCACGCCTAACACATAGGCCAGTAACACCAAATAGGCCCCAAAATAACCGACAAAGCGTTGTTTAATCGACATCGACACCGCGGTTAACATGGCCCAGGGAAAGACAATTAACATCGCTTTTACTGGCAGTTGCAGATCGACATTACCTAGCAGGTGATAACAAAACGCTAAGAGTTTTGGCAACAATTGGGGATAAGGCGCACCCGTGTGAGAAAAATCGATGGCTTCGAGCAAATAGTGCTGAATCGCCCAAAAATTCCAACTATAAATTTCATCGCCCCGATCAAAGGCGTGCGTGCCTAATTTAACAAAATACGGCAATAACACCGCGGCATGAAATACATATAAAAATACATCTTGTTTTGTCCAAGTAAATGCTTCCGTGGTAATCACTTTACGCGCACGCAATACTGCGATAAGCCCTAAACACAGCGCAATACTCGTCACCACCGGCGTTGAAAACAATCCCAGCGTAATACACAAAGAACTCACCACATAGATAATAAAGGCGCTTAACACAGGAATAGCGAACGCCATTTTAGGTGAACAAATTAAATGGGGAAACAGTGCCAAGGCTGGCAAAGTATAAACAAATCCTAATAATACTAAACAATAAATAATATACATAGCTTATTCAATCTGTGTAAAAACCGATCCTAATCCCGATACTTTGCTCAATTCCTGCATTTGCTTTGGCATATGCGAAATTTTAACTTGCACATTGCGTTGTTTACCTTCGCGTATCATCGCCGTTAAAAAAGCCAAACTGGTACTATCACAGTGGCTAATGGCGGATAAATTCATCACAATGTTTCCTGCTTGTGGCAGTAATGCTTTGCACTGCGCCAATGCCTCCATCACCGTACTTTGGGTGAGCTTCCCCTCGATGATGAGCTCATTGTTCTGTTGTCTAACACTAATGTCACTCACTGAAGTTTCTTTTCATTATGTTGATGTAAACGTTGAATCAAACCATCTATACCTTCTTGTTGCAGATCAGTTTCAAATTGAGAATGAAACCCCTTGAGCAAACTGACCCCTTCGATGGTAATGTCGTACACTTTCCAACTATCACCTTTATCTGCCATGCGATAACTGACACGGATGGGCTCTTTACCTGGCTCTTTAATTAAACTGGAGATTTGGATCCGAGATTTTCCAGAAATGCCTCCACGTACAGGAAGGTATTCTATCGATTGATTATTATACGCTCTTAATGTACTGGCATAAGTGCGAATTAATAAATTTTTAAACTCTTCAGAAAATTGGCTGCGTTGCTTTTCGGTGGCTTGCATCCAGGCATTTCTGCCAATCACCCACTGTGCCATCGCATGCCAATCCACATAGGGTACCAATATTTTATCCACGATAGGATAAATTTCGTCGGGGTGTTGGCGTAAGGCTTGATCATGTTCTTTCAAAGCGGTGATCAGTTCTTGCGTCACCCGTTTAAGTAATTCATCGGGTTCTTCTTTGGCCTGCGCGGCTTGTGCAGCGAATAAAAAGAGGGTCAATATCACATAAATAACAGGATAAAACAGAGTACGCATATTTTTACCTTAAAATTATTTAAGCCCACTGGCTTGACTTGACATAAACTTAGAAATTAATTCTTCAAGTACGACTGCTTTCGTCGTTTTTTCCACGGCAATGGTATCGTCATTTTTAAAGTAGTTATCACTGAATCCTGGCGTGAAACCAATATAATTATCGCCAAGCAAGCCTGCGGTTAAAATGCTCGCCGTCGTATCATCGGGAATATTGTTAACTTTGCCATAAATGAACAGTTTGACTTTAGCGAGATAGTTTTTGTGATCATATTCAATCGCAATCACTCTCCCCACGGTAACTCCTGCGATGGTGACTCGCGCTCTGGGTTTTAAGCCGCCAATATTTTCGAATTCTGCGCTGATAGTATAGCCGCGTTCTGGTATAAATATTTCATTAAGTCCACTAACCTTAACTGCCAAAATAATAAATGCGGCAATCGCCAGTAAAAAGAAAATCCCAACAGCAATATCTGCTGTCCAACGTCGCTGCATTAGTGCAATCCTCCGAACATCATAGCAGTAAGCAAAAAGTCGAGTCCTAAAATTGCCAGCGATGAAAACACCACGGTACGGGTGGTGGCACCACTGATGCCTTCAGACGAAGGCGGACACACATAGCCTTGATAAATAGCAATCCAAGTAACGACTGTGCCAAAAACAATACTCTTTATGATACCGTTTAACACATCATCATAAAAATCCACTGCTTGGCGCATATTAGCCCAAAATGCACCATCATCCACCCCTAACCAAGTGACACCCACCATGTGCCCACCATATATCGCAACGCTACTAAAAATGAGTGTTAAGAGCGGCATAGAGATTTGCCCCGCCCAAAAACGCGGCGCAATAATGCGGCGTAAGGGATCCACCCCTAACATTTCCATACTTGATAATTGTTCAGTGGCTTTCATCAATCCTATCTCAGCAGTCAATGCCGATCCTGCTCGACCCGCAAATAATAGCGCGCCTACCACTGGGCCCAGTTCACGCACCAAGCTCAAGGCGATTAATTGTCCTAAGGCTTGCTCGGCACCAAATTTAACTAAGATGGTGTACCCTTGAAACCCTAACACCATGCCGATAAACAAACCTGACACCACAATAATAATTAATGATTGCACACCCACCGCATAAAGTTGTGGGATGAGCAATTGCAATCCCTTGACTAAATGCGGCGGGCCTATGATAGATTGTAATAAAAAGATCACGGTCTTACCGGCGGTAGCAACAAACCGGATCCCACCCCGTCCCAAGGTTTGAACACGCTCTATCATGGATTAACTCCAAGTAAATCCTGAACATAATCGAGCGCCGGGTAATGGAATGGCACGGGTCCATCAGGCAACCCTTGCATAAATTGTTGTACCCGTTGGGAAGAGGTTTTTATGATATCTTGCGGCGATCCATGCCCAATCACTTTTCCTTGCGCAATCACATAAACATAATCTGCAATGCTGCACGTCTCTTCGACGTCATGCGAAACAATGATACTGGTTAAACCTAAGGTATCATTGAGTAATTTAATCAGTTTGACCAAAACGCCCATCGAAATTGGATCTTGGCCGGCAAAAGGTTCATCGTACATGAGTAAAGTAGGATCTAAGGCAATGGTACGCGCTAATGCCGCCCGTCTCTTCATTCCACCAGATAACTCACTTGGCATGAGATTTCTGGCACCCCGTAACCCCACCGCTTCTAGTTTGATCAGAACAATATCTCGGATCATCGATTCACTTAAGTTTGTGTGCTCACGTAATGGAAACGCGACATTATCGAACACACTCAGTTCGGAAAACAAGGCACCACTTTGGAATAGCATGCCCATTTGACGCCGTGCCTGATACAGCTGACGACGATTGAGTTCAGGAATATTCACGCCATGAACCCAAATATTTCCTTGATCTGGCAATAATTGTCCGCCAATTAAACGTAACAATGTGGTTTTTCCGCTACCGCTGGGCCCCATGATGGCGGTTATTTTTCCGATGGGAACCTCAATGTTAATGTTATTGAAAGTAAGACTGTGATTGTTGCCCCAATTGAAAGACATACCTTGAATTTCTACAGCATTTTTGGGGGTTGGTGTCATGGTGATCACTGTTAATTTTTGTTTGAATGCTTTATAAGTATTAACGATCAATCATTTTAACACAAACACCCTAGTCTCCATCGATCTGCCAAAAAAATGATTAGATGTAAGAAAAATAACAAACTATTCTCTAAGTAGAAGGAAATGACTAAGGATTATGTTACCATTTGCCATTTCACAGACAATAAGAACAAGCCTATGACTACGGAAATAGTCGTCAGCCAAGAAAAACTGATTGCGCAAGGCAAAGCAGTCGTCGAAATTGAAGCGCAAGCTGTCATAGCGCTTGTGTCACGTATAGACAAAGCCTTTGTTCGGGCCTGCGAGTTACTCCTGAGTTGCTTGCAAGCCAAAGGTCGCATTGTGGTGATCGGAATGGGAAAGTCTGGTCACATCGGACGCAAAATCGCTGCGACATTATCCAGCACCGGCTCTCCTGCTGTCTTTGTGCATCCGGCTGAAGCGAGCCACGGTGATATGGGCATGATTACCTCTCACGATACGGTGATCGCTATTTCCAATTCCGGCGCGACAGAAGAAATTATTACTATTTTACCGCTTATCAAACGTTTAGGTGTGCCTTTAATTAGTTTAACTGGCAATACTAATTCATTACTGGCAACGTGCGCGGATGCGCATCTGGACGTGAGTGTAGAAAAAGAAGCCTGCGCGCTTGGGCTGGCACCCACTTCCAGCACAACCGCAACATTGGTCATGGGCGATGCGCTTGCCATTGCTTTGTTGGATGCCAGAGGCTTTAGCGCTGATGATTTTGCGCTTTCGCATCCCGGCGGAAAATTGGGTCGGCGATTGCTGCTTAAAATTGATGACATTATGCATCGCAATGAAGATATTCCTATTGTTAATCATTGCGCTACCGTTAAAGAAGCCTTAATGGAAATGACCCGTTGCTCTTTGGGCATGACTGCGGTAGTGAATGATGAAGGCGCACACATTGGCTTGTTTACTGATGGCGATTTACGCCGTGCTTTTGCGCACAATATTGATATTCATCACACCGCCATTACGGAAGTGATGACCCATGGCGGCAAAGTTGTTGAAACTGGCTTGCTGGCAGCAGAAGCATTAAGAATGATGGAGACAAATAAAATTAATGGTTTATTTGTTGTCGATAAACATCGCAAACTCGTTGGTGCGTTAAATATGCACGATTTACTGCGTGCCGGTGTACTTTAAAATATTATGTTAAAAATTTCGCTGCGAACCTATATTCTCTTTTTTTTATTGCTTAGTGCAGTGGTTATTGCTTTATCTTTTCGGTTTAGCCAAACCAATACATTCAAACCCAGTACCGACAATGTGGTTGAAGAAAAAATCCTGGGAGTGAATATTCGACGTTTCGATGATAACGGTCGATTATTTCAAGTTGCCAGTATGAAAGAATGGATCCATCATCAAGGCCAAAGCAATGCGGACATGATTGCACCCATGTTAACGATTTATCAACCCGATGGCAGTGCGTGGCAAATCCAGGCCAAACATGGTCAAGGATTCTATAAACAAATTCATGGTCATTTGGAAAAATTACATTTAACCGACGATGTGGTGGTTGAACGATTAAGTCAACAACACGATGTGTTCTTAACGTTAAAAACTGAACAAATTATTTACGTTCCCGATCAATACAGCGCATCGACGACAGCGCCAGTGACTGTGACCGGCAAAGGGATCCATTTGCAAGCCAAAGGCATGCAAGCTTTTCTTGATAAACAACAAGTTAAATTCTTACATGAAGTGAAATCACTCTATGTTCATACAAAGTAAACATTTCTTTGTCGTAAAGGTTTGTTTTTTACCACAAAAATGTAACTGGCTGTTTGGTTTTCTCTTGCTCGCATTCAGTGTGTGCTTAAATGCTCATCCTGAAGCAGTAAAATCAGATCAACCAATTCAAATTCAATCTGATGTGGCTTCTTATGAACAATTAAATCATTTAGCGATTCACCAGGGCAATGTGGTGCTTACGCAAAACGAACGTGAATTACGTGCAGATAAACTCACTATCCAATTAACCCCACAAGGTCGTGCGCAGGTCATCACTGCCACCGGGAATCCTGCTAAATTCTCTGGAAAAATGAAGGAAAATGTCCAACCGCTTTACGCCACGGCAAAAACCATCTATTATTATCCAGAAAAACAACTCGTCGTTTTAGAAGGGGCTGCAACCCTCATGCAAGATAAAGATACTTTTCATGGGCCTTCTTTGAGCTATCAACTCGATAAACAAATTATTACTGCGGCAAAACAAAGTGATGAACGCCCAACCCTCATCATTCACCCGAAAGCACACCAAAAATGAATATCCTGACGGTTACACATCTGAAAAAAACTTATAAAAAACGCGTTGTGGTGAAAGATGTTTCATTGCAAGTGAACGCTGGAGAAGTGTCTGGATTATTAGGGCCCAACGGCGCGGGTAAAACGACTTGCTTTTATATGATTGTTGGCCTCATTACCAGCGATAGCGGTCATGTGAGTTTAAATAAAATGGATTTAACCCATTGTCCAATGCATGTGCGCGCACGCGCGGGCATTGGCTATTTGCCGCAAGAAGCGTCGGTGTTTCGAAAATTATCGGTAAAAGATAATATCCTGGCGATTTTGGAAACAACGGATCTGTCTAAATCCAGCCGCTTGCACCGCTTAAATGAATTACTCGAAGAATTTAATCTTATCCATTTAAAAGATGCGTTGGGAATAAGTTTATCTGGCGGAGAAAGACGCCGCGTTGAAATCGCACGCGCGCTAGCGTGTTCCCCTAAATTCATTTTATTAGATGAACCGTTTGCCGGGGTGGATCCGATCTCCGTCAATGATATCAAACAACAAATATGTCAATTAACTAAAAAAGGGATTGGCATTTTAATTACCGATCACAACGTCAGAGAAACCTTAGATATCTGTCAGAATGCTACCATTGTGAATAATGGTCAGGTCATTGCCACTGGTTCTCCAGCCAGTATTCTAGCCAACCAACAGGTACGGGATGTTTATTTAGGTGACGCCTTTACACTTTAGTGACATTCCTGTCAAAATCGAAATAAGGGTCCTTGAGATAACGTAGGATTAACTATACTCGCCGAGTATGTGCCCTAGGGATTGGGGTAGTCTAAAGGAGATGTTTGTGTGAAACCCTCGCTTCACTTACGTATAGGCCATCAGCTGACGATGACGCCGCAGTTGCAGCAGGCCATCCGCTTATTGCAGCTGTCTTCGCTGGATCTCCAAACAGAAATCGATACCCTGTTAGAAACTAACACCATGCTAGAGTATGCCGATCCTGCGCAAGAATCCTTAAATGAGCAAAGTGAAGATGATGAAGAGAAAGAAGATGAGAAAGAAGATGAGGACATCCATCCGCTTGAACAATTTACCATTTATTCTACCCAGTCGGAAAACAATGCTTATTCCAATTTAGAAACATTAAATCATGTGCCACCGACCACATTAAAAGATCATTTAGTGTGGCAAATGCAATTAACCTCGTTTAGCGATAGCGATAAACTCATTGCCGCCACATTAATTGATGCGATGAATGATGAGGGCTTTCTCATCGTTTCTGTGCCAGATATTGTCGCCACACTCAGCCCGCAAATCGATGTTAAAACCAATGAAGTCGAAGCGGTTTTACATCGCATTCAACAATTTGAACCCAGCGGTGTTGGCGCAAGAAATTTATCGGAGTGCTTAAAAATTCAATTGAATCAACGTCAACATGTTGCCAATAAACACAAAATCCATGAATTGATCCAGAACCATTTAGGATTATTAGCAAAACGGGATTATACCGCTTTGCGTCGCCGCTTAGGTGTTTCCGCCAGTGTATTAAATGATATTATCCGTGTGATTCAATCGTTTAATCCCAAACCCGGAACGCAAATCGGCAGCAAATCATCTCCTAGCGTTATACCCGATGTGATTGCTTATAAAACCTCGGGGAAATGGCAAGTAGAATTAAATCCTGCTTGTACGCCGGTGATCCAAATTAATCGTCAATATGCGGCGTTAACTCGGCAATGTCATAATCAGGCCGATACCCAATTTTTAAAATCGCAACTACAAGAAGCCCGTTGGTTTTTAAAAAGTATTGAAAATCGCAATGAGACTCTCCTTAAAGTGGCACAATGCATCATCGAACATCAAAGCGACTTTTTAGAACACGGCGAGCAAGCAATGAAACCTTTGATTTTGCAAGATATTGCTCACGTTTTACAATTACATGAATCGACGATATCGCGGATCACCACCCAAAAATATATGACAACACCCCGCGGTACCTTTGAGTTAAAATATTTCTTTTCAAGTCATTTAAGTACACAACAAGGCACCGATTGTTCAGCAACCGCCATTCGCGCCTTATTAAAGAAATTGATCAGTGCGGAAGACAAAGGCAAACCCCTCAGCGATAGTAAATTAGCCAAGATGTTAATCAATCAAGGGATTAATATTGCACGACGCACCGTGGCAAAATATCGCGAAGAAATGCTAATACCCCCTTCTAATGAACGCAAACGACCTTTTATTAAACTATAAGGAACATACCATGAACGTTAATATTACTGGCCATCATGTTGAAATTACCCCCGCCTTACGTGATTATGTCTTCGAAAAAATTAATAAAATGAATCGTTATTTCTCTAACATTACTAATGTTCATGTTATTTTATCCGTCGATAAAAAGTTTCAACAAAAAGCCGAAGCACGCATTAATCTTGCGCGCGGAGAAATTTATGCCGAATCGTTAGAAGAAAATATGTATGCTGCTATCGATCAACTCGCCGATAGATTAGAACGGCAAGTCATTAAACACAAAGAAAAACTCAACAAACATGGCGATGGAGAAGGCCTTGTCTAATTCAGCTTTTAAATCACTGACTTTTTCCCAAACGCTCCAAAACATTCTGACGTTAGATCGCATTGTTATTGCTGCCAAAATGCCAAGCAAGAAAAAAGTGCTAGAGCAAATAGCACAATCGGTCGCGTTCAGTTTGCCAACATTGCGCGTGCATGAAATTTTCGATAGTTTAATCGCCCGCGAACGTTTAGGGACAACTGCTTTAGGTCAAGGGTTTGCTATTCCCCATTGTCGCTTAGCTATTCCTGAACCCATCGGTTGTTTTATGTTATTAAAAGAAGGCGTGGATTTTGAAGCAGAAGATAATGTCTTAGTAGATATGTTATTTGCGCTGTTTGTTCCTGAAGATGCCAATGAACAGCATTTGGAATTATTAGCCGATATTGCGCTCATTTTTCGGCAACACGCGATGCGTGCGCAACTGCGCAGTGCCACCAATTGTGAACAACTCTATCAGCGATTAATTCATGGCTGATCCCCTTTATTTACATGGCGTATTCTTATGCATTTTCGGCAAAGGCGTATTATTGACTGGCAACAGTGGCTGCGGCAAAAGTGAGTGTGCGCTGCATTTGCTCGATAGAGCGCACCAACTTATCGCCGATGATCTCCCCGAGTTTACGCTGCAAGAAAATGTCGTGGTCGGACGTTGCCCTGCCCCACTAAAGCAATTACTTGAGATCCGCGGCCTAGGGATCCTCGATGTGCAACAGTGGTATGGGGAGCACGCTACGCTGCCCGAACATCGTCTAGATTTAATCATTGAACTTACTCAAAATCAAACTCCCACCGTGGCCGAACGTGTGCTGCAACCAAAGTTAGATAATAAAATTATATTGGGGAAATCGATTTTGCATCTCCACATAGATATTGCGCTCAGTAAAAATCTAGCTATTCTGGTAGAAAGCGCGGTACGATTAGCGTTTGCTCCACCATCACCTGTTGTTGAGCGTTTACTAGGGTAAAACCTGGGGTAGAAGAGGATCATGCGTTTAGTTATCGTCAGTGGCCGTTCCGGCTCGGGTAAAACCGTTTCACTCCATGTACTGGAAGATTTAGGCTATTATTGCGTTGATAATCTCCCCGTCGATATGCTGCCAGGCCTCGTCTCTCGGCTGCAAGAAGATCATCCCCGTTTAGCCGTCAGTATCGATTCCCGAAATTTACCCAGTGACGTGAATATATTAAAAGAGGTAATTACCCAACTTCGTCGTCCCGGTTGGCATGGCGAAATCATTTATCTTGATGCCGATCATAAAAGCTTATTGCGCCGGTTTAGTGAAACTCGGCGCCGTCATCCGCTGACCAACGATAATGTTTCACTGCAAGAAGCCATTGAAAAAGAAAGCGAATTGTTACGCCCGCTGGCAAGCATGGCGGATATGACCATTGATACCAGTGAATTATCACAACATCAGCTTTGTGGTTTAATTCGAGATCGCGTGGCGCGAGAAAATAGCAGTCGCCTGCAATTATTGATCCAATCCTTTGGCTTTAAAAATGGCATGCCCGCGGATGCGGATTTTATTTTTGATGTTCGTTGTCTTCCTAATCCTTATTGGCAACCCAACTTAAGAACCTTAAATGGTAAGGATGTGGAAGTCGTTCAATTTCTTCAAGAATATCCTGAAGTGAAAGAGATGGTTGAAGATATTATTCGTTTTTTAGACAATTGGATCCCCCGGTTTGAAGCAGATAATCGCAGTTATCTTACCGTGGGCATTGGCTGTACCGGTGGTCAACATCGCTCGGTGTATATCACGGAAGAGTTGGTTAACCGAGCACAAAAATTGCAATTTAATGTTCAAGTTAGACATAGAGATCTGCAAACAACATCATGAGTGTAGGCATATTATTAATTACGCATAGTGGTATTGGTGGTGCGCTCTTAAACGTCGCTTATGGCACCTTTGGTCGTCTCCCTTTAGAAATTTCCCATATATCGGTCAGTCGTGATCCGGATCCGGATCTGTTGGTCGCAAAAGCCAGTTATATGGTGAGAAAGCTTAATTCTGGCAGTGGGGTATTAGTGCTCACCGATATGTTTGGCTCAACCCCAAGCAATATTGCTTCCGGATTACAAGAACAAGGCTTAGCCGTACGCGTGGTCAGTGGTTTAAATCTGCCCATGCTATTTCGCATTCTTAATTATCCTAATTTGGCGTTGAGCCAATTGGCGAAAAAAGCGATCAGTGGCGGTAAAGAAGGTATTTTTGAACCGTTAGCAGAACGTGTGATTGCCATTGCGCATAAAATCGCGCTGCGTAAAAAGAAACATCTGGTGAAAATCCATCGCCAACGTCGTGTCATGATTGAATGACGTGAATAACTGATGATCCATAAAAAACTGCAAGTGATTAATAAACTCGGATTGCATGCGCGTGCTGCGGCCAAGCTGGTGCAAACCGCGGCTAAATTTGAAAGCCATATCGAAATTTCGCGCAATGGCCGCACGGCCAATGCTAAAAGCATCATGGGGGTGATGATGCTGGCCGCGAGTGTACATTCTTGGGTGGAAGTTACTGTGCAGGGGAATGATGAAGAAAATGCGATGAGCGCTATTGAAGCGCTCATCAGTCATCGGTTTGGGGAAGAGAAGTGATATTTTTTAGTTATTAATTTCTTCTTTTTGGTTTACTGCTAAACATTCCTTTAAGCCTGTCTCTGATTCTTACTGCTGGTTTCTCGTCACGCTTATCTGTTTTCACCTCGAGCTTTTCTTTCACATCAGGTTTATCTTTAGTTTTCTTCTCGTCTCTTTCTTTAGCAGCTTTTAGACTAGGTACCAAAGGGGGTTTTGGAGCGACGCTTACGTGTTCTTTTTCCGTAACCGTTGTAACTGTTGCCGAAGGAAGCACTTTTGTTTTTGGTGTAGGAGGTCGACGAAATTCGTTAAGTTCTTCAATATGTTTTTGGCAAATTTGATATAAGAATGATCGCACGCAGTCATCCCCCATTTCCTTTCTAATTTCTAATTGAATCGCCAATAAATAATCTTGAGCATTCTCTGCAATTTTTGGATGTTCTGCTAGATGTTCTGCTAGTGACTTGCCTCTGGGCGGTTTTAGATCTAATTGTAATGCCGAAAATTTTATTCTTATTTTATCAAGTTGATCCTGACGTTTTTTGGCATGTTCCATCCCAAATAATTTTTCCCAAAAGTGTACAAATCGTCTTTGTACACTTTTGAATCCTCGACCACCCTCTTTGTAAATGGGTCCTGTGGTTGTCTCAATTTCTCTTAACAACTTTTCTAATTTTTTACTGTCTTCATTGGTAAATGGAGCAACCGTTGGTACTTCTGGTGCTTTAGTAGGGTGCTTTCTGACATCCGTTGGAATTGGCGGTAATTCTATCTTCGGCACTGCAGGTTGTTGTTCTTTCAGTGCAGGAGGGATCTCTATTCCCGCGGCTGGTGCTTTCACAGGTAAAGGTGGTAGTTTTTTGGGCGGCAATTTTATTCCTGTACCCGTAGGTATGTCTGTGGCAGGTGTGGTTTGTTGCTCAGCGGGCAACTTTGCTTTTGGTAATGGCGGTAACTTACGAAATCCCGCAGGAGGTGCAGTTTGTTGCTTAGCAGGTTCCTTTTTAGATGGCGTTGCAGCTGCTTTTGCTTCTCCCCCCTGTTGTGATATGGGCGGCGGGGCAGTTTCTCTCTGATGAGGTTGTTCTACGCCAGAACTTGGCGGTGGTAAGTCGGGCTGCATCACTGTCGGAGGTAACTCGGGGAGCGGTTTGTTTTGTGCTCGCCCTTCTTCCGTTTTTCTTGTTTCTCTTGCTTTTCTTTCGGCTTCTTCTCGTGCTGCAATCTCCGCATCTCTTTCTTCACGCGGAATTTGCTTTGCTACTTTCAACACATCGAATTCTGCTTTAACATGCTCCGTGTCCTTTTGCGGGGCAGGGACTGGTTTCGCTACTTCCAACACATTGAATTCTTCTTCTATGTGCACTGTTTCCCTTTTCGCTGCCTTTGCTTTGGGCAGAGCAACTTTTGGTGGCGCAGAGAGTTCTGATAGTGGCACTGCCTGCATTTTTGCGGGTACATCAGGTTCCGCAGCTAATTTTCTTTCGTAAGCTAATTTGCTACGCAAACTTCCCAAATCTGCGATAGATTTTTCGATAGCACTTTTCGCTTGCGCTTTTTGTTCGGCATATGCTCTTTTTTCTTCTTCTCTTCTAGCTTGTGCAGCAGTATCTTCTTTGGCCATTATTTCAATTTCACTTTGCCGTGACTTCTCTTCAGCTTTAGCGCGCTCTATTCTATCCGTAATTTCTTGATATTGTTTTTTGTATTCGTTTATTTGTATTTGTAGCTGTTCAACACTTGCTTCATCTGCTCTGATTTGTACAAATAGCTGTTCAACATTTGCTTCATCTGCTCTGATTTGTGCTTCTTCTACCTGCAATGCTTGTTCTTCCTTACTTAATTCTTCGAATTCGCGATCAGTAATGCGACGTTTTAAGTCATCTTGTTGTTTCCATTTGGCGTTTTCTAATTCGCGCTCCATATTGGCAATATTAACTTTATCTTTGTCTAATTGATCTTGTAATTGTGCTAATTTTTCTTCACCCTTTTTAATAACCGGTGTCATGACTGGATCAGGTTGCCTATCAGCACTTTTATGGCGCTCTTCTAATAATTGTTTAATTTTGCCTTCTCTTTCTTTCTTTTGCTCAGCTACGCGTTGCTCTTCAGCGGTTTGACGATGTAATGCTTCTGCTGCTTGCCTTTTATCTCTTTCTTCATCAGGCTGATATCTTCCCATTTTGACACGAGCTTTTAAAATATCTTCAGCACTTACCGGTTTTTGTTTTTGAGCGACCTCTTTGGAGACAACAAACTTTTTCCCCGTGGGTGCTTCTTTACTTGATTCAGGTTCAGCGGCCCCACGTTTAAATTTAGTTTTCATTTCAAGCTGACCACCTTTCATTTTAATAGCGGGTGGCGGAGGTGCTTTGCCGATAATGGGTGTTGGAGATCCACCTTCTTGTGCGGGAGCTTGTGCTACTTGAATAGCACTTTGTTCCACCGGTAGGGGCAACGGTTTTTTAGCTTCTTCAATGGCTTTTTGTAGCACAATGGCTTTTTGCAATGCTTCTAATTTCTCTTGTTGCCTTTTTAATAAGGCCTCTTGTTGATCCATAAAAGCTTGCGCTTTTGCCTGTTCTTCCGAGGTTTGGGCTTGATTAAAATTCAAAATCAAATCCAGTGCACCGGTATAACCACTTTTTATTTTATCTTCTTCTT
>Ga0207155_1017_pt1 | contig 40260 bp, 41 predicted proteins | sample Alteio_BWMinHeat_26_FD_153515 | JGI IMG/M metagenome (GOLD analysis project Ga0207155, IMG submission 153515) | Enriched cells from forest soil in Barre Woods Harvard Forest LTER site, Petersham, Massachusetts, United States -... | ecosystem: Environmental > Terrestrial > Soil > Temperate forest >... | reverse complement strand
GCAAAAGCATTGCAATAGTATTGTCGTCACTGCTTCGGTTGACAACATCTCCTTTCGATCACCTATACAATTAGGCAATGTGGTTACGTTAAGAGCTAAAGCAACTCGAGCCTTTAATTCTTCAGTGGAGATCCGAATTGATGTAGATGCCGAAAACATTCCTGAAGGAAAAAAAGTGGCCAGCAACTCAGCGTACTTCACGTTCGTCGCTGTGGATAAAAATGGTAATCCAGTAGAAGTACCTGAGGTCGTTCCTGAAACAGAGGAGGAAATTGAGCTTTATAACGGAGCTCTACGAAGAAGGCAATTGCGTTTGATACTTTCCGGCCGTATGAGGCCGCATGAAGCCAATGAGTTGAAGTCACTATTTGACATCAAGGGCGATGGAGATTAGCCCGGTCTTATTTGAATCACTTTATCCTGAGGGATTGTTTGCTCTCTCTCTCCCTCCTATGATTATTTTAGATCAGCCTTGGGACACTTTAACCTCCAATGAAAAAACACTTCTCGAAAAAATATTAGCAGCCATTAGGCAATCACTTAACTCTGTTGCAATCCAATATCAGGATTCTCTTGACCTCTCAGCGTGGGTCGAAAAACCTCAACGGGTTATTTATTTTGGAAAGCTCGTTAAGGGCATTCCACTTTATGAGGCGGTGGATGCGAATGGAGTAACTATTGTTACCTCGGAAAGTCTTAGAGACATTTCCACCAATGAGGACGCGAGAAAGAAACTGTGGCAAGCCCTAAAGAAACAATTTTCAGTTTAAGGCGCTACTCATTTTTCAACTTTTACTTTTATCTTAGTGACACTTAAAATCCAATACTGAAATGATTCGGACTCAATTTGTCTTAGTTATATTATTATTATCGTTCTGTAACCTGAGTTTGTTCTCTCAGATTGCTGGCAAGTGGACAAGCATTGATGACAACTCCGGGCAGCCTCGATCGGTAATAGAAATAACAGAACGTGCAGGAAAGTTTTTTGGAAAAGTCACTAAGATTTATTCCAAGCCTGGAGAAGATCCAGATCCTATCTGCGACAAATGCTCAGAAGATGACCCTCGGTTCAAACAGAAAGTGATTGGAATGGAGATCATGAAAGAATTGATAAAGGAAGGCGAAGAATTTACGAATGGGCATATTCTCGACCCTGAAAATGGGAAGGTCTATCGCTGCAAAGTCTGGGTAGAAGGAAAAGTTTTGAAGGTGAGGGGTTACTGGGGACCATTTTTCCGTACCCAGACATGGTGTCAGTAAACAGTTCGTCCTTCGAAAAATGAATTTTATCTGCTAATCTTACATCTTAACTAAATATAAGGTTACCACCGGTGGCACTCAGAGTATTCAAATTTGGTTCACAGTTAGACGAAGTTGAGATTTTTGATCGCATTCAAAAAGGTGACGAAAAGGCTCTCGAAATTGTCTATAAGAAGTATTATCGGATGATGACCAAATTGGTGATCACTAATAGTGGAACTGAAGACGAAGCGCGTGATATTTACCAGGATGCCTTGGTAGTTTTCTGGCAGAAAGCTCGCTCTGGCAACTTGGTCTTGACGTCAAAAATGAGCACTTATATCTACAGCATTTGTCAGAACCTGTGGAGAAAAGAGCTTGATCGGAAGAAGCGATTGTCTAATGAAGAACGGGATTCGCCTGACTCCATTGACATGGATAAGCCAGAACGAGAGAAAATAATCGCCCGATGTTTGGAACAATTGGGAGAAACGTGTCGTAAAGTATTGATGTACTACTATTTTGACGAAATGTCGATGCAGGAGATCGCGGATAAGTTGGGATTCGCCAACACCGATACAGCAAAGACAAAAAAGTATAAGTGCAAACAAAAGTTAGATGAATTAGTGAAAACTCAATATACAGAGCAGGATTTTTTAGATTAAATGATGGAAAATTTTGAATTAATTGAAAAGTATTTGGCCGGCCAGCTTCATGGACCAGAAAAGGATGCGTTTGAATCGCAATTGCAGACTGATACATCTTTACAGAGTGATGTAGCTCTTCAACAGCAGATTATTGAAGGCATTAAGAGAGCCAGAATAACCGAATTAAAAACAATGTTAAGCCAAGTGCCGGTTGCAGGTTTAATGCAAACAGGCGTTTCGGCTATTAAAATCATTACCGGAGCAGTTACCGCCGGCGCGATAATTACTGGTGCTATATTCTATTTTAAACCTGTACCTAAAGAAACAGTAGCACCTATTGTAGAAAATGAATTGCCGGCAGTTCAGGATGCTAAAACAGAACCAGATCCGATTGATCCCAAAGAAGATAAGACTTATACGCCTACTTCAGAAGCGACCAAAGAAAAAGAATTAAAGAAAAAGCCACTTGCCCTTAAGAAGAAAAATGCAACGCGTCCTAAGATTGAAGTGGTGGATCCAACCGATGAGCTAGCCAAAGAGCCAACACACGAACAGAAACTCTCAAAACCGCAATCGGTTATCGTTACATCACGAATCGGTGTTGACATTAACAGCTCGAGCAGCAAATACTCTTTCCATTATCAATTCGCTCAAGGTAAGCTTATTCTTTACGGAATCTTCGACAACGGTTTGTATGAAATCATTGAGGTTAATGGAGACACTCATTCCATATTCCTCTATTATAAGGACAACTATTACCTTTTAAACGAAAAACAGTCTGCGATTACTCCATTAACAGTTATCAATGACTTAGAGCTGATTAAGAAACTCAAAGAATATCGCGGTCGGTAGTTATCCACAGCACACTACTAGCAAAGGTTTATTTTTTAGGTTTCATTCAACTATCTTTGCCGCTTATGGCAGAGGTTAAATACTCTACAAGAAAGAAAAAACTAGGTAGTTACCCATCGATCAGTGTGGTGGCAAGCATAACCTTAGCTCTCTTTGCTATAGGCGTGTTTGGGGCGTTGGTTATTTACTCCAAGGAGCTTGAGAAAGCTGTAAAAGAAACCATCAAGATACAAGTCTACCTTAAAACTAGTCTGACCGATGAAGATCGATCAAAAATAGAAAAGGAATTTACTTCTAAATATTTTTTACCAAAAAAAGCCAAAGACCCCGTCCAATACGTTTCCAAAGAGGCGGCCGCGCAACAATTTATAAAAGAGACCGGCGAAGATTTCAAAAAATTTCTTGGTGAAAATCCGCTTCACGATGCTTACTTGCTTCGCATAAGTGAGTCTTATCAAAGCAAACAGAGTCTTGCTAAAATAAAAAGTGAGATTGAAAAAATGCCAGGTATATTTCAAGTGTACTACGTTGAAAACGTTATCGAATCCATCAATCATAATATCACTCAGATTGGACTAGCACTAATGAGTTTGGTGGCTATACTCCTTTTGATCGTGGTACTCTTGATTAATAACACATTGCGGCTCGCTTTATTCTCTCAACGATTTCTCATCAGAAGCATGCAATTAGTGGGGGCTAAACGATGGTTTATTCAAGGCCCTTTTCTATGGCGAGCGTCTATGCATGGATTGTTATCAGGAGTCCTTGCCTCAATTTTTCTTGCAGGATTATTGTCCTTTGCAACAAAAAGAATTATTGAATTGAAATTGATTCAAAACAATGATCGACTACTTTTGCTCATGGCTTCACTCTTGATACTTGGTGCATTGGTGGCAGTCATAAGCTCCTATCGTGCTGTAAACAAATACTTAAAATTATCGTTAGACGAACTTTATTAAAATAAAATGAATAAGCTGCCTTTCAATAAAAAGAATTATCAGTGGATGATAATCGGTGTAGTAACACTCATTGTAGGATTCACCGTTATGACTCTTGATAAACAACCTCATGGCTTCGGTTTTTTAGGTCTTACACTCGGACCAATCATAGTACTCACTGGCTTTATCATTGAGTTCTTTGCAATCTTATTAACGCCAGAAAACGAAAATAAATAATGTCAGTCACTGAGGCCATTGTATTGGCCATTGTAGAAGGTCTTACCGAGTTCCTTCCAATCTCGTCAACGGGCCATATGATTATTGTTTCGTCCTGGCTAGGGATTGCAGCTGATCCATTTGTAAAAACTTATACAGTCGCCATCCAGCTTGGAGCCATTGCCTCGGTATTGATTTTATATTGGAAAAGATTTTTCCAATCGATCAATTTCTACATAAAATTATTGCTCTCATTTATTCCGGCAGCAGTGATTGGGTTTTTATTAAACGATTACATCGACCAGCTACTTGAGCGTGTTGAAGTAGTTGCTATCATGTTGGTTCTGGGGGGTATTCTTTTTCTGTTTCTCGACAAGCTTTTTAATAATACGAGCAAAGATGAACACGAGCCATCTAACCTATCAGCTATTAAGATCGGGTTCTTTCAATGTATTGCAATGATTCCCGGTGTATCAAGATCGGCAGCTACTATAATTGGTGGGCTTACTCAAAAGTTATCCAAGACTGCTGCTGCTGAGTTTTCTTTTTTCCTGGCTGTTCCAACAATGTTTGCAGCCACTGCCTACAAACTTCTGAAATATTATAAAGCTGGAAACGGATTTTCCGCGCAAGAAATTTCTATCCTGGCGATTGGCAATTTTGTAGCTTTCATTGTGGCGATGCTTTCGATCAAGTGGCTTATCTATTCTATTTCAAAATACGGTTTCAAATTCTTCGGTTATTATCGAATTGCTTTAGGAATTATAATTCTCATACTAGTCTACTCAGGTGCCAGCCTTTCCATATTTTAATGGAACCCGTTGCCGAGCGATTACTACTCATCAATAAACCTTTGGGGTGGACATCCTTTGATGTTGTCAATAAGCTCCGTTACAAACTAAAAATCAAAAAAATTGGTCATGCCGGTACACTTGATCCACTAGCGACAGGGCTATTAATTATTTGCACCGGTAAAATGACCAAACGTATCGATGAGTTTCAAGCACAAGAAAAAGAATACACAGGAAAATTTGTTCTCGGACAAACTACTCCGTCTTATGATCTCGAAACCGAAGTAAGTGAGGCTCGCGATATTTCGTTCATCACCAACGAAGTAATCAGATCAGCAGCATTAAAATTTATTGGTTCCATTCAACAGATACCTCCTATTCATTCTGCCATTAGAATAAATGGAAAACGAGCCTATGCATTGGCCAGAAAAGGAAGGGAACCTGAACTGAAAGCGCGTGAGGTCTTTATTCGCGAATTTGAAATAACAAATATTGAAAAACCAATCGTTGAATTTAGAGTGGTATGTTCGAAAGGAACTTATATTCGGAGTCTCGCCAGAGATTTCGGAGAAGCTTTAGGCACCGTAGCTTACTTGTCAGAGCTTTGCCGCACGCGAATTGGGGAATTCAAATTGACCGATGCACTATCATTGGATCAAGTTCCTGAGTAAGTTTGCATACTTTTAATCCTGTATGAAATGGCCATATACTGAGTCCAACCAAAGTGATGTTAATTGGTTTGACCATCCTTGCCCGTTCGGTCAGGCGGGCATGTGACCATTAAAAAATGAATTATTAACACATGAAAATCTATCACAGCCTCGAAGATTTTACCTGCTTATCAAATGCAGTGGTAACAAGTGGCACATTCGATGGCGTTCATGTAGGGCACCAAAAGATTTTACATCGACTTAAAGAAATTGCCTCAAAGAATAATGGCGAAACGGTGGTGATAACTTTCTGGCCCCATCCACAGATGGTGATTCACCCAGAAAATCATTCGCTCAAACTACTTAATACTTTCGATGAAAAAGCTTCCTTGCTGAAAGCTGAAGGAATTCAACACTTGCTAAGAATTGAATTCACCAAGGAATTCTCACACATCGGTTCATTAGACTTCATTCAAAAAATATTAGTCGAAGGAATCGGCACAAAAAAATTAGTGATTGGATACGATCATCGGTTTGGTCACAATCGCGAAGGAAGTTTTGAGCAGTTGAAACTAAATGCTGCCAATTACGGATTTGAAGTAGAAGAAATTCCACGACAAGATGTCGATCATGTAGGTGTGAGTTCGTCAAAAATAAGACAAGCACTAGAAAATGCTGATATTGAAACAGCCACACACTTTCTAGGAAGACCATACATGCTAACGGGCCAAGTTGTTGAAGGTGATAGACTTGGACGTGAACTCGGCTATCCTACAGCTAACATTGAAGTTGACTCAAGGTATAAACTTATACCAGCCGATGGAATCTATGCAGTCACCCTGGCTTACGAGAATGAAATATTTAAGGGCATGTTATATATTGGACCTCGCCCAACAGTCAATGGCTCCAAGAAAGTTATTGAGGTAAATATTTTTGACTTCAATAAAGATATCTATGGCGACAAGGTTACGCTATATTTTCACCGCCTGCTTCGCGGAGACAAAAAGTTTGATAGTCTCGACTTGTTAAAACTGCAACTTAGTGTTGATAAGGAAGAAACGTTGAAGGTTTTAGAAACAATTACCTTTGCAAAATCCTAGTGAAAAAGTATGATTGACAAAAGAGTAAAGGATGCAGATGATGCCGTGCGCGACATTCCAGATAATGCTACACTGATGCTCGGTGGCTTTGGATTGTGTGGCATTCCGGAAAATTGTATTGCCGCACTTTTAAAAAAAGGAGTGAAAGATCTTACCTGCATTTCCAATAATGCTGGCGTCGATGATTTTGGTATAGGCCTATTGCTGAAGACGAGACAAGTAAAGAAAATGATTTCTTCTTATGTCGGTGAAAATGCTGAATTTGAACGACAACTATTAAGTGGCGAGCTGGAAGTTGAATTAATTCCGCAAGGAACTTTGGCTGAAAGGGTTCGTGCAGGAGGTGCCGGCATTCCAGCATTCTTTACGCCTGCCGGTGTTGGGACGGAAGTAGCGGAAGGAAAAGAAACACGCAACTTTGAAGGCAAAGTGTATTTGATGGAGAGTTGGCTTCGAGCTGATTTCTCTTTAATCAAAGCGTGGAAAGGAGACACTTCAGGTAATTTGATCTTTCGAGGCACAGCAAGAAATTTTAATCCGATGATGGCTACAGCCGGAACAACCACAATTGCCGAAGTAGAAGAGCTGGTGCCCGTTGGGCAATTAGATCCGAACGAAATTCATACACCTGGCATTTTCGTGCATCGCATATTTCAAGGGAAAAACTATGAGAAGCGCATTGAGCAAGAGACTATAACAAAATAGTATGTTGGATAAAATTGGGATAGCAAAACGAATCGCTCAAGAAGTTAAAGATGGAATGTACATCAATTTAGGAATTGGAATTCCTACGTTGGTTGCTAATTATATTCCCTCCGATATCAATGTTGTACTGCAATCAGAAAACGGTTTACTGGGCATCGGTCCGTTTCCCAAAGAAAATGAAGTAGATCCCGATTTGATCAATGCCGGTAAACAAACAATTACTATGATGCCAGGTAGTGCGTTGTTCTCTTCCGCTGAAAGTTTTGGAATGATTAGAAGTGGCAAAGTAGATCTCACCATTTTAGGAGCTATGGAAGTTTCTGAAGCAGGTGACATAGCCAACTGGAAGGTGCCAGGCAAAATGGTAAAGGGAATGGGTGGAGCGATGGACTTAGTAGCATCTGCAAAGCACATTATTGTGGCAATGCAACACTGTAGTAAAGAAGGTGCATCCAAGCTTTTAAAAAAATGCTCGTTACCAATTACAGGACTCCGTTGCGTAAAAAGAATTGTTAGCGATATGGCAGTAATAGATGTTGTGCCTGGAGTTGGCTTTAAATTATTGGAGCGAGCACCTGGTATATCGGTTGAACAAATTAAAAATTCAACTGAGGGAAAACTCTTGGTTGAAAATGAAATTCCTGAAATGAAAATAGATTAGATAAAATTTTGAAGCTTTAAATAAATCATGAAAAAATCCGAAATCAATTTTAAAATAGAGTTAGATCAAAATAACATTCCTGAAAAAATACTTTGGGATGCTACCGATAAACCAGAAGTTGGGTTCTCTGAATCAAAAGCGATTAGCCTCTCATTGTGGGATCATCAACAGAAAAACACATTGCGTATCGACCTATGGACCAAAGAGATGCCTGTGAATGAAATGAAGCGCTTCTACATTGACTGTCTTGGTGGTTTAGCTCAAAGTGTACTCACCTCAACGGGCGACGAAAAAATGTCAAATGAGATAAACTCGTTGTGCGAGCGCCTTGCAATGGACGTTCAAAAGACGCAGTAGATTCCTGCCTGAGTTCGCTGAAAAAGGTGGACTTCAATCGTTTGTTTTCCGTCATTTTCTTGTAGATTTAGGATACTAATTTAATTCTACCTTATGCATAAATTCTATATGAAAATGCTTCTGCCCATCCTCCTACTGGCAGGATCGGCACAGCTTCTCGCTCAATCAGTCGTGTCAGGAACAGTGAAAGATGGGGCCACACAAGAGGGTCTTGCAGGTGTAAACATTGTTGTGAAAGGAAAAGTGGTCGGCACTATTACTGACACGGATGGAAAGTATACTCTTAAAGTAAACCAGGCACCTCCGTTTACATTAACATTTTCTTTTATCGGATTTCATACCGAAGAAAAGGAAGTTACTGATGCCAATGCTACACTAGATCTGGTGATGAACGAAGAGTCGCTCTTAGGTCAAGAAGTTGTAGTGTCAGCATCACGGGTTGAGGAAAGTATTCTCAAATCACCTGTCACTATTGAAAAACTGGACATCATTGCAATCAAACAAGCAGCCACTCCCGACTTCTATGATGCTTTGGCTAACATGAAGGGTGTTCAGGTGAATAATGGCAGTTTGAATTTCACTGCCGTTAATACTCGAGGCTTTGCTACTATTTCCAATACACGCTTCGTGCAATGGGTGGATGGCATGGATACACAAGCTCCGTTGCTCAATTTCCCTACCGGATCTATCATGGGTTTGGGTGAACTCGATGCTGAAAGTCTTGAGTTGATACCTGGGGCTGCGTCGGCCTTGTATGGTCCCAATGCTTTTAATGGCATCATGATCATGAAAAGCAAAAGCCCATTCGAATACCAGGGACTTAGCGCTCAAGTAAAGCAGGGAATCACAAATTCCAACGCTGGCGGTTCAAATCCATATGGAATGTATAGCATTCGTTATGCAAAGGCATTCAATGACAAGATTGCTTTCAAGGTGAACTTCTCATACATGAAAGCTACAGATTGGACTGCCAATGATTACAAGACTGATAGGCTTCAACAGCAACTTTCAGATCCTAAGGCTGACAATAGCATGAGCCCTAATTTTGATGGACTAAATAAATATGGTGACGAAGCTAAATTTGATGTACCCATCGGGCCTCCTTTTGGTACTCTTAATTTGGCAAGAACCGGATTTAAAGAAAGTGTTCTTCTTGACAATAGAGATGCTAATACGATAAAGGGAGATGCCGCTCTGCATTATAGGCTCAACGATAAAGTTGAACTTATTGGTGTATACCGTTATGGCGGTGGTAGCAGTCTTTATCAAGGTCAGTCAAAATATGCCTTGCGTGACTTCAACCAACAATTTTATAAGCTTGAGTTGAAAGGGGATAATTTCTTTATCCGCGGATATTTGTCTGCTACCGATGCAGGTAAATCGTACAATATGGACGCATTGGGTGCCTACACTAACGAAGCAATGAGCCCAACACAAACACAGTGGGCACCGGAATATGCACAGGCTTATGTGCTTTCACTTCAAGGTTACACTCCTGGGGTACCAGCAGGAAATCCTACAGCAGCGCATGCAGCAGCCCGAGCTTATGCTGACAGAAACATTTTTGATGCCAATGGCAACATAACTATTGCAACACAGAGTCAGATCAACACGATTAGGAGTAACTTCTTCCAAAAAAATCCTGCTGGAGCTTCGTTCTATGATAATTCGAAATTATGGCACGGCGAGGTGTATTATAATTTTAATAAAATCAAGTGGGCTGAAGTTATAGCGGGTGGAAATTTCAGGCAATACAGCTTATTCTCAAATGCTACAATCTTTGATGAAGCACCTGTTGATGCCAGCAATCCAAAAAGGATTTTTATCAATCAGTATGGAGCTTATGCCCAAATTTCTAAAACTCTTGCTGAAAAATTAAAAGTTACTGCTTCTCTTCGTATTGATAAGAGCGATAATTTCGACGCTCATCTTACACCAAGAGTATCTGCAGTTTACTCCGTCGATCAAAACAATAGCTTCAGAGCAAGTTTTCAAACTGGCTTTAGAAATCCTGATACACAAGCACAGTACATCTACTTCGCCAATCCCACGGGAATTCTCTTAGGTGGTGTTCCTGCCTGTGCATCACGATATGGTATATACAATGGAGGCGCATACACACAAACCTCTTACAATGACTTTAAGCAAAGTGGCGGTATAATAAATGCAGACGGATCCACCAGTGGAGGAAACTCAAGTTTACTTCAAACCGCCAATGTGGCTTACGTAAAGCCCGAACAACTATGGTCTTATGAAGTTGGTTACAAAGGAGTAATTGCTACTAAATTGTTAGTGGATTTAAATTACTACTATTCATCCTACACTAATTTCCTCGGTGAGCAATACGTGGTAAGCAAGGCACCCACAACTCATCAAGGCACTCAAATTGACGCAGGATCTCTCTGGTATCCTTACACCAACTCTCCTTACACGCTTACTTCACAAGGAGCTGGTCTTGGATTAACTTATAATCTTCCTAAGAGCTTTGTGGTAACTGGAAATTATAATTATGCTACGTTCTCCGGTCAAACAACACCTGACTTTCAGGCGAACTTCAATACACCTCAAAATCGGTACAGTGTTGGCTTAGGAAACAGAAAAATTGTTAAGAACCTTGCGGCCAATGTCAATTTCCGTTATCAGGATTCTTTCTTGTGGGAGTCATCTTACGGTGTAGCCACAATACCATCTTATGGAGTTCTTGATGCGCAATTGAGTTACAAGGTTTCTTCATTGAAGTCAGTATTCAAAATTGGTGGCACCAACATTGGTGGCAGCGACTATCGCACCAACTGGGGCGCGCCTTTTATCGGCCAGATGTATTATGTATCAATCACCTTTGATGAATTCTTGAAATAACCGAATGAATACTATGAAAACATTCAATATAAAAACATTCACAATTGCCCTTGGGGCATTCGTAATTGTTTCTTGTAAGCAAGACGTAATTACCTTAACTCCTCCAACAGCTCCAACGCCTGTAACTCCAACAGGAAGTAAAGGAAATGCTGACTTTACAAAATATGTTTCAATCGGAAATTCTTTGACAGCTGGATTTCAGGCAGGAGCTCTGTTCACAGAAGGTCAACAGAATTCATTTCCTTTAATCCTTTCCAAACAGTTTAGTATTGCGCAGGGAGCCACTCTAACATTTAATCAGCCTGACATTAATTCAGTGAATGGTTACAATTCATCATACTCTAGTCCTCCTAGTGTAATTCGTGGCCGACTCGTATTATTTGCCGCCGATGGTGTTCAAGCACACGCAGTGCCTACACCTGCGGGGGCAACAGGAGTGCCCGCTCCTTACAATACGGCTGATCTTCCAACACCATTTGGTGGCGACAAAACCAAACTGAATAACTTTGGTGTTCCAGGAATTATTTTGGCTCAATTCTTAACTCCTGATACAGGAAATCCTGCGAAGGCCGCCTACAATCCACTTTGGGCTCGCTTCGCTTCACAACCAGGAGTAAAATCAATTCTTGACGATGTTCTTGCTCAGCAACCAACCTTCTTCACGTTTGATCTCGGGAACAACGATGTACTCGGCTATGCAACTACGGGAGGAGACGGCAGCATTCCAATTACCGATCAGACGCCATTCACAAATTATTATCAAACTGCGATAGGTGCCCTCATGGCAGCCAGCTCTACCTCGAAGGGAGTGGTTTCGACAATTCCCAATGTGACAACAATTCCATTTTTCTATACTGTAAAATGGAATGCTGTCCCCTTGGATGCTGCAACTGCTGCAACTGTAACTACTAATCTGGCCAACAACTACAATGCTTTTCTAGCAGGAATGAAGCAAGCTGGCGTTTTAACTGCTGCAGAGGTTACGGCGAGAACTTTGACGTATGTTGCCGGTCAAAATCCGATTCTTATTACCGATGAAACGTTAACGGATTTATCACCCTACATGGCTGGACCCTACGCTGGCCTCCTCCCCTATGCAAAAGCAAGGCAAACTACTGCTAACGATCTAATACCTTTAACGGCTGGAGGGATTCTAGGAACACTAGTGAGTAATAACCCACAAATGGTGAATGGGGTAACTGTCCCGCTTGCAGACAAATATGTATTAATTCCATCCGAGACAACTGCAATTTTAACTGCCACTGCAAACTATAACACAACGATAAAAAATGTAGCAGCTTCGTTCTCCACAAGAATAGCTGTTGCCGATGTGAATGCTGCATTCACTAGTTTTGTTAACTATCAGATAATTGGTTCTGATGGAATTTTTATTACACCAACCTTCTCGCCTCCAACCGGAGCATTTTCGGAAGATGGTGTTCATCCTAACTCACGTGGTTATGCTTATCTGGCCAATATTTTTATTGATGCAATCAATGCTAAGTTTTCAGCAACTGTTCCTCATGCAATTTTATCTGATTACAAAGGCGTTGGATTACCATTAGGCCCCGCTCAATAGCCAAGGTCAGTGAAATAAAAAAAGGGCTTCGGCCCTTTTTTTATTTCTAAAACAATTGCTTGGCTATCTTATAAATGGGATCTGATTTACCCATCGAATAAAAATGAAGTGTTGGCACTCCAAACTTGATCAATTCCTTTGATTGCTTCACTGCCCACTCAATCCCTACCTGCCGCACTGCAACATTGTCTTTGCACCTCTCTACTTCATCCGCTAATTCTTCGGGCAAGTCGATGTGGAAGATCGTTGGTAAAATATTTGCCTGCGACTTAGCTGTAATCGGTTTGATCCCTGGAATGATGGGTACGTTGATACCCGCCTCCCTGCACTTCTCTACAAACTCAAAATATTTTTTGTTGTTGAAGAACATTTGTGTGACAATATATTCAGCACCCAAATCAACTTTAAGCTTTAAGTATTTTAAATCTGTCTTTAGATTCGGAGCAGAGAAATGTTTTTCAGGATAACCCGCCACGCCAAGACAAAAATTAGTGGGTGCAGCACTTTCCAAGTCTTCATCAATAAATTTTCCCTTGTTCATGTTCACAACTTGTTGAACCAAGTCAGAGGCAAATTTATGGCCATCCGGTTCGGGAATAAATCGTGCTTCGGTTTTGATAGCGTCACCTTGAAGGGCAAGCACATTATCAATCCCAAGGAACTGTAAATCGATCAACGCATTTTCAGTTTCTTCTTGAGTAAATCCTCCGCAAATGATATGGGGCACGGTATCTACCTTGTAACGATTCTGTATCGCAGCACAAATGCCAACCGTACCCGGACGTTTTCTAGTTGATCGCTTTTCAAGCAAACCATTTTCTTTTTTCTTATAAACATATTCCTCACGATGATAAGTAACATCGATGAATGGCGGTTTGAACTCCATCAAAGGATCGATGTTATCAAATAGAGATTTGATATTCTCACCCTTCAGCGGAGGAAGTATCTCAATACTAAAAAGTGCTTTGCCGTTGGCATTTTTAATATGTTCTGTAACTTTCATTCTATCACCTCAGATTAATTATAAGATAGATTAGGTGATAACCATCTTTCCATTTCTGCCAAACTCTCACCTTTTCTTTTCGCATATTCTTCTACCTGATCTTTTTCAATCTTACCCAAGCCGAAATATTTTGATTCAGGGTGCGAAAAATAATACCCGCTCACTGAAGAGGCCGGGAACATGGCAAAAGACTCAGTCAATTTTATTCCAATTTCTTCAGCTTTCAATAAATCAAAAATTGTTTTCTTTTCGGTATGATCAGGGCACGCAGGGTAACCAGGTGCAGGGCGAATGCCTTGGTACTTTTCTTCGATCAAATCTTCTTCCGACAATTTTTCGCTGGACGCGTAGCCCCACAACTCTTTTCTGACTTTCGCATGAAGGAGTTCAGCAAACGCCTCAGCTAGTCTATCAGCCAGCGCCTTTACCATGATATCAGAATAATCATCATGCTGCGCTTTGAATTTTTCGAGAAGCTTCTCTATGCCAATACCAGTCGTGACGGCAAACATCCCAATGTAATCTCTTTTACCGCTAGTCTTAGGTGCGATAAAATCTGCTAGACAAAAATTTGGCAGATTCTGTGCTTTCTTGTTTTGCTGGCGAAGGAAATGTAAAGTCTTTAGTTCCTTATCGCCCTTCGCATCATAAAGAGTAACATCATCTGTTTCATTTCGCTCGCAAGGATAAAATGCTACAACACCATTGGCTTGTAAACTATTTTCTCTAATAAGCTGAGCCAACATTTTTTGAGCATCGTCAAACAACTTCTTTGCCTCAGAACCAACCACCGAATCTTCAAATATTTTTGGATAACGACCCGCTAGCATCCACGTCTGGAAAAATGGAGTCCAGTCAATATATTTTGCGATTTCCGATAAAGGATAACTCACAAATTCCTTTCTGCCAAGAAAAGTTGGCTTTGTCAATTCAGTTTTATCCCAATCAATGTTTACTTTGTTCTTCCGCGCATCGGCTAAGGAAATATAATTCTTCAGTTGTTGCCTACCCTCATGATCTTTTCGCATGCCTTCGTATTCCTTTTTCGTCTTTTCTTTAAAGGCTTTGCGAGTAGATGTATTAATCAACTCACTTGCAACAGGCACAGATCTTGAAGCATCAAGAACATGAACAACCGGCCCATCGTAAACAGGATCGATTTTCACTGCGGTATGAATACGAGAAGTAGTCGCACCACCAATTAAAAGAGGCAACTCCATTTTCTCATGTTGCATTTCTTTAGCAACATGCACCATTTCATCTAATGAAGGCGTGATCAGCCCACTTAGTCCCACTACATCTACTTTCTCGCGTATGGCAGCTTCAATGATTTTTTCTGTGGGTACCATCACGCCCAAATCGATTACTTCGTAATTATTGCAAGCCAACACAACTCCCACAATATTTTTACCAATGTCGTGTACATCACCCTTCACAGTTGCCAATAAAATCCTAGCATTTGGTTTACCGACCAAACCTGACTTCTTTTTTTCTTCTTCCAGATATGGAGTTAGGTAAGCCACAGATTTCTTCATTACACGTGCGCTCTTCACCACCTGAGGCAAAAACATTTTACCTGCACCAAAGAGATCACCTACAATGTTCATCCCATTCATTAAAGGTCCCTCTATGACGTGAAGTGGTTTATCGTATTTCAGTCTGGCTTCCTCTGTATCAATGTCAACAAAATCGATGATTCCTTTTACTAAAGCATGATTCAACCTTTCCTCCACAGTTCCATTTCTCCATTCATCGTCAGCTTCTTTCTTCTTGGCAGATCCTTTAACTGTTTCTGCAAACTCAAGTAGTCGCTCGGTTGCATCTTCTCTTCGATTCAACAACACATCCTCAACACGCTCCAATAAATCTTTAGGTATTTCATCGTACACTTCCAACATGGCTGGGTTGACAATCCCCATGTCCATGCCATTCTTTATAGCATGATACAGGAAGGCAGAGTGCATTGCTTCGCGTACTAATTGATTGCCACGAAAACTGAATGAAACATTGCTCACTCCACCACTTACGTGCGCGTAAGGAAGATTTTCCCTAATCCATTTTGCAGCTTTGAAAAAATCGAGCGCATAATTTCTATGCTCGTCAATTCCGGTAGCAACTGGAAAAATATTTGGATCGAAAATTATGTCTTCAGGAGCGAAATGAATTCGCTGAGTGAGAATATCATAGGCTCTTTTGCAAATCGAAATTCTTCTTTCATATGTATCCGCCTGACCTTGTTCATCGAAAGCCATAACAACAGTGGCCGCCCCGTAACGTTTCACCAATTTTGCCTGGCGAATAAATTCTTCTTCTCCCCCTTTTAAGCTGATCGAGTTAACAATTCCTTTTCCCTGCAAGCATTTCAACCCTGCTTCGATCACATCCCACTTCGATGAGTCAACCATCACTGGAACTGCAGCAATCTCCGGTTCTGAGGCCATCAAATTAAGATACCTGACCATCGCGCTTTTGGAGTCAAGCATTCCTTCATCCATGTTCACGTCGATCACCTGTGCTCCACCGCGCACCTGATCCAATGCTACTTCCAATGCGACATCAAATTTATCTTCCTTGATTAGTTTTAAGAATTTGGCAGAGCCTGTAACATTAGTTCTCTCACCGATGTTTACAAAATTTGAAGCAGGAGTAATTGTCACTGCTTCGAAACCGCTAAGTTTTAAAGGTCGATTGGCACTCATATCACTTCCGCTACCTCCGAAGTATGAATCACTCTTGGCTTATATTTTTTTGCAGCATCCGCGATTTTCTTTATGTGGTCAGGTGTAGAGCCACAGCAACCTCCAACAATATTTACTAAACCCTCTTTCAAATATTCTTCAACTTGAGATGCCATTTCATCGGGACCTTGGTCGTACTGACCGAATTCATTGGGCAATCCTGCATTCGGATGTGCACTAGTGAAGAAATTTGCTTTCTCATTAAGAACTTGTAGGTAAGGTCTCAAGGCAGATGCACCCAAAGCGCAATTCAATCCTATACTTAGCAAAGGAACATGGGAAACAGAAATTAAAAAGGCTTCCGTCGTTTGTCCGGAAAGGATTCTTCCGCTGGCATCTGTGATCGTTCCAGATACCATGACAGGAATTGATTTACCGGTTTCCTCAAATAATTCTTGAATGGCAAATAGTGCTGCTTTTGCATTAAGTGTATCTGTAATGGTTTCAATTAGCAGTATATCAGCACCGCCATCGATTAGTCCTTTGGCTTGCTCCTTAAAAGCGACCACTAACTGATCGAACGTGATTGCACGATAACCTGGATTATTCACATCAGGCGACATGGATGCAAGCTTAGTGGTGGGGCCCATTGAGCCGGCTACGAAACGAGGCTTGTTCGGCTCTTTCTTTATGAACTCATCAGCAACTTCTTTCGCGATCTTAGCGCCCTGATAATTAAGTTCATAAACCAGAAATTCAAGATGGTAGTCCGCTTGTGCTACCGTAGTACTGCCAAAGGTATTAGTCTCAACAATATCTGCGCCCGCTTCAAAATACTGTCGATGAATTTCTTTAATGATATCTGGCCTTGTTATGGATAACAAATCATTATTACCTTTCAAAGGATGAGGATGATCTTTCAACCGATCATCGCGAAAATCCTTCTCCTCCAGCTTATGCCGTTGGATCATTGTACCCATAGCGCCATCCAGCACCATGATACGTTCTTTTAAAATGTCTTCGATCTTCACTCTTTCTGCTGTTTAGTCTTTTATCCAGAAAGAGCCGTAGTTGATTGGCCGCCTATCTTCTTCCAAACATCTTGGAAAGGGAGTTAGCACCTAGTTTAGAAGGTTGCTAAGACGTCATCGGGCCCTGTCCCTCAGTCTTTCTGGATAAGCGTTGCAAAGAAACAACAATAACTTCACAAAAAGAAAATTGAATTGCGTTATTTTGCATGAAGCCATAACCAGTTGAAACTAGCAGCTATCGATATCGGATCTAATGCTATTCGCCTTCAGATATCTACTATTTTAGAGCGCGAAAAAAAAATTCTTTTTAAAAAGTTGGAATACGTTCGATTCCCTTTGCGTCTTGGTCATGATGTGTTCTCAACGAATCACATCAGCGAAACAAGCATGGAAAAATTCAAAAAACTCATGAAGGCATATAAACTTCTACTTGAGCTTTATGAAGTAGATGATTATATGTTTTGTGCTACCAGTGCTATGCGTGAATCGGAAAATGGAGAAGAACTGGCCAGACAGGTTAAAGAAGAATTGGGAATTGAAATTAACATCATAGACGGACACTTGGAGGCGGAGCTCATCAACAAGGCCATCGCTTCCTATCTCCATGACGAAACTTATTTGCACATCGATGTGGGAGGTGGAAGTACAGAGTTAAATCTTTTTGCAAAAGGAAAGAAAATAAAAACCCGTTCATTCAAAGTTGGATCAGTTCGCATTCTTGAACATCATGACTCACCAGTGATGTGGACGGACATGGAAAAATGGGTGAAGGACAATGTTAAAAAAGAATACGGCAAAGTGACCGCCGTTGGAACTGGCGGAAACATCAGCAAGATTTTTGAGCTCGCAAAAAAGAAACCTGGCCAAGCATTGTCGATAAAGAAAGTGAAAGAGACCAAGATGATGATTGAAAGCTTTTCTATTGAGCAACGGATCTATGAACTGCAGATGAACCCCGATCGCGCAGATGTAATTATTCCTGCGAGCGACATTTATATTAAAGTAATGGAGTGGGCACATGCCCAAAGCATCCTAGTGCCAGACGTAGGCTTAAAAGATGGAATTCTACTTCACTTGCTTGAGAAGAATGTAAAGCAAAAGAAGATCGAGTTTAAGCACAGTAGGTTTTAGAATTATTACTGCGATATATAGCTTTCCAAATGAGCGATAATCGACTTTTGCTCTTGAATCACTTGAGTAACAACATCCCCAATTGAAATCATCCCCAGAACTTTTGTACCATCTAAAACTGGCAAATGGCGAATGTGCTTATCACTCATAATCTCCATACATTCTTCAATCGTGGTCTGAGGAGAAACTGCTATCGGATTAGCCGTCATTAAATCCTTTATCTTGGTTTCCTTCGAGGATTTACCTTTCAAGATCAGCTTTCGGGCGTAATCACGCTCGGTAAAAATCCCTGAAAGCATATCGTTTTCCATGATAAGCACACCTCCAATATTTTTCTGGCACATTTGCTCAATTGCAGTGTAGACTGTGGTGTCAGGAGTAACAGAGTGAACTAAATAACCCTTACTATCAAGAATATCTTTAACTTTTCCCATAAGTCAATATTTTATGATATGAAGATATCACATTTTTTTGGAAGCGCAATCCGTTGCGCTCAAGAATTTGACCGAAAATTAGCCTCAGAAGATCCGAACCAAGTCAGGAGTGAGACCTGCCAGCAGGTTCAAGAATATCAGAATGATCAGGAGGGCTTTTTGAGATTTGGAGATTGAAATCGGCAGTCCAGAAGATTGGTACATGGCCACGATCGGTTTGAAGTAATAGTATACACCGATCAATGAGGTAATGACTGCAACCACGGTAAGTGCTACAAACCCTTTGCTCACTGATAATGTAAGCACTAAATACTTACCAAAGAATCCAGCCATAGGCGGAATTCCTGCAAGAGAAAGCATGGCAACAGTCATAGCAATAGCCATCAACGGATTGCTTTTAAGAAGACCATTGAAGTTAACAATGTTCGCGCTCCCCCTATTGGTCTCAATAATCTGAACAACTGTAAATGCCAAAATGGAGGCTACAGTATAGGCTGTGAGATAATAGAAGATTATTCCTGATGACTGCACATTATCAGAACTGAATGCTAGAAGCAAATAACCAACCTGTCCAACACTTGAATAGGCCAACATTCTTTTCACGTTAGCTTGATAAACTGCAGTAACATTGGCTACTACAAGAGTCAATACCATGATTCCCTGTTCGAACGGAATCAACGTGTTGTTGAATCGTGCAAAGCAAACCGAAAATATTTTAACAAAAGCAGCGAATGCACCAATCTTCACAACTGTCGACATTAGTGCCGTAATAGGTGTAGGTGATCCTTCGTAAACATCAGGTGCCCAGGTGTGAAATGGAACGGCCGAAATTTTGAATGCCAGTCCTACCATCATCATTAATATTCCAATAAACAAGAACCTTGGCAAGAAAGAGTTTGAGGTGATGAAACTAGCGATCGCAGGAATGTTAAATGAACCGGTTGCTCCGTAAACCAAAGTCATTCCGAAAAGAAGAAACCCGGTAGCAAATGAACCCATTAAAAAATATTTGAATGCTGCCTCGGTTGAGAATAAATTCTCCTTATTACTTCCTGCCAATACGTATAATGAGACCGATAATATTTCAATGCCAAGAAAAAGCACGGCCATGTTATTGAACGCTACCATCATCACGGCCCCGGCAATCACAAAAAATACCAAAGCTGATTTATCAGTACGATGTGCTTCTCCTTTAAAAAAATCGCCCGACATCCAATACCAAAAAATCGAAATGACCAGAATGAGGCATGTAAAGGCAATTGCAAATCGATCGAAGAATAACATTCCATGGTAATAATAACTCATGGTACTCCAATCCTTAATCAACACACCAACCGCAAGAATCAATCCTGCAAACGAGATGACAGTCACCCACTTCTTTAAATTAAAGACTTCTGCAAGCAGTGAGAAAACTCCGATTCCACAAATGACAAAAAGTGCGTTCATGTTATTTTACAGAAGCTGATATATCTGAATACAACGAAAGTAAATTATTAACTGCCGCTTCTGAAATTCCAAGAAGCGGTCCGGGATAAATACCGATGACAATAATCAAGATAACAACGGGGTAAAGTACCAATCGTTCATGATAAGTAAGATCGGTAAGCAAAGCTGTAACTCCATTCGTTTCTCCTGACATCGACTTTTGAAATGTGCGTAGCATATATACTGCGCCCAAAATAATAGTTAGACCCGCCACCGCGCCAAGCCACAGTTTATATTGAACCAATGAATTAATCAGAAGAAATTCTCCAACAAATCCGCTGGTGAGCGGAAGAGCCACGCTGCCCAACATCACAACAACAAACACGCTCGCAAGTAGAGGAGCCACATTTCTGATTCCGCCAAGCTGTGAAAGATCACGCGTTTTAGTTCTTTCAAAAATTATTTCAACGATATAAAACATCGCAAAAACCACAATGCCATGGCTTAGCATCTGGATCATCGCGCCCTGCATGCCTACAACACTAAGAGTAAACAATCCCGCAGAAATCAATCCCACGTGAGCTATTGATGAATAAGCAATCAAACGTTTGAAGTCTTTTTGAACGATAGCAATACATGAAGCATAAACAATTCCAATGACAGACAGCGCAAGTGCGACAGGCCCCCACAGAATTACCGCTGCCGGGACGACTGGTATAAGCCAACGGATCACACCATAAATTCCCATCTTAAGCATAATGGCGCTAAGCAACATGGTTCCTTGCACCGGAGCTACGGTGTAGGTGTCTGGTTGCCAAGTATGGAATGGAAACACCGGCATTTTTATCGCGAAAGCTAGAAACAAAGCGACGAATACAAAGACTTGTTGTGACTCTCCTAAACCGTGACCAGCATTATATAAAGATTGAATATCAAATGTGTGCGAGCCAGGAGTTTGATAGTATAAATAGATCAACGCAACAAGCATGAGCAAACTTCCTGTAAGCGTGTAAATAAAAAACTTTAAGGTGATTCTTCCACGATTCTCCCCTCCCCATACAAGGCAGATAAAATAAACCGGAATGAGAGCTACCTCCCAAAAAATGTAAAACAGAAATCCATCTCTCGCCGTGAACACACCAATCAATGCCGACTGCATCAATAAAATCAAACTGTAAAATGTGGAAGGTTTCGATTCATCCCTTAGAGAAGACAAGATTATTCCTGGCATCAATATGGTTGTCAACAGCACAAGCAATAAACTGATTCCGTCCATGCCCACTGAAAAATTAATTCCAAGAGAAGTTATCCAAGGCCAGTTAACAGCGAACTGTGCTTCCGTCACCATCTTATCAAAATGGAAGGCGGCTATCACAGAAATAACAAGCAATATAAACGAAGTAGCGAATGCAATAAATTTAGCCATCGATGGCTTTAGCGCGACAATCGCACCAGAAACAAGCAAAGGAAGTAATATTAAAATTGCAGTTAGCATAAAATCAATCAGCGCGTATAGGAAAATGCTATAATTAAAATAACTCCGATTACAATCACAAAAATGTAGTATCCCAAACTTCCATTTTGCATTAGTCTAAAGATCTTACTCCAATCGTAAACCGCCTCGCCTGCCAAGTTCACCACCTTGTCAATCCCTGATTTCTCAATGATGATATCAAATAGTTTTGAGAACCAATACAAAGGCTTTACAACTAAAGCATCATAAATCTCATCGACATAATATTTATGATAAACGATTTTGTGAATTCCAGTCAACTCTCCTTCCACCGCTGGTACGTGCGCCTTACTTACATATCGCAAATAAGCGATTGCTATCATTACTAATGTTAGCACAACGATGGTTCCCATCAGCATCAATTCGGTGGAGTGTTCAAGATGATGTTCTAATTTAAGTTCAGCAGACTTAGCAAATACTGGGGATAGAAACTTTCCTACCCAGTTACCGCCTCCCATAACTTCTGGAACACCCATAAATCCACCAACTGTACTGAGTCCAGCAAGCACCATTAAAGGAATTGTTATGCTTTTAGGCGACTCATGAATATGATGCATCTTATCCTCGCTTGCTCGCTCGTTTCCAAAGAAAACAAGGAATAGTAAACGGAACATGTAAAAGGATGTGAGTAATGAAGCAACGACAGCAACTCCCCATGCAATTTGATTTTGTTCAAATGCATTAGCTAAGATTTCATCTTTTGAAAAGAATCCTGCGAAAGGTGGAATCCCTGAAATGGCAAGAACGCCTATTAAGAAGGTGAGATAGGTGATTGAAATATGTTTGCGAAGCCCTCCCATATTTCTGATATCTTGTTCACCATGTAAAGCATGGATCACACTACCTGCTCCCAAGAACAACAAAGCTTTAAAGAATGCGTGCGTTGCCATATGAAAAATCCCTGAAGCATAAGCCCCAACACCAAGTGCCACAAACATCAATCCCAACTGGCTTACGGTTGAATAGGCTAAGACTTTCTTGATATCATTTTGTGCGAGTGCAATGGTTGCTGCGAAAAGCGCAGTTGCTAATCCGACAACTAAAACTAATTCCTGCGCAATTGGAGAAAGTGAATATAAAATATTGTTACGTGCAACCATGTAAACACCAGCAGTAACCATTGTAGCCGCGTGAATCAGGGCTGATACCGGAGTTGGGCCAGCCATCGCATCAGGGAGCCAGGTGTAAAGAGGAATTTGTGCACTCTTTCCCATCGCTCCGATGAAAAGCAAAATAGTAATCAATGTTAAAATGGAGGTTCCAACCGCATCAGCTTTAGGAAATACGTCAGCATAATTAACGCTTCCGAAATGCACGAAAATTAAAATCACTCCGATAATCAGTCCAAGGTCGCCAATGCGGTTCATGATGAATGCTTTGTTCGCAGCATCATTATAGTCCTGATTCTTGAACCAAAAACCAATTAACAAATACGAGCAAAGACCCACTCCTTCCCAGCCAACAAACATTAATAAGTAATTGCTACCCATTACGAGAAGCAACATGAAGAACACAAATAAATTGAGGTAAGAGAAAAAGCGATTGAATCCTTCGTCATCGTGCATATAGCCGATCGAATAAACATGTATTAAGAAACCTACTCCCGTAATGATCAACAACATCAACGATGAAAGTGGATCAATAAGAAATCCTACGGTTGCATTGAAGCTTCCCGCGCTAATCCAATTGAACAGCGTTATCTGAAAAGGTTCTGCTCCATTCAATAATTTGATAAACAATGTCAACGAAAACCCGAACGAAATAAAGACTGATCCGCAGGCAATCAACGCGGCAAATCCGCGCACTAATCTTTTCCCATTGAGAGCAATCAATAGAAAACCTAATAAGGGCAAAATTGGAATCAGTGTTATGATTAAACTATAACTCATCCTTTCAAACGATTCAAAATATTAATGTCCACTGATTTCGTGTTGCGATACATCATCACCAAAATTGCTAAACCTACTGCTACTTCAGCTGCAGCAACAGCCATAATAAAAAACACAAACACCTGGCCGTTAGCATCATTGTGATAACTTGAAAATGCTACCATCAACAAGTTCACTGCATTTAGCATCAACTCGATACAAGCAAAAATGATAATTGCGTTTCTACGGAAGAGCACACCCAACACGCCAATCGTAAAAAGTACTGTGCTTAACCAGATATAATATTCAATTGGGATTTTCATTTCAATTGTTCGGTTTAGTGTGTTCTTCATCTTTTCCCACCATCACCACACCCACCATTGCTGCAAGAAGAAGAATGGAAGTAATTTCAAATGGAAATAGGAATTCATTGAACAAAACTTGCCCAAGGTTTTTTACTAAGCCGATCTCAGTACCTGGTTTTGAAACTACTTGTGAAACGCCTCTCAACGAGCCAACTAGCACAACTAATAAAAGCCCTGAAGAAGCAACTGCAGCAATCTTTAATAATGTGCTCTTGTGCGGCTCGCTCTCCTGATTTAAATTCAACAACATGATTACATATAAAAACAAAACCATGATCGCACCAGCATATACGATGACGTGAACGACAGCGAGAAACTGAGCATTCAATAAAATATAATGACCGGCGATGGCGAAGAAAGTAATAATCAGATATAATACACTGTATACAGGATTTTTAGAAAACACCACCATCAAAGCAGAAAGAATGGCGAGGAACGTAAGAAAGTAAAATAAGTAAAGTGTCACAGCTATCGGTTGTGGCTAAGTAGTTTCTGTTGTTTAAACTCCAATACTTCAGGAGTTTGTCTTTTGGTTACATCGATTCTATTGTCCACAGCCTCTACCAACTTATCTTTTCCATATATAAATGCCTGGCGCGAATAATCCGTACTTTCGATTCTGTCTGTTAAGAAAATTGCTTCTTTGGGACAAGCTTCCTCGCACAATCCGCAAAAGATGCAACGCAACATATTGATTTCATAGACTGAAGCATATTTCTCTTCGCGATACAATCCTTCCTCACCTTTCTTTCTTTCGGCAGCCGTCATAGTGATTGCTTCTGCAGGGCAAGCCACTGCGCATAATCCACATGCTGTGCAACGTTCTGCACCATGCTCATCGCGTTTGAGCACATGCTGACCGCGCCATACGGCGCTGATGTATCGTTTAACCTCAGGAAATCTTACGGTAGCCTTTCTGCGGAACAAATGTTTAATGGTAATTACCACACCGCCCAGAACCGCAGGAAGATAGATCCTCTCCCAGAAATTCATCTGTTTCTTAACTACAACTTTGGAGCGATTGGTTAGCATTTTTTAGTTCGGCAAAATTATAAATTCAATTGTTATATCAACTCTTAAAAAGCAAAGAAATAAGTCCGCTCAGAGCAATGTTGAATATGGCCAGCGGTAACATCATCTTCCAACCGAGGTTCATCAATTGATCATAGCGAAAACGTGGGATTGTCCAGCGAATCCACATGAAAAAGAAAATGAAGAACACGATCTTACTAAAGAAAAAGATTGCCCCAATAACAGTAATCCAATTGTGGCTTAATCCCAAATTATTCATAAATGGGAAATTGAATCCACCAAAATAAAGAGTGGAGATAACTGCCGATGAAATAAACATATTGATGTACTCGGCAAATAGATAAAGCCCTAGCTTCATGCTACTGTATTCGGTGTGATATCCTCCCACCAATTCCGTTTCACACTCAGGCAAATCGAAAGGTGTGCGATTGCATTCCGCGAAAGCGCAAACCAAAAAAATCAAAAAACCAAGCGGTTGATAAACCACATTCCACATGTTCCAATGATTCCCAATTCCGCCAGCCTGTTGTAAACTAATTTCGCGAAGGCTTAGCGTGCCTGTCATCATAATCAACGCGATAATCGCAAGCCCCATGGCGATTTCATAACTGATCATTTGCGCGGATGCGCGAATAGCGCCAAGCAGAGAAAATTTATTGTTGGATGACCAACCACCGATCATAATACCGTAAACACCAATCGACACCACTCCGAAAATATACAGTATGCCAATGTTCAGGTCTGTGATTTGCAATGCGTACGTGTTGTCTCCAGAGATAATAGTGTCACCCCAAGGAATTACTACACCCGCCATCAGTGCAGTCATCATAGCGATACATGGTCCTAGAATAAACAAAGTCTTATTCGAAACATTAGGAATGATTTCTTCTTTGAAAAAGAATTTTGCACCATCCGCTAAAGGTTGGAGTAATCCAAATGGACCAGCTCGATCCGGCCCAATGCGATCTTGAAGAAATGCAGCAACTTTTCGTTCTGCATAAGTTGAATAGGCAGCAACTGCGAGTGTGATGACGAAAATCACCAACACTAAAATTCCCTTATAAGTTAAAAGCGCGATCATGAATTCAATGTTGCATTAGCCTCAGGCAATTGTCTTCCTTTTTGAAACTCTAATTGCCGCTCTACTTCTTTCTTTAGTTTTTGAAGATCAATCTTCTCGTAGTGGTTTTGTGAAATCACGGAATGCTTATCAATATGGCGAGGTCCTTCCACCGTCCAATCGTTTACATTCTTGTGATCAAATCGGCATTCGTTGCAAATATATTCCTTTACTTCCCCGTACTGATCTTTTCTTGCTGAAACGCGAAGCACATCATTGCCTTTCATCCACAATACTACTTTGCCGGAACATTTGGTACAGTTACGGTGTGCATCCATAGGTTTTGTAAACCACACTCTGCTTTTGAAACGGAAAGTTTTATCAGTCAATGCACCCACCGGACAAACATCAATCATGTTGCCGGAGAAATCATTGTCAACTGCTTTTTGAATATGGGTGCTAATTTCAGATTTATCACCTCGGCCCAGAACTCCATGCACGCGACCAGGAGTTAATTGATCGGCTACAAACGTGCACCGGTAACACAAGATGCAACGCGTCATGTGCAGTTGTATCTTATCGCCGATATCGATCTTCTCAAATGTTCTTCGTTCATCCTCGTAGCGAGTTGTCGAAGCTCCGTGTTCATACGCCAAGTTTTGCAAATCACATTCTCCTGCCTGATCACAGATTGGGCAGTCTAGAGGATGATTGAGTAATAAAAATTCAACAACACCTTTGCGCGCTTCCAATACTTCGGGTGAAGTTAAATTTTGAACGACCATTCCGTCAGCAACTGGAGTGCGACAAGAAGCAACCAACTTTGGCATTGGCCGTGGATCTTTAGCTGAGCCAGCAGCTACTTTCACTAAACATACTCGACACTTTCCTCCGGTATCTTTCAAAGTAGAGTAGTAGCACATCGCTGGAGGCACCAATGCACCACCAATCTGGCGCGCTGCGTTTAAGATCGTTGTGCCATCGGGCACTTCTACTTCAACTCCATCTATGGTTAGTTTTGCCATTGTAATTTTAATCTATGCAACAAGCTCAGCATGCGAATGAGCCATTGCTGCCGCTTCAAATTCTTTTCTAAAATGTCTCACAGCACTCGCAACAGGCCATGCCGCTGCGTCACCCAATGGGCAAATCGTGTTACCTTCGATCTTCTTAGCTACGTCTACTAAAATATCGATGTCTTCTTTCTTGCCATGACCATGATGTAGGCGATGCAAAATCTTTTCCATCCATCCTGTGCCTTCACGACAGGGACTGCATTGACCACATGATTCGTGATGATAGAAGCGAGCAAAGGTGTAAAGATTTTTTACAATGTCTGTCATTTCATCCATCACGATAAAGCCACCAGAACCTAACATCGTACCTGTTAAGAAACCACCATCAGCTAATGACTCATAGGTCATAAGACGAGGTTCACCTTTCGCTGTAGTTAAAATCAAATCAGCAGGAAGTATCGGAACTGATGAGCCACCAGCAACGACTGCTTTCAATCTTCGGTTCTTCCAAATCCCTCCACAGTATTCATCTGAATAAATAAATTCATCTACAGGAACTCCCAATTCAATCTCATAAACGCCAGGCTTATTAATATGACCACTGGCAGAAATTAGTTTGGTACCTGTACTCTTTCCAATTCCAATCTTTGCATATTCATCGCCACCTATATTTATAATGGGAACGACAGCAGCGATCGTCTCTACGTTATTCACAACAGTTGGCGATGCATACAGACCGGCAACTGCCGGGAAAGGAGGCTTCAATCTTGGGTTGCCTCTCTTACCTTCCAGCGATTCGAGTAATGCTGTCTCCTCACCGCAGATGTAGGCGCCAGCTCCAGGATGAACATAGATATCAAGAGAGTAGTCAGTACCTAAAATATTTTTTCCAAGAAAGCCTTTAGCATAAGCTTCCTGAATTGCCTTCTCTAAAATCCCAACGATGTACATGTACTCGCCGCGGATATAGATAAAAGAAGTTTTTGCACCCAGTGCAAAGCTTGCAACTATCATTCCCTCAATCAGTACGTGAGGAATCTTCTCCATCAAATATCTATCCTTGAAAGTTCCAGGCTCGCTTTCATCTGCATTGACAACTAAGTAGCGAGGCTTATCTGATTTCTTGTCAATGAAACTCCATTTCATTCCAGCAGGAAATCCTGCACCACCTCTTCCACGCAGCCCTGATTTCTTCACTTCTTCAGTAACCGCATCGGGTGACATTGTCTTCAATGCTTTCTCGACAGAAGCATAACCACCCCTCTTCCGGTAGACATCAAAAGTTTGAATGCCCGGTTCGTTGATATGTTCTAAAAGTAATTTCCTTCCCATCGCATCAACTATTAACTAATGACTTCAAATAAGAACTTCTTTCACCTTTTGATTTCAACTTCTCAACCAACTCGTCCACTTTTTCTACGGTAAGGTTCTCGTGAAAATCAGAACCGCATTGCAACATTGGTGCTGTACCGCAAGATCCAAGACATTCTACAGTCTTCAATGTAAATATTCCATCAGCAGTCGTCTCTCCCACTTCGATATTCCATTTCTTTTTCAAGTGATCAACAATCTCATCCGAGCCTCGCAACCAGCAAGAACTTGTCTGACAAACTTCAATCAAACATTTACCAACAGGCTTTGTGTTGAACATCGAGTAGAAAGTTGCCACTTCATACACCTCAATCGGTCTGATGCTCAGCAATGATGCAACATAATCCATCACTTCAGGGCTGAGCCAACCATCAAATTCAGATTGCGCTAAATGCAACAATGGTATCAATGCAGACTTCTGCTTTCCTTGCGGATAACGTGCAATGATTTTGTTTGCTGTTGCTAATGCTTCTGATGAAAACTTTATATCCACTTTACTTCCTTTCGTTGTTAGTTGTTTGTTCTTGGTTGACCGCCATTCATTATGCATCCAATTCTCCAGCAATCACATTCATACTACTCATGGTCAATATCGCATCCGACAACATAGAGCCTTTAATCATCTCAGGATAAGCCTGATAATAAATAAAGCAAGGTCTGCGCAAATGCAGGCGGAATGGCTGACGGCCTCCATCACTGATCAGATAAAATCCCAACTCGCCATTGCCACCCTCCACACAATGATAAACTTCACCTTTCGGGACTTCCGTTTCGCCCATCACAATTTTAAAATGATAAATGAGCGCCTCCATATTATTATAGACTTCCTGTTTCGGTGGAAGATAAAATTCGGGCACTTTAGCATGGAAGGGACCTTCCGGTAATTTTTTGATTGCCTGCTTGATGATGCTCAAGCTCTGCCACATTTCTTCTTGGCGCACCATGAAGCGGTCGTAAACATCTCCATTCGTGCCCACAGGAATAATGAAATCAAAATCTTCATAAGAAGAGTAAGGATTCATCGCACGAACATCATAATCAACACCTGCCGCACGAAGGTTCACTCCAGAGAAACTATAATTCAATGCGCGTTCTGCAGTAATACCACCACACCCGATTGTACGATCCATGAAAATCCTATTCCTTTTTAATAGATCTTCAAATTCTTTTAATACGATTGGAAATTCTTTTAAAAATTTATTGATCTTCTCCCAAGCTTTGGGAGAGAAGTCGCGTTCAAATCCACCGATGCGGCCAACGTTTGTAGTTAATCGTGCGCCACAAATCTCTTCGTAGATTTCATACACCAATTCGCGTTGTTGAAACAGATAAACAAATCCCGTAAGCGCACCTGTATCAACTCCAATCACGGCATTGCAAACCAAATGATCGGTAATGCGCGCTAACTCCATTATTATTACGCGCAGATACTGAACGCGTTTCGGAATTTCAACACCCAACAGTGTTTCCACCGTCATGTGCCAACCTATGTTGTTGATTGGGGATGAACAATAATTCATCCTGTCGGTAATGGGTGTGATTTGGTTGTACGGTCTGTGCTCAGCTAGTTTTTCAAACGCGCGATGAATGTATCCAATGGTGGGTGTAGCATCTACAATCACTTCACCATCCATCTTCAATACATTCTGGAAAATGCCGTGCGTGGCCGGGTGTGTTGGGCCGAGGTTAAGATAAGAATATTGTTTCTCTTCCTTTACAACTTTTGGAGCTATATCTGCACTGGCTTCCATCATCGACCAAACATTAAATCATTTTTATCTTCACGTGTCTGATCTTCCAAAGGATATTCCTTTCGCATCGGGAAAATCAGCATGTCTTCTACATTCAAAATCCTTTTCAAGTTGGGATGGCCTTCAGAAATCACTCCAAAGAAATCAAATGCTTCGCGCTCCATCCAATTTGCCGCAGAAAATACAGTTGTCAATGTTGGAGTGGTAGGGTTATCTGCAGGTAAAAATATTTTTAGGCGAACACGTTGATTAGTAGCGAGATTGTGGAGTTGATACACCATCGCGATCTGATTTTGATCAGGATAATGAACAGCAAACATTGTAGTGAGGTACTGAAATTTTGCTTCTGGATGGTTATAAAGATGCCTTACTATGTCAACGATTTTCTCCTTCTTTAATATAAGAGTGAAGAAGTCTTTTACCATTCCTGCTTCTATGATTTCGCCTTCAAATTTCTCTTTGATGACGGAGATAAGCTTTTCTTGCGCTGCTGCTTCCATCATTCGATGCCGTATTTGTTTAACATGGCCTTGTATTCAGCGGAGTCGCGCCTGCGCAACGATTCGTTTTCAACGAGATATTGGATTTTCATCACGCCATCGATAATTTGTTCTGGTCTCGGTGGGCAGCCTGGAACATACACATCCACGGGAATAATTCGGTCAATTCCTTGTAACACGCTGTAGGTATCAAAAATACCACCACTTGATGCGCACGCTCCTACTGATAAAACCCAGCGCGGCTCGGCCATCTGTTCATATACCTGGCGAAGCACAGGTCCCATTTTCTTAGCGATCGTTCCCATTACCATCAACAAATCTGCCTGACGAGGTGAGAAACTCAAACGCTCAGAACCAAAGCGGGCAAGATCATAATGCGCGCCCATCGTTGCCATGAATTCAATGCCACAGCAAGAAGTAGCAAAAGGCAATGGCCAGATCGAATTTTTTCTGGCAAGACCTACTACTTTATCTAAACGTGTAGCGAAAAAACCCTGACCTTCAAGGCCTTCCGGTTTTTCACTTACACTTATTTGATTTGATACTGCTTCCATAATTATTATCCTCCTCAGTTTTTAACGAAGGAAGGTTAGTCCTCCCACTTCAACGCACCTTTCTTTAATAAATAAAAGAAACCCACTAAGAGAAATCCGATAAACAAAATCATCTCAACAAACCCAGGGATGCCCAATGTTTTAAAATTCACAGCCCATGGATACATGAAAATCACTTCCACATCAAACAACACAAACAAAATCGCCACTAAAAAGTATTTTATGTTGAACGGCAGTCTGGCATTTCCTTTTGCTTCGATGCCACACTCGAAGGCATCCAGTTTAATTTTTGTTTTTCTATTGGGGCCCAATAGATGTGTACCCAAAATTGTAGTTCCTACAAAACCGAGAGCTACTATGAACATCAGTCCGATCGGCAAGTATTGTACGAGAGTTGGATTCATGGTAAAGCTTTAATCGTTATCCGTTATAAGTTAATCGTGATCTATTAAACTAACAACGAATACTAATAATCGTTTCAAAATGCTGCCAAATTTCATGTTTTTTCTCAATTAATAGAGGTTTTAAGAAGATAAATTTTTCATAAACAAAACTCATTCGTCATCGCGAGTACCAGCAAGGGGTGTGAGGCGGGACGAAGCGATCTTCTATTTAGTTAACAACACTAAATCAAACGATTGAGACTGCCTATCGAGACTGCTTCGCACCTCTCTCACCTGAACTTGGTGAACCCTCTAACGATTAACTTCTTAACTAAAAACAAAAAGCCCTTGCGATGTGCAAAGGCTTCTTGTTATGGAGCTAATCGGAATTACATTTTTCCTGAAAGTTCTTTGCTCGCCTTGAAGCGTGCCACTTTCTTAGCTTTGATTTTGATGGTAGCTCCGGTTGCAGGATTGCGACCATTGCGTGCTGCTCTTTTTGAAACTGAGAATGTACCGAAGCCAACTAAGATCAGCTTGTTACCTGATTTCAAAGTCTTGGTAACGCCTTCCATGAATGAATCTAATGCTGCGCCAGCTTGCACTTTGGTAATGCCAGCGTCTCCAGCAATCTTACTAACGAGTTCTGCTTTGTTCATAGTGTTTGTTGAATTTGTGGTTTAACTAACTGGCTGCAAATATATATGCTTTTTCAACCTCACAAATTTTTTTACAACAAACTTCTTCAATGTTTTCAGGGCTTCCCAGCGATTGTAAAAAGTTATCAACGCGATAGAACTATGCTAACCTATTTACATACTGCAACTTGTAAGGCACAACCTACAACTTATAATGAAGGATTAACCATTAAGTCTTAGCCTAAAGTGTTGCCATGTCTATCACAAAGCGATAGCGAACATCGCCTTTGATCATTCGCTCGTAAGCAGTGTTGATATCTTTGATAGCAATGACTTCTACATCCGAGACAATATTTTTCTCAGCACAAAAGTCGAGCATCTCTTGAGTTTCCTTTACGCCTCCGATCATGGAGCCAGCTATTGACTTTCGTTTCGAAATGATTCCTGAAACATGAAGACTTGGATCTTCGGGCGGAATACCCACCATCACCATTGTTCCATCCAACTTTAATAAGGAGACATAATCATTAATATTATGTTGTGCCGAGATTGTATTGATAATCACATCAAACTGGTTTTTATTCTTTGTCATGGATGCATCATCACGCATATTAACAAAGTGGGCGGCTCCTAGTCTTTTTGCATCTGCTTGTTTTGAATTAGAAGTGCTAAGCATTGTCACCTCTGCACCAAAGGCAGCTGCAAATTTTACTGCCATATGACCCAAGCCGCCAAGTCCTGCAACGGCTACCTTACTACCTTTGGTCACGTTCCAATGACGAAGTGGTGAATAGGTGGTGATGCCGGCACATAATAATGGCGCTACACCATCCAACTTAAGTTTATCAGAGATGCGCAAAACAAAATTCTCATCTGTAACAATCTGATTGGAGTAGCCTCCGTAGGTAATGGTCTTCATGTCCATCTCGTAGCCACTGTAGGTGGGCACCCAATGCACTTCGCAATATTGCTCAAGACCTTGCTTGCAACTGGTGCAGGTGCGACATGAGTCAACGATCACTCCAACTCCTGCCAGATCGCCAGCTTTAAACTTCTTTACAGCAGTTCCCACCTTATTTACTGTGCCAACAATCTCATGACCGGGAACAAGAGGGTACATCGATCCGCCCCACTCATCGCGGGCCATATGAATATCGGAATGGCAGACGCCACAGTATTTAATATCAATCAATACATCGTGAGGACCAAGTTCTCTCCGTTCAAATTTGTGCGGAGCTAATGGTGCCTTTGGATTTTGCGCAGCGTAACCTTTTACTGGGATCATAGCAGTGATTTTTTATAGAAAGATAATGATGAAACGTTAATATCGTTAAAGATAATCCTTGATCGGCTAATGCTTACATTACGTCACATTGTTCTTCTTAAAATTCGCTTTTTAGTCATCGATTTTAATGATTCAAAATGATCACCGGAGCACATTCCATAATTTACAGTTCTGATCCCGAAGCAGATCGGGATTTTTTTAAGAAGATTCTGAAATTCCCCAACGTAGACATCGGTCATGGCTGGTTGATATTTGGATTACCTCCAGCTGAGTTGGCAATACATCCTGCTGACAAAAGTGGATCGTCGGAGTTTTATTTAATGTGCAGCGATATAAAACTATTCATGAAAGAAATGTCGAAGCACAAAATCAAATGCAGTGCGGTCGACGAACAACGATGGGGAATAATCACTAATTTAACATTACCTGGTGGAGGCAAGTTGGGAGTTTATGAACCTAAGCACGCAAGGCCGAAAAACGTTAAGACAAAAGTGAAAAGTATTAAGTTGAAAGTTAAAAGTAAATAGCTGCCGTCACTGCGAGCGCCAGCTTGGCAAGTGGGCAGCGCGAAGCAGTCTTATTCTCGAGGTGACGCGACTCTTTACATTAAAATAATTCACAACTGATGAGCAAAGAACAAACTGACGACTTACTTAAATTCCTGAGCCCATTCCCTATCGACATTCAGGAAACAGCATTGTGGTTGCGAGAATTTGTCTGGGACTTATATCCAAAAGCCAACGAATTAATTTACGATAGCTACAACGCGGTGGCTTTTGGCTGGAGTCTGACCGATAAATTAGGACAAATGTTTTGCGGTGTAGGGGTGTATCGTAGTAATTACAATATTCATTTCAGTTTCTTTTATGGTTCCAAACTTTCAGACCCTAAGAAACTTTTACTTGGTGCGGGCAAACAGTACAGATACATTCTGGTGAAACGCCAAGAAGATTTCCCGAAAGCGTACATCAAAAAATTAATGAAAGAAGCCTATGCTAATTCATTGATAAAAATGAAAGATGCAAAACCGATCATCACGGGATCAACAATAACAAAAGCCATTTACGAAAAGAAAAGAAAGCATACGGAGAAAAAGAAAATGACTAAAAAAAGTACTTAGTTGAGATTCGTCACTGCTACAGTATAAAAGTAGGCTGCGCGAGCAGTCTCCATTGCGATGGATTTAACTAGATAGCTTCGTTCCTCGCGCATTCCGCGCTGGCGCTCGCGATGACGTTTAAAATTCTACTTGTTGATTTTTCTAAAGAAATCAGAAACTGCTACCATTAGCACTTTTGTTCCCGATTCAAATTCAATGCTTGTTAGTTTATCCTTTCCTATATTTTTGATCGTGTTCACCTTTCCCTTGCCATAGTTTAAGTGAAATAGAAAATCACCTGCTTTCAGTTTTTCAATTTCTTTTTCTGTAAGAGGATCACCCACATAGTCGGGAAGTGGTGAAATTTTTGGTAGACTCGGTTCCTTTGGCTTTTGCTCTTCTTCAAAAGTTAGATCGATAGGCACGAAGTTAGTTTCAACTGGCGCAACCTTTGGAAGCCCAATGCTCAGGCGATTGAGTAGTTGGTGTCTCTCCTTTTTATTTTCAACTGCCTTTTTTAATGCCTCACCCAAAACCTCAGTAGCTTTTTGAACTGTATCAATTCTCAATGACTCATCGTATTCCAGCAAGCCAAAATCATTCGCACCAAATATGACGATCGTTTTCAAATCTTTAGCCGCAACCACAGGAAGGTCGAGCGATTGCCGAACAGCCAACCCATAGAGTGCATCAGAATTATTCGCACTTAAGTCGCAGAGCACGACCTCGCTGTCAACAATATCTTTTACAACATCCAGGGGGTTTTCATATTTCACGGTGCCTGATCGCGTTGGCCAATACCCGGCCGCACGACAAGCCGGCACAACAATATAATCATATACTCTGTTGAAATGTCCTTGAGAATATGCGCTTGATTCTCCCGGAGGCATAATGATATAACATCTATTGTCCATGTTAATGTGTTTGATCTTACTTTGGTTGCAGTTTCAATTAGAGAATTAAATTTAATAAAGTAATCGCTACTAACGAAAACGCAAGCTGTGACACCACTTTCTATTTCGGCTTCACATAAATCGAATTCAGCAATTTTTTCTGGCTCATATTTACTTTCACTCGCCTACCGAATACCACGCTTTAGCATGTCCACCTCATCAGGCTTCTCCATGAATGTGTGCAATATGGTGATCACCGGATGTATAAACTATCCCCTCGCGCCGGTTTTCCACTCTTTCCTTATTGTTGACATGGTATAAATCTGAATGACCAAATCAATAGAATCCATTAAGATTTTGTCGGCAGGGCTCGCGGAACTGAATACCCTCACGCTCCTTCGCTCTTCAACAAAGGAGCCATAAAGTCAGCATAATTCTGTGGCTCCCACTAGGCTAAAACCTCCATTCCTTTAAGAAATGCACACCGGCCTGGCTTTGCTCCTCCTCTTTTCCAAATGTTGAACCGGAATACTCTTCTTGAGTTCATGTTACTTTATTATTAAGTGTTTTAATTCCATATCAAAACTCTGTCAAACTGCCAATTTCTTTTGAAATCTACCCTATCAGTCTGACATTTTTCCTCATATTTGCAGCCCATTCCTGCAAAACTTTGCATGAATTGGCGAAAAATCCATAGTGGCACTATAATCGCAGAGGCCGAACTACAAATTTGTTTAACCAAATCTCAATTAATTATTATGGCAAAAATCAACTTTAAACCCAATGAAGACAGGGTGCTTGTAGAAGCTGCCGCAGCCGAAACCAAGACTGCAAGCGGCCTTTTCATACCCGATACAGCAAAAGAAAAACCTCAACAGGGCAAGGTTATCGCTGTTGGCGATGGTTTGAAAGACAAACCCGTAACTGTGAAGGTAGGAGACCAAATCCTTTACGGAAAATATTCTGGCACTGAGATCACTATCGACGGCAAAGAATATTTGATCATGCGTAATTCCGACATCTTCGGAACAGTTTAATTTTTAACAAACTCTAACAATATAAAATACAATGGCTAAAGAAATTACTTTCGATACCAGCGCCCGCGACCGGATTAAGAAAGGCGTGGACAAATTGGCGAATGCTGTAAAAGTTACCCTCGGACCAAAAGGCCGTAACGTTATCCTCGACAAAAAATTTGGCGCTCCTACCGTTACCAAAGACGGTGTATCTGTTGCTAAAGAAATCGAATTGAAAGATGCAATTGAAAACATGGGCGCTCAACTCGTGAAAGAAGTTGCTTCTAAAACTGCTGATGCTGCCGGCGACGGTACTACTACTGCAACCGTGCTTGCACAATCTATCTATGGACACGGAATTAAAAACGTGGCTGCAGGTGCTAACCCAATGGACCTGAAGCGCGGAATCGACAAGGCGGTTATCGCTGTTGTTGAAAATCTGAAGAAACAATCTAAAAACATTAAAGGCTCACAAGAGATCACTCAAGTAGCTACCATCTCTTCTAACAACGATCATGAAATTGGTAAGATGATTGCCACTGCCATGGAGAAAGTTGGTAAAGATGGTGTGATCACTGTAGAAGAAGCTAAAGGAACTGAAACTGAAGTGAAAACTGTAGAAGGTATGCAGTTCGATCGTGGTTACCTCTCTCCTTACTTTGTGACTAACACAGAAAAAATGGAAGCTGATTTGGATAATCCTTATATCCTTATCTACGACAAGAAAATCTCTTCTATGAAAGAATTGCTTCCTATCCTTGAAGCATCTGTTCAAACTGGCAAGCCATTGTTGATCATTGCTGAAGAAATTGAAGGCGAGGCATTGGCTACATTAGTAGTTAATAAAATCCGTGGCGCACTCCGTGTGGCTGCTGTTAAAGCTCCAGGCTTTGGTGATCGCAGAAAAGCAATGTTGGAAGACATCGCGATCCTCACAGGCGGTAAGGTAATCTCGGAAGAGACTGGCATGAAGCTAGAGGACGCGAAGTTGGAATACCTTGGCAAAGCTGAGAAAATCAACATCGACAAAGACAATACTACAATCGTAAATGGTGCTGGCAAGAAATCAGAGATCACTGGTCGTGTTAACCAGATCAAAGCTCAGATCGAAACCACTACTTCAGATTACGACAAAGAAAAATTGCAAGAGCGTTTGGCTAAAATTTCAGGTGGTGTAGCTATCCTTTACATTGGTGCTGCAACTGAAGTTGAAATGAAAGAAAAGAAAGATCGCGTTGACGATGCATTGCACGCAACCCGCGCTGCCGTTCAGGAAGGTATCATTCCTGGTGGTGGAGTAGCTTACATCCGTGCTGTCGAAGCATTGAAAGATGTAAAAACGGACAACGAAGATCAGGCAACTGGTGTTAACATCGTTCGTCTTGCATTGGAATCTCCTCTTCGCACGATCGCTGAAAACGCAGGCCAGGAAGGTTCTGTTGTTGTAAACAAAGTACGTGATGGCAAGAAAGACTTCGGTTATAATGCCAGCGAAAATAAGTATGAAGAATTCTTTGCAGCGGGTATCATCGATCCTACGAAAGTAGCACGCCTTGCTTTGGAGAATGCTGCATCAATCGCAGGACTTCTGTTAACTACAGAGGCGGTGGTTAGCGAAATCGCAGAAGAGAAAGAAGCACCAGCTATGCCTCCCGGTGGCGGCATGGGCGGAATGATGTAATCGTTCTTTAATAATTTATAAAAAGGCTTTGTGGAAACACGGAGCCTTTTTTATTTAACTTTGATTAGACACACAAATACTTAGCTTCCCATGGTTCTTCATAGTCAATTTCAAGACTTTATACTTTTTTTATACGTCCACATGGCCATATCCGATGGCACCCTTCATTCCAGCGAAGAGCAGGTGATCCTAAATAAAATGACCAAGCTCTTTCCAAACGAAAATGATTTAAAAAAGAAACTTCAACTAGCCGTTACTGAGTACAAGTCATTGGACTCGGTGATGATCATGGATGTAATCAAAGAATCATTTAAGCATTTTGACAAAGTGACATTCGCCCAGAAATACAAAGTCTATGCAGACATGTATGACATCGTCAATGCCGATGGCAAGGTTGAAGAGTCTGAAAAGTATGCATTGACCAGCTTGAAAGAGATCATCGATATGAACTCGCAAATGAGCCAAGGGTAAGGAACTAAAGTACCCCTAGTTTGAACGGCGAAATTCAGCTTTTTAAAGCCCAACAATCCCTTCGTGCAAATCGCATAACTTACTATAAATCAGCACAGAATGCCGTCTATCCTGAAAATCCTGAAAATCCTGATATAAATTACTAGTTTAGCATTTTAACTATCACACATACAAATTATGGTATTCGATTTAGACATGATAAAGAAGCACTACGCAGCCCTCCCAGGCCGTATTGCTAAAGCAAGAAAAGCGGTTAATAAACCACTCACTCTTTCTGAAAAAATATTGTATTCCCATCTTCATGCAGATCAGAAATTGGAAAATTTTGGTCGTGGAAAATCATACGTTGATTTCGCTCCCGACCGTGTTGCCATGCAAGATGCTACCGCACAAATGGCACTACTTCAATTTATGTCAGCAGGCCGACCTAAAGTTGCTGTTCCCTCTACGGTGCACTGTGATCACTTGATTGTTGCAAAGGTTGGTGCAAAAGATGACTTGCAAATTGCCAACGGAGAAAGCAAGGAGGTATTCGATTTCCTCTCTTCAGTTTCTACAAAATACGGTCTGGGTTTTTGGAAACCAGGTGCTGGAATTATTCACCAGGTCGTGTTAGAAAATTATGCCTTCCCGGGGGGAATGATGATCGGTACTGATTCACACACAGTGAATGCCGGAGGCTTAGGTATGGTAGCCATCGGTGTTGGTGGTGCTGATGCCGTTGACGTAATGAGCGGCATGGCATGGGAATTAAAATTCCCGAAACTTATCGGTGTTAAGTTGACAGGAAAATTGAACGGCTGGACTGCAGCCAAAGATGTGATATTGAAAGTAGCTGGTATTTTAACTGTAAAAGGTGGAACCGGTGCGATCGTAGAATATTTTGGCGAAGGTGCTACTTCGATGAGCTGTACAGGCAAAGGCACCATCTGTAACATGGGTGCTGAGATCGGTGCAACTACCTCAACATTTGGATATGATAGTTCGATGGAACGTTACCTCAATGCAACTGGTCGCGCTGAAGTGGCGAAGCTTGCCAACAAAATAAAAGAACATTTGACTGCCGATCCTGAAGTTTATCAAAACCCGGAGAAATATTTTGATCAGGTTATTGAAATTAATCTTTCAACACTAGAGCCGTACATCAACGGTCCGTTTACTCCTGATCTCGCTACTCCTATTTCTAAAATGAAAGAGGCGGCAGAGAAAAATGGGTGGCCACTAAAAGTTGAAGTGGGTTTGATCGGTTCGTGCACCAACTCCTCTTACGAAGACATTTCACGTGCTGCGAGTTTGGCTAAACAGGTATCTGATAAAGGATTGAAAACCAAAGCCATGTTCACGATCACTCCTGGATCAGAACAAGTGCGTTATACTATTGAGCGCGATGGCTTCATTGATACATTCAACAAAATCGGAGCGAAAGTATTTGCGAATGCCTGCGGCCCTTGCATAGGTATGTGGAATC
>Ga0207155_1016_pt1 | contig 40756 bp, 35 predicted proteins | sample Alteio_BWMinHeat_26_FD_153515 | JGI IMG/M metagenome (GOLD analysis project Ga0207155, IMG submission 153515) | Enriched cells from forest soil in Barre Woods Harvard Forest LTER site, Petersham, Massachusetts, United States -... | ecosystem: Environmental > Terrestrial > Soil > Temperate forest >... | reverse complement strand
ACGGAATACTCTCCTCTGCCACAGGCCAATTCCACAATCAATGGATTATTGTTTTTAAAATACAATTCCTTCCAATGTCCTTTTATCTGAAAATAGATTTCCTTCCCTGGCTCAACCACATTATCGCGACCAGCATTGATTTCAAAACGCTTTAGTTTGCTCTTCATAAATTATCAATCTCAGCCACCACAAACGTGCTGCCTCCAATAAAAATCATATCTTCTGGTGTTGAGTTTCTTTTTGCTAACTCAATCGCCATATTAACATCTTCAACCACCTCTCCTTTTAATTCATATGCACTTGCCTTCTCTTTTAATTCACGAGCATTCATCGCTCTGGGAATCTTTGCCTGACAGAAATAGTAGCGTGCATTTTTTGGAAGCAATGCCAGCACTCGTCCAGGGTCTTTATCATTCACCATTCCCCAAACAATATGCAGGGTTTTGAATTTCTGTTTACTGATCTGTTTTATAACTTCTTTAATTCCTCCTTCATTATGACCGGTGTCACAAACAACCAATGGATGATCTCCTAATTTTTGCCATCGACCTTTTAATTGTGTAAGTGTGATGGTGTTTCGCAGTCCCTCAGAAATACTTTCTTGTGAAATTTTAAATCCTTTCTTTTTTAAAATATCAATCGTGGCAAGTACTCCGCCCAAATTCATTTGTTGATAATCCCCTTTCAATTGTAACTGATAAGCCATCTCGTCTGCAAAAGGAGAGAATGCAAATTGCCCATTGCCTAACGGGAGCAAACGATATTTATCAGAAGCAAAAATGATTGGGCTTTTTTCTTTAGATGCTTTCCCAATGAAAACATTCTCAACTTCCAGCTGCCGCTCACTGATGACTACAGGAATGCTCGGTTTTATAATTCCTGCCTTTTCAGCAGCAATCTTTTGTAAGGTGTCTCCTAATAAATTAGCATGATCCCAACTGATATTAGTAATCAACGAAACTTCAGGGGTGATCACATTCGTAGAATCTAGTCTTCCACCAAGTCCCACTTCAATGACGGCTATATCAACTTTTTGCTGCGCAAAATATTCAAACGCCATCGCTACAGTAGTCTCAAAAAAAGAAGGTTTGACTTCTTCTAAGACTGACTTCATACGATTAACAAAGTCGACAATAAAAGAATGAGAGACATCCTCTCCGTTGATCTTTATTCGTTCGGTAAATTCTTTGAGGTGTGGTGAAGTATACAACCCCGTTTTGTAACCGGCAGTTTGCAAAATGGCAGCCAACATGTGCGATGAGCTGCCTTTGCCATTGGTTCCAGCAATATGAATGCTTTTGAATTTTCTTTCTGGATTGTTGAGCGCCTCACAAAGGGCAATCGTGTTAGTTAAATCATCTTTATATGCGGCAGCACCGATCCGCTGAAACATCGGCAAACGTTCATATAAATAATCGAGTGTTTGTTGATAAGAGTCCATCTTTCGCAGGCGCGAAAATAGGAATCTAATCGGTTGTGTGAAAGAAAATTACTAGTGGTGCCCGTGCTCCTCTTCGAACTCGCGCTTTTCTTCCTCCTCGTGTGATTTTCTCTTTGCGCTAAGAAATTTGTTGAGTTTTTCAACTTGATCAGGAGCAAGTATTGGACTGAGCTTTACTTTTAAAGAGTCTAATTGGGCATAAGCATCCTGATTACTCTTATCTTCTATCTCATCCAAACCAGATATCGTTTTATCAATAATGGGCTTCATCAACTTCTTCTGACTTTCATCAGCTTTAACGATTTTAAAAATCTTCTCAGTCAATGTACCACGTCTTCCATCGCGCATTTCTTTCCCTTCTCCATGCTTGCCTCCGTGACCATGATAGAATTGTCGGGCGAGCATACCTATTACCAACGCGCCTATTGCAATTCCAGCCACAAAAGTTGCAGCCATCATTAATAAAGCCTTTCTCCTTTCAGGGGTCATAATCTTATTCAGTTAAATTTTTATACAAATCAATTGATACAATATTGTCCACTTGCTCATCTTCAAATCCCAACACGGATTTAACGGTGAGGTTATCGGATAAAACAATATTCAAAACCACAAGAGCGACTACTACGCCAATAGCAGCCAATTGATATTTTCTAAAGAAGAAGAAAATCTGATAATCAATTTCTTTCTTCAAAGATTTGATTTGGTTAATGATCCTTTCCGCAAAGAAAGGACCAAACGAATCTTCTTCTTTTCGCAAAAGTTTTGAGCGAAGCTTTACAAACTGATCAGCGTTCTGTCTCAAACTATTATCGCTATTCATCGCTTCTGCCAATTTCATTTTTTGCTCATCGCTGATTTTTGCATCCAGTGATTGCAAAAACAAATCTTCATTTAGACTTTTCATATAATTTCTAATTAAGATATTTTTCTAATCCTGATCTCAACTTCTTTTGTGCTCGCGCCAATCTCGAAAGCACTGTTCCTAATGGAATTCCTAAAATTGTTGCTGTCTCTTCCGTAGAGTATCCTTCAATAAGCCGAAGAGTAGCTACCGCACGAAAGTCAGGATCCAATTGACCAAATTCATAGGCGATCATTTCGTTGAGATCACTGCTTTGATCTGATGATCCTTTATGCCAGCCGTCTTCCTCCTTAGTAAAAATTGAAAACCTTCTCTTTCTTCTTTTGATCTCGTTCAGCGACAAATTAATGGCGATGCGAGTCAAGTAGGTACCCACAGCGGATTCGCCCCTGAATTTTCCTAACGCTTCATAAAAACGGATAAATACTTCCTGACCTACATCATCGGCCTCAGGTGTTGATCCCAACATCGACCGAACTACTCCCGCGACTTTGCCTTCATGGCGAATCACCAGTGTCTTAAACGCCGCAAGGTCTCCATTGCGTGAATTTTCGACTAACTCGTCGTCGCTTTGCTCGGCCATTTTAAATTGTAAAAGCAATTTAGTCCGTTTTGCCCCTTAGACAAGCAAACTATGGCGTTTATTCCCTATTCTTATTTTTAACCGGGATACGCATTGTCAAAACTTGTACTTTAAAATAAACTTATCGCTCCTTCTAACTAAATTTGATTTAGAATATGAAAAGGCTAATCACAATTGTCGTACTTGGTTTTTGTCAGGTGAGTTTTGCGCAATCCAATGCAGCGCTCGACAAGAAAGTGGAAAAGTTTCTACGCGAACATCGCGATGAATGGCATGACCTGAATGTTCCGTTCGTTGACGGCCAAACTCTTCATGACTTGATAGTGAAAAACAAATACACATCAGCGTTGGAAATTGGAACCTCCACGGGGCACTCCACGATCTGGCTGGCGTGGGCCATGAGCAAAACGGGTGGTAAAGTGATCACGCTGGAATTAAATGAAGGTCGCCATAAACAAGCCATCAAAAATTTGACCGAAGCCGGATTAATTAACTATGTGGATGCCAGACTTGGCGATGCTCACAAACTGGTTAAAGACTTACCTGGTCCGTTTGATTTCGTCTTTTCCGATGCTGATAAAGGTTGGCTCAAGCAGTATTTTATCGATGTAACTCCGAAACTGAAAACGGGTGGCTGCTATACGACACACAATGTAATTGATGGCAACTCCCCACAAGATTACCTCGACTATGTTCAAAGCAATACAGGATTTCAGACAACCATCGATAAAAAAAGTAGGGCAGGAATTATGATTAGTTATAAGAAGTGACCTTAATTGGTAGCCGTCACTTGCTATTGTCTTCAATGATTGGAGTCGGGCAACACCTAACCGTGTCTTTTTTCAATCCTTGTTTTAATTTTTCCCGGTCCCACTTTACGTTCTCGTACGGAGTCCACTCATAGAGTAGATTATAAGCGGATTTGTGAAGTCCAATATTTTTTAAGTAATCAAAATATTGAATAGATGTCTCGTCACTGATTGGCCCTTTCTTAATTCTTAAAATATTGATCACGGTGTCGTTGACCAAATTGTTGTCAACTGTCAGTTGCTGATTGTCGAAAAGCCCACGTTTCAACTCTTTCAATATTTCAAATACAATCGAATCGTTTCCTTCTCTTCTCCTTCTCAACCAAAATTCTCTAAAATATTTGTCTGCCGTTTCAATTGTTGGGTAAGTAAGAATTAAACTGTCCATAATGTTCTTACACGATTTTCCTCTAACTCCTTCGTCAAGTCCTGGAATCCAGCAAGGGGCCTGATTTAATTCCGCTACTGAAAACAAATTCTGATAACCAATTTTCTTAAATGTCTCATGTGCTATTTTAATATTCTCAGGTTTTCTAATCCACGTTTCTGTCGTGAATCTTGGATTGTATGGATCATAAAAGCTCAAACGCCTTTCGATATAATACGAATTGTCAACTTTCTCTCGTTGTGTCCCACAAGAAAGTAGAATCAAAAGTCCCACATACTTCAGTCGTCTCATATGTCTGAGGCCATTGTTGCTTAACCCGAATATATGCAATATTATAAGTCGGCCAATGTCAAATTCGAGTTTCTACTTTTGACTTTTAACATATAACTTTGAACCTTCAATTTTTGAACTGATGGTTTGGTATCGTGACTTGGGTTTAGCCCAAATTATTTTCGCAATCTTATTCCTTGTCCTATATGGAATGTTCGTCTTCCGGATCTTTCGCATTAGTCGAACATTGAATACTCCTTTCTATACTATCTTTTTTAAGCTCGTATTACGAACAGCCTTCTTTGCGCTGGTGTTGATTGCATTTCTGGGTCCATCTTTTGGCGATTCCAAAAAAGAAATCAAATCGGTTGGCAAAGACATTATGATCTGTGTGGATTTATCTAAATCGATGGACGCTTTCGATGTGCAACCTACACGTCTTGAAAAAGTAAAGTATGAAATGAAACGGATTGTGGAAGCCTTCAACTCCGACCGCGTCGGGGTAATCATCTTTTCATCCGAGGCATTTATGCAATGTCCGCTCACGTATGATCAAAATGCTCTTAACCTCTTTATTGAAACGATGAATAGCAGTTTGGTGCCATCGAGTGGAACCGACTTTGCCCCGCCTCTTAAAATGGCCCTCGACAAACTTGCAAATCAGGATGGGCCGAGTACACAACAAAAATCGAAAGTGATCATTCTCATCAGCGATGGAGAAGACTTTGGCGAACAAGCTAATGAAATTGACAAAGAGATTGAAGAGAAGGGCATCAAGCTATTTACTTTGGGCGTTGGTACTGAAAGAGGAAGTCAGATTATGTCTGGCCGCGGCTACAAAACCGATGCACAGGGTAACCCTGTTATCTCAAAATTAAATTCATCAGAACTGAAGTCATTGGCCAGCAGAACGAACGGGCAATATTTTGAGATCAACGAAAGCCGAAACGATGTTTCCCGGCTTATCAATACCATCGGCAAGATTGAAGGTGAACTGCGCGATGCGCGTTTTGTGGATGTTTCCGCCAACCGCTATTACTTTTTCCTGTTGGCTGCGTTAGTATTTTTAGTTTTAGATTTGCTGATCGATGTTAAGACTGTGACAATATGAGACTGCTTGGTATTCTCTTTTTTGCTTCACTCCTTTCGATTGATCCTTCCAAGATCTCGAAGGTCAATAAATTAAAATCGGAAGCGAAGAAGGCCTATCTCGCCGGCGACATGAAAACCGCCATTGAGAAGTATCAATTTCTGATTGATTCATTGCATGTAGATGAACAAGAAGTGGCGATGAATTTAGCCAATGCCTATTTCAATGTAAACGATACCACGAATGCTTTGAACAAATATCAGCCACTATCAGTCAGTGGTGATTCAAAAATAAATTCATGGGCCAACCAACAAATGGGTGTCGTTGCCAATCGTCAGGGCAAATTTGAGGAAGCACTGAATTATTTCAAGCAAGCGATGAAGGCCGAACCCAACAATGAACAAGCTCGGTATAACTACGAAATGGTGAAGAAGAAACTGAACGAGAAGAAAAAACAAGAACAACAAAACAAAGACAAGAACAACCAGGATAAGAAAGACGATCAGAAGAAAGATCAAAACAAGGATCAGAAGGATCAGGACAAGAAAGATCAGAACAAAGACAAAAAGGATCAGAAAGATCAAAAGGATAAAAAAGATCAGCAAAACAAAGACAAGAAAGACGAGCAGAAGAAAGATCAAAAAGACAAGCAGGATCAGAAAGACAAAGAGCAAAAGGAAAAAGAACAAAAAGAGAAAGAGCAGCAACAAAAGGAACAAGAAAAGAAAGATCAGCAAAACAAAAACGATAAGAACAAGCCTGATCCTCAGTTATCAGAAAAGCTGAAGGAGATGAAGATCAGCGAAGAGAAGGCGAAGATGATTTTGGAAGCAATGAAGAACCAGGAAGTTCAATACTTACAGCAAAACAAACGCAAGGCGACCAAACCGAAAGACAAGGGGAAACCGGATTGGTAGATTTTTTGTTTTTAACAGCACTGCCCAATTCTCGAATTAAAATTCGTAATTCGTAATTTTGCAATTTGTAAATCAATCAAGATGAAAGAAGTTGTAATCGTGTCAGCCGTTCGTACACCAATCGGAAGCTTTGGTGGTAGTCTGGCAAGTTTATCTGCCGTAAAGTTGGGAGCTGCCGCTGTGAAAGGCGCCCTCGCAAAAATCAACTTAGATCCGAAACACATTCAAGAGGTATTCTTCGGCAATGTGATCTCTTCCGGATTAGGTCAGGCTCCAGCTACCCAAGTTGCCGTGGGTGCCGGTTTGGGATACAACATTCCGTGCACACTCGTTAACAAAGTTTGTGCATCCGGAATGAAATCGATCATGTTAGGCGCGCAATCCATCATGCTGGGTCAAAATGATGTTGTACTGGCAGGCGGAATGGAGAGCATGAGTAACATTCCCTATTATTTAACGAAAGCTCGCTATGGCTACAAATACGGTGACGGCCAATTGCTAGATGGATTGACCTACGATGGACTCACCGATGTTTACAATCATTGTGCGATGGGCGTGTGTGCCGATAACACTGCGAAAGAGATGAACATTAGTCGCGCTGACCAAGACAACTACGCGATCAATTCATACAAAAGATCAGCAGCAGCTTGGGCAGCAGGGAAATTCAAAGACGAAATTGTTCCAGTTGAAATCACGGGCAAGAAAGGTGACGTAACACTATTCAGCGAAGACGAGGAATATAAAAATGTAAACTTTGATAAGATTCCAGGATTAAAACCTGTCTTCACAAAAGAGGGAACTGTAACCGCTGCGAATGCATCCACAATTAATGACGGTGCGGCAGCTGTCGTGTTGATGAGTGCAGAGAAAGCAAAAGAACTTGGCATAAAGCCGATAGCAAAAATCCGCGGCTTTGCCGATGCCGCTCAAGATCCCATGTGGTTTACTACTACACCTTCGTTAGCAATTCCAAAAGCAATGAAGATGGCGGGAGTTGAAAAGAAAGATGTCGGCTTCTACGAAATCAACGAAGCGTTTTCGGCAGTAGCCATAGCCAACAACATTAAACTTGGCCTTGACCCTTCTACAGTAAATGTGAATGGCGGGGCCGTTGCTTTGGGGCATCCCCTTGGAGCATCCGGTGCGCGAATCACGATGACACTGGCCAATGTTTTAAAGCAAAATAATTCATCCATCGGGGTAGCTGGCATTTGTAATGGTGGTGGTGGTGCTTCGGCGATTGTAATTGAGAAAATATAAACTTGATTTTTGAATATTGGATACTGGATGCTCGATCCATTCGTTAATCAAGTGTTCAATGAATAATTCTCCCGCTCTTTTAATGAAGTACCTTTTTTTTTCATTCGTTATCTTTTGCAGTTTCACTTGCCCTGCGCAAAAAGAAGTCAAGACCTATTATGACGAGTCAAAGTCCTTCATCAAGGAAGACTTTTATGTCATTGACGAAAATCAAACCATGGAAGGAAAGTATCGTAAGTATTTTCCTAGTGGGAAACTGGCACTCGAAGGAATTTTTGTGAATGGCGTGCGCTCCGGAACATTCTATGAATATCATCCCAACGGAACACTCATACGTAAAATCAACTACGAAAATGGATTGCGACACGGACCTGTTGAAGTGTTTGATGAAAAGGGCAAACCAATTCAAACTGCATTCTATCAAAATAATAAGCTAGTCGATAGTGTCAGATCATATTTTCCCTCCGGGATTTTAAAAATGGAAAGTAAGTTTGCCAATGGCAAACCGGACGGATTCGTGAAGGAATATTATGCCTCAGGAAAAATCAGAAAAGAGATTGCTTATAAAAATCAAAAGCCCAACGGCATCACCAAGACTTTTTACGAAACCGGCAACATTGAAACAGAAGCTAACTACAAAGACGGTTTCATCAGTGGATTTTATAAATCCTACTATCCTAACGCTCAACTCGAGTTAGTTTATACTATCAAAGAAGGTGAAAAAGTTGGTGAGTTTCTCAGTTATGATCCTGCAGGGCACTTGCTCTTGAAAGGACATTTCATGTATGGCAAATTGCACGACAGCAACGTTGGTTATTATGCTGATGGAAAAATTCGACATGAATATCATTTCAATCTGGGATCAAAAGTCGGAACCAATACCGATTATCACCACAACGGCAAGATCAAAACAAAAGAGCAGTTGGCTTTGAATGGAGTTGATAGCGAGGTTGATGAATACGATAGCGCCGGGCGGCAACTCTTTGAAAAGAATTTCAGGCTTGGCAAACCACACGGTACATGGCTCTTCTATGGATTAGATGGAAAGACGCTAACGCTCAAGGAAACTTATGTAGAAGGTCAGCTCAGCGGAATGCGAACTACATACCATCCAAATGGAGAAAAGAAGGTAGAGGAAACATGGAAGTTTAATCTCATCACAGGACCAGTTAAAAATTTCTATGATGACGGTAAGCTATTAAGCCTTTGTGAATTCCGTGCCAGCCGCATGCACGGGCCTTACATCAGCTATTGGCCTAATGGCAAAGTCAAAGAGCAAGGTGAATATGTTGCTAACAAAAAGCACAAAGAGTGGAAAGAATTTGATGAAAATGGAAATCTTATTAAGGATCAGAATTTTAGAGCAGGAATCTTGATTGAACCTAAGCCTGCGGAAAAAAAATAATTTAGTAGGCGGGTGGCGATTCGCCAATCGTTCTTAATTTGCTTCAAACTTCACCCCATGCAAAACGCCATCAAGGAAACAAATTTCAAATTCAAAGGACAGACGGGTTTTTATAAAGGCAAAGTTCGGGATGTGTATTATTTTGGTGAAAAGATGGCGATGGTGGCCACCGATAGAATCTCTGCGTTTGATGTCGTTCTTCCTAAGGCAATTCCTGACAAAGGAAGAGTGCTGAACCAAATTGCAGCCTTTAATCTCAACGCAACAAAAGACATTGTTCCCAACTGGGTGCTTGCTACTCCCGACCCCAATGTGACGATTGGTTTTAAATGCGAAACCTTTGCCGTAGAAATGGTGGTGCGTGGCTACCTCTCCGGCCACGCGTGGCGAGAATACAAATCAGGGAAGAGACAAATTTGCGGTGTGCCGATACCTGACGGTCTGAAAGAAAATGATAAGCTTCCCAAACCAATTATTACGCCAACTACAAAAGCAAGCGTGGGGCATGATGAAGATATTTCGAAAGAAGAAATTTTAGAAAGAGGAATTGTGGGTAAGAAGGATTATGAAACTCTTGAGGATTATACGCTTAGCCTTTTTGCTATTGGAGCCCAACTAGCTTCGCAGCGCAATCTTATTTTAGTTGATACCAAATATGAGTTTGGAAAACAGAATGGAAAAATCTTTTTGATCGATGAAGTTCATACACCTGATTCGTCCAGGTATTTTTACAAGGAAGGATATGAACAAAGGCAGCGGGCTGGCGAAACACAGAAACAATTGTCAAAAGAATTTGTGCGCCAATGGTTGATTGAAAATGGGTTTCAGGGAAAAGATGGTCAGCAAGTGCCTGAAATGACGGATGAAATTGTAAAAAAAATATCGGAGCGATATAAGGAACTTTATCATCAAATGATTGGTAAGCCGATAAACGAAATAAATTATTCCAATATTTTGGAACGAATCGAATCTAGCATCGTTAATTCGATAAATTGAACTAATTTAGCTCCAAATTCTACGCAGCTCATGAAATCGCCATTAACAAACTATCAGCAAATGATAATGGCGGCCAGGCGATTCCATGTGACCATAAAAAAATTATTAACACATGAAGTACACCATCGATAAGCAGGAAAAATACACCCTTATAAAGCTCCACGAAGAGAAACTAGATTCTAATGTGGCGCCTCAGTTAAAATCAGAGATGGTAACACTTCATGCCGAGGGAGTTAGAAACATCATTCTCGATTTGAGCGAAGTAAAATATACCGATTCATCGGGATTGAGTGCATTGCTAGTGGGCAATCGCATTTTACAGGAAGAAGAGGGCATTTTTGTTTTGGCTTGTCTTTCTGACCACACCTTGAAATTGATCAAGATTTCTCAACTCGACAGCGTGCTTACTATACTTCCTACCGTTGAGGAAGGCGTAGATGCCGTGTTCATGCACGAGATTGAGAAAGACATGAAGAAAGATTAATAAGATTTAATTTTTGGCGCTTAACCTTACCATTCTCGGTTCAAGTGGCGCGCTGCCAGCCATCGGTCGATTTCCAACATCGCAGTATCTTGAAATCCAAAACAGACATTTCCTTATAGACTGCGGAGAAGGCGCACAAATACAATTGGCGCGTTTACAAATTTCAATACATAAAATTGATCACATTTTTATTAGCCATCTGCATGGTGATCATTACCTCGGGCTAATGCCACTGCTGTTTTCGATGCACCTTCATAAACGGACAAGTGAGCTTCATTTATACAGTCCGCCAGGCCTTGATGAAATCATCACCTTACAACTCAAGCACTCAAAGTCTGTTTTGAATTATAAGATCATCTTCCATCCGTTTAAACCAACTGAAATTCAAACGCTTTTCCAAGATGACGCACTTACAGTAGAAACGATTCCGCTCATTCATAAACTGGATTGTGCAGGATTTCTCTTCAAAGAGAAAATAAAACCAAGAAGAATTAATAAGGAAAAATTGGTAGAGGGAATGAAGTTACAACAAATTGCATCGCTGAAAACCGGATCGGATATTTTTGATGATGTCGGCAACTTGCTTTACAAAAATGGAGATTTTACTTTGCCGCCTCGACCTTCTTTGTCTTACGCCTATTGTTCAGATACTGCATGGAATGAATCGATGATAGATCAAATCGCTGGTATCGATTTACTTTACCACGAAGCTACCTTCATGCAGGTCGATATCGACAAAGCGGTAGAGACTAAACACAGCACAGCAGCTCAGGCGGCTGAAATAGCTAAACGCGCACAAGTCAAGAAACTAATCATTGGGCACTTCTCGGCGCGTTACAAAGACCTCACCCTTCTTCTTGATGAAGCGAAGACTTATTTTGCAAACACTGAACTTGCTACTGAAGGCATCACTTTTACTTTACAGGATTGATTTTATCTTTACTTTGTGAATAATCACTTCGAACAGAAGAAAAATAAATTGTTCATCGTGTTGGCAGGAATTTTTCTTACCAACGCGATCATCGCTGAGCTGATTGGCGTTAAAATATTTTCAGGAGAACAATCTCTTGGTTTGCATCCAGCGAATTTGAATATCCTTGGTTTTGTGATGGATTTCAACCTCACCGCAGGTGCTGTGATTTGGCCTGTTGTATTCATCACCTCCGATCTCGTTAATGAATATTTCGGAAAACCCGGTGTGAAACGTATCAGTTATCTCGCTGCAGGATTTATTGCTTATTCTTTTTTGGTTATCTATTTGACAATGAAACTCCCTCCCGCCCAATGGTGGATGGATGCCAACAACGCTGATGCTCAAGGAAATTATTTTAACATGGATTTTGCCTTCAACAAAATTCTTGGGCAAGGCCAACGAATCATTGTTGCCTCGTTAGCGGCATTTCTTATTGGGCAATTGGTAGACGTGTTTGTGTTTCAGAAATTAAGAAAAGTTACCGGAAGTAAAATGCTCTGGCTTCGGGCAACTGGATCAACATTAATTTCTCAGTTCATCGATAGTTTTGTGGTGTTGTATCTCGCCTTCTCTGGGATTTTTTCGAATCAGCAAATTTTAGCGATCGGCATCACCAATTATTTATACAAATTCACAGTTGCGATTCTTCTTACCCCATTGATTTACGGAGGTCATTACGCTATCGATCGTTATCTGGGCAAAGAAAATGCAGAGAAGCTCTCTGAGGAATCGGCTGAACACAGTGGTTCATTTTTTTGATCGCGATAAATGAACATACCTCATGAACCACATAATCCATATAGAATTACACACATAGTTGGACGAACTATGTGAACCCTATGTGTCTATCTTCTATGTGGTTCAAATTGAGATGCGGAATCAAAGATCTTACTTTCTTGAACGAGAAATATTGTCTAATACTATCCCAGTTGCAATCCCGGCATTCAAGGATTCAGCCCCACCAAATTTTGGAATTGTGATCTTTTGCTGCACAAACTGACTCACTTCGTTCGAAATTCCATTCGACTCATTTCCAATCACGATCAAACCGCTTTTACCAAAATCAAGTTGATGAACATCAGTTCCATCCATAACCGCTCCAAAAACCGGAAGTTTATTTTCACGAAAGAATTCGCTTAGGTTAGTGTAGAAAACGTTTACCCTGCAAAAAGAACCCATTGTTGCACTAATTGTTTTGGGGTTGTAAAAATCTGCAGTTTCATCTGAGGCTATTATATTTTTAACGCCGTACCAATCCGCTGTTCGAATGATTGTGCCCACATTTCCCGGATCACGCAGGTCATCCAAAACAAGAGCAAATTCATTTTTCAAATCTGGCAACGAGTTTTGTTTCATTTTAGCAACAGCAATAACCGTCTCATTGGTTTGAAAGGAACCAAGTTGTGCTAGTTCCGTCGCATTGACTTCTACGGCTTCTATTTTTCTTGAAGCGAATTGGCGGGCATGTGCTTGAAGAAAATGTTCTGTTCCCCCAACCCAAGTTACTTCAAAGCTGGAGCCCAAAAGTTCCTGCACGCTTTTTGCCCCTTCCACCAGAAAAGATTGTTCCTGTTTTCGGTATTTCTTTACTTGCAGAGATTTGAGGTATTTAATTTTCGCTTTAGACACCATTTTGCAGACTTTTATAAAAAGGGTTGGTTCATTTTGCTTCGTTGGTAGCTTAGCCCTATTGGCAAGCAGCTGCCTTAGCACTAAGCGTCTTCAAGGAAATGAAAAGTTGCTTTACTACCAAACTGTTGAAGCACCAAAAGGCTTTAATAAAGAAGGCCTCAACGACCTGTTTGTGCAAAAAGCTAATGACAGGATCGGACCATTACCTATTAGTGTTGATATAGGCCTTTACTATACTGGCAAAAAAAAATATTCTAAAGAAAAATTCATTGCCAAAAGGGAAAAAGCAGAAAAAAAATTCGACAAGAAAATAGCCGCTACTAAAAGTCAGAAGAAAATCGCCAACCTGCAGTACCGAAAACAAAACAAGATCGATGCGATCAACAAAAAGATTGACAACGGAAATCTTTTCATGCAGTGGGGTGAGCCAATAGCTGTATTTGATACTGCTGCCATGCGCCAAAGTAAGACTAAAATAGAAGCCAATTTATTTAATAAGGGGTACTTTCAAGCCAAAGTAAGGGACCAATTTAAAGAGGGACGAAAAAAACGTATTGCCGTTGAGTATGAAATTGCTCCCGGACCATTGTTCGTTTATGATACGATATTTTACAACATCCCAGATCAAAAAGTAGCTGGCCTCATTTCAAAAAATATCGGATTAAGTCTTATAAAAAAAGGTGACCCTTACGACCAGGAAAAACTTGGAAAAGAACGAGACCGAATTGATCAGTTACTGAAGGATAACGGGTTTTATGATTTCAGTAAGCAATTCATCGATTTCTCCGTCGATACCTTATCCAAGAAGCATAAAATCAAATTGCAAATGGAAATTCTTAACCCAACCAAGCGAGGATACCATAAGCAATTCAGAGTAGATTCAATAATTTTTACCACGGATGTTTCCACGTTTGGAAAACCAAACGAAAAGAGACACAACATCCCATATCACAACATTACCTTTAGCTCATTCGAGGATGTGTTCAGTAAAAAGATTTTAGCTCAGCGGGTGTTTATCACCAAAGACAGTTTGTATAGTCGCACCAATACTTTTAATACACAACGCCAACTTGCTAATTTGGATAATTTCAAATTTGTGAATGTCAACTACGACACCACCGGTGGCAAGTTCATTGCCAATCTTTTCACAAGCCCAACAGAGCGATACACCTGGGGCAATGAAGCAGGTATGACTGTAACGCAAGGATTCCCAGGTCCTTACTTTAGTTCGAACTTTAGAAAGCGAAATGTATTTGGCGGCCTCGAAATCATGGATATCAACGGACGGTTTGGTTTTGAAGGTGTGGCAGCGGCCACGTCAAGCAACAGTTTTTATAAAAGCACAGAAGCTTCACTTAATGTTTCATTTACCTTTCCGCAATTTCTTTTTCCGTTCCGTAGCACAGCGGCCTTTCGCTATGCGAAAAACAATCCACGAACAAAACTATTAGCCGGTTACACATATACCGATCGTCCCGAATACCAGCGAGCAATCAGCACCATATCAGCAACCTACACTTGGGACCTACAACGAAGGCTTCAATTTTCATTCAGCCCGGCAACGTTGAATATTATCACATCTACATTAGACTCTGCATTTAATAGCCAATTGGAAAGCCTCAAGAGTCAAGGCAATAACCTGATAAATGCATTCAAGCCTTCTTATGTTAGCAGTATGATTTTTACGCTCACATGGAACAACAATTATGGTGTTGCACAGAAATCTTCCACGTTTGCGAGGGCAACTTTTGAAAGCGGTGGCACTTTACTGAACATTTATTCTCCTAAGATCATTACCGACCGAGGTCTCGAGCGATATCAATACCTTCGGGCTAGTCTTGATTTTCGAAAAAATGTAGCACTATCAAGAACAAGGGCATTTGCATTTCGCATCAACACCGGATTCGGATGGGTCTATAGTCCTAATAATGTTTTGCCTTACGAGAAGAATTTTTTTGCAGGAGGTAGCAACAGTGTTCGAGCGTGGCGTCCACGAAGGCTTGGACTCGGATCTGACCCTCCGCCAGTTAGTGGAAATATTCCTGGCAATGGTTACTTCGATTACAGTTTTGAGAAACCTGGTCAGTTGCTACTGGAAGGCAGTATGGAATGGAGACAAAAACTATTTGGCTTTGTTCATTACGCCTTCTTCATTGATGCAGGAAACGTATGGGCTGTAGGCACCACCGACAAAGTAAAAGCAAGCTTTGCCTGGAATTCATTTTATAAACAATTCGGTGTAGGCACAGGAGTTGGACTGCGATTTGATTTTACTTTTTTGATTTTACGTTTTGATGTAGGTATAAAAGCTTGGGAACCAGCCGATGATCCTAATCGGCCAATCGGGCACTTCGTTTTGTGGAATGCAAAATGGTGGAAGCCCTACAGCGCAACACAAGAACCGGTGATTTACAATATTGGAATCGGTTATCCTTTCTAATCAATAGGCGAGCAGTTTTTCTAACTGTTCAGAAACTTTGTCCGCGCTTGGCAGCATCATTTTTTCCAAATCAACATTCAGAGGAATGGCGGGTAAGTTTTCAGCACCAAAGGTCCAAACCGGTGCATCAAGATGCTGGAAACACTCTTTCGAGATTCTTCCTGCCAATGACTCGGCAAATGAGTTGAGTAATGGTTCTTCTGTAAGGACTAAAGCACGACCATGCTTTTCAACAGAAGCCGTAACGCTTTTCCAATCCAATGGATTGAGTGTACGCAAATCCAAAATCTCAATCTTGCCTTCAAAATTCTTCGAAGCTTCTTTTGCCCAATAAACTCCCATGCCGTAAGTGATGATAACTGCGCTCAGTCCATCATCAAGGCTTTCTTCATTGGCTTGCTGAACAATATTAGCTTGGCCTAATGGAATGATGTAATCTTTATCAGGTTCGATAGTTTTAGCTTCAAGTGTGCCCGGTACTTTACTCCAATACAAACCTTTATGCTCCAAGATAACTACTGGGTTGGGATCATAGAATGATGATTTAATTAGTCCTTTCATATCAGCGGCATTGGATGGATAAACCACTTTGATCCCACGAATGGTGAGAAGAGTCGATTCAATACTTCCTGAGTGATAAGGCCCACCTCCTCCATAGGCACCAATCGGCACACGTATCAAAGCTTGAATTGGAAATTTTCCTTTCGATAAATAGCAGCTTTTTGAAAGTTCTTCTACCAATTGATTTATTCCGGGCCATATGTAATCGGCAAATTGAATCTCTACTATTGGCTTCGCTCCTACGGCACTCATCCCTGCCGTTGAACCGATGATATAAGCTTCTTGAATTGGAGTATTGAAAACTCTGTGCTCTCCGTGTTTCTGCGCAAGCGTAGCGGCCTCGCGAAACACACCCCCAAGTCTTCCGCCTACATCTTGTCCGTAAAAAAGTGCTTCAGGGTGTTTTGTTAAAATTTCATCTACTGCGTGCAGCGCAGCATCAACCATAGTAACTTTTTCTGCACTCTGTGGATTTCGTTCACCTGCTTCCACAATTTCACTCGGAGCAAATTCATGCGAATCAAAATCATTAACATCAGGATCTGGTGATTGATAAGCTTTGTTAAAATCATTCAACACTTTTTGTTCTGCATCATGCCGAATTGAATCGAGTTCCTTTTCAGTTATCTCATTTTGTCGTAAATATTTTTCAATCTTCACAATTGGATCACTGACTGACTGCTTCGCCAAATCTTCTCCTCGATACCATTCTTTTCGAACACCTGAGGTATGATGTCCCAACAACGGGCAAGTTGCGTGAACGAGTATCGGTGATCGTTCTGATCTGGAATATTGAAATGCTCGCATAAGCCCATGAAAACTATCGATGAAATCTGAACCATCCACGCGCATTCGTTCGAGTCCTTTGAATCCACTGGCATATTCATAGGCATCCATCGTGCGCATCTCGCTGCCGGTAGCAGATATACCCCATCCATTGTCTTGAACTAAATAAACAATCGGAAGTTTCTTAAGAGCTGCCATTTGAAATGCTTCAGCTACTTCCCCTTCTGTGACAGAACCATCTCCAAGTGAACAAAGCACTATTGGCTTATCAGGTGACTTTAAAAGCCCTTGAGACTCCAAATAAGAAATACCGTGTGCCATCCCTGTAGCGGGAATGGCTTGCATTCCTGTTGCGGAACTCTGATGTGGGATTGTAGGAAAGCCTTCTCTTCTCAACGAGGGATGACCATAATAACTTCTACCTCCTGAAAATGGATCATCGCGTTTGGCCATCAATTGCAACATCAATTCGTAAGGCTGAAGTCCGATGCCAAGCAGTATTGATTCATCCCGATAGTAAGGAGATGCAAAATCATTGGGCTTCAACTGGAACCCAGCAGCAATCTGAATGGCCTCATGGCCCCGCGAGGTACTGTGAACATACTTGCCACAGATTTCCTTCTTTTCATCATAAAGCTCGGCCATGCGCCTAGCCGTGCACATAAGACGATAAGCCTTGAGACAGATGTCAAGAAATTCCTTATTTATTGAAATCTTATCAGTGGAAGAAACCGTTATCATACTTGTTTCAAAGGTATCAAGAAGAAATTTAAAATAAGTCTCATAAAAATCTGAATGGTGTGATTGTGTTTCATTCCATTTCTCAAGAAGATAAAATACATTGTACTATGATAATCAGGCATAAATCACACTTAATCCTGTTGCTTCTTTTTTGGGTTACTTCAGCTGAGTTTACTTACGCTCAAACTGAAGAGGTTTTAAAAATAATGAATGAAGCTCGAACTGATCCACAAGGTTTTTTGAGTGGACGTCTGCTCCCCTATTTGAAGGAACATGAATTAGAAAATAATTCTTATGCAAAATCTCTCGTTTCAGAGCTTGAGATAGCTAAGCCTGTGAATGCATTACAATCATCTTCTGTTTTAGAAAAGCTGGCCAAGGGGCACGCCCTTGACATGGGAGAAAAAGGCAATGTAGGTCATGCCAGTAGCAACGGAACAACCTTCGAAAACCGTGTTCGAAAAAAAATAAAAACAGGAATGATTGCAGAGAATTGTGATTATGGAAATGCTGAACCTCTCGATATCGTTATGTCTCTCCTGATTGATGACGGAATTACTTCACTCGGCCATCGAAAAAATATTCTCCATCCTACTTTGAAATTTGTGGGTATTGCCATAGAAAAACACAAAACCTATAGGGTGAATTGTGTGATGGATTTCGCCAGCGCGATTTAGTTCAAAAAAAAAGAAGACGGAACAAAGTTTGTCCCGTCCTCTCGGTGTTTAGATTTACTGCTTCGGCAAGCCCAAGTTCACAAATGGAAGATTCTGAGTTGAGATTTGAGGAAGTTTGCCATCCCAACGATCAAGTGAATGATACTGAATCAAATCTTTGTTTACTGCCATTGCCATCTTTTTGTTTACCATGGCTTTTGATTCGCCCACTGCTTTGATGGAGTCGGCTTGCGCTAACGCTTTAATTTTTATTGACTCCGCTTCGGCTTTAGCCCTGATTTGAATGGACTCTGCATTGGCCTTTGCCGTGAAGATGGTTGCATCAGACTGAGCCTTTGCTTCAATTACTTTCTTTTCTGCATCGGCTTTAGCATTGATCACCTCGCTTTCAGCGTCCGCCTTGCTGCGTACAATTTTCTTGTTCGCTTCAGCTTCAACGGCCTTCACCTCATTCTGTGCCTGTTGCGATCGCTGATTAGCCTCCAGCTTAGCGGTAATGGCCGATTCAATCGTGCTAGGTAAGTGAAGTTCACCAATTGTATAAATACGATCGATGATGATGCCATACTTCCTCGTCTGCTTGGATACCATGCTATCTACTTTCGTGAGAAGATCTCGTTTATGAACTCCGTAAATAGATTCGATTGGCATGCGTGAGGAGATATTGTTCAGTGCATCTCTTACCATGTTTCTTAAGAACACGTTGGTAATTTCATCAATTCCTCTGCGATACTTTTGAAAAATGACCGGCACACTATCAGCAATGAGAGAGTAGCTGATTCCAAAATCTCCGCTTACATCCAAACCCTCCTTGCTTTGGAAGTTGATCGAGTTGTTACCATCCCACACGTAGTTTTGTTGGAAAACAGGAAAGACATAAAGTCGTTGGTTCACGCCCATCCAATAACGACCTACACCGAGTTGTTTTTCAGAAACACCTTTCTTGTTTCCGAGCATATACACTTTGATGCCACGATAGCCTGCCGGCACAAGACTATAGCACGATGAAAGCAATATGGAAATGACGGACAACATCATGGTTGTCCCAATGATTTTTTTCATAAGGTAAATTTTTAAAATTGTGAATAGGTTGAAATGCTAAGGAAAGGCATCTCAGATGCGTAGTATTCGCAATTGAAGAAATGATGTGGGGATTGTATATCTGGACGGAAGAAATGAGAGTGCAAATTCATGTCGCTCAAATGAAAGGATCTGAACACTTTCAACAAACACATTCGTGAAATCAGCATCAAAATCATCTTCATTGTCAACGCTTAGGAAGAAGCAGGTACTGCTTTTTTGTTCCTGCGAAGGCTTGAAAAAGTTAGAATATGAGTAAGTGGAAAACGTCGAATTAAGAATCAGAACTAGCAGGCTGAAGCTCAAAACTTTTCGCCAAAGGTGCATCGTTTTAATAGAGGTTAATTAAGATGTCTTTTGCCATTTAACGGGAGCTGCATGAAAATGGTTGATGGTAGCCTTTGAAGACCAAAAACTATCCTAAAGTAATACTTAACGGAAGGCACGTAAAGCGCAGGAAATACAATGACTGAGCCTAATCAGCCCAATTAACCGATTAGCATCTCAATCCGCTTATAAGTCTGATCATGACCTTGCCCATGCTTGATATTACTCTGAATTGTATCAATAAGCTCTTGTGTTCGCTCTCTCTTGTAACCAAACTTAACAGCATACAAGCTGCAAAGTTTCATCTCCTCAGGATGAATGGAATTATCTACACTCATCATATGAACCAAATCGTAGAACTGATGAAACTTTTCCTTTTTATCTGTGGGCAATTCAAATTTGATTCCGTGTGGGTTGTTGCGAATATGTTTCAATTGAGATTCGGAAATATTATTGCTCTTGGCAATTTTTTTTAAAAGATCATATTCAACCTGATCAAAATTCCCATCTACAGCCGCCATTTCAATCAGGTTTTTCATGTGGCTTTTGGCCGTGGCCTTTCCGCTATTAAAAAGATTGAGAATATCCTGGATGCTCATAAGGTTTGGTTAGATTAAAATCAACACCTTTAATTTAATCATCTGTGACTTAAATAAAAAGCATAAAAACAATTTATTCCTGCGTGTGATTGCTGATATTTGAAAACCCTGTGTGCAAATTTATAGATCCGATGTTTTTTAATTTAATTCCTTTTTTAATCACTGCCTTGTTGCTTCAAGCTCAAACCAAAACAATCTTATTTTTTGGCGATAGCCTAACAGCCGGATATGGCCTTTCACCAGAAATCGCTTTTCCTGCCTTAGTAGAAAAAGAGCTCATCAAAGAAAATAAAAAAGTAAAAGTTATTAATGCCGGCTTAAGTGGAGAAACATCGGCTGGTGGGTTAAGTCGAATCGATTGGACGCTTCGCCAACCGGTTGATGTATTCGTCCTCGAGTTAGGTGCTAACGATGGATTGCGCGGTTTGCCAATTGAACAAACCGAGAAAAATTTACAAGCCATCATCGACAAGGTCAAAAGCAAATATCCAAAAGTAAAGATTGTATTGGCCGGTATGATGGTTCCTCCCAACATGGGCAAGTCATACTCCGATGAGTTCAAAAGAATTTACCCAACCATGGCCCAAAAAAATAAGACAATCCTGATTCCATTTTTACTAGAAGGAGTTGCAGGAAATGAGAAATTAAACCAGGCAGATGGAATTCATCCCAATGCGGAAGGCCACCGTATTGTCGCCAATAATCTAATAGCCTTCCTGCGTCCATTAATATGAAGAATTTCAAGTCCCGTACCTAATAATCACTTTTCCATTTGCCAAATAATTGCGAACATTAGAAAACTTATACCGCCATGTCTGCTAAAGCCATCACTTCATTGCTCTTTACAGTTGCCTTGGTTTATACCCTTAATCGCTCGTGGGATTTTGGAAAGCCAATTCCTCCGCTAGGAAAATTTCTTGATCCCTTCCATGGGTTTTGGAGAAACGCAGAATCAAAAGACTTGAAATCGTCAGAAGAAATTATTTCTGGTTTAAAAGATGAAGTTTCAATCGTTTATGATAGCACATTGATCCCGCACATCTATGCCAAGAACGAGGAAGATCTATTCTTTGCGCAAGGGTACATCACCGCGAAGTATCGACTATGGCAAATGGAATTTCAAACTCATGCAGCTGCCGGAAGGATTTCAGAAATTATTGGACCAGCCGCTTTGGATTTTGATCGTGGCCAAAGAAGACTTGGCATGGCTTACGCGGCCCAAAATTCTGTTGAGGAAATGGAAAAGGACTCCATCATAAAAATGGTTGCAAATCGTTACAGTGATGGCGTGAATGCCTACATCAAGTCTCTTGATTATGAAAAACTTCCTCTTGAATATAAACTTCTGAATTACTGGCCAGAGCAATGGACGCCATTAAAAAGTGGTTTACTCTTAAAGTACATGGCCAAGACTTTGAACATTCAAGACAAAGATTTTGAGATGACAAACGCCCTAAAACTTTTTGGAAAAGAAACTCTCAACTTGCTTTATCCTGACAACGAACATGTGGGTGATCCCATCGTTGACAATCCTAACGGCTGGAATTTCAAACCAGTTTCACTCGACAAGGTTGCTCATGCCCTCCCCAAAGATTTTGTTCAAATCAATCAACTAGAAAAATCATCAACTGATATTGGAAGTAATAATTGGGCTGTGTCAGGCATAAAGACCGCATCCGGATCTCCTATTCTTTGTAATGATCCGCACTTGGAACTCAACTTACCTTCCATTTGGTATATCATTCATCTCAGCGCACCTGGTTTCAACTCGATGGGCGCATCGCTCCCCGGAGCACCAACAGTCATCAGTGGCTTCAATGACTCCATTGCCTGGGGAGAAACCAATGCGCAGCGTGATTTGGTGGACTGGTTCAAAATAGAATTTAAAGGCAAAACAAAAAAAGATGAATACTTGAGTGATGGCGTTTGGAAGCCAACAAAAAAAGTAATCGAGAAATTTACAGCCAAAGGAAAAGAGGACACATTCGACACTGTAATCTACACGCATCATGGCCCTGTCACTTATGATGAAAGTTATCATGGCGACAACGAAAAAAATCATTATGCTTTTCGATGGATCGCGCATGATCCTTCAAAGGAACTGCTGGCTTTCTATTTATTAAACAAAGGAAAAAATCACCGTGACTACATGAAAGCGCTTGATCATTATACCTCACCCGCGCAAAATTTTGTATTCGCCTGCGTGAACGGTGATATCGCGATGCGAATTCAGGGAAAATATCCTGTCAGAAGAGCCAACGAAGGCAGGTTTGTCTTAGACGGAACAAAAACATCCGATGAATGGCAAGCCTTTATTCCAAGCGAACAAAACATCACTTACAAAAATCCCGCACGCGGATTTGTGAGTTCAGCCAACCAATACCCGGTTGATGATACCTATCCTTACTACGTCACCGCTACTAACTTTGAAGCGTACCGCAACCGGAGGATCAACCAGTTACTCAGCGAATGGAAATCCATCACTCCGCAAGATATGATGAAGCTTCAAGCGGATAATTACAATCTAAAGGCTGCTGAAAGTTTGCCTGGATGGTTGAAGATGTTGGACTCTGCAAAATTGAACAACGACGAAAAAATTGCTTTTGAGAAATTAAGATCGTGGGATTTCAATAACTCGATCACCTCAGAAGGTGCTTCTTATTACGAGGCTTGGCTTCGTACAATTTACCCAATGATATGGGATGAAATTTTTGACTCCAGAGTTTCTCTTCCTGAACCAACTTCCTACACAACGATAAAATTAATTAAAGAAAAACCTGATCTCAGTTTTTTTGATATCAAATCCACTGCGGAAAAAGAAACCGCTGTAGACATCGTAAGAAAATCTTTTTCTGAAGGTGTGAAGGCGATAGAAAAGTGGAGGCAAGAAAAAAAGACGAATCCGGAATGGGCTGAGTTTAAAGATTCTTATATCCAACATTTAGCACGACTCGCACCGCTCAGCTACCATGTAAAGCACGGGGGCAATGGCAGCATAGTGAATGCTCACAGCAAACGCAATGGCCCGAGCTGGAGAATGGTGGCAAGCCTCGAAAAGCAAGGTGTGAAAGCCTGGGGTGTTTATCCCGGAGGTCAGTCCGGAAATCCAGGTAGTCCCTATTATAACAATATGATTGATGTCTGGTCAGCCGATCATTATTTTAATCTTCATTTTAATTCATCCACCGAACAAATGAATCCATTTGCGATGTCATCATCCACTTTAAAACCAGAAGTGAAATGAAATTTTTATTACAAACATTAACCACGATTATTGGCTGCTTTATCGTTCAATATTTTTTACCCTGGTGGACAATGGCAGTTGTTGCATTAATCGTTGGATTTATTTTTCACAACAGTGGAAAGACATCTTTTGCAGCTGGTTTTTTTGGAGCAGGATTACTTTGGTTAGGCATGGCTTATTACATGGACGTCTCCACGCAATCCATTTTGACAGAGAAAATAAGTAAACTTTTTCCTTTGAATGTTTTTATTATGACGGCTGTAATTGGCAGTCTGGTTGGAGGCTTTGCAGCACTTACAGGAACCCTGATGAGAGGAAAAAAACTTGCCAAGTACTAAAATTCGCAGGCCCTCGTCTGAATTTTAGAATTCAAATGATATATTTGCGCTCCGTTTTGCCTGGAGAGGTGGGTGAGAGGCTTAAACCAGCAGTTTGCTAAACTGTCGTACGGGTTAAACCGTACCGGGGGTTCGAATCCCCCCCCCTCCGCCACAAACCCCGCAAACTGGCGGGGTTTAAAATTTTGGGTCTCATAGCTCAACTGGATAGAGCAGCTGCCTTCTAAGCAGCAGGTTGCTGGTTCGACTCCAGCTGGGATCACAAAAAAGAGTTGCCAGGTAGAAATCTTTTCCTACCTTCGCGGCTCGAAAAAAGTTCGGGGTGTAGCGTAGCCCGGTATCGCGCTTGGTTTGGGACCAAGAGATCGTCAGTTCGAATCTGGCCACCCCGACAAAAGACCTTGCTCTACGGCAGGGTCTTTTTGTTTATGGACTACACTGTCTATATTCTCTTTAGCAAGTCCTGTGGTAAAATTCTACTCAGGGCAAACTCAGCATTTTGAAAACCGATTAGTCGAACACAACGCAGGTGAAACAAAATCAATTAAATCATGCACGCCCTGGTTAACCATTTGGAGAACTGAGGTAGCAAGTCGCTCGGAAGCTGTAATACTAGAAAAGAAAATCAAGGCCAGAGGAGCTGAAAGATTTCTACTTGATCTCGGTATAACAGTATCGCGTGGCGCTTAAGGCGCCAAGATCGTCAGTTCGAATCTAGCCACCCCCACAAAAGTCTCACCGATTAGGTGGGACTTTTTGTTTAATACCTTGACAAAGCTCAACGAGGAAGAACCAGCTAGCTCATTATGTGGTTGGTTTGTATCCTTAAATGCTCAGATAGTAATCTTTATGTTCACTGTTCAGGATATTGTTTAATTTTCAATAATGACTATCGACGCATTTATTAAACAGCACCTACCTGGCTACGAAGATCGCGATTTCGTTTTACCTTTTGAAGTAGAGGAAAAAAGCTTGGGCGCGAATTATGTGATAACTGACTACGGTCATGTTGAAAATAAGATCCTTCTATTAAACGAGGGAGTAGTTCAAGTCAGCACATTGAAAAGAGAAGAAGAAAGAATACTTGAATTTGTTTTTCCTGGCGATTTTTTTTGCGCGTACACTTCTTTCTTACTCCAAAAGCCCTCGGATGTTCAAGTCATAACACTTGGAAAATGTAGGGTGAGTATTATAAAAAGAGAAGATTTGTTTCGGACAAGCCAAGTTTCTCTACTATCAAATCAATTGAGCCTTTATATAGCGCAACAGTTGTTTTTGTCCAGGGCAAGACGAGAAAAAGATTTTTTAACACTATCAGCAGAAGAACGGTATAGATTTCTAGTGGATAAAGATCCTGATGTAGTAAAACTAATTCCAGGGAACAAAATAGCTAAGTATTTAGGAATTCAGGCTGAAAGTTTGAGTAGAATCAGGAAATCTATAATTCCTTAACATAGATCAATCTCATATTTTTTTATTTGACTTTATCTTTGAACAAGATATCAGCATCCCTTTAGGCTTAAATATTAAAATAGTATGGAAGAAGAGTTATTAAATCTAACTGCTACGGCACTGCGCAAAGCTGCATTAAATGAAGAAGCTAAAGCATATATTTTATCCAACCCTGTATTGTTCAATACACTTAAAAAAGCAGCCAACAGATATATCGGTGGGGAGACTCTCGAAGAAACAATTGACAAAATAAAACTCCAAAACAAGATAGGATTTAAGTGTTCTATTGAATTCATGGGAGAAAATACCCTGACCGAGAATGATGCTACTATTGCCAAAGACGAGTTCATAAAAATATGTCAGGACATTAAACATCAAGGATTGAACTCAACGGTGTCCCTTGATTTATCTCATATTGGACTTGCCGTTTCTCACAACTTGTGCTTGGACAATTTAAATCTCATTTGCCTGGAAGCGTCAAAAGGAGATATCGAGGTTATCATAAGTGCCGAAGGTATCGAGAGAACAGAGGCGGTGCTTAAAATATATAAAGACATAAACAAGATTCACCAAAATGTTGCCATTACACTCCAAGCCTATTTGTATAGAACAAAAGATGATTTCGATGAAGTAAGGAAGCTCAATGGAAGAATCAGAATTGTAAAAGGTGCTTTCGAAACTCCCGCTGGATTTTCGTTACCAAGGGGAGAACGACTAAATCAGGTGTATCTGGAATACATTGATAGGTTGCTACAGACAAATCACCTTTGTTCAATAGCAACCCATGACAAAAAAATTCAAGAAGAGACTAAAAAGTTAATTCAGAAGCATAAAGTGAAAAGCAATAACTATGAGTTTGAAAGTTTATTTGGAATCCAAAACGAACAATTACTGAAGCTGAAAGATGAAGGGCATCCATCAAAAATATATTTTGTTTATGGTAAGGAGTGGTATTTATACTTGTGCAACAGGCTGGCAGAATACCCTTTAAATGTATTTTATGCCTTAAGGGATATCGTTGAATAAAGACGTTTAATCAAAGATAAAATACAACGAAGCACAAATGCAGATGGATGCGACTATGGAGCGCACAATAATTGTTTTCAAATTTCCTTTTTCGTACAAAATACTAATGATGAAAATGGAAAGCGATAACGGAGCCCAGATATAAATAAAATGAATTTTATTAATCAAGCTGATGATTAAGTTGGTAAAAGAAACTCCGATGATCAGCCGAATACTGAAAACAAGAAATACAATAAAGGCAGTAAGCTGAAAGCGCGGTCGATCATCCAAACTTGCGGCCAAAAAATAAACAACAGCACCAATTAGCGCGATCAAGAAATAGTCGCCTCCTGATATTTGACGAAATAAATGTTTTACCGAATCCATTTTACTTCATTCACAATTATTCTCTAAAAATCAACTCATCTCAAAACTCAAGCAAATTTCTTGTCATCCTGCCCGCTCCTACTATTGAACCAGCTACTACAAATAATATAAATAGGTCACCCGCTTTAGTGAACGAAACTTTTCGCCTCGGGTGTGCCGCCACTCCACTCACCTGAGTGTTGAGCAAATAAATATCAAGGATAATGCGCGGCTTAGCTAAAAATTCTCGCTGCGCCATGGAGAGCGTCATTGAACCTTTGGCCGCATAGCCTTCGGCATCCATTCCTTTTTGCCGAGCTAAATAAATAGCGCGCTCCAAATGAAAATATTGCGAAACGACAAGAATAGTTTCATTGCCCTGCAGTTGTTGTCTCATCCTGATAATGCTATCGAAGGTTCTAAATCCATCGAAGTCTTCAGAAATCATTTTGGCTTTAATCCCTGCTTTGATCAGATCTTTCTTCATATCCTCAGGCTCGTTGTATTCACCCGTGCGATCTCCTGAGATTAAAATAGACTTCACCCTTCCACTTTTGTAAAGCTCAATTACCGAAGCAATCCGAGCCTTGTAGTATAAGTTCTCATGCTTCTTCTTGCCAAGCGGATCAATAAATTTAGATGTGCCCAGCAGCAAGATGTTATACTTTTCTTTTGGCAACTCATCGATAGAAGAGTATATGGAAGGTGTAGTGACCGAGTGCGTAAGAATTAGACAGAATAGACCGACCTCCAGAAAAAAAACAACCAGGTTGGCTATATTTCTAAATGTCCATATTGCGCCCTCTGAATAAAATCCCCTCTGTCCGTTAGGAAGATATTTTTGAAGTACCCTATCATTAAGCGTATAGACAATTACAGAAATCGAGAATATGGTGGTTAACAGTAAATAATTCCAATCATCGCAGAAACGAAATAAAGTAGTTATGCTCTCTTTAACTTCATGAAGAGTATCTAAAGCACCGTTCAAACGCTGCGGAAGAATAAACAAGAAGACAATAACCGCTCCGGATATCAACCACAAACTCATTATAAACAAAAACCGAAGTGCCGCTGGTGTTGAATCGTTGGTTGATTCCTGCTTCATTCTTGCACGAGAATACTTATACGTTCCCTTAGATCAATCATTGTGTGCTTGAAAGTTATTTTTTATTTGGATCAGCATCGGCCGTTGATGCTTCTAAATAACTTTTATTCTCTTCAAGCCAATTGGTAATTCCTTTAACCACGCACATCGCTACTTCATAGCATCTTTTCGGCACCATGATTTTTCCAAACTGAGGATGATCCAGAGCATAGTCTCGTGTGGATAGCGCAATCGCTTCCTTGTCATTATCCTGGAGCAGAGCTTCCAGATAAACCAGCGGCCCACGAACGGTACGTGTCATCGCTAGGTTACGGCAATAAACTCCATCATAATCCGTGCGTGAACAATAGCGCTCATCCAACACATGCTGATCATTTTGAACAGGCGGAACACCAATAAGATTTTCCTCCGTGAGGATCAAGTGCGCCAATCGCATTGACTTGTTCAAGTCGGAAGACATTAACAAACGAAGGAAATCAAGTTTTTCCGAATATCTTTTTAGTTCGTGATTATTAAAGGCACCGGGAACGAAAGCCATAGAATAGTTGGTCTGCACAGGTTTCAGGAACCCATCTCCATCGCGTTTGCCTCCTTCTACAGCGTTGTAATGAATAATTACTGTCATCGAAGGATTGGAGTTGTTAATCAAATCAATTCGCTTTCTGAATTCCACAAACCGATAGAAGGTATTGAAGATTGTATTCGAATCCGATTTAATATAGACTTCATAATCTGCTTTGGTAACATCGCCATCGTTATAATATTTTTGTAGATCTCCCTTGTAGTCTTTCATATACCAATCGTGAAATGATTTGCCGAGAGAGTTCTCGCCCATACCTTTAGTAAGAAAAGCCTTCGCTCCTAATTTCTCGAGCTCGAGCTTGACAATCGCGCCAGTGATGTCTGCGAGATCAGCTTCATAAAAACTAATGTCTTTCGATAACCCGAGATCAGCCCCACGCATCTTTACATATTTATCTTCGCGAATAGCCTGAGTAAAATTCTTTGCAAAGTGGCCGGGATCGATTGCCACTAATAGTTGCGACATTTCGGTAGGTACTGCCCGGTATTCGTTGCCCTGGCTAATCAGGCCGCTGCTCAGCTCTTTCAAATTCTTGTGCATGCCTCCATACAAATCCTTGTGATCACCTGTCTCCAGCCTCTTCACCAATTGAGGCACTTGCGGCCAACTCGTTGTAAATTCATTAACTCCTTTTTCGTCATAGAGTTCAAGAGTATTCGGTTTGAATTTTACCCGTTGCGCTTTCAGTGCCCCGGTCTTGTCCAGGTAAGACAGATTATACTTTGCAAGTTCCTGATAATCGCGATAGTTGAGTATCTTTTGCGCGCAGACAGAGCCGGACACAAATACGAAAATGATAAACCAAAGTATTTTCATGATTGAATGTAGTTGTGTTTTTAAGAAAAGTTTAAAAAATTGATTGGTTAAAATTAAAGAAAATCCGTGTTGATGCTAAATATATCGACGAGAAATCTTACAATGAGCTTGAGCTAAAATGGCAAGAGAGAATGCTTCTTACGATTTAGTGGTTATTGGTGGCGGTGCAGCTGGTTTCTTTGGTGCCATCACGGCAGCGGAAATGAATCCTAATATTTCTATTCTTATCCTTGAAAAAACGACGAAGCTGCTTTCTAAAGTGAGAGTATCCGGTGGCGGACGATGTAATGTCACGCACCATTGTTTTGAATCTACTCCCCTCTCTAAGCACTATCCACGAGGGAGCAAAGAGCTAAAATCGCTCTTCAGGAAATTCCAAGCCAAGGATATTGTGGATTGGTTTGAATCAAAAGGAGTGAGATTAAAAACAGAAGAAGATGGCAGAATATTTCCGGTGACTAATAATTCGCAAACGATCATCGATTGTTTTTTAAGAGAAGCTGAACAACATCAAATAGAAATCAAACTTCAATCTGAGGTAAAAGAAATAAATCCCGACAAAAATGGTTTTATTCTTGATTCGAGCTCCGGAAAGATTAGCACTCGTAAAATTTTGATAGCAACAGGGGGTTATAACAGCTTACAAAATTATGGTTGGCTTAAGTCTATGCCAATCATCAATCCAATCCCCTCCTTGTTTACATTCAACGATTCAGATAAAAAGTTTAAAGACTTAATGGGTGTTGCTGTGAAGGAGGCTGAAATTAAAATCGCAGGAACAAAATTTTCAGAAACTGGTCCGATATTAATTACTCATTGGGGCTTAAGTGGCCCTGCTGTAATTAAACTCTCTGCTTGGGCTGCGGAATATTTGTACGAGAAGCATTATACTTTCACTGCCTTGGTTAACTGGACAGGACAAATCAGCGAAGAAAGTCTTCGGAAAGATTTGCAAGAATTAAACATCCATCACGGAAGGCAAAAAATTAATAACAATCCACTTTACAAAATCCCTTCGCGATTATGGACAAGACTATGCGAGTTAGCTGAAATTGATAATAACAGAACATGGGCTGAACTTCCACGTAAAAACCTGAATCGATTGGTTGAGTTTATTATTCGATGTCCCTTCGAAATAAAAGGAAAGACAACTTTCAAAGAAGAGTTTGTTACCTGTGGTGGCGTTGATTTAAAATCAATTGACTTGGACGCGATGGAAAGCAAGCTTGTAAAAGGGATATACTTTGCTGGCGAAGTACTCAACATCGATGGCGAAACCGGAGGTTTTAATTTTCAAGCCGCCTGGACAACGGCTTATCTGGCTGCCAAAGCTATCAGTGAATAACTAGGTTCAGGCGTCAGGCGCCCGAACCACATGTCATTGCGAGCACTGCATCAAAATAAAATTCGAAACTGCGGCACAGGAAATATTCCCAATTGATATTGGTTGTTGATGGTGCCCGTGCGCGGATTAAAACTTTGAACAAAAATATTTTGATGGTTAGTCACGTTTTGAACATCTAGCACCCACTCCATCGTAATCCTATTTTTATTTACGCGATAGACGATCCTCACATCCGTGCGAAAGTAAGCGGGGTACTGTTGCGAAAAAGCTTGATCATTTAGATAAATCGTTTGGCCAGCAGCCATTGATCTCTGCACATCAATAGGTGTATACCGTCTTCCACCAGCCGTGGTAAATTTCAAGCTAAACCCAAATGTTCGATCTTTGCTTTTCAAATTCCATTCTTTCCCGCCAAGGAGGTTGACAATGTAACCTCCATTGAATGCAGTACTTCTCCAGATTTGATCGCTGCCCTGATACTCTGATTTAAATAAAGAGGAAGTCAACAAGAAATAATATTGCTGCGAATAGAATTTTTCCAGAGTAAACTCAACACCATAATTTCTTCCAATCCCTTTGTTCACAAGGTTGAATTTATCAGGGATCGTAAAGTCAGCTCCTGCATTGAGCATGCTGAATGGGCTTGACGTTTGTTCAACGGGCGCTTTGTCAATGGATTGATAATACGTTTCGAGTTTTAATCTAAAGTCGCGGTTGAAATTAAAATCATAAGCTACAGCCAAATGCTTGCTTCGTGTGAAACTCAAATTCTGATTCGAGTTTGCCAGACCTTCATTCGTCTTGATATAATACACCGGCAAGGCTTGAATCTGATTGTGAATGCCTGCACCAATGCTAATCGATTGTCGAGGTGTAAATTGATATTTCATCCCGCCTCGAGGTTCAACAGCCATTGCATTTCCTAAAGAAAAGTATTGGGTATGCGCGCCTAAGTTCAGCGTGAGTTTTTCGGAGAAGCGATGCTGCCAGTTAAGGTATCCTTGCGTCAACGTGCTATTCCCACTTCCTTTTGTGATTACTCGCCAATAATTATTCATGGATGGAGAAATTTTCGCAACACTGTCGGCAAAATCAACACGGTAAGCATTTATAATTGCACCTGCCACGATCATATCCGAAGCACTGAATTTATGATTCACCACCAGGTGGGCGCTATTTTGAAATTGCGTGAATGCCTGATTGAAGAACGGTGTTGAGCTGTTTAGTTTGGGGGGCGTGTCATTCGTCCAGTTTAATGAATCAATATTGATTAGCGTCTGTGTGCCTGATGCAGCCAGCGTAAGTTTATAAGATGTGTTTGGAGAAAAAACATACGAATGTGACACTCCTATCACACCAGTTTTGGTTTTGTCATAAAGATCAGCATTCTCGTCTCCATATAAGTTGCCGTTACTTTTGCTGAAATCAGTTTCACTTCCGAGAAAACTGATGCTGCTTTTTCCGCCAAGGCCAAAGATGCTGAACTTGCCCGCTTTAGCAGTGGGAAAATTAAATTTAAAATTCAAGTCCTGATAGTTGGGCACTGCGCTGCCCGTTCCAAAATTCAATCCCACTGCTTTAAAAATCTGTAGCGTTGAATATCGGTAGTTGATCATGAAAGAAGCTTGCTTCCCTTTTTTAATAGGACCTTCAGCGCCAAACTCAAGTCCATTGAAACCAATCTGCCCCAGATATTCTCTCTTCAGACTATTACCACTTCTCATCTGAAGGTCAAATACGCCACCAATAGCATTTCCATACGTGGCAGGAAATGCAGCAGTAATAAAATCAGATTTCGTTAGCGTGTTATTGTTAAGCATGCTTACTGGGCCGCCCGTACTTCCAAAAGAAGAAAAGTGGTTGGGACTTGGAATATCTATTCCATTCAAGCGCCATAGCAAACCCGCCGGAGAATTGCCGCGAATAACAATATCGTTGCGTGCGTCACTCACATTGCTCACGCCGGCAAAATTTTGCGCCATGCGGCTCACATCATTTCTGCTTCCAGCAAAACGCGAAGTCTCTTCTATGTTGAAGGTGCGACCGCTTACGGTCGTGAGGTCATTGTTCAATTCCGTTTTATCATGGTCAGATGATACAACCACTTCATTCAGCACGACTAAACTTTCTTTCATCTCGAAATTCAATTCCAACTGTTTTCCCGACAAGACCAAAGCATTGGTGCTCATAATTTCATCGTAACCTATCGATCTTACTTTTAGGGTGTGCCTACCTGTAGTTACTCCGTTAATCACATATTGTCCATTTGAATCGGTTGTCGCGCCTAGAATTGGATCTGAACCGATGATTATTATGTTAGCGCCGGGAATCGGGACTTTCGAGTCCAGATCAATTACAGTGCCTCTTATCGATTGCTGCCCTTGAGAAAAAATTTGACTTAAGCCAGCCAAAAGAAAAATAGTAGAGAGTACAAAATATTTCATGTAATAATAAAATTTGGTTAGATCATTCCTTGAACGATTGTTCAAAACAAAAGTTGAATGAGGAGTTTTCGAAATCAGTTATACCGAACCGTTGAATTTCGTTGCCAAACCGATGATTCTAAAAGATGAATAGAGATGAGGTTGGTCGTTGACGAATTTATTAACATTTAGATGAATAAATTTAACGCCAAGTTAATTTTATCAGGTGTTGGTTTTTCGCAGCGCCCCCGAAACGGGAGTCGCCGCAAGGAAGAAGACTTCTCTGGATATAGCTGGTCACTTCAACACCACCACTGTAATCCCTGCTCCACCTCTTTCCACATGCTCATCGGCAAAGGAGGCAACTTCTTTCACTGCCTTCAGTCTTTCGCGCACAATTTTGCGTAGCACTCCTTCTCCTTTGCCGTGAAGGATTTTTAATTCACCTTGACTCAATAAGATTGCATCATCGAGGAAACGATCAAGCTCCGGCACAACTTCCTCAGCGCGTTTGCCACGCAAGTCGAGCGTTGAAACAAAAGAAGATTGCTTGCGCATCACATCAACTCCTAGTGATCTTGCCTTGTTCACAGAAGTTGGTTCGATCAAATCGCTACGTACCAGTTGATTCAATTTCACTGTGGTGCGAGCACTTCCAAATTCTACTTCCGCTTGCTTTCCTTTAATCGCCACTAATGTGCCCGTCACTTCTTGCCCGATCAACCTTACTTTGTCGCCCTCTTTCAAAAGCTGTGGAGACAAATTAACTTTCACTGTTTGTGGCTGAACTTTATCTGCCAATTGCTCAAGTCCTTGCCGCACTTTACGCGTTTCTTTTTTCTCTGCTTTGTTTTCACGAATGTGCCGAATGGTCTTTTCAATCTCGCGGTTCGTTTCTTTAAGCAATGTGGAAGCTTCTGTCTTCGCGCGATCTATGATTTCTTTCTTCTTTGCTTCGAGTTCGGAATTTAACTTTTGATAGCGATTTCGTTCTTCACCTAATTTTCGTTCTTTCTCAGAAAACTCACGCTGACTCTTGGCAAGCATTTGCTTTTCTTCGGCAACAGTCTTCATTAATGTCTCTAAGCCTGTTAGTTCCTTGCCGATGATTTGTTCAGCACGCTCGATAGTTGCTTGTGGTAGTCCGGTTTTCCTTGCGATCTCCAATGCGAATGAACTTCCTGGCTTACCAATCTCCAATTGAAACAACGGTTGTAACTTTTTTGTATCAAATTGCATCGAACCATTTCGGATATCCGATCGATTGGAGGCGAATAATTTTAAATTGTAATAATGTGTAGTAGCAACTCCCCACACTTTCTTTTGCAGCAATGAGCTTAGTATCGCCTCGGCAATTCCACCACCAAAATTAGGATCTGTTCCTGCGCCCAACTCATCCATCAACACCAGCGTAGTTTCATTTGCATTTTCTAAAAAGAAACCCATATTCTTCAAATGCGAACTGTAGGTGCTCAAGTCATTCTCGATCGACTGCTGATCGCCAATGTCAAGGAAGATGCTTTTAAAAATTCCAACACTCGACTTCTCATAAAGCGAAACCAACAACCCGCATTGCACCATATACTGAATCAATCCAACGGTTTTCAGGCAAACCGATTTTCCTCCGGCATTCGGTCCGGAGACTAAAAGAAATCTTGCATCATCAGGAAGATCAACAGTCAACGGAATCAATTGGCGTTTGCCTTTCAAACTCAAATGCAACAACGGATGACGTGCTAAAATCCAATTCATAGAAGGATGATCCGAAATCATGGGCATATCAGCCTCCATGTCAATAGCCAGTTTTGCTTTTGCTCTGTTGAAATCGATCAGACCCAAAAATTGACAACCGCTTTTTATTCCTTCTAGATTATCGCGAAGCAACGAAGTGAGCTCCTTTAAAATTTTTACTACTTCCCTCCTGTCCGCATGAAGCAAATCGCGAATTTCATTGTTAGCTTCCATCGATTCGGCCGGCTCAATGTAAACCGTTTGACCTGTGGCTGATTCATCCATGATAAATCCACGAAGTTTTCTTTTATGCTCGGCAAGAATAGGTATAACCACTCGACCTTCACGAACTGTGAGTGTTGCTCCTTCAGGCACCCAACTTTGTCCGATCGAATCACGAAAAATTTGATCTGTCAATTTGCGCACTCGAAGTTCTTCTTCGCGCAACCGCTTTCTTATTCGTGCTAACTCAGGGCTTGCATTGTCCTTTATTTTTCCCTTCTCGTTGAATTTGTCATCGATCGAGGAAACTAACTGACCAGTTAAAATTACTTGGTCAGTAAGCTTGTACAATTCCGAGTACTCATCTTTTGAAGCTCTTAATAATTTATGGATGGCAAGGATTGCTCGAAGGGCAAGAACGATCTCCAGAAAATTTTCTTCTTCAAGAAAACTCTCTTCAATGCGTATGGTATCAAAATAAACAGATGGATCAGAATAATTCGTCAATGGAAACGCTTCGCCCTTTTCAAGAATTTGTTTTAATTCTCTGCATCGTTTCAACAAAGTTTTGATGGATTGCGAGTCGGACGAGAAAGCAATCTGCTCAACTTCTTTCATCCCCAATTGGCCAGCACAATAATTTTCTAGCTTGACTCGAATCTGATCGAAGCCAAGTTTAATTTCAAAATCAGAAGGATAAATCTTCACAGCAAATTATTCCGGTTATTTTAAGGACGGCTTACTCGGACTAGGTCCGTGGAGGAATCGCTGTTCTCGTAAAACTAAAGTATCGATGATTGCATCATAGACCTGTTCTAGCTCTTTTGGATGAGCCAAGTAGTACGAATAGGTTAGCTTCAATGTAGAGTCAGAGATACCTTCTGACTTGAGTAGTTTTTCCTCAAATGGAGCAAAAAAACGGACAGACGAATCCTTTGTCACAGGCATAGCTTCTAATCTTGCTTCAGCTAGATAAACACGTAAAAGCAAGGCAGAAAGCTGAGCCTGCGTAAGCACGCCTTTGGGTTTTTCCTGAAAACTGCACGCGCCCCAAGCCAGTAAAACAAAAACAAGCAACAACTTTTGCATCATCAATCCGGTTTAAAAACAATAATCGGGCCTCAAATTTAACCTGGATTATGCATTTAAAAATACTTTTCTCCAGCTGAAAAATTTATCTCCTCTTAGAAAGGAAGGCGCTTCATGAAGGCAAGCCGCAGGCATAGGATATACTTTTACCGATTATCAATCCGTTTGGGTGTGTTGAAGTGGATTTCTTATTTTTAAGCCCGAAAAAATTAAATGAAGGAACTTCTAAAAAAACTTCGCAGGTACGAAATCCAGATTCGCAAGGCCATCAACAGCCAGATGCAGGGAGATTTTCATTCCATTTTTAAAGGCACGGGCCTTGAATTTGACGAAGTGAGACCCTATCAATATGGTGACGACATCCGCACTATTGATTGGAACGTAACTGCCAAAGGCCATGGCACCTTCGTAAAAACTTTTCGAGAAGAGAAAGAGCAAACCATCTTCTTTATTTTGGATGTAAGCGCCTCGCAAAATATTGGCACGCCTGGAAAAACCAAAGTAGACATCGCTAAAGAAATTTGTGGAGTATTAGCTTTATCCGGAGCAAAGGAATCTAGTCAGCTCGGATTGATTTGTTACTCTGATGAACGCGAGGCTGCCGTCAAGCCACGCAAAGGCCCTGCACAAGCTTATGAAATTATCTCAAGGATCGTTAAACTAAAAACACATTCACTCAAAACGAATCTCAATAAAGCAATTGCATTCGCTCTTAATTTCATTAAGCGAAGGAGCGTGATCATCATGATCTCTGATTTTATAGACGAAAATTATTTTCAAGGACTTAAATCATTGGCGAGAAGGCATGACTTGGTAATTATCCGTATCACCGATAAGCGCGAAACACAATTACCAAAATTAGGGATCATTCCGGTGCTCGATAAGGAAACCCAAAAAACACTGTGGGTGAATACTTCCTTTGGTGGTTTCAGGGAAAAAATTGCTAAACACAGTACTACCCGCCAACAAGAGTTGGCTGATTTTAGTCGCAAACATCAAATCAATTTTCTTTCGATTGATACCGATGAAGACTATGTGCCAAAATTATTGAAGTTGTTTAAGGTGAGGAATAAGTCGATGAAGCTAGTCTAATGAGGTCAGGTACAGGTTACAAGTTACAGATTGCAGGTTTGAGAGTTATAAGATTCTATATTCTAACTCCTCTATTCTATATTCTTTTTGTCTCATCCCTTCATGCCCAGGAAATTAAAGTTCAAGCCAAATTCAGTGGAGATAGTGTAAAAATCGGAAAGCCCCTTGAGTTTCACCTTTCAGCTCACTACCCTGAAAACTTAAACATTCTTTTTCCGGATTCCGCTTTTTCATTTGCTCCATTCGAATTCCAGAAGAAAATATATTTTCCTACACAGACAAAAAATGGAATCAGTAAAGACAGTGTAGTCTACACGCTTGCCAGCTACGAAGTGGATAGCATTCAAACATTAAAGCTTCCTGTGTTTGTTGTCAATAAGATGGACTGCACACAAGTGTTTTCCAACACCGATTCGGTTTACTTTCAAGATTTAGTCAAAGCCATTCCTGATTCGTTGACCACTGAAAAATTGCCACTGAAAGTAAATACCAATTACTTGGGAGTGCGTTGGCAACTCAATTATATTTTATTCGGCATTGGCGGGGGAATACTATTGATCGCCTTGATTTTAGTTTGGATATTCTTTGGCAAACGAATTAAGAAATATTTCAAATTGAAAAGGATGTCGAAGAACTATGAAGCTTTCCGAATCAGATTTGAAAGTTCAGTGGAGAAGTTAGACCATGACTTTTCACCAAAGAGTGCTGAAGCATCGTTATTCATTTGGAAAAATTATTTAGAGACTTTGTTGGCCAAGCCTTACACCAAATACACCTCGAAAGAAATTAAGACCATCGAAAACAGCGAAGAACTTGGCTACGCGTTAAGCGAAATCGACCGAATGATTTATGGGCATGAGAGAGGAAATCTGCACGCGCCATTTGCCGGTTTAAAAAGCTATGTTCATCAACAATTTGAAAAGAAGAAGGAGGAAGTAGCTCATGGATAGTTTATCATCACCGTGGTATTCATTGGATTGGTTTGTGATGTCGACCTTTAAGGCATTCACATGGGAGAATAAATTTTTTCTATACCTCCTTATAGCTATTCCTTTCTTGTTTGTGATCCGGTGGTTCATCCGTTTTTTTATCAATCAAAAACTTCCGGTTGCACTAATTAAAAGTGACTTGGTAAGTTCTCCCCTCAACTGGCTGCGTTTTATTCCTGAAATCATTTTGATGTTTGTGTTTGCACTTTTACTTGTGGCGCTGGCACGGCCACAAAAAACAAATGAGAAAGTAGAACAATGGACAGAAGGCATAGACATCATGATCGCATTGGATATTTCACAGTCAATGCAGATTGAAGATTTCCAACCCAACCGGTTGCAGGCAGCAAAGCAAGTAGCGCGAGACTTTATTAAAGGAAGATTGCAAGATCGCATTGGGCTCGTTGTTTTTTCTGGCGATGCGTTTTCATTAGCACCGCTTACTACCGATTACGAGTTGCTTTACTCTTATCTCAACGACATTTCCTTTGACATGATTGAATCGCGCGGAACAGCCATCGGCAGTGCATTGGCTGTGGTCACCAACCGCATGCGCGAATCAGAATCAAAATCAAAAGTGTGTATTCTTATCAGCGATGGTGATAACACTGCCGGAAATATTGATCCCATCACATCCGCAGAGTTAGCTGCGGCTCACAACATTAAAATCTATACCATAGTTGTTGGCAAAGAGGGATTGGTACCTTACGGAAAAGATTATTTTGGCAGACCTCAAATGGTAGAGAACACGGTGGATGAAACTACGATGAGAAAGATTGCTGAGTTAGGTTCTGGCGAATTTTTTCGCGTAACGGACAATGAAGCATTGAAGAATGTTTTTCAGCGAATCGATAAATATGAAAAAGCGGAGATCAAAGAAAGTCGTTTCAAAGACACCACCGATTTTTATTTCATTTATTTGCAGTGGGCAATGCTTTTCTTTTTGTTGTGGCTGGCATCGAAGTCTAGTTTTTTGACAAACGTTTTGCAAGATTGAAAAATCGTTAATCGAAAATCAAAGCACACCTTGTAGCTAAGAATTCAAATGATAAAGAGGATTACTGTTTTCTGTGGATCCAGTCTCGGTAGTGATGAAATTTTCCGACTTCAAGCAACTCTGCTCGGTAAGACATTGGCAAAACAAAACATTGAACTTGTTTACGGTGGCGCTAAGATTGGCCTCATGGGCGCTGTTGCCGATGGAGCGTTGAGCGAAGGCGGCAAAGTGATTGGTGTACTTCCCAAATTTCTACGATCAAAAGAAATTGCACATGAAGGATTAACTCAATTGATCTTGGTGGACAACATGCACGAGCGAAAAACAAAGATGAATGAGTTGTGCGATGGTGTGATTGCATTGCCAGGTGGGTTTGGAACATTAGAAGAATTTTTTGAGATGCTGACCTGGAGCCAATTGGGATTGCATCAAAAACCTGTTGCTATTTTAAACGTCAATGGGTTTTATGATTCTTTGATTGCTTTAGTTCAGACCATGGTTGACAACGGCCTTCTAAAAGATGTGAATCAAAAAATGCTTTTAGCCAGCGACAACATTGACGACTTACTCAGCAAAATGAGAAGCTATGTTCCTCCGGTGGTTGGGAAATGGATAAATGAGGAGACATCTTAATTCTTTAACCGCAGAGCGCACGAGGAACGGCAAAGTCAAAATTCTCCGCGTGCCTCTGAGTCTTCTACCGTTAAATTTTCAACCCAACCCTACTCTCCCCCACTCTTGTTTTTCTTGCTCGCTCCACAACTCCGGAAAGAAAATTATTTTTTGGAAGCGCGGCGGTAAATATTTCTGCCAATTGGTGCCGCCTGTGGCTTTGATGTTGTCAGGATCTTTTTGCAAATACTTGGCGGCTGACTTCATATGTGCCAACGGCCAGCGCACGTTGGTCAGCTCATCGAATTCGCGAAGACGAGATTTTACTTCAACAGAATCAGGGAAATGTTTCACGTAAATCTTTCTCAAATTCTTTTCCTTGTGCCTGTCACCCATCTCTTTAAACTGGCTCATGTACTTTTCTTCAAACTGCTGAAGCGTCAACGTCTTCTTTCCGGTTGCCAATTCCGTTGCTCCGCTTCGCCAATACATTTTTTCTATTTGCTGATCGATAGAACTTTGCTCAGTTAATGTCTCTCGGTCTTTCGCACCTACTAAATTGATCAAATCGGTTGAACAAATTTCAATCATTCGATATTGCCCCGACTGAAATCCCGAAGATGGTAACAGCGACATTCTGAATTTTAAAAACTGCTCTTTCTCCAGTCCAACTACCATTATTTCGAATGAGCCAACTAATTGTTGGAAATAACGAATCATGCGATCAAGTCGCTCACAAAAAAACTTTTCCGTTAGTTGAGGATGCTCCACTATTTGTTGAATCTCCCACAATACAAGATTGAAATACAGTTCGGTGATCTGATGATAAACGATAAATACTTTCTCATCAGGAAAATGAGTCTTGGGAGTTTGCAAACTCAATAAGGTGTCAAGATGAATGTAATCCCAATAGGTGAGGTAGTCAGAATATAAAAGGCCATCGAGGTAGGACGAAAGATCTTGTCCCATGGCAGCGTATTTTTGTCGTAATTTTTGAATTTGTTCTTGAAGGATCGGATCGTTTGA
>Ga0207155_1013_pt2 | contig 42983 bp, 38 predicted proteins | sample Alteio_BWMinHeat_26_FD_153515 | JGI IMG/M metagenome (GOLD analysis project Ga0207155, IMG submission 153515) | Enriched cells from forest soil in Barre Woods Harvard Forest LTER site, Petersham, Massachusetts, United States -... | ecosystem: Environmental > Terrestrial > Soil > Temperate forest >... | reverse complement strand
AAAAAAGAATCCATCGCTCAATTAAAATCCAGCTCCCGCTTAAGTTTAGAGCCTTATATGGAGAGTCTATTAAAAACGGTGCACACCATTCAAGGCGAGTATGCGGAAATGATGATTATGGGGCCTGAAGGCTATGCCATTGGTCGATTGTGGTTAGATCCGTTCGCGAGCGCTTTGTATACCACTAAAGCCTCAGAATTTACCGCCATTAAAAATAAAGAATCTGAAGGATTAAGTTTAATTGAAGCCATTGAACAACTTGTCATTGAAAAGGAGAAATGTAAATGAACCATGTTATGAGAGAGCTTAAAAAGACTATAGCGCCGCTGATTATCATTATTTTAACGATTGTAAGCGGGGTTCTATTAGGCGCAAGTGTTGCTCTTGCGGCCAAATCCCTAAAAAATCCGCCTATTCAGATAATCACTTTGAATGAAGAAAGCTTGTTTAGAGAGCAATCAATCAAGCTTGCCGAATTGAATCTGGATGAGAAATCGCTAAAAAAAAAGCTATCCGATTTTAAAGAAGCTTTTATGGACTTGTTAAAAGGCTTTCCGCCGAATTATGTTTTTGTGCGTTCGAATCTGTTGCTTAGGCACGATAATGTATCAGATTTCACGGAGCTTTTTAAGGCTCTATTGTTTGAGCCAGAGGCCAAAGGACTTCAAAAATGAAATGGAATTATTCTAATCTTTTGAAGATTGTTCTCAGTGTTGCGCTAGGGCTGCTGCTCATTATTGGGCTAAAAAAACATACCGCATTTTTAGTGGCTCAAACGAACAGTTTGCCTTATCGTTATTTGTTATTAATTAAAAACGCCGCAGCCAAAAAAGGCGATTTAATTGCCATTCAGCATCATCCTTTGCGGGATGCGCCAAACATTATTTTAACTAAAAGATTAGTGGGATTGCCAGGCGACAACATTACCCTGCAAGGGCGGGTTATGAAAATTAATGAAGAATGGCAGGGGGCTTTACACACCCAAAATAGTCAAGGATATCCTTTAACGCCTTTAAATGTCCGCGCTATTCCAGCAGGATTTGTATTTGTTGCAGGCTCGCATGAAGGTTCCTTAGATTCTCGTTATGCGGAATTTGGATTGGTCGAAAAGCGTCATATTTTAGGGAGGGTGTATGGATTATGGTAATTTCAGTTAAAAAGATAAGTCAGTTGATTATTGCTTTGTTATTAAGCCCACCGTTATATGCTAAAAATTTAGGCGTGTTGGGTGCTCTATTCGAGATTAAAGAAAAAAACATACTCGAGGTGATTACCGAAAAGTTAGCTGCGATGGAAGCCTTTGGCACTATTGCTTACCATCAAAACCAGCTCAATGATAAAGCCAAACTTGCCCTACAAACCCCTCAGGCTGTTTCGCATCTCATGGAAACAGTGAACCCTAAAACCTTTAGCTGGGATCCGAGTATTAGTTTTCCATACGATATTAAAAATTATCAAAACCAATTGCTTTACAAGAAGGGAACCCGTTTAAATCCTTTGGAATGGATCTCTTTTAAAGGGCAATGGTTATTTTTTAATGGGGATGATGCTAAACAAAAAGCGTGGGCACAATCTTTATATAAAACAGGCGATAAATTAATTTTAGTGCGGGGTTCAGCTCTAGAATTAATGCAAATTTGGCAATTACCTGTTTATTTCGACCAGCAGGGTGTATTGACACGCAAATTTGGCATTCAACAAATTCCCGCACGTGTTTATCAAGAAGGGCAAGTATTAAAAATAGAAGAAATACTTTTAACGGAGAAGCCGTTATGAAATACAGAAAATATACGCTCTTCGCTTTTTTATTATGGAGTTTCGCATCAATAGCGTCCGCAGGTTGCATTGGCAAAATGATTAATCCGATTACGGATGTTTGTTGGTCTTGTTTGCTGCCTTTATCTATTGGGTCTGTACAGGTCAATGGTAGTGGCTTAGCGGATACCCCAAATCCCAGTGGCCCGCTCTGCTCTTGTCCAAGGCCGCCCAGTCCTGTACCCATCCCTGGCATTCCGATTGGATTTTGGGAGCCTGTTCGTTTAATTGATGTGACACGAACACCGTATTGTATGGTGAGTTTAGGTGGGATCAAATTAGGTGATAGCCGCACGCACGGTACGCATAGTCTGACCGATGCCAAAGCAGGTCAAGAAAGCAGTTTTTATCATGTGCATTGGTATGTGTATCCCGTTATTTATTGGCTAGAGCTATTAATGGATTTTCTATGCTTAGAAAAAACTCAGTTTGATATTGCTTATTTAACAGAACTTGACCCGCTGTGGAATGATGATGAAATCAGTTTTATTTTAAATCCTGAAGCCGTTTTGTTTGCGAATCCCTTGGCCCAAATCAGTTGTGCGGCGGACTGTGCAGCCGCAAGCACTGGGTTGCCTTTAGATTCCCTTTTTTGGTGCGGGGGTTGTCAGGGCAGTCTTTATCCTTTTACAGGCACGGTTGCCAATCACAGTGGTGGCGTACAAGCCAGCTTGTTATTAGCGGAACGGATGATAGCCAAACTACACCGTTCGTTGTTGTTATGGGGCACTTCAGGCAAAGAAGGTTTATGCCAAAAATATGTAGCGCCGATTATTATCAAATCGCAATATAAATTGCAAATGACTTTTCCGCTCTCAGCAACAAGTAAAATGCTAGGCTGCCATCCTTTAGGTAGAACCAGCGTATTTTTAGAAGCCGGGAGAGAGTTTCCCATTAAGGGTGAAGATTTTGCTTATTTGTTATGGAGGAAGCGCAATTGCTGCATTTTTTGATTTTGTGTATTTTTGGATTGTTTTCAGCAGAGGTGTATGGTTTAAGCTCGCTTGAAGCTCAACCCATTACGGCAACTGAACAAAAAGAACAGAACCTAAAATGGATTCAAACCTTAAAGAGCAGCATATTAGAACAAACAGAGCCTTACTTAGGGGTGGCGGAAGCGATGCAAACCGAAGCCCGTTTTAAAAAAGAAGATTTTCAATGTGGTTGTAGTGTGTCTCAAAATCATTTTTCTGAGGCGCTACCGTATCAAGAAGAAGACATTGTTAATGCTTTATCTGCTGCAACACTAAAAAGCGAATCCAATGCCGCAATTTATGTGTTTGTGTCTTTATCTATGCCCAAACCCGCTTTAATCGCTTTAAATAGAGAAGCAGCTCAATTGGGCGCCGCTTTGGTTTTAAGAGGTCTTAAAGAGAACAGTTATCAAAAGACAGCGCTTTATTTACAAGAAATCATTGCAAAAACAGGACAGGGCTTTTTAATTCATCCTGAACTTTTTAAACGCTATGAGATTTTGCATGTGCCCAGTGTTGTATTAACCACAAATCCTTTAGGCCGTGAAGCTGTTTTTGATATGGTCAGCGGTCATATCCCTATTAAAACCGCTCTTGCGAAGATGGCTGAAAAAGGTGAACTCAAGGATGAAGCTAAAGCCTGGCTTCAAAGGAATACTTATGCGGATTAAAATTTTAGCCATAGCTTCGGGTCTTTTGACTTTGTTATTTTCTGCTTGGGTAAGCTCTACTATGCAAGAAGCCTACGAAGAAGGCTTAAAAACAGGCGAGACTGTTAAAAAACCGGACTATACGCTTTCCTCCAAAGAGATGAAAGAGATTGCAGCGTTGTCTAGTAACGCTAAAGACAAAGCAGAGGCAATCCATTATCAACAAAATATGGATTTACCTGAAAAAAAGCTATCAGAGGCTGCGGTTGCTGAAATCCATGCAAACCAAGCGGGGCAACTCGTGGTTGAATCAGAAAGATCTCGCGCTAAATTTGAAACCGCTCAAAAAACAAGCCTTGAGAGTTGTGCTGCTGCGCTTATACCTCAAGCGCCTACTTTGGTTAAAAACCAAGTTGAAAATTGTATAGAGATACCTTTTTTAGAAAAAAAAGCGAGTATAGAACAACATACTTGCGAAGCCTCGCGAGAACCCGAAGAAAAAGCCTGTATTCGTTATTTACAAGAGCCAACGGTGACGGTTATTCCGGCTAAATATTCGCATTATTGGTGTAGCAAGGGGAATCATCGCCCCGATGATTCGAGCTGTCAAGCTAAAACCTACTTTAACCCTGCTAAAATGTATCAAGCAGAGCAGGTGACAACAACGCCCGATGAATGGGTTTCTCAATGCGCCCCTTTAGAGGCGCGAGCCGAATGTAAAAAAGTAAAAATTACCTGTGTAGCACCCAATGAAACGCGCATTATTAGCGAAAAGCCCATCACTAAACCGTGCTGGAAAGAAGAACATACCTATGCGTGTCAATACCCCAGTAAAAATGACTGCGGTGCTTACCATCAACCCGATTGTCAACAAATCGCTTCGCGTTGCCAATTCAATGTGGAGGGCAAATGTTACATCTGGCAAAATAAATACGAATGCAAAAAAGAACAGCAACTAAAAACCAAGCGCATTTGCGGTAAAGATGTTTTTTGTATTCAGGGGGAATGTTATAACCCTCAATCGGAATCCAGTCGTGACTTTTTAGAAGTTATGTCACAACTCAGTATCTTTAATGAAATCCAAAAGACAAAATCCGCTGCCTTTCCTGAAATCTTTAGAGGGAACACGGAGGATTGTAAAAAGGATTTAGTGAATTTTAAAAGCTGCTGCAAAGTTGGGGGTTGGGGTGCAAGCCTAGGACTCGCGGATTGTAAACCTGAAGAAAAAGCGTTAGCAGAAAAGCGCGATAAAAAACTTTGTCATGAAATTGGGAAATATTGCTCTAAGAAAAGCTTAGGCATTTGTATTGAAAAAAAGACCGTCTTTTGTTGCTTTGGTTCAAAGTTGATGCGTATTTTGCATGAGCAAGGTCGACCTCAAGCAAGTTTAGGTTGGGGAGAGCCTGAAAGCCCGCAGTGTCGTGGCTTTACGGTGGAGGAATTAAGCCGTATTGATTTTTCTCATCTTAATTTAAGCGAGATTTTTGAAGATTTAAAGCCATCGTTTTCACCCCAAACAGTCGAGAGGATGCAAACCAAAGTCCAAAACCGTCTACAGAACTTTCAAAATGCTAAGAATGAAGAAGGAAAAGACTCTTGATTAATCGTTGGTGCTTTTTATTGGTCATTTTCTTTACAGCACAAGTGAGCGCTGAAGCGCTCTTTTATCAAAAAAAAGCCGAAGGCTGGTTTTGGTATGAGGAACTGGAAAAAGAAGAATTACAAAAGTCAGAATCGACACCCCTGCCCAGTCCTTTCGCAGAAGGAAAACCCTTAACCCCAACCGAGCAGATTTTAGAACAACGAAAAATGCTTGAGCAAAAACTCCATCAAGCGATTGTCTCACCTTCCATAGACAATATTAAATCCTATCTTTATGTGCAACGCGCTCTCATGGATCAGAGCCAGCGTTTTGCAGAAAATTGGCAAAAAGTCTTGTTACATGCCCCTGATTTAGACGAAACCCGCATTCATCCGGTTAATCAAAGCGCGAGACACCTATATTTAGCCAACAATCAGCAACGGAAAACTGAGAGATTGCAACAACTTTCTAAAGAATACGGACTCTTTTTCTTCTTTAAAGGGGAATGTGTTTATTGTCAGGCATTTGCGGAAACCTTAAAGCATTTTGCAGAAAAGTATCAATGGTCACTGTTGCCTATCTCGCTTGATGGACAGGCTTTGTCAGCCTTTCCAGAATTTCAACAAGATAACGGATTAGCGGAGCAATTCAATATCGCTACAGTTCCCGCAGTTATTGCCCTTCATACTAAAACCAAACAGTTAATACCCTTGAGTTTCAAAATGATTTCCCTGTCTGAATTAGAACAGGTAAGCGATAAAATGTTAGGAGAAACGCCATGAATTGCTATTGCAAAGGTATACCCGCTTCACTGATTTTCTCTCTCCTTACAAGTATGACTTTTGCGCCTAGTCACGCTGGTGTTAAAGAAGATTTAGAGCAGTTCTTTATCAGTCGTGGGCAAAGCGTTAACGTCACGGAAGGCGGCGCTTATCACGACCAAACGGGTAGTTATTTTACGGGCGGCAGCTTAATAACGCGAGCTAAAGCAACGAATACGGATTTAATGAGTATTCAAATGCCGAGCTTCAATAGCGGTTGCGGAGGCATTGATTTATTTGCAGGTGGTTTTAGTTTTATTAACGCGGAAGCGTTTATGCAAATGGCCAGAAATATTGGCAGTAATGCTTTAAGCTATGGTTTTAGTTTGGCCTTACAAACCGTCACCCCACAAATTAAAAGCATCATTGATAGATTAATGGCGGTTGCCCAAGACGCTAATAATATGAATATGAATTCTTGCCAAATGGGAGCAGCGCTCGTCGGGGGCGTTTGGCCTAAGACAGACGCTTCTTCTCAATTATTATGTAATGCCATGGGTACTCGCAAAAATATTTTTACGGATTATGCTGAGGCGCGACAAGGTTGTGGCGCAGGGGGGCAAAGAGAGGCAGTGAATAGTCAAAAAAGCGAAGAATTTAAAGATGTTTTAGGAGATGAATTTAATTTAGTATGGAAAGCTTTAAAAAAACATGCCTTATTTTTAGAAGATAACGAATTAGCTGAACTTTTTATGAGCTTATCAGGAACCTTGGTTTCTAGAAAAATTCCACAAAATAAAAATGTTATTCAACCGCTTTATTTGGCGCCTTTAATCGATAATGATGTTTTGTTAAATGCTTTAGTCAATGGTGGGTTGGTTAATGTTTATCGCTGTGATAAAGAGGAAGCAGATCGTTGTTTAAATCCTCTTAAGACGGCAGTCAATATTGCGCCTCAACACGCTTTTTTAGCCAAGGTCGATAATCTCATCAGTTCTTTGAGCCGTAAGCTAAAAAAAGATGAAGCAAGCACCCCGGCTGAAAAAGATTTTGTGAATTCAACGCATTTGCCTATCTTTAAGATATTAACCATACAAACCGCTTTTAAACCCGACAATAACCCTTTGAAATTAACCGAACTCTCGGAGGTTATTGCCTACGACATTCTTTTAAAATATTGTCATCGGGTGGTTGATTTAGTCTCTGAAAGTGTTAAGCATTTACAAAGTGTACAAATCAACGATGCGGATACCCAAAATTTTCTAAGCGAATTACGTACCAGCAAAACGCTCATTTACCAACGCAGACAGGGTTTATTCCATCAGATGAATACCACCTTGGCGGTCATGGAGCGCACCCAACAAATAGAGCGGCAATTACATCAATTATTTACAGAAGGGGAGCAATAAAATGGCTTATACGCTTTATTCCTTTGGTGGCGGCGAGACATTGAAATATATTTTCAATGGACTTGCCATGGTGTTGTCTTTCTCGGAGCAAGGGTTGGCGAGCAGCCTCATTCGCTTAGTGGGTTTAATCAGCGTGGTTTGGGTCTTAGCGATTTCAATGGTGAGGCAATCCCTATTACCCGCCCTTCATTGGTTTATTTGGTTTTTATGTATCATCAATGCGTTATTAATCCCGAGAACGAGTGTCTATATTTCTGATCCCCTAAGCTATCAAGCAGTGAGACCTAAAGTTGATAACGTACCTGTTCTCTTAGCAGCGGTAGGCTCTTTAATCTCTGAAATTGGTAAAGGTTTAACTGAAAAACTAGAACAAGTTTTCACCTTGCCCAATTACTTACCTTATCACGAAACGGGTTTAGTGTTTGGCTCCCGGTTAATGGCCGAAAGTCGCCTCTTTCGCATTCAAGATCCGCGCTTTCAGGAAAACATGCAACGATTTGTACAACAATGCGTGGTATATGATGTGATGATTGGCTACAAATATACCATGAAAGATTTAAAAGCTTCTCAGGATATTTGGAAGCTTGTTTCCGAAAAAGCCTCTCCCTTGTTAGGGTTTTTATATAAAATGCCTAATCCCGAAGAGAGCACGATTATGACTTGCAAAGCGGGTGCTAAAGAGTTAAATGAACAATGGACGCTCGCTATTCAAGAAGCTTCCCTTAAATTAGGAAGGCACTTTTTTCCAAATTTAGCCGAGGTGCAAGCCAAAAATGCGTTTTTAGAAAAATTACCGCAGTCTTATGCACTGCTGTCTAAAATCTCCCTACAAGCCTCTGACATTTTACAACAAGAAATGATGGTCAATGCGATTCAAAGTGCGAGTGTTGCCAAAGCTTATCAATTGGGCGCTGCAACGCATTATGGCAGCAGTAAAGCAGCCCTACAACAACGGGCTTCTTATGAGATTGCGGGAGAAATGGCACGTAATGCTTTACCCGTGATGAAAAACGTTTTTGAAGCGATTGCCTATGGCGCATTTGTTTTTATTTTTCCGTTGATAGCCTTACCCAATGGTTATCAGACTTTAGCTACGTATTTAGGGATATTGATTTGGATCCAATTGTGGGCACCCTTATATGCCATTTTAAATTTAATTATGCTCTTGACAGCACAGATCAAAAGCGTTGCTTATATGGGTACTCAAGGCTTAACCTTGGGCACTTCTCAAGGGTTAGCGAATCTCAACAATGACATGGCTGCCTTAACGGGTTGGTTGTCTTTTAGCGTACCTGCCATTGCTTATATGATGGTCAAAGGTGGCGCGGGTTCTTTTGTACATTTGGCGAATCATTTAGGCTCTGCGGCACAATCCGCCATTGCGAGTACAGGACATGAGGTTGCGAGCGGCAATATATCTTTAAGCAATTTTAGCCAAGGCACCCAAAGCCTTCATAACCATTCCGCTTTTCAGACCAAGAAAAGTGCCGAACATTTCTCAGGCCAATTTTCGCACAATTTAGGTGATGGCGCTATTCAAGTGACGATGGCGGAAGGACGCGTCTTTAACAGCGGTGGTGGTAGAACGGTATCGAGTCTAGGCACCGAAGTCTGGGGGAGTAATAATTTCTCGCAGCAGTTATCAAAAGCCAGTCATCAAGAACGGTCTTTGATGGAATCTGAGGGAACTGAGGTAGCAAAGAGCATCTCAGAAGCAAGCCGAGATGCTACCGATTTATTGAATAGAATCAGTCAGGGAGAAAGTGGGGGTAAAAATTATACCCTAGATACCAGCAGCGCTGAAAGTAAAAGTTTGAATAATACTATGCGTTTTACACGCAATTTACAAAAGACTTTTGGGGTTTCACAACAAGAAGCGATGCAATTAGCCTTGAGCGCTTCTCTTGCAGTATCGCGAAGGTATGATTTTAACCCACCGAAAAAAGACGGGAAAGATGGAAACGAAGGGAAAGACGAGCCTGCTGCTAAATTATATGAAACGTCTGACAGCATAACGATTGGCGCCAATGCGCAGGGTGGTTATTCCAAAGAAGCAGGTAGAAGAATTACTTTTGAAGATTTAAAAATTTTTGCTAAAGAACAAAATTATAATGAAAGCATAGAATCTATCCAAAAAGCAATCGAACATCAACAATATAGTAACAGTTCCACCAAGGACAAAAGTTTATCGTCTTCGGTATCTGTGAGTTTAGAGAAATTAAAATCACATAGAGATAGTTACCAGCTACATCATCAAAAAGCGGAACGTTTAAGTAAAAATGCCCAATTAATGCAAACTTCCTCATTTGATAGCAGAACAAATTTAACCCAAGATGCTTTAGAGTTTATCGCAAATCAGCCCAGCGTTGATAGAAAATCCGTTCTGGGGCTAGAGACAGCGCGTAAGATAATGGACGCAACTTCAGGGCCGCTAGCTGACAAAAGAGAACGATATATTAAAGCATTCCAAGAACAAAGAACACAAAAAGTTATAGAGCAATTTGCATCAAAACACATGTCAACGCCAGTATCATTAGAAAAAAAATATAAAGACAAAACAATAGAACTTTTTGAATCAGAGTTAGAAATTCAAAACAACGATGGCATTAATCGTCTCCGTGAAAAAGCTAAAAAAGACGGTTTAGAGCTTAACGCGGACATTAACCAAGCAGTTAAAGATAAAGTAGAAGAAATGAACGCTCAAAAGCAAAGCGTTCTGAAAGAAAAATCAATCACGATGGATGAAAAATATCGACAGAAAATAAAAGAAAAAGAGGACGCTGGAGACAAGAATTTATTTGCAAATTTATTTCGCTCAGTGCAAAAACATAATAAGGATCAAGAAAATGAAGATTAATCAAACGAGGACTTTTATGATCGATAAAATATGTTGCCTGGCATATGAGAGTAAGCAGAACTATTTATATGAGGATTATTTAATCTATTTCTATTCCAATCGTCCTGTTCCCAAAGCTTACTTTTTAAAGGAGTGATTTCAAAATCAGAGGATCCTGATCTTGCACTGCGCTTGGCACTTAAGAGTGGAAGCTTATGTTGGATCATGTAAGCGCTTAAAGCGGCGTAATAACCCAAAATGAGGAGGAATGCAGTAAAACCAAAGAAGTCGTAATCGAGACAAACCGCAATGAGCACGAATAAAGCGAATATTAAGCAGGGGGTTAAAATATTCGAAAGTTTGAAATACCCCAGGTAATCATTAATGGTCAATATTTTGCCATCGTGGGTTTCTATGACATCAGCGGTATTGGGCCGTGCAAAATGCACTTTTATGACGGGAGATAAAAAGAGTACCAGCGTTGCCCCAAGCCCAAAACTGAGAATACCGCAGAAAAGCCCAATCGAGAGTGTGCATAAATAGGCGTAAACCACACGCTTTTGGTCTGGGTTCAAAGTTTTAAAGTATTTGAAGACTTTCAAATGGCTACCCTCGTCAGAGTTATGCACCGTTCGTAAGGGTAGCAGAGTCAAAAGAGATTTAAAAGGAAGAAATCGTGATATGTCGCAAAAATGAATCCGTAGAACTGAAAATAGGAAGGTTATTGTGATGAGAAATTACATCCGAGGCGGCCAGATGGCGCTTCATTTTTACCGTATGTTTAACCAACTGAACGGAACGGTCTTAAAAGTGGCTGCGATAGCTTTTTTATTGCTCTCGGGATTTCTTATTTATAAAAAAACAACCGCCTATGAGCGAGACATTTTTAAACATTATTATTTTGCGGAATGTCATCAATCGATTTCAGGATCTGATGCGCCTTATCAGTTTTTAGATCCCGAGGGGCGGCGTGTCACCCTGAAAGTTGGCCATTTTCTAACCCATCCGAGTGTTCAATATTATAAAGCGCGTTGTATCAAGGCCCTTAGAGTAGCGTTGATTCAAAGTGGGAGCTGTACGGGATTAGGCATTGTGTTGTTTGTGATGGCGTTGACGGTTATAGGCCATTTACAAAAACGTCAGCGTATTCTTCGGGGTTCTGCTTTTTTAACCGCAAAAGCCTTAAAGAAGCATCTTAGAAAATCGGATAAAGCCTCTGATATTGTGATTGCCAAAACCCCTTTGTTAAAAGATGCGGAGATGCAACATATTTTATTAAGCGGCACAACGGGTACGGGTAAATCGCTTTATATCTTGGAGTTAATGGATAACATTAGAAGACGGGGAGAAAGAGCGATTGTCTACGATATTGCGGGCACATTTGTGCAGCACTTTTATAGAGAAAAAAAGGATATTATTTTAAACCCCTTTGATAAGGCGTGTCCCGTCTGGAACATTTGGCAGGACGGAGAAGATTTAGCCGATTTTGAAGCGATGGCGGCCTCTCTCATGCCGTTGCATTTATCAGGCAACGATCCGTTTTGGATTAACTCTGCACGTACGATTTTTTCGACTTTAGCTGAAAAGCTAAGACAAATGAATACGCCCTATACGCGCTCGCTATTGCAACCGATGTTTAGCTCTGATTTAGGGCATATCAATCAGCTCTTAAAAGGCACAGTAGCAGAAACTTTAGTCAACCCTTCGGTTGAAAAAATGGCTTTGTCCATTAAATCGACGCTGTCTACCTATTGTAAAGCCTTATTGTATTTAAAAGCAGAAGGACAGGAGCCTTTATTTTCAATTAAAAAATGGATCCGACAAGAAAAACAAGATGGGTGGATATTTATTACCAGTAGCGCTGAGAAGATGGAAGCGCTAAAACCCTTGATTTCGGTTTGGTTGGATACTGCTGCACGTGCCATCTTAAGTTTAGAGCCTTCCCGGGAACGGAGAATTTGGTTGCTGATTGATGAATTAGCCAGTTTGCATAAATTGCCTTCTTTAAGTTTATTGTTGTCTCAAGGCCGTAAATATGGATTATGTGCGGCTTCCGCTTTTCAAGATATTCATCAAATCCGAACCATTTATGGCATGGATGAAGCACAAGCCTTATTGGCGATGTATAACACCCATATTTTATTTAGAACCAAATGCCCACATACCGCGCAGTGGATGTCTCATTTAACAGGGCAACGGGAGAGTATAGAGCAACGAGAAGGGTTTTCCTATGGGGCGAATACGGTACGAGATGGGGTGTCTATTCAGTCCGAACGCCGCCAAGAACCTTTAATTTTACCTACTGAGTTTTTAAGATTAAATGATAAAGAAGCCTATATGGTACTGCCAGGTGATGAACCTATTAGCAAAATCACTTTAAAATTTCGACAAAGAAAAATATTATCTGCCTCCCGCGTATTAACGGTCATAAAAACGCTTCCAGCAGAAACAGAAGCACCCTCAAAAAAAACAGACGCAGACTTAAGCCTTGCGGAAGATAAAGAAAAACTGCCTAAAAAAGTCGAACCTTCGATTAAAGAAGCATCTTCTAAGCCGTTGGATCAGAGTGCCAAAAAACGGAATAAAAAATCCAAAAAATCCAAAAAGAAAACAACCTTCAAAGAATTTGACAAATTTAATATGGGGAGATAGCGATGCACAAATTTAATCAGATGCGATTATGGATCAAGCCATGTTAAGCATTTACACCTTAAAATCTGCGGCTAAAGCGAGTAATTATTATCAAGCCGAAAATTATTATGCCAACGGTGCCACACCTTTTCAAGGACAATGGTTTGGTAAAGGAGCCGAAGTGCTGGGGTTAAGCGGAAACGCTACTTTAGATCAATTTGAACAGGTATTGCTCGGAAAACTCTCGCCTGACATTTGGATGAAAAACACTCGTGAGGGTAAATATCACCGTCCAGGTTATGATTTAACTTTTTCCGCTCCAAAATCTGTATCCATTCTAGCAACGGTACTGGGGGAAGAAAGTCTTTTATTGGCGCATCGGGTAGCAGTACAAAAAGTCTTAACGCATATTGAAAAAGAATATGCTATCACCCGCGTTAAAGAAGAAGAATGCGGATTTGAAAAGACAGGCAACCTGATTTTTAGCATTTTTGAGCATAATGATTCACGAGCACTCGATCCTGAATTACATAGCCATGCCGTGTTAGCCAATGCCACCCAAAGAGAAAATGGAGAATGGCGTACTTTAGATTCTTATCGCATTTATAAAGATAAAATCTTATTAGGCATGTATTATCGGGCGTATTTAGTCAAAGAATTAATGCAGTTGGGATTTGAGATTGTACAAACCTCAGATCAGGGTACTTTTGAGTTAAAAGACTTTCCACCACAATTGATTAAGCAATTTTCCAAACGTCGAGAGCAAATTAAAAAAGAATTAGCGGAAACTGGGTATGCGGGAGGTAGTGCTGCTAAGGTTGCGAATTTTAACACCCGCCCTCCTAAAAAACATGTAGAGCCGGAGCATTTAAGACTTGCGTGGGCAGTGGAATTAAATCAATGTGGTTATAGTTTGGAATGGTTAGAAGGCTATATATCGGCTGCTAAAGAAAGAGGGCCTATTGTTCCTCCCAACCCTGAAAAATTAGCATCAGAAGCTTTAAATAACGCTATTTCACATTTATCTGAGTGGCAAGGCGTATTTACCTTACAGGACTTAAAAAAAACAGCCTTGGGTTTAAGTATACTTTCTCATTCTGACGCGGTTTTAGAAAAAGCGATTGTGGAGCATTTAGAAACGGGTGATTTGCGCTATCTAGGGGAAAACAACTTTACGACCCAAACAGCCAGAGATTTAGAAACTCAAAATGCCGAGACTATGCGTTCAGGTAAAAAACAGGTTGCCCCTATTTTTGGGAAGCTTTCCGCAAAATATATCTCGAACCAATTTTTCAAAACTCCGAATGAAAAAAAGGTGTTTGAATCCTTATTAACCTGCAAAGATAAAGAAATCGTTTTAAATTATACCCGAAAAAATGATTTTAACGCCGCATTAACCCCTTATATTCAATTGGTTCGGCAATATTACTTATACCCTACGCTGTTGAGCCAAAGCGCCGTACGCGCTAAAGCCTTGGGTCAAGCAACAGGCACAGAATTTAGTAGAACCATTGCGGGATTTTTAATGTCTTTAGAAAAAAGAGTGAAAAAAACGCCTCAACCTAAATCCTTATATCAGTTGCAACAAGGACGAGAAATATGGATTGTCGATGGAGAGAGCGAGGTTGGATTAAGTCAAGTCTCCCAGTTGCAGAGCTATGCTGCGCATTTTGGCGCACGCATTATTTGGGGAAAAGCCGCTTTTAAAAAAACAGCCGCTATTCAATCTTTAATTCAGCATGGCGTTCACCAAGTGACCTCGGTTAAACAAAGTCAAGAGAAAATTTTCGAAGATTTAACGCAAAATTTAAACCCCTTGTTGCAAGCCTTAAAACAAAACCAGCAACTGATTGAAGTATCTGACGGAAAACAAAGGGAAGCCCTCATTGTAGAAAAATACTTGCAGTTACCTGAAAACGCTAGCATATGGGCGTATTCAAAAGCAGAATGCAACGCTTTAAATCAGCAAATTAGAACGGCGCTAAAGGCCACAGGTTCATTAAACGGCGTTGAACTTAAGGTTCAAACATTAGAGGCGATTAAACTCACCAAAGCGCAAAGAAGCTTAGCGAAATTTTACCAATTAAATGATCTGATTTACATCAGAAAAGAAAATTCGACACTAGGCATTGCAGCCAATACCTATTTGACGGTTAAGGATATCCAATTACAGTCTAAAACACTGACGCTCATAGATGACACTGGCAAAGAAATCAGATTGCCCTTAAATCAAAAAAATGTGCATCATTTACAATTATATCGCCTCGATACGAAAACCTTACAGGTTGGTGACTCAATTGCGTGGAATCAAACCATTAGAAATCCTGAAAACAGAAGCTTAGACCGACTGAGTGGCGAAAAAGCTAAAGTGATTGGTATTGAAGGGCAACAAATAACCGTAGAGCTGAGAAATAAAAACGTTGTGACCCTAGAACCCAATAGCCATAAAAAAGACGCTCATTGGGATTACGGCTACGCTGTTAATCATCGGCAGGTGGAGATGGAAGGCTCACCTCTAATTGTTGTGCTCAATAGCAAAGCCGAACGCTTATACGAGGTGTTTGCACAGAGCTTAATGAATGCTGAAAAAGATGTATATATTTTTTGTGATGACTTAAGCAAAGTCGAAGAACGGTTATTGCATCATGCCCCCTTATTAGCCTTGGATAAGCCTGTGACCCGTTATGAACCTTCTACTGAAAATAACGTTAAGAAACACATTCAAGAATGCTTCCCCAAGTATACCGCGCGGCTAGAAGGTTACTTTGTGGAACACCGACAATTATTAGAAACCCTAATGCAGGAATATGAAAAAGAAAAACCCGTTTTGAGCGGATTAACATTTGAGGTTATGCAAAGCCTTCAAAAATCTGTTGAAGAGACATCCGCAGCCTTACCTAAGCCGTCTTTATCAACCGCTCAAAAAGAAGCGCCTACGCAAAGTGAAATGGCAGCGATTAGACAATCCCAAGTTATAGAAGCCTGTCAAGCCATTGATTGGTTGTGCGCCAAGTATGCAGAACGAGAGGCAGTTTTTGATTTAAGTAAATTACAAGCGGAGTTGTTTAAGATGGTGGGCTTAAAAGTTCCCGTTGAAATATTAACAGAACAATGTCAGTTTGCATTAGACCAAGGCATTTTGTTGCCTATCTCTGAAGAGACTGTATTCAAGAAAGATGGAGTAGAAAAAAAAATCTTAGTCGCAACCCGAGAGATGGTGGCGCTTGAAAAAGCCTGTCTTTATGTCGTTGAAAAAAGTCAAAATGTGCTCTCTCCCGTTATGAAGCCGGAGGAAGTTGCCCAAAGCCTGAAAGCCTCTCAAAAATTAACCGAAGGCCAAAAATCCGCATTAGAACTGATTTTAACGACCCAAGATAGGGTTGTTGGTGTTCAAGGGGTTGCAGGTGTCGGTAAAACAACCCTATTAAAAACCTTAAATCGCGAAGCGCGATCTGTGGGTTATGAACTATTAGGCTTAAGTAACAGTACAGCCGCCCGGCAGCGGTTACAAACAGGCAGCCAGGATCTAAGTTCAGAGGAAGCTTTTTTAAAAAGCGGCATTAAAAGTCTGACAACCCGTAAGTTTTTAATGTCTGCTGAAAAGTTATTAAAACAGGACGAAACCCTCGCTCGTTTAGAATATGGTGGCAATAAAATATTAATTTTAGACGAATCCTCTTTTACCTCTACGCGGGAACTTTTTGCTTTAGTCAATGTGATTAAAAAATTAGACATTCGCTTAGCGCTACTCGGAGACTATGCGCAATTGAATTCCGTTGAAGCGGGCAGAATTTTTTATTTATTGCTGGGTTCATCCATGAAGTCCTTCGCCTTAACCGAAAATGTGCGTTTTAAATCCTTGAAAGCTCTTCAAACCATGCAATTGATTTATAAAGAACAAATTGGAGATGCGCTTCAAAATTTGGGCAGTTGTTTAGTTGAAATTCCTGATAGAGAAGAACGCCTAGAATATATTGCGAAGTGGTATTTAGAAAAAGCACGAGAGGCGCAAGCTAATAGCTTAATTATCACTCCTTTACATAAAGATCGACGGTGGGTCAATCAATTAATCCATGCAGGGTTAAAGGACAAAGGTGTCTTAAAAGGCTCTGAGATTGAAACGGTTATTTTAGCGCCAGTCAATATCACCGAAGTCGAAAAACAACGAATTTATAGTTTCAAAGAAGATCAGTGGATTCGATTTAACCAGTCAGGGTTAAATATTAATATCAAAGCGGGCGAATATTGTAAAGTTTTGCAAAAAAACTATACAGACCAGACATTGTTATTAGAGCGTGTCAATGGCGAACAATTGTACTGGTCGCCTGAACGCCATATTCGGCAAGACATGGGTGCATTAGAAGTCTATCAAGTGGAAAAACTGAAAGTCATGGCCGGAGAACAAATTCGTTGGCTAAAGAATGATGAAAAGCGCGGCATTCGAAATGGTGAAACGGCGTTGGTGTTATCGGTTACTGAGCAGCAGATGCAAGTACAGTTAATGGATGGTACGGAACAAAGCTTAGATTTAAGTTGCAAGCCTGATCAACACTGGGATTACGCGTATGCTGCAACAACATATATTGCCCAAGGAGATAATAAATTGGATACCCTTTTTCATGGGCTGGGCGGCTCTGAAAATGCGGGAGAACTCCTTAAAACAACCTCTATAGAGGAATTTTTAGTCGGCGTTACGCGTGGAGATAATGTGACTGCGGTGCTGGATAATATTGCAACCTATCAACACACGCTTTATGCAAAACTAAATCTCAAAAGAAGTACCCAAGAATATTTAGATCCAAACCGTGATTTAGTCAAAGCTAAAGTACGAAAAATGACCGAGAATGTAACAGGCAGGGCAGAAAAAAAAGCCTCCAAGACGAAAGCCGATCCGTCCACCGCCATTCTTGCGGAAAAACCCACACGATATCCTGCATCAAAAGACTTAAATCAGGTTAAAAAATCGGATAAAAAATCTTTTATAGCACAAGAGCGGGTGAATGCTTATTTAGAACGAGATATTTTAGGATATGTAAGCAAATGGCTAGGCGAGCCGCGTAAAAAGAGCGGTAATGAAGCGCGGTGGGAGGGTACAATAACAGTGAATTTTAAAGGAACTAAAGCAGGTTGGTGGAAATGTTGGTCGGGCAATGATGGCGGTAAAGATTTAATTTCGTTATATGCTTTTCATTATAAAATCTCTTGGTATGAAGCATTACAAGAACTTGCAGAAAATTTTGGACTTAAGCCAGAAGAATCTTTATTTAAAACTAAAAAATCAGAGACAGCTAAGGCCAAAAGATTAGAGGAACAAGCAGCCAAAGCACAACAAAAAGCCAAATTAATCACAAAAGACGAGGCCGAACGGATAAAACAGGCACTCGATTGTTATAATCGAAGTATTGCTATCACGAACACCGTGGCTGAAAAATATTTAAGAACAACCAGAGGGATTAGCGCAAAGCTACCTGACGATTTTAGGTTTTGTGCGCGAATAAAGCATAAAGATACTCAAGAATGGATACCTGCATTAGTGGTTCCCGTTCGAAATAGCAAAGGTGAAATACAAGGCATCACCCGTATTTTTTTAGATAAAGTGGGTGAAAAACTTAACACAACCTATATAGACGAATTGGGTAGAAAGAAAAAAGCCGCAGATAAATTGAGTTTAGGGGTTTTTAATCAAACGGAAGTGATTGTCAATAAGGGTCATAACTCAGAAACGGTTTATATTACTGAAGGCGTTGAGACAGCATTGAGTGTTCGAGATGCGCTGCCTCAGTACAAGATCGTCGCTACGCTCTCAGCTTCACGTTTGTACGATATTCCGTTGTCGCCGGAAACCAAAAGAGTCGTTATTTGTGCCGATGAAGACGGCCCAAATGCCAGTTCTAATAAAAGTGTTATAGAGGCTGTTAATGCGTATATGGCAAAAGGAATGCAAGTAGAAATCGCTTATCCGCGTCGCTTGCCTGTTTTAGAGAAAACCGATTTTAATGATTTGTCAAAAGCCATGGGTGTTCGGGCAGTTAAAGAAGATTTTGAGAAAACGATTCGTATTAATACAATCAAACCCTTATCGGTATCAGATTTATTACACTTAAAAAATGAATTACAAAAAACAAAAAATACGTTGTCACGACCACATTATCAATCTAAACCAAGGGAGCAAGAAAGATGAAAGCTATCAGCATTCGATTTAATAGTTATCAAGGCAATTGGTTAAAGGCCCAAGCCAAAATGCAAGGTATTCACTGTGCAGACCATGTACGAGCGTTAATAGACAAACAAATGAAGGAATCGCATTTTTTTGAATATTTTAAAGCGGAGGAAGATAAAATATTAGCACCCAAAACAGAGAAGCAGCATTTAATTTATCATCTAATGACTTATAAATTGTTGGAGCAATTGGTGTTAAACGAAGAAGAGGGAGAACAAAAATGCGAGACTGCTTATATGGCTACGCTAGAATGGTTAGAGCGGTTAAAAGTTTTTGACCATAAGAAAAAAAACTATAGATTAAGTTTATTGCTTTATCCTGAACAATTAAACTGGCTAGATCAGCAATCTAAAATATTTAAAAAAAGAGTTGCAGTTATTATACGTAAAATCGTTTATTTGGCTTCCATGAATGTTACTGAGAAAGAAGTTGGTTTTGCCAGTAACCCCGATTTAACAGAAGTGCAAAAGGAAGAATTAAAAACTGTTTTAATGACGTTTACCCTCTTAAAGACGTATATTGAAAGTGAGTATGAAGAAGGAGCAAAATTGGTTAAAAATTGCCATGCAAGTGCGCAAACTCTTTACAACAGGCTGTGTCCTGCTTAAATCTTTTAAATAGGTATTTATTTGATAGACATCTTTTCATGGATTTAGTATGTTGATTTGTTTTCGCGTCAAACTTGATATTTATAATATGGATGTCTTAGAAATGCCAGAAAAGAAAGATGACCATTACGTGTCTCAAACTTATTTGAAGTGGTTTATCGATCCTAATAAGCCAGCTAACAATAAGGATGTTCCAGGTCTGTTAAATGTATATAATAAAAAGTTTCCTAAGAAAAGCAAATATAAGACCCCTAGACAGGTTTGTTACGAAGTCAATGGAGATAGAAACTCATATTTTCCTAATAATCCTAGAATCTTAGATGATTTTTTGACAATCATTGAACCAAAATGGGAACTCACAATCAGCGAGTTAGCACAAGGGATTTTTAGTTCAAAAACTAAGCTTATTATCTCTCTTTATGTCGCATACTTGCGAGGGTGTAACCCAACAGCTAAACGACTTGGGAAAGCCCTTTTAGATATTGATTTAGTAGATCGTCGTCGAGTAGCTGCTAAATACGTTAAAGAACAAATGGACGGCTGTGAAGATAATATAAGACTGATTGAGGATTTATTATCGCCAGAAGTTGTTCTGGGTATTAAGCCTGAGTGCCCACACGCTCTAGCAATCAAAAATTTAGTGCTGTCAGGAATATGTTACTTTACATTACCATGGGCGATTGTAAATAATACTTCATCATACCCATTTCTTACAAGCGACAATCCTGCGACTTTAATCTACTACCCAGGCAGAAATTATGCTGAAACGTTGTTTTTGCCGCTTACGCCTAAACTCGCCATATCAATTTTCAGTGATGATTCAGGGTATGGAAGCCAACAGCTTCTAAAAGTAAGTGCAGATGCTGAATCAGTGGAAAAAACAAATATCGAATTAATTAAGTCTGCCGAAAATATTATTATTTCTAACGTACAAGCAGATTGGATATCAAGCTTAATTGAGAAACACAAAAATTGGAAAATGGATATTTCCAATGTAAAAGTAAGCTCTAATATAAATGAGTCAATTTACCATGTACGTCAATATGCTAGAGAAAAATAGGTTAACGCGGCGTTTATTCAGGAATTACTTGCCGGGAATAAGCAAAATACTAAAATTAACCGTGTCCATGAATTTTATATATCAAGTATTTTTTAAAATCATAGAGGTAGTTAGTTTCAATTCTTACGGCGTTCCTTGTCAGACTTTTTTGTATTTGGATACATTTATTGTATAAGTTATTGGTTAATCGGTGCTACTTTTATTGTTGTAGATGAATTATAAAATCCCTAACATGTTCCCTCATATTTAGTGAAATTTCGGTGACGAAGAGTGACAAATATTTAAAAATCTATAGAACGAGGCATCGACAAAAAATTAATATTTGATGACAATCAGTGACGCGCCAGTGACGATCAGTGACGTTTTATTTTACGTTAAAAATAAAAAAACGAATTTTTTCAACGAATTAATTTCTCAAAAATCAAAATGTCATTTCTTGTCACTGCAATGTCATTTTTCGTCACTGAAGTGTCACTGTTCGTCATTTCTCAAGCATAATAAAATTTTTTTATGTTGCAATAAAGCAAAGATTCACAAAAGCCTTGTTTTCATGATTTTTTTGTACGCCGCTGACGCTTGCGTCCGGTGTGCGTATTATTTTAGGTAATGCTTTAGATTATTTGTAACCAGGCAATTTTTCATAAGGCATTTTAATTTAAGCTGTTTTAGAATGCAATAAAAGGGGTGAGCCGATGCGAGGGTGTGCCCTAAAATCGTTCAAACTTGAAAACATTTTCAATCAAAAACCATTCCAGTATAATGAATAAAATCATCAACAGTTAGGAGCATAAGTTATGCCACTCATTAACGCAAAACCCGAGCTAAAGTTTGATAAAATCCGCTTTAAAATCCCTAGCGATTTGCTTGCAGAAATTAAAGCTTATTGTGAAGCTTTTGGAATAAAAACCGTTGATGATTTTTTATGTGAGGCTGTACAATATGTTTTAAAAACGGATCGCGATTGGATTAAAATACACAAAGAAAAGTGAGTCAAAAAAATGCTGCGACAAAGTTAAAATATTTTTCGAAAAATGTAAAAAAAATTACAAAAAAGTGTTGCATTTTTTGTATGCTTTGTTATAATAATTATAAGCTTTTAAATAAAAGTGAAACGGGATGTACCAGCGTACCACCGCCGATACACCCCTCCACGCTCAGACTGAAATGGAGTCCAAGACAATGGTAAGAAATAGTGTAAAGAGTTCATCTTTTGATTGCAAGCGTGACGCCATCACGCATCACAAACCCACGCAAAACGACCCGCTTAAATCCAATGTTATACAATCAGCTTTAGAGGCCATTAAAGGTCTGAATCTTAAAGTTGAACTGTGTGGTAGTTGGCTTTGGATTTTTAAGGCTGATGCTTCACGTCAAGCACAATTACAAGCCGCCAATTTTAAATGGTCTTCTCTAAAAGGGGCTTGGTATTTTTGTCCGAATAAAAACACACCTCGTTTATCTTCGAATAAACGCCCGCCTACTTCTATGGAAAATCTGAGAGAAAAATACGGAACTCAAGTTGTACAACTTTGATAGTTGTTTCTTGATGCCGTCATACAGCTTTTATCTTTAATTTTTCATCTAGGAGTTTGTTAATCATGGCAAATTATTTACAAAATACCGCGTTACCAACTAGCGAAGACGCACCACAAATTTATCTTGCGTGCTTATCTTCTTACAATAACGGCATCCTATTCGGTGAGTGGATAGATGCGACCTGCGATGTAGAGGATATCCAAGAACAAATTAAGCAGTTATTGGCTAAAAGCCCTATGCCAGGTGCAGAAGAATTTGCCGTGCATGGTCATAGTGGTTTTGGTTCTTTGGGCATAGACGAATATGAGAGCCTCGAAGAAATCCACGAAAAGGCTCTGTTTATTGTAGAGCACGGGGAGCTAGGGGCAGAAGTCATGGCGCATTATAGCGCGGATGTCGAATACGCTAAAGAAGCCTTAGAAGAATATTACGTAGCCGAATATGAGAGCGAGTTAGACTACGCCACTGAGCTTTTTGACGAACTTTATTTGCATGGTATCCCAAAGCACATCCAGGGCTATATCGATTATGAGAAATTCCAAAGGGATATTTTTATTGATAGCTACTTTTCGTTAGACGTTAACGGAAGTTGTCATATTTTTAGGCAGTATTAAGGAAACAGGCCTAGGCATGGGATACCCCATGCCGTGGTTCTGGTTGGCAAAGTGACTATTCATTTTTATTTAAGAGGAGTTTTTAATCATGGCAATCTATTTAAAGAACATCACTGGTTTGGCTGATTCTGAAGATCAGCCTCAAATTTTTATTGTGTGCTTAGCTGCTTATGCTAACGGCATCTTATTCGGTGCTTGGCTGGATGCAACCCAAGCGGTAGAAGATATTCAAGAACAAATTAAGCAATTGTTGGCTAAAAGCCCTTGCAAAGGCACGGGAAAGTTTTCCATACATGATTATATGGGTTTCGGTTCTTGGCGCATAGATGAATCTGAGAGTATTGAAAGCATTCAACAAAAAGCCGTATTTATTTTAGAACAAGGCCCCTTAGCAGCAGAATTGCTAGCTTTTGATGACGGAAACTTAGAAAAGGCCAAAGAAACCTTGGAACAATACTACGAGGGCAGATATTGGGATAAATTACATTACGCAACTTGTCTTTTTGATAAGCTTTATTTGCCCAATATTCCTGAAAATATTCGCGATTGCATTGATTATAAACAGTTTCAAAGGAATATTTTTAGAGGTCAGTATTTTTGCTTAGATGTTAAAGGGGGCTGTCATATTTTTAGGCATCATTAAGGAAACAGGCAACAGTATTGGATTTACCATTTTTATTTTTTATTGAGGAGTATTAATTATGAAGCAGCATTTAGACAACACGCCTTTTTTATCGAGTCATGCAGAACATCCCGAAATTTATATTGTGTGCTTAGCGTCATATCACGACGGCAATATACACGGCGCATGGATTAATGCCATGCAACCCGTAGAAGACATTTTAAAACAGATTGCGATTATGCAAGATGAAGGCTATTACCCAAACCCAGATATATTGTCTGAAGGTTATTCTCCAGACCCCGACACCTATGAAATACATTGCCATAAGGGGTTTTACAACGTAAAAATTTATGTAAACGACGATCTTGAAAACGTTCGGGCATATGCGCTTTTTATCGCGCAATACGGTGAACTGGGCGCCGAGTTAATCAGTAACAACAATGGAAATCTGGAAAAAGCTAAAAGGTTTATGAATGAATGTTATCTAGGCGAATATGAAAATCCAGAAACATTCGCCGAGGAATTTTTTAATCAGCATTATTTGCCGCGAATTCCGGAAGACCTTCAATTTTACATTAATTGCGCATGTGTCAAAGAGGCTATTTTTATTCGGCAAGGTTTTTCTATCGAAGTGGGCGGGAAGACACATGTATTTAGGTATTTAAAAAAACCCGAATTTAACACCGCGGGCGCATAAATAAACATTAATGGATGCAATTCTGGTACAGCAAAAACAGGGGTCAATTAACAGACTGCAACGAACAGGCAGACATAAATCAATTTAAGGAGAATCTTAATGTTTACAAGCGTAATAACTTCAATAGGGCATGATTGGAAAGCGAGTTTTGACAGTTATGCAATTGAAGTTGAAAAAAATATCGCTGCTTGGGTAAAAGAAAATGCCAAGGAATACGGCGTAGATAACTTAAGCGCTTCCACTTGTCCTGTTCTGCTCTCTTGGTATCGGACGGATTTCTTATTCTTTTTTTGGGAACAGGTTGACCAATGGGTTCAGGCTCAGGGGCTAGATAGTAAGACTTGTGAGAGCGTTTTAAAACCATCCAACGGACTGCATTTTAAAGATGCTAAGAATGCTTTGTATGACAGAGTTGCAGAAAAGCATCAGATGGATTTTATTGACTATCTGATTGATTGTGAGGTTACAAGCTTTGAGTCAGAAGACAATATTGATGAAGAATACTAAAGCCCACATATTCAGCATTTTTAAGGAGGTGAGAAAATGAACACACTGTTTATATAGAGCCATGGCATATAGGCAATACCCATATGCCACAACCACGATGAATAGGTGGTGTAGCCTATCTACTCATCGTTATCACAATCAATCACGGAGAGTTAATTATGAGTAGCAAGATTGTAGCAGATTATCTGGCTTTTATAAAAGAGCAAATTGTTTTACACGAGGAATTGTTAGGGTGCCACCGCAAAGCGTATAGCACCTTGGAAATATTGTTGACATCTAATTTAAATGATTACCCCGCTTCAACCCTACACGGGTGTTTGTCGGGCGTTAGCGATAGCCTAAAAGAGGCTCAAGCACTTAATGAGTCGTCCTTAAACGTTTTATTGACGCGTGTAAAGGCAGAGCCTTTCGAAAATACAGTTGAATAATCACTTAACACAAATTTTAGGAGTAAAAGTTATGACTACGAGAGCAACCTATGTATTACCCGCTGCTGGCAGCAATCAAAACATTTGTTTTTATATCCACTATGACGGCCACCTGAGAGGTGCCGCGCATTATTTTTACAACATGCAGCAGTGTAAAAATATGCGAAGCGGTTTAGCGGGCCGTTTTATGTTGACACTTTAGTAATGTGCAGTAATGGCGTATTTTTTCAATAATTCCCTATTACTGCGATACTACACTGCACATTAATAAAAGCTATAGGGACTCCAGCCACGTGAGAATGGATGCATCTGAACGCCAAAGAGCTGTTGATGTTATTGTTGTGTCGGAAGGTGCAATTTTACTGATAGCTTCCCGCTTCATGTCTAAATCGACGGTTGCATATCGATTTGTCATGTCAATTGCATGTTTTGTCTACACTTGACACCTGATTTGCTAACATTAGATCGAAAATTTTACTATATTATTGAAATTTTACATCAAATTCTGTAGAAGAATGGGGTCGTTGGGAACCCTCAAAGCACCCAAGGCCAATGGCCTGACAACTAGCACGTCGTACAACCCCGGGATAATTGTCTCAATTTTTTAGCTTTGAGTCTAGTTCTATCGGCAAGAAGCCTATGGAAACTAGACCTCTTACATATAGTTGTGGCTGGTGTCATGTACCAGTACTTATTTGCCGCCATCATGGCCGCGGCAATGCGTATTGTAGTTTGAGTTGTTCAAGAATGGCTCATCAAAAGTCTTCGCGATTAGCCGGGAGAAAATATCAAAGCACTCGCAATGGAAGACTTAAACACGCCGAACGGCAGAGGCGTTACAGAGAACGTCAAAAGCAAACCCAAAAATAGTGACGCATCTATCTTCCAGTATCAATTTTTTTATGGTGAACTATAGCTGCACGCTAAGGAGAGTTAGCGAAAGTGCATAGCACGAGATAATCTCAGATTTTTTTCGCGGCGGAGCAAATGAATAAAATATGCAGCGCAACGTAAAGCCATTGAGAGCAAACGCACGAAGTGCCTTTCATATTGAGGGCAGCCGCTTGTTTTTTTTTGAGTATAAAGGAGAAACCCCAATGCTTAAAAATATTCTTCCAGTAGCTTACAAACGTTATTCATCGCTGCCTATATTGGGATCAGTGTTAGATAAATTCACAATATTCCTAAATAAACTAGGGTATCCATCTCATGTAATTCGTGTTCATTTGAAACCAATTCCAAAAATAGAATACTGTCTAAAAAATCTTGGATGTAAATCGATTAAAAATATTACAAGAATAAAACTAAGATCTAGCGTTCCGCTCCCTCGTAATACAAGAGAAGCTGCCACAATAAAATTATTGGAAAAATTTTTCGATGAGCAACAAATATTACCACCACTTCCTCCACCCAACTTGATGGAACAAAAAATTATTAACTATAAAAAATATTTAAATGAAATGCGGAGCCTATCGCCATCTACAATTAAAAATTACTGTTCTTCAGTATTACAATTTCTTGTTTTTATTAAAAAACGCCGTAAATTTCCGAAATTGTACAAATTAATTCAACAAGATATTGAGGATTTTATACATATTACTGGAAATAGAGTAGGAAGATCAGGCTTACTGTCTATTATATCGGCTCTTCGTGCATTTCTTCACTTTCTCATAATAGGTCGTGAAGTTTCAACTGGGCTAATCGATCAAATTGACACCCCACGCATTTATCGCGGAGAGAAACTACCACGTACTCTTGATTGGGAAATCGTGCTCTCATTGCTTAAATCGGTAAACCGTTGTACTGCGATAGGAAAAAGAGATTATGCAGTACTATTGTTGCTCTCAACCTACGGATTGAGAGCAAGTGAAATTGTTGATTTAACATTAGATAATATCAACTGGAGAACTAATTGTTTGCAAGTGTTTCAACGTAAAACTAGGACTTCACTTATGCTTCCACTCACTGATGCGGTAGGTGAAAGTATTTTGGATTACATTCAGAAAGGTCGACCGCCAGTATCTTGTCGAGAAATTTTTGTGCGTCATCAAGTACCTCTTGGTATTCTTTCTCACCATACGGTATCTGAAATTTTTCAACGTTGGGTCCGACACAGTGGTTTACCGATTTTACCCCAAGGCGCTCATTGTTTACGCCATTCTTACGCTCTTCATTTGCTTCGAAAAGGGACTTCTCTTAAGACGATTGGAGATATTTTAGGTCATAGAAACTTTGACAGTACCCGCGTTTATCTGCGGCTAGATCTTGAAGATTTGCGCACAGTTCCATTGTCTCTTCCAACTCTCTCTACCACTCTGAAAGCATTGTCATGAAAAAAAATTACTCCTTTATTTCTCCTATTGGTCCAATAATAGTTCGCTACATATCCCTAAAACAAGCTTTGGGTCGACAATGCAATAGCTATAGAATCTTGAAGCAGGTCGATTCATTTCTTTATGCTGCAAAAAGTAATCTTACAGAAAAAAGTTATACAGACTGGTGCCATACTCGACAACATATGGCGACTGGTGTTCAGAATGAGTCTATGCGCATTGTGCGAAATCTATGTCTTTATCGCCGAAGAACGGAGCCTAAATGTTTTGTACCGGATAAAACACAATTTCCAAAACCACATCAGTCAATTCAACCGCACATTTTTACTGAAACTGAAATTTCTCATTTATTAGATGCAACAAAATACTTGAATTCTAGTTCTATAGACCCTATGCGACAAGAAAATTTTAAACTTGCTCTTGTATTGTTGTATACAACAGGATTAAGACGTGGAGAATTGTGTAAACTAACAATAGGAGACTATAATTCAACAGAACACACATTGTTAATTCGTGAATCTAAATTTTATAAGTCTCGTTTACTTCCGCTTTCACATGACGCTTGGAAAGAAGTGGAAAATTACTTAAAAATACGATACAAACAAAAATTACCTATGTCAAAAAATTCCGCTTTAATTTGGGGGAAACGCAATGGTAATTACAAAACTAAAAATCCTGGATTTTATACTGGAGACAGCATTCGGCGAATTTTTAATTCTGTTTTTCGAAAGATAAATATTCGTACTGTAAGTGGACACACACCGCGCGTTCATGATCTCCGGCATTGTTTTGCAGTTCATGCTCTTTTACGTTGGTATCGAGAAGGTGCAAATGTACAAGCAAAGCTGCCGTCACTTTCAATCTATATGGGGCATGTGGATATTAAATCTACTGCTTACTACTTGCGCTTCATTGAAGAAGTAGTTGGCTCAGCTAGTGAACGCTTTGAGAAATGTTACGGGGTGGTTGTTACCAAATTTAATAAATCAGGTGAAATATGAAAGTTGCCAAAAAGTCAAATACACTAGCTCGTGCCATACGAGAATTTTTTTCTGACAATTTGCCTAATTTGCGTGGAATGAGTCCGCATACAATTCACAGTTATCGCGATTGCTTGACTTTACTACTAAGATTTGTTGCAGAACAAAAACAATGTTTTATTACGAAATTAGACATAAAAGATCTGGATGTAAAACGGGTAATAGATTTTCTTCAAATGCTAGAAAATAAGCGTGGCAATACTGCAACAACACGGAATGTCAGACTGGCAGCAATTCATACTTTTTTTCGATATCTCGCTGGCAAACATCCTATTCATCTTGAACATTGTCAACGAATCCTTTCTATTCCATTCAAGCGAGCGAATTCTCGTTTAGTGGAATATTTAGAATATGACGAAATACAGGCAGTATTTTCTGCTGTTGATCGATCCAATAGAGATGGTGAGCGTGACTATACTCTACTTGTAACGATGTTTAATACTGGCGCAAGAGTTCAAGAAATTCTTGATCTAAGAGTATGTGATTTGTTACTCACTAAGCCCTACCATGCACGTTTTTTTGGAAAAGGCCGTAAAGAAAGAATCTGCCCTTTATGGCCTCAAACAGCCCAATTACTCCTTCAGTTACTGGAAGAACGCGGCAACTTATTATCGAACGCACATGTCTTTCTCAACCATAGAGGAGAACCTCTTACTCGTTTTGGAGTGCGCTATTTATTGGCAAAATATTGTGATCGTGCTAAAAAAGAAAAACCAACGCTTGCTCGTAAAAGACTCCATCCTCATAGCATGCGGCATAGTACTGCGGTTCATCTTCTCAAATCAGGAATTGATATGGTTACTATTAGTCACTGGTTAGGGCACGTTAATATTAATACCACAAATCGATATGCAGCCGTAGATTTAGACATGAAGCGCGAAGCTATCAATAAAATTGCACCTTCCGATACAACAATAACACCAACTGCTCTTTGGCGTTCAGATGCATCCATTCTCACGTGGCTGGAGTCCCTATAGCTTTTATTAATGTGCAGCGTATTATCGCAGTAATAGGGAATTGTTGAAAAAATACGCCATTACTGCACATTACTAAAGTGTCAACATAAAACGGCTAATGTGACGCGTCACATTAGTGCTTTTTTTAGGGCCAATTCCCATGCGGAGTTTACAGCCTGTCATGAAGAACACGCAGATACAGAATTTAGGTACACGATTAATCATCACGATGCCTTAACTGTCTGGCAAAAAGACATCCTTAATGATGAATGGCGCACGGTGTATCACGACGTTTGGTATCAGTTTGTCAATACGCAGATATTAGAAGAATCGGAACATTTACACGCATTTAAGCTATATCGGGCTTTAACGCATGAAACCATCATGACAATAGCGGAGGCTCAAAAATGGGTAAAGGCATTTACGGAAAGCGCCAATAAAAATCCTTACGTACATGAAGGTGTACAAGCTATCCAGGCGCAAATTGATGAAATTTTAATGCAGAAAAAAAGGTGTGGCGAAAATATTTCACATGATAAACCACCCATTCAAAATGATATCGAGAAGAAGCCTTAAAAATTGCACGATGTGCATAGCTAAAGTGTTTTTAATTAAGTCTAGGGTTTGAGAAAATGCGTAACGAAGTCGAAAATCGGTTTGGAAAATTCATTCGTACCTATACGCGTGCCGAAGCATTAGCAGATGGGGTTTTAGTAGGTGTGTCTGAAACAGCCACAAAAGCAGGTTTCAAAGTACCCGTAGCCGTCACTAAAGCGTTCTGGTAGTAATAATGGCAGTAGGGAAGCCGTTTAAAAATGAATGGCTATAAGGGCACTGTTAAAACGCTTAAGCGATTTACCAAAACCTATATTGGCATTTCCAAATGGTTGATTGCGATTAGTTTTTAGAGTAGAGTTAAAGAACCCTAGGCTCCCTAAAGGAGGGAACCTAGGCCGTACTCCGGGATGTTGGGACATCCCAGTTACGGTACCACCCTAGTTCGTGTTAGGAACCAGCATGGTGAAATTAATATACCTTATTATGTCGTTGTCTGTATATTTGCCTTGGCATTTTGGGTGCAATATGGCTTTAGTCATATTTCCATCTAAAGCCCTTGGTGGTATGCGTTATCGGCATTTATGCCCCAGCTACCATCCAAAGAAAGCCTATCAAGCCAAACGCCCCAGAAAAACCTTTATTTCTGGGGCGGGCTTGCTTGCGTTTTTTAGTTTGGATAGCTGGGGTGGTATTTTTAAGTGCTTGTTCCCGCGAACGATTGTAAATCCAAACCCTCCAATTTCGCGGGGCAAGCATGAACCAAAACACACTTTTGCAAGAAATTGATTGGCAAGACGTCTGTCAATCCCTTGAACGCATTAACCCTGCCTTAGCAGCCGTCATTAACCATATCGCACCGAATCACGATTATAAGCTGATTAAAGCGACTTATGCCTTTGGTGATTTAATCATTAGAGAAGGCCGGCTATGTTTACCTGTTGAAGATAATAGGTTATACGCACAATTAAATTATAGCCCCATCCCTTTATCGCTATTACTCAATAAATCTGCTGAAGCCTTTATCGAAAGCAATGACAACCCACTGCCTTTAAATATTTTAAAGCCAGGTAGCTTTTTTGGTACTTTTGAAGCCATAAATTTTATGATGAATAAATCTTCTTGCCCGATTTGGAATGTATCCGCAGGCGCGCGTTCTACTTTTATGCTGCCAAAGATTAGCAATGCTTCTGGTATTAAACGATTACGCGCACATTATCATATCGCGCATAGTCTACACCTTCAAAATTTATCCGATCACTGGGGTCTTTTTAAACAAATCACTTTGAAGCCTTATTTTACAGAACCTTGGAAAAGCGAGGTGCTTTTTTTCCCACGACAGTGGTTTACGAATATAAAAGATATTGCTTGGTACCCATTTTATCAACTGATATGGGAACAAACCTGGAACCAAGCCCAATATGCCATGAGTGATTTTAACTTTAGAAATGAGTGGCAAATTTGTTTAAAAATGATTGATGCAAGACGCTTAAAACCCAGCCTCTATATCATGGATACGATTAAACATTTATTGAATATCATCTTAGGTTTTGCGCCTTTTTTTAGCCCTGCAGAAGACTTAGAATTGGACTTGCCTTTAATAGAATTACAACGTGCCTTTACGGATGTTTATCGTTTAGAACATTATGTGCCTACTATTATGTCGCCAGCCATCTATAACATACAACAGCCGTCTATCGGTTATTATTCTTTAGCGTTTCCGACTTTAATGTCCGGCGTGTGTCCTCAAAAATGGCTGGCTTCTTTTATGCCAGATTTAAAACTCATTAAATTAATCATGAGTTATCTAACAGAAAACAGCCAAAAGTCGAGTCCCTTATATCAGGTTCTTTTAGCGTATTTTCATGACGCAAAAGATAAATTTCAAGATATTGAATTGAGTGCTGAAATCCCTAAGCAAGATCTGGCTTTTATTCGGGAACACGAAAAATTTCGAGAGAGAAGTTTTTGTGCGACAAGCGCATTTTGGCGGGGCTGCATTCGGATAAGCTCAAAGCTCAAAAATCACGATAATACTTAGGATTTTGACAAATGCCAGAATAGAACTTGTCTATCAATGCTTGATTGTAACAGGGTTCACCACCAGAATTATTTTTAATCCAGTTTAAGTCTTGGCTTAATTGCCATTGTGCTAAGGAATATCTATTAGCAGGTTGGTATTGTTTGAACGTTTGCGCTACAAAATGTTGCAAGGCGCTGTCCAATTGAATACGTTGCGTCGCAATTTCGACGCCCCCTTCAGGTTTTGAGGCTTCTAGCCCTGCTTGAATACAAGCACCTAACATTAAGGCTCGCGTTAATTGAATATCAGATGCTGGCACGGATTCGCCCGACTGGTCAAAATTAACGGGAAATCCGCCATTGATGAGCGTTATTTTACCGCCCATTTTGGTATGGTATACGATATCATTGCGATTATCGAGTTCAATCGAACAGGGCGTATCTAAGGCTTTTCTGAGGGAATAAAATTCCTTGTCCTCCGAGGTGCAGCTAATTAATTTTTTATTGCCTATTGTCGTTTCGAGTAAGTTTTGCGCGATATCCTTCAGTGTATCTTTACCTGTGCAACCTAATATAGTGTCGGCTCTGGCTATGACAGCATTGATGTTTTGTACTCGATATAAATTTTTATGAATAAATCCTTGGAAAGCATCTTTATTCTCATCAAAAGCGACAACGGTGTATCCGCGATCTAAAAGATAATGCGTGACGCTAGACCCAATAGCCCCATTACCAATTACGCCAAAAACCGCCTTTGAATGAATATCTGCTCGTGCGCCCAAAGCATTTTGCAGCTTTTTAATAACGGCTTCTACAATTAAAGGAGATTCCAAATGCCGTTTAATTGCACTGGACGCAACTTCTATGAGTGGAAAAGGCAGCGAATTAACAGCTGGACTATATAAACCGCCTCGCGTTTGTTCAATACCGGCCATTCGGTACTCAAAACACAAGAAGCTTGGCATCGTCTCCAAGCTGTGCCCGCCTTCATCCATCAAAATGATCTTTTTAACCTTATTTTTTTCAAGATTATCTATAAAATGATGCCAGACATGTTTAAGATGCGCGCGTAAATGCTGTTGATATTGTCCTCCCGTTTCGTAGGTTCTGTCTAATTTAAAATAGCGAACACCCAGCTTTTTAAATAAATCTTCTGCTGTCTTTGAGTCCGAATATCCTTTACCAGACAGGTAGATATTATTGGGTCTCGCCTTAAAATCTTCAATTAAATGTTTAAAAAGGGGCACATTGGTTTTAAGGATATGTTGTACGCTAAAAAAGGCAGTGTCTTCAAAGTTAAGAAGTTCTTTTCCGACTTTGGCCATAGCTTCAAGTACAGGCATCTCCATTGAAGTTTTAGCAGGTTGGGGCAACGTGCAAAAACGTACGGCATGAGTCGTTATTTTTGCTAAGGGTGCCATGGTTCTGGTTTGGCTAAAAAATCGTTTGACCGATTGCAATCGCGCACTCATTTCTTGAAAGTTTTTCATATTTCACCGCCTATTTTTTGACCTGGTTATGATCCCCTTTATTTTAAGTAATATCCTTTGCTTACTTTTTTAGTTCGTTCTAGAAATCATCCTTTGATTTTCGCTCAAAATCTTTCAGAAAACACCTGCTAGATTTGCCCGCTATTTTTGGGGGCAAATTTCGAGGGGTAATTTTGGCCTCGAAATTCATGGACGAAAATTGGGATAACCAAGCACGGCTATTTATTTTTAAAATAACCTATCAAAAAACCTAAGGATTAAAACTTTAGTCAAGGAGACACAGGTATGCAGCAAGATAGTAATAGCAGGGGGCAGGAAGGTGATTTTGAAGATGAAACTTGGGATCGATGTGTTGCAAAAATTACCCGTTTACAAACATTAATCAATATTCAGGAAATGAAGCTGCTTAAAGCAATGCGCAATGCAAAAAATAAGATGGTTATTCCTTCGAAACCTGTTTAATTTGATTTACGTTTGGCAGTTAAACACACTCATCGGATGGTTCCTTGCTGTTGCAGTTTTGCCACTATCGATAATGCGTATATCTGTATTACTTTTAAGCCTTGTGCTATTTGCATAAAAATCATCCGCGAGTGCATAGGTGTATTTCATATAGTTTCCTGATAGCAAAACGTCATTACTGCATATCAATAAATTTAAGTAGTGCTTCAGCTGTCTTATTTTTGCTGTGCGCTTTGTCAGTAGTGGCTATATTCCTCGCCCGCGAGTATACTATGTTAGTAAAGTTGAGAGATACGTAATTATGGTTGCTGAATTAGCTTGCTTAGAAAAAGGTGTTATAAAGCCTTCTATAGAAATTGGGGCATTTGAAGCCCTGTGGGCTACGAAAGAAATATCCTCTGTTAAACAACTTCGAGAAAAAATTGACTCTTTAAAGGCTGCCTCTTTAAGTGAATTAATTGAACTTAAGGTTGCTAGAGAATTTTATAAAAAATTTGTAAGCAAGCTAAATTCTTCCGGCATTCAGGAATATGGCGTCAGAATCGAGGGAACAATTGACTTCCCCCAAAAATTATACGATGCGGATTACCCAGTCGTCTTATTGTATTATCGAGGAAACTGGGATTTAGTATTTAAGCGCGGAGTGGCTGTCGTTGGAACCCGCACCCCCACTTTGCAAGGAATAAAAAGAACTGAAAAATTGGTTAAATCACTTGTTGAAGCGGGATTTACAATTTTCTCAGGATTAGCTGCTGGTATCGACACAATTGCACACAGGACCGCTATGCAATCTGGCGGTTCTACGGTTGCTGTCATTGGAACACCTTTATGGCATCACTATCCCAAAGATAATACGGTTCTACAAGAAAAAATAGCACAAGAACATTTACTCATTAGTCAAGTGCCAATTGTTTCGTATGAAGAAAAAAAAATAAAGTTCAATCGCTTCTTTTTTCCAGAAAGAAATAAAACAATGTCAGCTTTATCGGAGGCAACCATCATTGTTGAAGCAGGCGAAACATCAGGCACATTAATTCAAGCACGCGCAGCTTTGAAGCAGAAAAGAAAAGTATTTATATTGAATAATAATTTTGATAATCCAAAATTAACCTGGCCTCGCCGACTTCTGGAAGCCGGTGCAATTCGTGTTTATGAAGTTGGTGATATTCTTCAGGAATTATCTGGTGGCATTCAAACTACAAAAAATTGATGATTCATTAATTAAAGAACACATACATTTATCAAAGTCGGATAATTGTTATTTTTTTGGTGATTATGTTGGCAAACAAGGCTATCATTATAGTGCAATGAATCAATTAATACACAATTTTAAAAAGCCTATAGAAAAGCAAAAAAACCCGCTTGAATGGAAATATAAACAAGACGCTGTCGTAGAAATCTCAAATATGTTATGTGGCGTTGACATTTGGCAAGCGGTAATAAATTATATGTGGGTTCCTGTCCCCCCTTCTAAACTCAAAACTAATCAGGAATATGATGACAGATTAATTTTGGTGTTAAAAAAGTTACAGAAAAAAGAAGTACACTTTGATTTTAGGGAATTGCTGTCAATAAAAACTGAAAAGGAGCCTGCGCATCTGTCAAGCGTTAAAAGATGTCCTGATGATCATTTAAATAATCTTATTTTTGATGAGACTAAACAAGAGCCAACCCCAAAGGGGATTGTGATTTTTGATGATGTCATCACAACAGGTGCTACATTTAAAGCTGCCAAGTCTGTTTTAGCAGGCAACTATCCTAGAATTCCTATAATCGGAATTTTTGTTGCAAGAAGTATTAGAAAAATAGGCTTTGAATAAATCGCTTTTTTACATATTTTATGTTTCTCAAGTTCAGCGGCTTAATTAAAAAACTGAAGCAAGAAACTATTCAAAATCTTAAAACTTTTTATTTGCACACCACAACCCTCTGCCAATTAAAAAGCAGAGGGACAGCTTCTCACTTATTTATCCAGTTTCTTTAGCTTGTTGCTTAACCGGCTTCTTTTTAATACCTTTTTTGGGAACCTTAGCGAGCGTCGACTTTTTCTCAACTTTTTTATTTTGGGATTTTTGTCCCATGAGCTTTTCAAATTCCTTTTTTAAGGCTTTAAGTTTATTATCAATTTCTTTCTCCGTCTTTTTTAGCATTTTTTCAAGGTTGGTTTTCATTTTCTCAGAAAAATTACCCGACTCCTTGGCCATTTTACGTTTTTTCGTTTGTGCCATTTCTGTTACTCCAAATTTATAAAAAAAGCAGTATATCAAAATTTTTCTAAATAATCAAAAAATCTTTTAATAACGGTGGATTATTTCGACGTTTCTGGATCCGGTTTTTGAACAAAAGGATTATCATTACCTTGGATCCTTGCAACGCTCTCATTCCACTCAATCTCCCACTTCTCTGGTGGGTATTTGAAAGCCCAGCTATTAAAAAGCTGACGTTCTTTATCCGTCAATTCAACTTGATAAACGGCAGACATATAAAGATAGACTCTCGCAATGGTACCTCGCACCTTTTCGCTGGGTTCTACCATTTTATTGTCGGTATCGAACTTAATTTGACAAGCCCCCAATTCCGCGTCTTTAATAGCAGGCAATAATCCAAAAGCGTAATTTGAACGTGCGGAATTTAACTCGCTTATTTCAGGGACGATATTGTGTAAATCTGCTTCCATTTTGATGAATTGTTTATCAATCTTTTGACAACATTGCCTGCCTTTATAAGTCTTGCCTTCTTTTGTGTAGCAAATAGCCTCTTTCCAACAGGGTAGATGATGACCAAAACGATAGGCTGGCATAATATGTTCCCATGATAACAATTTTGCGTGGCTCGTATGGCCTTTGGGTTGATAACCACAAGAATCCCAATCTACGATGCCGCGATTATCATATTGACAACCACAATAAAATGTTAGACGATGATTGGAAAAAAGTTCTGCTGCAATTCTTTTAGATTCAGTGAAATTTCGAGGTGGCCTTGTGACTCTCCATCCAGGCTCATCAACAAAATGCAACATACTGAAGAAAACGATAATGAATAGACAGCACTGAATCAGTGTCTTAAAGCGTCTTTTTTGCATTTTAAAAATCATTCACTCCGAAAAGCATTTTAGTAAAATTTTCCTGCTGGTATCCGATATTGTCCAGTTAATAGAGATTAAATGCAAGTTTAATAATTTCTACAAAAAAACAGGTTTCATCTTTTAGAAATATTATCAGAAAAGCTATTCAGGCTTGAATGAATATAAGTCATGGTTTCTGCTTAGAAGAAATTAAGCATTTAAAACCGCATTCGTTTTTAGAGTTAGCCATGGTAAATTGCCTAATCTGTTTGTGACATTTGATTTGCACCTTTAGGATAGCTTATATTGAGACAGTCAACTATTTCTGGTTTTCAGAGAGGGCAGGTTACCCTCTCTGCTGACTACGATTCAGTTCATCAACACACAAGTTTATTCAACTTCAGCTTTAAATTTCTTTAACACGCGAATTTTCACAACTCTTCTAGCGGGCTTAGCTTTGAAAACCATCTCCTCACCGGTGAAAGGGTTTTTGCCCGTTCTAGCTTTGGTTGCAGGTTTAGTGACGGTGGTCATTTTAAATACGCCTGGCAGCACAAATAGGCCAGGACCATTTTTAACTAAATGAAGCTTCATCACTGTTTGCAGGATCTCTAATACTTTTTGTACCTCTTTTTTACTCAGACCCGTTTGGCTTGTTAATGCCTCAAACAATTCTGTTTTTTTATAAGGAGACTTTGGGGACAGGAGTTTCGGGATAGCCGCTTTCTTGGTGGCAGCCGTTTTTTTAGGTTTTGACTCGGTGACTTTAGCAACTGGTTTTTTTGAAGCAGTTTTACTTATCTTTTTTGCCATGATTTATTCCTCCGTAAAAGCTTTTTTATACATGATAAATGTGCTCACTTCAATCAGTAGCTGAATAATCGATAGAAAAGATTGCAAAAAATAAGCAAGTAAGCACTGAAAAAACGCATGTTCAATCCAAATTCCATAAACAACTTAAAAACACCCGGTTTGTTTACTCTCTTGTCTAATCGAGAGGGTGTTTTGCCAACGGTATCATTAAAGATAAGTTGGTTTTCAAAAAAAGGATACTTTCAATGGAGATTTTACAGAGTTATGACATATCCTCAATAACCACCGCCAATTAAGCGCTTGCGCTGCATTATAAAAAAGTATACTCTACGATTATTGTTCACGAATCAATAAGGAAGGATGAAAATATGGATGAAAGTACGTGCACAGGACGGGTTATAAAGCAGAGGATTGCTAAAAACAACAAGGTGCTTCGAAACAATAAAGGACTTCATGATGCTCAGAACTCCGCGACTATTTATCAATCATGCGCTCAACCATTAAGTTCAAACTTGTCATTGCAATATTTTAAAAGTCCTTATTTTTTAATGCCAAGTGTAATCATTCAAAGCGTATTGCTTTTTATATTAGCGAAATTGGAACAAGCATGCCTTTTAAATGGTGCAGATTAAAGAAGAAAGAATTATGTTTAGCATAACTCCGCAGTTCAGAAATATTAAGAATACAAGCAGGGCATTAAGTTCTAATATTTTAAACACGAGGCAATATTTAGAAATCTCAGGGAGTGAAATTCAATATGCAAACAGGTAGAGATACATGGATTAAGCAAAGCCATGAGAATTTATTTAAAGATCACTATGGAATTTTAAAGCTGGCTGCACACGCAACTTTAACAAAAACCCCAGTGTACTCAAAAATACCAGGCTATTTGTCTCTCAAATGGGTGCAGTGGGTGTTGGCTATTATAAAACGGCTTTGGCAAAGAAACACCATTACTTTTTCTGAGTTTGCCTGGCTCGAACCAGAGATACTTACATATAAAATTATTGACGAATCACACGCAAAGACCATAAAAAAATCTGGCATGCATTTGAATAGAGGTGGCAAGAAAATTAATTACAAGCGAAGGTCTAATGTATGGCAAAAAAACAGAAGAAAAAAAGATGGAAAGCAACCATCCATCATTGATTGAAGAATTAAGGCCGGGATTATTGCAGAGGAATAATATGTCTAGGAAATTTGGTAAACGTAATGAGTTGACAGAGGCAGCAAAAAAGTTGATTTATCAACAGGGCTTTAATATGACGACACTCTTTGATATAGCGCTTGAGTCAAATGTACCATTAGGTGCTATTTATTATTACTTTAAAACGAAAACCGATATTGGCGTAGCCGTTCTTAATTCAATAGCAGCCGAGCAAAAGATATTCTTGGAACATTTAAATCAAGAGCCTTCCCCAAAAGTGCGTTTGCATTATTTTCTGGAGCACACAAAACAAGACTGCAAATCAATCATGCTTCAAGGTTGCCGCATAGGCACTCTATGCCAAGAATTTGCGAAAGAAGGCGGTGTATTACACAAGTTGGCCGCAAGGGTCATGATGGATGCACTGCTTTGGGTAGAGGCACAATTTTACACGCTTGGATTTGTAGAAGAAGCTTCTGATTTAAGTTTGGATTTGATGTATAGGCTGCAAGGGACATTTTTGTTAGCTTATGCGTTTAAAGATTCGAATTTAATTACACGGGAAATTACATTGTTGCAGGATTTTATTGAAGAACGAGCAGCTGAAAGGGTGCATGAATTTGAAGAGAGTGTTAAAGCAAGTATTTGGGGGGCATGTATGTATTAAGTAAGCAGATTGTTTATTAAGCTTTAAAATCACACAAACGTTTTTTAGCGTTATTTTTGGTTTAATAATAAACTCACGTAATATTTTAGGGTTTTAGTGGCGCACTGTTAGACAGAGTTTAACAAACCATCTTTATTTTCTGCTAAAAAAATACCAGTTAGATTAAGGACGTAAAGTTTCGAGTGGGAGGTTGCTAATCATCTACTCTTTGTTTATAGACATATAGAGTTGACAAATGTTGTTTTGGAGCTGCACAATTCCGGAACTTGAAGGATTGATTTGTTCCAATTAAATAAGGAGGAGTGGGCATGAAAGACCAAGAAACCCCATCACATCGACGATTGTCTGAAGGTGTAAATGTTCTGGCTGAAGGTATAGGTGTTTCGCACCACCATTCCATTAATGCCAATCCTGATGATGCCAGTCATGAAGATCCGGATTACGTACGGCTAGATGACTCCTCAAAAAAAGTGAGATCTCGTGCAACGCCTGTTTTGGATACTTTAAAGACTTTAGGAATTAATGCGGAAGCATTGAGGCAAGCAGGAGTCGTGGAACAGCCTTTACAAGCGTTGTTGGTTAAAGAGCTGTCTTGTACGCGATATTTTCGTTGGGCATTCGTCGATAATTTAGTAGAAAAAATACTGCAAGGACTAATACTAAATAAGCAAGATATTTCACAAGAAGAAATTAATTTTTGCAGAGGTATGATACGGCAAGTGCCGAGTGGCCGTTCATTACTACTTCATCAAGCATGTGGTTTAAGAAAAGTATATGCTGCCAGAGGGTTGGTATTAACAACAGAAATGGTACTGAACCAGGCGGTTAAAGCTTCTATTGCTTTTTTCCTAAGCTATCGTCTGTATGAACAGTTTACAACTGGCAGCAGCGATTTTTTAGAATTCACAACAATATTTCAGGACAATAGTGGAAAAGGCGTTAACAGTTTAATGTATTTATTAGCCAAAGTTGAATCAGAATGGCTATATTTATTACTAACCAGCCCTGCAATCATAGGGGTTTTAAAAGGATTGTGGGATACCCAAAAAAGTCAACCATTGACTGAAAGCGCCATCACTCAACTGCAAGAGGCTGTTAATCATCATACAAACACATTGCTTAAAAGATCTTATTTATGGGAAGATGTTTTAAGACAACTGATCCCAATGCCTGGGTTTAGTTCAGTGAGTGAGCGTGTACAAAAGGCAGAACAACAAGTTCGTTGGGACGGGAGAATAACAAATACTCAACGTGCATCACTATTTTCAAATATTGAAAAGCTTGCCTTACAAGGCAGCGGAATGAGTCAAATCAACGCCATGCAATCATTGGCTAAGATTGTACATAGCCTGTCTATTAAAGATTTTCAACGACTCAAAGACGTGGGCTGTTCTCAAGAAACGTTAGTACAGATATTACGCATTAAAACACGAGCATTACGCGATTTGAAAATGTTATCAAACCGTGCGCGGGAGCAGTCCGAAAATGGTGCGCAACAAATGCCTATAGCAACTTCAAAGCTGTCTCTCATCAGCATGCTTTATGCAAACTATTTGTTGTGGTGGCTTGGGATGGGTGCTTGCAAATATTCACCGTTGTTCTGGTCGTTTAAACTTGGGAAGTTAACCCTAGAAGGATTGTTTTTGAAAACATTGATTGAAAGTATTTTAGAAGCTATTAGGTGTCCAGATAAAAAAGGTTTTAACATAGGTTCTGGGGATTATCCGGTTTGGGCGAATGAGTTAACGCTTGATTGTTTTCACGAGTTTGTGAGGCAGTTTCGATTGATTGATAAAAAAGAGAGATTCGAACCATTTTTAGAGCAACTAAACATTTTTGATTTAAGGAAAGTAGAATCCGTCAATTTAGCGGATAAAGCCTTAACTTCAAGTGAAACCAAAGAAGTTTTGAATATTTTAAATCAACGTGCAGCCATAAAAAAAATGTTAAATCTGGAGCGCAATAAAATCAACGATATCATGGGGCTATTATTTCCCAGCAATCTCCAAACTTTGGGTTTAAACGATAACCAGATAGGCGATGCAGGCGCACAGGGGCTTCAGTTCCCCGAGGGTCTCCAAACTTTGGATTTAAGCGATAACAACGTAACGGGTGCAGGTGCACAGGGGCTTAATCTCCCCGAGGGCCTCCAAGAATTGGATTTAGGCTTTAACCACATAACGGATGCAGGCGCACAGGGGCTTAAGCTCCCCGGAGGGCTTCAATATTTGGCTTTAGACGGTAACGGCATAACGGATGCAGGCGCACAGGGGCTTAAGCTCCCCGAGGGTCTCCAAACTTTGTATTTAGGCTTTAACCACATAACGGATGCAGGCGCACAGGGGCTTCAGTTCCCTGAGGGTCTCCAATCTTTGGATTTAAGCGTTAACAACATAGGCGATGCAGGCGCACAGGGGCTTCAGTTCCCCGGTGGTCTCCGAGATTTGTCTTTAGGCGGTAACGGCATAACGGATGCAGGCGCACAGGGGCTTAAGCTCCCAGGTGGTCTCCAAACTTTGTATTTAAACTTTAACAACATAACGAGTGCAGGCGCGGGGCTTAAGCTCCCCGAGGGTCTCCAAGAATTGCATTTAGGCGATAACCACATAGGTGATGCAGGCGCACAGGGGCTTAAGCTCCCCGGAGGGCTTCAATATTTGGCTTTAGGCGGTAACGGCATAACGGATGCAGGCGCACAGGGGCTTAAGCTCCCCGAGGGTCTCCAAGAATTGGATTTAGGCGATAACCACATAGGTGATGCAGGCGCACAGGGGCTTAAGCTTCCCGGTGGTCTCCGACTTTTGTATTTAGGCGGTAACGGCATAACGGATGCAGGCGCAAAGGGGCTTAAGCTTCCCAAGTCGCTCACAAACTTGGATTTAAACGATAACCAGATAGGTGATGCAGGCGCACAGGGGCTTAAGTTTCCCGGTGGTCTCCGAGATTTGTCCTTATCGGGTAACGGCATAACGGATGTAGGCGCAAAGGGGCTTAATCTCCCCGAGGGTCTCCAATTTTTGGATTTAAGCTATAACAACATAGGCGATGCAGGCGCACAGGGGCTTAAGCTCCCCGAGGGTCTCCAAATTTTGGGTTTAGGCGATAACAACATAACGGATGCAGGCGCACAGGGGCTTAAGCTCCCCGGAGGGCTTCAATATTTGGATTTAAGCGGTAACAACATTGGCGATAAAGGTGTTAATGCATTATTACAAAAAATACCTAAGACTAAATTAACAACTATTATTTTGGATGGTAATCCTTATAATTCCACAGCTATTAATCTTAATCGTACTATTCAACAGCAGACATTACTGAGAAATTGCTGGGATAAACTCTGCCATGTTAATACACGATTATGGCAACAAGAAGAATTCCAAATATCAGGGGCTACAAGAGCGCAGCCATCATTATTTTTTAGTTTTAGTTGGTTAAAAAAACCTTTAGTTACATTATCTGAATACGCTAGCGATTGCATGAGTGC
>Ga0207155_1014_pt1 | contig 43093 bp, 28 predicted proteins | sample Alteio_BWMinHeat_26_FD_153515 | JGI IMG/M metagenome (GOLD analysis project Ga0207155, IMG submission 153515) | Enriched cells from forest soil in Barre Woods Harvard Forest LTER site, Petersham, Massachusetts, United States -... | ecosystem: Environmental > Terrestrial > Soil > Temperate forest >... | reverse complement strand
AATCATTTGGTGTGGACATTTCGAACTATGGTTAGAGGCCTGTTTTTTATTTCCAAAAACATTTTGGAAAGATAAATGCTAAAAACTCCTAGAACCAAAAAGAGCATTCCTCCTATAAGCCATACACTGGCCATAATACTTGCCCAACCTTCTACGTCTACACCAAGGAAAAATTTGTCATAGGCAATTAGCGACACATTTATTAAGGCAACTACGAAAGAAATAATTCCAAAAATAAAGGTAAGATAAAGTGGGCGATGACTGAATGAGGTGATTACTTCAATTGCTCTCTTGATTTTTTTCTTCAACGTAAATGTAGATAAGCCTTTGTACCCCTTTTTTACGTTGACAGAAATTTGTTTAAAACCTGCAATAGCAAAAATGCTCCACAGGTCCAGTTCTTTTTCTTGAAATTTAAGTAAAGCATCAACGTATCGCCTGGACATAACACGAGCCGTCAACGTATCAGCAGGGTATTTAACTGCTGACAATATGTTAACAATCTTATAAAACAATCTTCCACTCACACGCTCGAACCAACCACCTTTTCTTTTAACCTGAACTCCATAGACTGAGTCAACATCTTGTCCGCGTACCTCCCAAAATTCTTTAAGTAGTTCAGGGTCCTCTTCTAAATCGCAATCAATCAAAAAAACAAAATCGCCTTTGGCATACTGTAAACCTGTCATGATCGCTTTTTGATGGCCAAAATTTTTGGATAGCTCTACCACCTTGATGTTATGATCTTTATTCTGCAATCCCAGCGCCACCATTAATGAGTCATCAGGTGAACCATCGTCAATAAAAACAAATTCATAACTCAGGTCCAATTCTTTCACAACTGCTAAAGTCCGTTTATAAAACTCATCCAGATAATTGCGAGAGTAGTACATGGTAGTGACAATGCTCAGCTTCATTTTACTTTAATTTCATAAAGTCTCGAGCTAACGCACCTGTGTTAAATAACAAATCAACAATACTGACGCTATGTTCAAAGGGTGGGTAGAGTTGCGAATATTCCGGATAGCCTTGGTAATTCATCCATTCTAGCGTTATCCTTTCCTCTTCAAATAAAAATTCCTTTAAATAATTTTTGGCAGCAGGACCCGAAAGATAATGGGTTGCGTTTGTTTGTCTGCATAAGTCGATCAGTTTTTCTGTCGGATCGCCTTTGAGTTCGTATTCCTTCGAATTTCTGATTTTTGTTTTAATGTTAAGCAACTTGCAAATCCTCTTAATAAATGCTTGATTAATTTCGCTAAGAAATGGTGTTTCAAGTGAATTGTAAATTTCTTCAAAAAATGGTGAATAGGTTTTGAAAAATGGCGCTTGGGAATAATTTGCTTTCAGCGTGTTCCAATTTTTAGTATTCCACTTATGGTTGCTAACCTTAGTCTCTGAAATTTTTTGGTTCAGGTTTTTTTGAAAAACCGGAATTGTGATCCATTGAATTCCCGTGGGAGTTTTAATTTTATTTCTATTCCGCCAATCATTTTTGGTGTATTGCACTTCATCATAAAAAATGAATTCATCTACCGACCCGATAATATCGAAGTATCCTTTCCAAGGGATATAGTTAGATTGGAGTATAGCAACCTTTTTCAGGCTCAAGCAATTAAATTATTTTAGGTTCGCCAGAACGCAAAATAAACCTTTAAATTCAATAACGGTTCTTGAAGTTTAGAAGTTATTTATACTTTTGCCAGCAATTCTTATTTAAAACACCATTCTCCTTTATGGAAAACCAAAAAATTAATTCATCCGATGAAATCGATTTGAGCCAACTGTTCAATAAAATCGGTGACTTTTTCATAAATATAGGCTTGGGCATAATGCGTTTTTTCGCTTTGCTAAGAAGGATCCCACTTGAGAATAAACCTCTTTTTATTGTAGTTATCTTAGCCAGCATTATAGTAGGGTTTTCATACTCTAATTTCATTAAAAAGAAATTCTTTGAATCCACCATGATCCTTAGTTCTGATTACTTGAACAAAAGACTAGTGGATAATACCATTGACAAACTCAATTTATTAGCCGAAGAAGAAAATAAGCACGGTCTTGCAAAGGTGTTAAACATCTCGAATTCATTGGCGTACAATATTGTGAAATTTGACGCTAAACCTTTTGTTGCCGAAAAAGACCTTATTGAACTAGAAGTTTTAAAAGAGCAGTTAAAAAACGCTCAAGCTGAAAGCAAAAATGGCAAAGTCATTGAACAAGTAATCAATCGAATTGAAATTGAAAATCGTCACGCCTTTGAAATAACGGTAAGGACTTACAACCCTACGGTTATTGATACGCTGCAAACCGCACTAGTCAATTTCTTTAAAAATAATGAATACATCAAAAAGCGTATTGAAATAAATAAAAGTAACCTTCTCGAAAAGAAAACAAAACTAACTCACGACTTACAAAAACTGGATAGTTTGAAGTTTATCATCTATGACAATTACAAAAATATGGCTGCCCAAAGCAAGCAGGGCTCAAACAATGTAATTTTAAGTGATAAGTCTGTCACAAATCCGATTGAAATTTATAATCAAGACTTGAATCTATATAATGAACTTCAAGGTATTAATGCAAGGATCCATCTCCAATCAGATTTTGAGGTCATTGATGGTTTCGCCGAATTCAGCGAACCTTCTAGCGCGAGTCTAAGAAAGGTTCTCGCTATTTCCATCTTGATAGGAATTGGTGTTGCCTATTTAACGGTTGCATTATCAGCATTTGACAAATACCTGGCTTCCTTCTCATAAAAACTTGTTGGAACTGTTTTTTTTACTACATAAAGAATTTCAACTCGAACTCAGGCGCAAGTCTGTAGTTGCTGGCTTAAGTTTGTATCTGTTCAGCACAGTATTTATAAGCTATCTGGCTTTTGCTTTAAAACAAAATCTGATCAGCCCGTTGGTATGGAGTGCCTTGTTCTGGATTACAATTTTGTTTACATCAATTAATACCGTGGCCAAAAGTTTCATTGGAGAAAAAAAAGGCCTCGAAATTTATTACTACTCTATCGCCAAACCGGTTGATATTCTCCTATCAAAAATCACTTATAATTTTTTGTTGTGTCTCCTCCTCTCCATTGCAGGATATATTTTGTTTTCCCTGTTCCTCAATAATCCGATTCACGACAAATTACTTTTTGCCGCTACACTGACATTAACCTCTCTTGGCTTTGCATCATCACTTACACTGCTTTCTGGAATAGCATCCAAGACCAACAATAGCAATATCCTTATGGCTGTGTTAAGCTTTCCTGTAGTTATTTCCATATTGTTAGTGGCGATTAAAATAACCAAGAATTGTATCGATGACTTGGATTCAAGTGTAAGCTATAGTTTCTTGCTTTCCTTGTTGGCCATAAATTGTTTAGTAACTGCTTCCTCTTATTTACTTTTTCCCTTTATCTGGAAAAATTAAAATTTGCGTATGAAAATAAAAGTCATTGCCTTCGATGCGGATGATACCTTGTGGGGTAATGAGCATTATTTCCAGGAAACGGAAAAGAAATTTTGTGAGCTTCTAGAGGATTTTCTGCCTCAGCACACGGTCTCTCGTGAATTACTTCAAACTGAAATAAAAAATATTTCTTTGTATGGCTATGGCATTAAGGCATTCATGCTGTCGATGATCGAAACAGCGATTCGCATTACCGACAAAAACATTAAAGCCGAAACAATCGAAAAAATAATCGGCTTCGGACAGGAGTTATTAGAAAAACCCGTGCGACTGATTGATGGAGTGGAAGAGGTTTTAAAATCATTAAAACCAAAGTATCGCTTGGTGATGGCCACTAAAGGTGATTTGCTTGATCAAGAACGAAAATTGAAAAAGTCAGGCCTTGCTAATTTTTTTCATCACATTGAAATTATGTCAGAAAAAAATGATGCCGACTATAAAAAATTAATCCGACATCTTGATATTGATCCAAAAGAATTCATGATGATAGGCAACTCATTAAAATCTGATATTCTGCCGGTGCTAAATATTGGTGGGCACGGGATACACATCCCTTATCATGTTACTTGGGCGCATGAAAAAGTTGAAAACACTGTTCAGCATGAAAACTTCAAGCAAGTAGAGCAAATTAGAGACTTACTCGATCTTTTATGATCAACTTTCTTTCTTCACGTACTTCTTAGCCGAAATATAAAATCTATCAGCTATCTTTCGCAGCAAATTATGAAATCAAACTGGTGGAAAATTGCATGTGTTCTACTCCTGATCTACGCGATCATTGGCGGTTTACTCTTTGAAGTGCCACGGCTTCATATCGTGAATGAAACAATTCGTAGCCTGTACTTTCATGTGCCAATGTGGTTCGGTATGGTTTTTCTATTTCTAGTTTCTATGATTTATGCGATACGTTATTTGCGTAATCCAAATTTCAAAGACGACACCTATTCAGTAGAATTTGCCAACGTGGGTTTGGTCTATGGCATTCTAGGAATTATCACTGGAATGATTTGGGCAAATTACACGTGGGGCTCACCCTGGCATGGCGACCCAAAACAAAATGGAGCAGCTATCGCTCTTCTCGTGTATCTCGCGTATTTCATTTTGCGTGGCTCAGTCAACAGCGAGGAGCAACGCGCACGACTTAGTGCTGTTTATAATATTTTCGCTTTTGTCGCGATGATTCCGTTGATCTTTATCATTCCTCGCATGACCAGCAGTATGCATCCTGGCAGCGGTGGCAATCCAGGATTTAATATGTACGACCTCGACAGTAAAATGAGAATGGTTTTCTATCCTGCTGTAATGGGGTGGATTTTGCTGGGGATGTGGATAAGTTCATTACGCATAAGGATGAGATTGTTAGAAGAAAAAATTATTGAATCAGAAGATGAAAAAGGTCATTAAGATTTTATTGGGATTATTGTTAATCATTAATCCAACTCTCTTTGCACAGGATGCACAAATGGCAGATACCATGCGTTCTGAAGGAAAAATCTATGTGGTAGTGGCCATTATTCTTGTCATTTTCTTCGGATTGATCGCTTATCTTATTTACACCGATCGCAAAATTTCCAAATTGGAAGAGAGACTGAAATAAGTCATCTTTTTTCCGAATTATTAGCCATACACCCTGCGGGCTAATTGACTAATTTTGCTCCTATGAAACTGTCACACATTATTGCTATAGTTGTTATTGCAGCCGCCGTTGCTATTATCATCTTTACTGCGGGGGATGCCAGCACTTACGTCAATTTTGACCAAGCCCATGAAATGGCTTCCACGGGAAATGAAACACCCATTCACGTTGTTGGCCAATTGAAAAAAGATGACAACGGACAAGTAATAGGGTTGCAGAATAGCGAAGACAAACTTTCTTTTTCATTTATACTAGTGGATGACAATAAAAAAGAACAAAAGGTAGTATACAATGAACCGATGCCACCTGATTTTTTACGGAGCGAGAAAGTTGTTGTCATTGGCCGTTACCAACATGATCAATTCGTAGCCAAGAAAATCTTGCTCAAGTGCCCCAGCAAATACCAAGATCAAAAACTTAATGCTGGCATATAATTTGAAAATTTGAGAATGATGTTTTTTGCGTGGGTACTATATTTTCAAATTGATCGATCTTCAAATTTTCAAAATTAGAAAATGCATTATTTCATCGGCAACCTTGGCCACCTCTTTGTTATCGCATCACTTGTTACCTCAATAGTTGCAGCGTTTGCTTATTGGAAAAGTTTTTATTCGATTGACAACTCCGAAAAAGAAGCGTGGAAAAAAAATGCGAGAACTGCATTTTATGCTCACAGCTCTACGGTCCTTGGTGTCGTTGCCGTTCTTTTCACCATCATTTATCAACATTACTTCGAATTCCATTACGCTTACAGTCACTCGTCATTACATCTTCCCGGACAATATATGATCTCCTGTTTTTGGGAAGGACAGGAAGGAAGTTTTTTGCTGTGGATGTTCTGGCAGGCAGTATTGGGCATTTTACTCATGAATACCAAACATGGCTGGGAAGCACCTGTCATGATTGTGTTTGCATTGGTACAAGCATTTCTTGCTTCAATGATTTTGGGTGTGGTGATTCCTTTTGCTGATTTTAAGATTGGAAGCTCCCCTTTCATATTGCTGCGCGATGCGTTAAGCGATCCGATTTTTAAAATGAATCCTGACTTTATTCCGAAAGATGGTCATGGATTGAACCCTCTTTTGCAGAACTATTGGATGGTCATTCATCCTCCTACTCTTTTTCTTGGCTTCGCACTTACACTTCCTCCATTTGCATTTTGCATTGCTGGGTTATGGCAAAAAAAATATTCTGAATGGATAAAGCCAGCACTGCCATGGGCTCTTACAGGCGGAGCAATTCTCGGCCTCGGTATTTTAATGGGCGGATATTGGGCATACGAAACGTTGAGCTTTGGTGGTTATTGGAATTGGGATCCGGTAGAAAATGCGGTGTACGTTCCGTGGCTTGTGCTCATTGCATCCATTCATGTGATGATGACTTATAAAAACAGTGGAACTGCATTAAAAGCTTCCATCATTTTAAACATTACAGTCTTTGTTCTGATTTTATATTCCACTTTTCTAACACGCAGTGGAATTTTAGGTGATGCATCTGTTCATTCATTTACGGACCTTGGACTTTCAGGTCAACTCCTGTTTTATCTTTTGTTCTTCACATTAGTTGCAATCATTCTCAGCGCTATTCGTTGGAAGCAAATCCCTTCAACTGAAAAAGAAATTTCAACGTACTCACGGGAGTTTTGGGTTTTTCTGGGAGCAACAACTCTTTGCCTTATGGGATTTCAAGTGTTGATGCCTACATCAATCCCTGTTTACAATAAGATCATCGAACTATTTGGTGGTCATTCCAATTTAGCTCCACCTGCCAATCAAATTGAATTTTATTCAAAGTTCCAACTTTGGTTCGGAGTTGCCGTTGCCCTGATCTCTGGAACAGGTCAATTCTTTTGGTGGAAGAAAATGGATAAAGAGAAATTGAAGAAAGAATTGATCGCACCAATTCTTATTTCATTGATAGTTTTTGCAATAATTATTTCAATAGCAAAAGTTTATAACCCTATTTACATAGTCCTCACCCTTGCGGGTGTGTACTTAATTGTTTCTAATATCAAAGTGCTTGCTTCTGTCACGAAAGTAAATCCGGGATTATCTGGTGGGGCAATTGCTCATATCGGAGTAGGTATGATGTTGATCGGAATTCTTTTTTCTGCTGGTTATTCAAAAGTAGTATCTCTCAATAGCAGCGGTTTAATATTAAACAAAGAGATGGGAACGGATTTCAACCGTGATAACCTCCTGCTCTTCATCAATGAGCCAAAAACTATGGCGGGATATGAGATTGAATATAGAAGTGAAAATCTCGAACTGAGAAACAAAAGCGGTTACGTTCGTAAAAATGATATTCAACCAACTGCTGATCCGTACCGAGTAGTCGCCACCAAGGACATAATTTATCAGGGCAAAAAGTTATACAACGCTAGCGATACTTTCTCAATTTATCCTGAAAACACATTTTACGAAATTGAAATGAGACGGAATGGAAAAGTGACCGCAACTCTTTATCCTCGAATTCAAATCAATCCGGCAATGGGAGGTTTTCTTGCTTCGCCTGACATCAAGAAAAATTTCGATCGCGATATTTATACTCACGTTTCTGCTACAATGAACCGTGAGGATGAACCAGCCTGGGGAAAGGTAGAGGAGCAAAAAGTAAAAATCGGTCAACAGTTTTTCATCAATGATTATGTTGCTGTTCTTGAGCAGGTCAAGCCGATTGATCAAGTAGCCGGGGTTGACTTAGTCGGTGAGGATGTGGCTGTAAAAGCCAAAATAAAAATTGAAGGAGAGCACGAATCCTTTTATGCTGAACCCATCTTTTTAATTCACAACAAAAGCGAAGTGGGTCGCATTCCCGACGAGATAAATGATCTTGGCATTCGGATCGCATTACTCAATATCAATCCGCAAACAAGCGAATTTACCCTCGGCACAATGGCTCGACAAAAGGATTGGGTGGTGATCAAAGCGTTGGAGAAACCTTATATCAATGTGCTTTGGCTTGGTACAGGAGTTTTGATGATTGGATTCAGTATCGCTTTGGTAAGAAGATTTAAAGAATAGAGTCACTGCTGATTGATCCTAATCAACCGTTTTCAGAAATATATTTTTAGGATATTTCACCTCAGTGAGATACAGTCCTTCTGCTGGCACATTCATGCCGGCTTTTTTTCTGTCTTTACTCTTAATAATAGATTGAAATTCTTTAATGGAAATTTTTTGAGTACCCACATCCAACAAAGTTCCCACAATTGCTCGAACCATACCGCGAAGGAATCGGTTAGCTGTAATATTGAAAATCAAAAGATCATCTTTCTTTTTCCAGCGGGCGGTCTGGATCGTGCACACAAAATGATTGACGTCAGTCTTCACCTTACTAAAGCTGGTGAAGTCGTGTTCACCAACTAGCAGTTCGGCTGCTTCATTCATCAACGAAATATCATACTTCTTAAAAAAGTAAAAGGCCCTCCCTACTAATAATGGATTCTTAGCGGTTGTAATATGATATTCATAGGCTCGTTGACGAGCATCGTATCTTGCGTGAGCTTCAAACTTTACTGGAAGGATATCGCGAATAGCAATGTCTTTCGGAAGAAACGAGTTAAGTCGTTGCAAAAATTCTTGTTGGTTAATTTCAGTTTGAATATCAGCATGAAAAAATTGTTGAACGCAATGAACCCCCGTATCGGTCCGGCCGCTTCCAACAATTGAGATTTTCTTTCGAAGTAATTTGCTTAGTGTATCCTCTATCACTTGTTGAACTCCTAAGGCATTGGCTTGGTTTTGCCATCCGTTGTAGTTCGATCCATCATAGGTAACTTCAAAAAAATAACGCATGATCCATTCTTCAATTGTCAATTTATCAATTATCAATGGAAATCATTTTTTAAATTATTCCTTAATTGAGAATTGATCTATTGAGAATTGATAATTAAGCGTTAGCTTTGCCCGGCAAATAATAGATCCTAAAATTATTTGCCATGGCACTCAATCCTTCCAAATTCCTTTTTGAAGCCCTTACGTACGATGATGTTTTGCTTGTTCCCGCCTATAGCGAGGTACTGCCACGCGAAACAAGTACAGTAGGTTATCTGACAAAGAATATCAAGCTTAATATTCCAATTATTTCAGCCGCGATGGACACGGTTACCGAGGCTGATTTGGCAATTGGCATGGCTTTAGAGGGCGGACTTGGTTTTATCCATAAAAACATGTCAATCGAAGCTCAGGCCGAACATGTTCGCAAAGTGAAACGATCACAAAGTGGAATGATCCTCGATCCTGTTACGCTACACATAACTTCCACCGTGCGTGACGCAGAAAAATTGATGAGAGAAAACAAGATTGGAGGAATTCCGGTAGTTGATGGCAATGGCAAACTGGTAGGCATTATCACCAACCGTGATTTGCGTTTTCAAAAAGACATGAATTTGCCTATTGAAAAGATCATGACGAAAGAAAACCTGATCACTGCGCCCGAGGGAATAACTTTGGAGAAGGCGGAGATTTTGTTGCAGAGTTATAAGATTGAAAAACTTCCAATCATCAATAAAAAAGGCAAACTCACCGGGCTGGTTACCTACAAAGACATTCTGAAAAAGAAGAATAAGCCCAACGCCTGCAAAGATGAATTTGGTCGCTTACGAGTTGGGGCGGCTGTTGGTGTTACTCCTGATATAACTGACAGAATTGATGCCTTAAAAAATGCAGGTGTTGATCTCATCAGTATCGATACCGCTCACGGTCATTCAAAAGGGGTAATGGATGCAGCCAAACGCGTGAAGAAAAAATTTCCCGAAATAGAATTAGTGGTTGGAAATATTGCCACAGGTGAAGCAGCAAAAGCATTGGCAAAAATTGGTGCAGATGCTGTGAAAGTTGGCGTTGGCCCTGGAAGTATTTGCACAACGCGAGTTGTTGCAGGTGTCGGTCTGCCTCAACTTTCTGCAGTTCATGAAGCCGCAAAAGCACTTAAAGGTTCAACTACAAAAACAATCGCAGATGGTGGAATTCGTTTTTCAGGTGATGTAGTTAAAGCGCTAGCCGCTGGTGCAGATAGTGTGATGATTGGCTCACTGCTCGCTGGCACTGAAGAAGCTCCAGGTGAAATAATAATTTATGAAGGAAGACGATTTAAATCTTATAGAGGCATGGGCTCGATCGAAGCGATGGAAGATGGATCCAAAGATCGTTACTTCCAGGACGTGGAAGATGATATTAAAAAATTAGTGCCCGAAGGAATTTCAGGACGCGTTCCATTCAAGGGTTCCGTGTCTGAAGTTCTTTATCAATTAGTGGGCGGGCTCCGCGCAGGAATGGGTTATTGTGGAGCAAAAAATCTTGAAAAACTCAAGAATGCCAAGTTTGTTAAAATCACGACTGCCGGAGTTACCGAAAGCCATCCTCATGACGTCTCCATCACAAGAGAGGCACCTAATTATAGTCGGAAATAATTTCCCAATCTGAATCACTCAGAAGGTAAGTTCGAGGCCCAAAAGTTTAATTCTTAAACCTTTGGAGGGCTTTTCATTTAGCGGCTCAATTTTTGGGTTACTTTTTCTACTTTATTGATATTCTTCAAATACCAGTACTGGTGTATGGAACAGGTTGATTATTAATGATTAACCTTTCAGCAATTATTGTAAATTTCGATATTTGAGGTTCTCTAAAATTTTTTAAAATACTGTTTATGGCTTTAGTTAAACTCCGTTCATTTCAGAGCTCTTTTGATTCAGGAAGGTTCGTCAAAAAAACCTTTCTTACTGATTTTGCAACCCTCAAAAAATGGGTGAAGATTTCAGCCCTTTCATCATTGCTGCTCATATTGGCTACGGGCTTGGCAAATTCTGCGATCATCACCTCTACGGGTACAGGGAACTGGAGTGCTACCGCTTGGCCTAACACAGGAAGAACGGGAACCATTACGACATCAACGCTCAGCACAACAGTGACCGGAGTTGGCACTCTCTTTTTGACAGAGATAAGTGTTGGGAACATAATCAAGACAACTGGAAACGTAACGATAGGTACTGTTTTATCCGTGAATAGCAATACGTCAATTACGTTAACCTCGAATGCTGCATCAAGCAATGCTGGCATTGCATTCAATTTTCAAGGTGTAGGTCCGGGCGATGACGCCGTTATTGCGGCAGGTAATACGGTGACAGTCGATATTTCTAGCACCTGTAATTCTCTGACCGTGGGCAATGGATCGACGATCACTGTGAACGCTAGTATTATATTGACAATTTCGAATGCACTGTCTCTTCCAAACATTGCAACCGGGGCAGCGACAGGTACAATTGCAGGCGCAGGAACAATCAATACTGGTTCAATGAGTATCGGTGGAGTTGTAGCTCCTACTGGCGCTGGTACAATAACGATTACTTCCACAATTAGTGCATTGAATGTAACCGGAGGCCTTGCTCTTACATCTTTAATGCCGGGAGCGAATGCTAATAATCCGACTTTTCAGTTGCAATCAGGGACTGTAACGATCATAGGAACTTTATCATGTGTTACAGCAAATAATGTTGCTAGCACAACACTGGTTACTTTAGCCACCGGTGCTCAAACCGGCACGTTGGTTTTAGGTAATGTAACGGCTACCTCTACATCAGGCAACACAGGTGTATCAACCTATACCTTTAACGGCACAAGCTCAACTGTAATTTACATCGGAGGTCCCTCTCAGGTGGTTACCGATGTTGGTTATACCAACTTAACTTTTTCAGGAACATCAGCTACTTGGGCACTAGGAGGTGGTAGAACAATTGGAGGAGCTTTGACTGTCAATAGTGGTGCTACACTCACTACATCGAACAACCAAACATTAGGTGTAACAGGGGCAACCTCCATCACGGGAACTCTGGCTCTTGGGGGTACTTCAACTAAAACCTTTACGGGTGATGTTACTCTTAATTCGGGCGCGGTTTGGAGCGAGGCAAATGCCGCAATAAATTTTGGGGGTAATCTTACAAACAATGCATCAATATTTACCGCAAACGCAGGAACCCATACTTTTACGGGCGCAGTTAAAATCTTGAGTGGACCCACTACCACTTCCATCCCAAATGCGGCATTCACAGGCACCTATACCAACAACGGAACGCTGACAGTATCAACCGCACTTTCAGGTGCCGGAACATTAACCCAAGGATCAACCGGAATACTAAACATCGGAGGCACTTCAACAGTCACAAATCTAGATGCCTCAACAAATGCAGGAAACACGGTTAACTACAATGGGACTGGTCAAACTGTTAGAGACATAAATTACAGCAATCTTACCTTCTCAGGAACAACAGCCGCCTGGGCTTTAGGCGGAGCTAGAACAATTGGTGGGGCTTTGACTGTAAATAGTAGTGCCACGCTCACCGCATCAAATAATCAAACATTAGGTGTATCCGGAATAACTTCAGTTACAGGAACTTTGAATCTCGGAGGTAATTCAACCAAAACCTTTACAGGTGATGTTATTCTTAATTCTGGAGCAGTTTGGAATGAGACAGGGAACGTATTAGCAACAGTAGCTTTCGGAGGAAGTTTGACTAATAATGCATCAACATTTACAGTCAATACCGCTACTCATACATTCTCTGGTTCTAATAAAACACTGGATGGATCAACCAACACTTCAATACCTACAGTAACTTTTACTACCTCATACACCAACAATGGAACTCTTACCAGTGCAACACTGCTGACCGTCACAACTCCTGCAGTATTGACCAATAATGGAACAGTCACTGCAACAACAGCCTTATCCGGAACTGGAGGATTGACCCAAGGCACGACAGGTATACTGAATCTTGGTGGTACTTCTGGGATAAATACCATCACTGCAGCGGCAACTGGAAACACGGTAAACTATAATGGCACAGGTCAAACCTTAAAAAACATTGGTTATTATAATTTGTCATTGTCAGGAGCAGGTGCCACTGCCGCTTTTCCCGCTGGAACAATAGTTGCAAACAATTTTTCAATTAGTGGAACCGCTGTAGCAAATTTAGGCGCTAGTACTACTCATCAAGCAGCGAGCATTACTCTTGGAGGAATTGCGCAGACATCTGGTACGTGGGGTGGAACTGGTTCAGGTGCTACAAACATTAATACCACTTATTTCTCTGCTGTAGCAGGCCGAATTACGGTGTCTTCCTGTACCCCTGGATTTTGGAAAGGAACAACGAGTACAGATTGGAATGTAGGTACGAACTGGTGTGGTGGATCTGTGCCAATAGCATCCACAGACGTTACTATACCTTCGGGTGGCAACCAGCCATCAATACTTGGAGCTCCTGCGGGTTTGTGTAATAACATTACTATCAACAGCGGAGCAACGCTCACCATCACTGGATCCAACAGTTTGAGTGTAAGCGCTAATTGGACCAACAATGGAACGTTCACACCAAATACAAGTACTGTCACGTTTAATGGCACAAGCACAATTGCCGGTTCTTCAACAACTACTTTTAACAACGTTACTTTGAGTGGGTCAGCCTCCGTTACAACAGGGGCAACGGTAACTCTTAATGGTAGTCTTAATATTGGCGATGGTACAACATTCAATGCTGCAGGTTTCGCGCTAACAGTAACAGGTTCAACAATTGTGGGAGGCGGTGCCAGCGGCAACTTGACAGTTTCATCAACTACTGGCACAAAGACTTTCACCGGAGACGTAACATTAAATGCAGGTTCAACTTGGAATGAAACTGCAGCTGCCACTGTGAACTATGGTGGAAGCTTAGCAAACAATTCATCCACATTTACTGCGAGTACCGGCACACACACATTCACCGGAAATACAAAAACGCTAAGTGGAGCAACGACAACTTCAATACCAAATGCAACATTTGGTACAGGGGCTGCGGGTACAGGTATTTATTCGAATAGCGGAACGTTTACAAGCTCAACCTTACTTACTATAACAAGCCCAGGTGTTTTGACCAACAATGGAACAGTCAACGCAACAGCTGCTTTGTCAGGAACGGGAGGACTTACACAAGGCGCTAACAGTACACTAAATATTGGCGGCACATCGGGCATTACAACTCTTACGGCAACAGCCTCAGGTAACACAGTAAATTACAATGGTGCTGCCCAAACCGGGCACTCTAATACTTATTACAATTTGACTTTATCAGGAAGCGGAACTAAAACTTTACAAGCCGGAACTACTTCTATTGGAGGCGATCTTACCTTAAGCGGAACTGCGACTACTACCACAGTTGCTAATCTTGCCATCACAGGAAATCTTAACATCGGTGATGGAACAACTTTTACGGCAGCAGGCTTTACTCTTGGAGTAACTGGTACCACAACTGTTGGCAATGGCACAAGCGGCAACCTTACCGTCTCTTCTGCGACTGGGGCAAAAACTTTTACAGGTGATGTAACATTAAATTCTGGATCAACCTGGAACGAAACTGCCGCTGCAACTGTAAATTTCGGTGGTAGCCTCATAAACAATGCTACAACTTTTACGACAAATAATGGAGCCCACAATTTCGTTGGAATAACCAAAACTTTAAGCGGATCAACTACTACTTCAATATCCTCCGCAGTCTTTGGTACTGGTTCTGGAAGCACTGGGACATATACCAATACTGGTACACTCAATATATCGTCAACTCTGCAAGTTAACGCTACAGGCGTCCTCACTAATAATGGAACGGTGACCGTAACATCTGCAATAGTGGGAGCAGGTGGATTAACACAAGGTGCGAACAGCACGTTAAACATTGGCGGCACATCGGGCATCACAACTCTTACGGCAACAGCTTCTGGCAATACCGTAAATTATAACGGCGCAGGTCAAACCCTAAATTCAACCAACTACTATAACCTGACACTTTCTGGAAGTGGGGCCAAGACTCTTCAATCCGGAACAACATCTATCGGTGGCAACCTTACGTTGAGCGGGACAGCAAGCACAACAACTGTCGTAGGATTAGTTGTATTGGGCAATTTAACAACAGGTAATGGCACTACATTTACTGCCGCTGGTTTTGACCTGACTATTGCTGGAACGACCACAGTTGGTGGGGGAGCAAGTGGAACTCTCAACATTTCTTCAGCAACTGGCACAAAGATTTTTACCGGACTTGTAACCATCTCGGCCGGAGCCATATGGAATAATTCAGGCAACTCACCTGTAACTTTTAGGGGTGGGATTACCCATGCCGGAACAACCTTTACAGCTGGAAGCGGTGTGTACACCTTTGACACTAACTCGCAGGCATTGACAGGAACTTTATCAATTCCAAGTGTTACAGTTACTGGAATTACCTTAACTAACAACAACACATTGACGGTGAACACCGCCTTATCCGGAACTGGTGGTCTCACAGAAGCGACTGGCTCCACATTAAATATTGGCGGAACCTCCGGCATTACATCAATGGATGCCTCCACAAATGTAAATACAGTAAACTTCACTGGCGCAGCACAAACTGTAAACGCAATCAACTACAGTTCTTTGGGGCTTAGTGGTACTTTGACCAAAACATTCTCTGCCAGCACTACTTCGATCAGCGGTAACTTCACACTTGGGGGCACAGTGATAGCAGCACCAGCAGCGGGACTCACAATAGGAGGAACAGTAACTATTGGGGCAGGCACAACTTTTACAGGTGGTGCATTTACTCATAATGTTGCTGGTAATTGGTCGAAAAATGCAACTGGAACTTTTACTAGTACAGGCACGGTAAATTTCAATGGCGCCGCTGCCCAAAGCATTAGTACTAGTTCGACAACCTTCAATAATTTAGCACTCTCTGGCTCAAATACAGTAACATTCACTGTTCAAACTATAATCAGCTCAAATCTTTCCATTAGTGGAACAGCAAATGCCAACCTAAATGGCGTCACCACACATACTGCTAATACGCTAACGCTTGGAGGTGCTCCGGAAGCTTCGGGTACTTGGGGAGGAACAGGATCAGGCGCCACTAATATAAACACCACTTATTTTGGTGCTGTTACCGGTAGAATTACTATAGCTACAACGGGTTGTACTGCTACAAATATTGTTTGGGTAGGAACTGGAGCCAACTCGAACTGGAGTAATACCGCCAACTGGTGTAATGGTGGGGTACCTGCAGTACCTACCTCTGCCTCAAATGTCCTTATTCCAGCGGGAACCCCGAGATCACCGAATATTGACGCTGCAGCTGCTTGTAATAATATCACGATCGCTACCGGAGCAACCTTAACTGGTACCAGCGGATCTACATTGACGATAAGCGGAAACTTGTCAAATTCTGGAACCATCAATATCACCACAAGTACTGTATCTTTTATTGGGACAAGTCCTACTGTTAGTGGAACAGGTACAAACACGTTTAGCATTCTTAATCTTAATACCACAGGAGCAACAGACTTGGTAGTTAATTCTAGTATTACAGTCAATGGAGGCATCTCATGGTCTGCGAACGGTCTTCTGGTTGTAAATTCAAGCTCAAATATTACGCTGGGAACGGCTGCAACTATTACTGCTCCAAGCAATAAAAGATACATACAATTGGATGGATCAACAGGATCCAACAGCAATCTAATAGTTACCAACAACAATGCGACCACTGGCACAGGCTCCTGGGCGGTTACTTATCCAATTGGAGATCCTACTGGTGGATATACTCCATTTAACCTAGGTACTACCACAACTGCACCAACGGCTGGCTCTACAATTTCTGTTAAAGCAGTCTATAACAATAGTAACCAAGGTCAATTGAGGAGGGTATTCCGTCTTACGGTAAGCGGTAATAGCAACGCTTCCACCTTTGCTACTGGATCTTTTAACATTAACACATCTGGTTTAACCGGGACCTTAACACCTAATTCATCAACGCTGACAGGTATGACTCCGGTACTTATACTAATGTTTCTGCTACGGGAGGGACGGGCGGAAGTGCAAAATTTACTGTAGTAGTGGGGTCTGCCACCTCAATATCCTCTGTCACTGTAACCTCCGCAGGAAATGGTTATACAGCAACAGATATTTTGACATTTGCAGGCTCTTCATTTGGAGGGTCAAGCAACGCAACGTTTAGCGTAACTGCAGCTAATATTGCTTCTGCTGACGTTTCTTCTGGTGATGCCTTAGTCAACTATACGACATTATGGTATTTAACATCAGGCTCAGGAACTTGGACTTCACCTACATCTTATACAGCTGCCGCAAATCCTTTCACGGTGAATGCCGGGTCATTACAAAGTTTAGGTAACGGTACTTATTACTACACAATCGGCCAATCTTCTGCCTATCCCAACACTTGGTATAGCTATCAAACAGGGGTTTGGAGCAACTTTCAAAATTGGACTAGCGACCCATCAGGCACTACTTTAATTAACGGCTTAAACCTTCCTCCTCAACCCGGTGATGCGATCGTAATCTTGAATGGAATCACCATTACAAATGATGTCGGCGGGCAAGTAATAAGTACTACTACAATTAATTCTGGCGGAACTCTTGACATGTCCAACACAACAGGTAACACACTTGGAACAGTGAGCGGAGCCGGGTTGCTCAGGATCGGTGGTGCAGTTGCATCAACAATGTCACTACCTACGGGTAACTACGCTGGTATTGTCACATCAGGAACGGGAGGAACTATTGAATATTACAATACTACTTCCTCAACCTACAACTTACCTTCTCAAGCCACTTACAACAATTTGAAGCTTTCTACTTCAACTTCAACAGTTACTTTTGTGGAAGTTAATGATCTTACAGTTAACGGCAATTTTAACATTACATCCTCGAGCACAGGAACTGTAACCTGGCAAATAAACGATAACACCAACGCTAACAGAACAATTACAATCGCAGGCGATCTGACCGTTTCGAGTAATGGTAAAATCACAGCCGGCACAGGAAACTCTGGATCAGCTACTCAACACGGCTTAACACTGAAGGGCAATTTTACAAATAATGGAATTGTTCAATTTTTTGATCCAACAGATGCCACTTACTCAAATGCAAACTACACTTCAGGCGCAGTTTATACTAGTGGCTTGAGAGGAAATGCCGTTGGTGTTTTTTTTACAGACGTAACAAACAAGAATTTAAACTGCAATAATCAAACAGATTTTTACAATTTAACTTTAAACAAGGGTACTGGACAGCAAACCTTGCTTATTGTGAACTCAACAAGCAATTCTAATTTCAGACTTTTTGGTCCAGCAAACATTGGAAGCTCCAGCTCTAATGGCGCTGATGGATCAACGACAACTTCATTTAATGCACTTTCTATTGTTAATGGAACATTAGAGCTTACAGGTACCTTAACAATACCTCTACTTACGACAGGTAACACCTGTACAACAGCTCCGGGAAATACATCGTGCGCAAGCGATTTTGGCATTCCCCAATCGGGAGGCCTTTGGCTGAATGGATCTGGCGTAAACGTTACCACTACAGATGGTAATGTTGCAAATAATGATCAGAGGATTTTAGTTGACGGTTTACTAAGAATTACAAATGGAACTTTAAGCACCGGTTTTTCCAAAGGTGTTACTTCAGGAGCTTCGGGTACTCTTCTTGTTGAAGGCGGTACTCTCAATACCTGGCAAATACGCGCGACTACATCCGGCACTCAAAATTTCTCTTACATTCAAACTGGAGGTACTGTTAATGTCGGAATAACTGGAATAATATCAACCGGGGTAGTAGCCCCAGGGGACCAGTATGCTCGTTTTGCAATTCCCAGTTCAACCAGTTCTTTCCAAATGTCAGGCGGTGTACTTAACATCGGTAACCCATCACCGAATACAACAACCCCGACAGCTGGAGGGATTGATATTCAATCTGCAGCTTCAAATTATAATGTAACTGGAGGTACGATCAACGCCTATATCCCCACCGTGACCAATGATTTTGGTATTAGATCAACTGCGCCTTTATATAATTTGAATATTTATAGCGAGGGAACGGCCGGAGGGTTTGTTGCCCTGCTTAGTCGGGATTTAACTGTTTTGAATAACTTGACCCTTGTAACCGGCAACTCTCCAACTTTTAATTGCAACAATAACAACCTCACTATAGGTGGAAACTTTTCAATTAACAATGGAACAACTTTTACTCCTGGCGTTGGAACCGTCACGTTTAACGGTTCAGGCACGCAAACCTGGGCTTATGGAGACAGCCCAAGCGCCACAAGTCCTGCCATTACAAGCCTCAACGCTGTTACAGTAAACAAAAGCGCAGGTACACTCAGCTTATCATTCCTCAACACTACATTTACAACACTCCCTGCAACAAACGTGCTCCCATCCATAGCTACCTTAACGCTCACGTCAGGAACATTTAATGACGGGGGAAGCACCGTAACATGCACTTCATCATTAACCAATAATGCTACCCACACTTCTACAGGCTCGGGAAACATAACAGCTAACGGCCCAACATCTATTGGAGGAAACAACGGAGTATTTGGAAACTTATCCATCACCACGAATGGCAATGTGGCTACCTCTGGTACGCAAACCGTAACAGGCAACTTGCGATTGATTAATGCAAGCTCAACGCTAAACATTGGTTCAAACGCGCTAACCGTCTCTGGAAATATTTATAGTAATGCATCTACAGGTGTTGCGTTTACCTCATCGAAGAGAATATTAACTAGTGGATTACACAATGCGGGTGGCTTAACCAGACAAGGTGTATTAGGGGATCTCTTGTTCCCTGTAGGATCTTCTGCCGTTGGCTCTAATGCTACCGTTGCCTATTCTCCAATTACAATAAATGCTACCGCTACAACTCAAGGCACGATAACCGTAAGGCCAGTGAACAGCGAACATCCAAACGTTACCGCATCTAATCAAAGTCTTGTCTATTACTGGCGCGTATCTAGTTCCGGGTTTTCAGGTCTTTCATCGGTGACGCATAAAACTTATACATTCAGCACAGCCACGAAAAACGGAACTTTAACCTCTTATAAATCGGCTCGTTATGATCGGTCGGCAAATTCTTGGGGAACAAATAATACAACATATGATGCAACAGGAACAACAACAATTCCAAATTTTAACACCGGCAGCGGTTGGACTGGCGTAGCAGGTGATCAATTGGATGGTGAATACACTTGCGGAAATGGTTCTGCATTTGGTACTGTGGTCACCTACTACAGTACTGCAAGTGGACCATGGAATGTCAATTCTACATGGAGCACAATAGCTGTTGGCGGCGCTGCTGCATCAAGCAACCCAACCTCATGTTCAAATTGCCCCGTTGTTATTGGGAATGGCACAACCATTAATCACAAAGTGACCATCGATGCTAACAGCAGAACTTGTGGTTCATTAGCATTAAATACTGGTTCAGCGTTGGACTGCAGCACATTTACTTCCCTTAATTTCGGAACCAATACGGGAGGAACCGTAACTGGAAGAGGTTGGTTGAGAATTGCGTCTGCAACTTTCCCCGCCGGAGACTTTACAAACTTCTTAGGTTCGAATGGAGGAACTGTGGAGTGGTACGGATCGACTGCTACAATTCCTTCAACAGGGCCATCTCCTCAAAGCCTTTCTCTCAACACCTATTATGATCTTGTTATTAATCCTTCTGCGGCCAATACTATTACGCTGCCTGCAACAAACTTGACAATTTATGATAAACTAACACAAGGAGACCCTACCTATGGTTCTTATACAGGTACGGCCTTAACAAACGGTGCCCGGACAGTTGCAATAACATCAGATTTTTCTGTTTTAAATGGAACATTTAATTTCTCAAATGCAACAGGAGCTTCTACTACAATGACTGTTGGAGGAAGTATTACAAATAACGGAATCCTGTCCGTTGTGGCAGGCGGTCCTCTCAACAACAATTCCATCTCTATCGTTGGTGGCATTGCCAACGGCGGAACAATGAATTTTAAAAACACCGGAGTAGTGAATCTTACCTTCACCGGAACAAGCAATGTTGCCTTCAGTGGCTCGGGGGCAACAACGCTTAATTTAGTCACCGTAAATAAAGGAACTTCCCAGATCCCTGCAGTTACTTGCAGTTTGTCAGGCACCTTATCCACACCTTCAGTCGCGTTAGGATGGTTGACATTGACCAATGGAACATTTGACTTCGAGTATACCGGGATATCATCTCCGATTACACTATCGTCTTCTACTTATACTATTCCATCCACATCTAAGCTTAAAGTAGGATCGGGCACTGTACAAATCACAAGCGCCACTGGCAACGACCTGTTTTTAAATGGTGCACTTGAAGTTGCCCAATTAGATGCTACACACGCAGGCACTGTTTACACCAATAGCACTACCGCCACAAGTGCGGGCAACGATATTGAATACGGTGCCGCCGGATCACCGACTATTACTATTTCTGGCAGCTCCCCTGGCGGCACATTAACCGTTGATGGTTCGATAAGAAGATCAATTTCATCCCTTACTGGCGCCCTTGTTTACAATCAAACTGGGGGAACGGTAACAGTTGGAGGAAGTGGATCGGATAATACAAGGGGTGTTTTTGAAATTGACTCCAATACTGGCAGCAGTTTTACTTTGACAGGATCGACGAGTGCGTTAACTGTTCAAAGACAGACGGGTGGATCCAGCTATGCTGATTTATTTCTTAACCCGGCAACAAGCAATACCTCCTCTACAAGCACAATTACTGTTGGATTGGGTACTGTTGCCACGAACACAGGAATGCAAATCAACATTGCCCCAACCATCGGGAATTTGGTGATTGCAGGTGGTGCAAATGCTCAGACGGTTAAGGTCTATTCTAATGCACTAATCTTGGGAGGTTCATTAACAGTAACATCTCCTTCAAGCCTTGACACAAATCCTCTTAGCAGTAGCACGGGTCAAAATGTTTTTATCGCAGGAAATTTGAACCTTGCAGGGTCTGCTTCATATTTAGGCGGCGCCAACACAACCACTTTTAACGGAACAGGAGCACAAACTGCAACGTTTACAGGTTCTCCCACCGCCTTTAAAAACATGACCATCAATAACTCCGGTGGAGGAACCGTAACTCTTCAGTCTGGCACTCCTCCAACTTTAACAAATCTTAACATCTTAGCTGGTACCCTTGATGTAGGTTCTTTTGCTTTGAATGTTAATGGAGATATAACCAATAATAGCTCTCAGATTGCATCTGCGAATGGTGGCACTGGTTCAATCACCTTCACTACAACCACAACTAATTCACACACGATAACAAGTTCTAATGGCTCTTTCACTAATCTTAAAATTGGTGGCACAACCGCCACAACAGGCAACCTTGTAACTGTAAATGGCAACATGACGATGAATGGATATTTGGATTTCGTCAGTACCACAGCAAGTCGTTACCTTTTCATTGGATCCAATCTCTTGACATTTAGTTCTGCCGCTACAATTTCCAATGCAGGTGCAACTACATTTATTAAAACAAATGGAATTTCAAGCGATCTTGGTGTAGCAAAGAACTGGGGTGCCTCAACCACTAGCTTTACGTATGCGGTTGGAACAAGAACAAACTACACACCTGTCCTCATGGGCACAACTTCAGGATTTACAGTGAGTATTCCTGGCAATCTAACCGTTGTTCCAGTCGATGCCATACACCCGACCGCAAACCCTGATGGAACTCAAATCTTGGACTATTACTGGAGGGTATCAAGAGACAACAACTTTGCGCAATCCAACAATTCGGGATCTCTGATCTTTCAAGTACCCACAGCTTTAATTGGTGGCCTGTCGGGAACATTGGCAGGGTACTACCTTGATGCACTTAGCATGATTGGTTGGACACAAGGCGGAACAATAAATACAGGTGTAGCGAGCTTGACTTTCAATTCAAACCTGAACAATGGAAATCCTGTTACAAGTCCAGCTAGTCCCCCTGCTGTGATGCCTGCTGCCAATGGCGAGTTCGATTATACTTTTGGTACAAGCACAAATTTGCTCAACCCAGTTGCTCCGGTGTATAGCCGCTTTGGAACAACATCTCCCACACAAACAACTACAGTAGGCACCGCCGCTGGTGGTAGTTGGTCAGCGGCAGCAGGATCCAACTGGACGACCTCATCGACTGGCTATGGTTCTCCTTATGGCACAGTGCCAAGCGGAAGGCCTGTTGTTATTTTGGGCGGAGCAACCATAAACTTAGATGCTGCAGGTCAAACCGCTTTTACAACGCAAATTAATGGTGGAGCTACTCCAGCTACTCAAGGTGTGCTCGTTGTAAGCACTGCTGGAAATAGCCTTGGCACAATCAGTGGAACTGGCACATTGAGGACGACGACCAGCTCACTGCCAGCCGGAACCTATACTACTTTCACAGCAGCGGGCGGAGGAACTATTGAGTACGCAAATACCATGACGATGAACAGTAGGACAACCTACAACAACCTATTGATTTCATCTAATTATTCAACCTCGACGGCTACTACTGTGACACCGACAGCGGCCAACTTGACCATCAATGGTAACTTTACCATTAGCGCAGGAAATACAGTAGACGGTAGTGGCAACCTTGCAGGTCAAGGTGGTTTTGCTGTTGCTGGTAATTTTGTCAACGCTGGAACTTCTACGACTGGAACTTCTACGTTAATTAGTGTGGGAGGAAATATGACAAACAGTGGAACATTCAACGCCTCATCAAGCACTCTTAATCTTACTGGTGATTTACAAAACACTGGAACATTTAATGGAGGAACAAGTACAGTAAATCTTGCTGGTAATTTTTCCAACAGCGCCACGTTCTCTGCCGGGACTGGAACGGTAAGTTTCAATGGTACTGCTGCACAAACTATCACAGGTGCTACAACATTCAACAACTTAACGATCAACAACACTTTTGTAACCTCTCCTCAAGTGACTGTTGCTAGTGGCAATCAGACGGTCGGATCCACTTTCACGAATACGAAGGGCCTTCTTAATCTCAATTCAACAACATTAACGATTGGCACAGCATGCGCCTCTCCAGGTGCTGTGAGTCACTCACTTGTGTCATCGGCCGGATGGGTCTATGGTGGAAGTTTAACACGCTATTTCAACACAACTGCTATTCTTGATGGTTCACTAACAGGATTCTTCCCCGTTGGAACATCAGTTAATTTCAGGCCTTTCTTCATTTCAGTACCAAGTGGCGATATGACAACTTGTGGAACTTTCACTTTGAGCGCAAGTGCCCCCACTAATACAACGGTAGTCTCCATTGCTGATCCTACGAATACTGTTTCACCTATTGTGTTACAAAATCAAGGTGCATGGACGGTTTCATCATCGGTAGCTGGTGGAACGTACAATGTAACTGCCGGTGGAACTGGTTTTGGCACAATCGGTAGTTTGTCAGATGTCACTATTTCCAAAGCATCATTAGCGGTTGGTACTTATGTTTTAGCCACTGGTTCAACCTCAAGTCCTTTAATGGAAAGAACGGGACTTTCTCTTGCAGACATTACAACAAATGGAGGTAGTCAGTTCTACGTAGGTTCGACAAATGCTTCTACTTCTCCGCTACCTATTGAACTCGTAAGTTTCACGGGTGAATCAAAAAAATACGGAGTCGACTTGCAGTGGAAAACAGTTTCAGAAATGAACAATGATTATTTTACAGTTTCGCGTTCTGCAACTGGTGCAAACTTTGAATCTATTGGCACAGTAAAGGGAAATGGAACCACTAACATATCGCATGATTATTCACTTGTTGACTACAAGCCAATTCTTGGGAAGAACTATTATCAGTTAAAGCAAACGGATTTTGATAATCACGTTACAACATCCGAAACGATTGTCGTGAATGTTTTAAGTCTCGAGCCTTTGATATCGATTTACCCTAATCCGCTTTCACAGAACCAGTTATTGAATGTCATTATTAACGGACTCGAGATTACTGTTCCGACAGAAATTCAAATAGTAAATGTTCAAGGCACCATTGTTAAAGGAGCAACTGCTAATACAGACTCCGATGGCTCTCTTAAAACATCCCTCGAACTTACAGGGCTTTCAGCCGGACTTTACATCTTGAAAGTTCAAAACGTGCATTACAAATTCATTATCGAATAATCAATAGAACTTCTATTAAAGGGCTCTCAAAAATGGGAGCCCTTCTTTTTAATTGTTTTTTGTCTTGCCCTGAAATGTCGTTTAAAGGATATATTTGCGCTCTTATATCCGCCATGAATATTTTGATTATTGGTAATGGAGGCCGCGAACATGCTTTTGCCTGGAAAATAAAACAAAGTCCGCATTGCGAAAATTTATACGTAGCACCCGGAAACGCAGGCACCTCTTCAATTGCCATAAACGCTCCCATTGCTGTTGATGACTTTAGCTCACTGAGAGACTTCTGCGTTGAAAAAAAAATTGACTTGGTTTTGGTAGGACCAGAAGTACCGCTCGTAAAAGGGATTCGCAATTTTTTTGAATCTGATCCACAATTAAAAAATATTCTAATTGTTGGGCCAGACAAAGTTGGTGCTCAACTCGAAGGCAGCAAGGATTTCTCAAAACAGTTCATGCTTCGTCACAACATTCCAACAGCGAAGGCAAGAACATTTTTCAGTCATCAAACGAAGGAGGCACAACAGTATATTGAAAGTTTCACGCCTCCTATTGTATTAAAAGCCGATGGACTAGCTGCAGGAAAAGGTGTAGTCATTGCTAACTCAATCGCTGAAGCGAATACCTCCATTCAAGAAATGCTTGAAGAGAAAAAATTTGGTGACGCAAGCGCTAAGGTTTTAGTTGAAGAATTTTTGGATGGTATTGAGTTGTCTGTTTTCGTTTTAACAGATGGTAAAGATTATGTGATTTTACCAGAAGCAAAGGATTATAAGCGAATTGGCGATCATGATACTGGGCCCAACACCGGCGGGATGGGTTCCGTATCCCCCGTTCCATTCGCTGATAAAGCGTTCATGAAAAAGGTAGAAGAAAAAATTATTAAGCCAACTGTCAATGGTTTGAAGGAAGAAGGCGTTCGCTACCAAGGCTTTATTTTTATTGGGCTAATGAAAGTGAAAGATGAACCTTATGTGATTGAATACAATGCACGCATGGGTGACCCCGAAACGCAATCGGTGATGATGCGGATTAAAAATAATTTCGTTGAACTGTTGACTGCCTGCGCTAAAGGAGAACTTAAAAACCAATCTGTAGAAATTGATCCATCTTACACCGTCACGGTAGTGATGGCTGCAGGAGGCTATCCGGAGAAATATGAGATGGGGAAAGTTATTTCCGGATTGGGAAATGCTACCGCAAATGTGTTCCATGCGGGCACAAAAAGTATAGAGAACGAAGTCATAACGGATGGTGGCCGAGTACTAGCCGTAACTGGAAAAGGGAAAACTCTGAACGAGGCAATTCTAGATAGTTATAATTCAGTTCAAAAAATCAATTGGGAAAATTCTTATCATCGGACGGATATCGGCCAGGATTTATTGAGGTTGATTTGCTAGCAGTTTCGCAAGGTTGAAAATCTAGCTTGCAATTTAGAATTTGCCCAAGCCACACCTACACTGTAACTTTAAGTTTTTAAACCTTATAATATTCTTCAAATGGGCTGTGCGTGCGGTACGAAAAAAGATGGACAGGTAGGCGGCTGTAAAAATAATGGAGCCTGCGGCACAGGAGGCTGTAATAAAATGAATGTGTTCGATTGGCTCAGCAATATGGACATGCCAATTGAAGACAGATTTGATGTGGTTGAAGTTCGTTTTAAAAATGGTCGCAAAGACTTTTACAGAAAGCCAAAAAATTTAACACTGCATACGGGTGATGCTGTAGTTGTTGAAACACAAACTGGCCATCATGTCGGCTATGTTGCTATGCAAGGAGAATTGGTTCGTTTGCAAATGCAAAAAAAGAAAGTTGCTAACGATGATGAGATTAAAAAAATTTACCGCATTGCACATACGAAAGACCTCGAAAAGCACGAAGAGGTAAAAAATCGCGAATTACCTTCTCTTTATCGCGCTCGTGAGATCATCCGAGACCAGAAGTTAATTATGAAACTTTCGGATGTTGAATTTCAAGCAGACAATACAAAGGCTGTATTTTTTTATTCTGCCGACGAACGAGTAGATTTTCGCGAGCTGATCAAAATATTAGCTGGTGAATTTAAAGTGCGCGTTGAAATGCGTCAAATCAGTCTGAGGCAAGAAGCTGGAAGGCTAGGCGGCATTGGAGTTTGCGGTCGTGAACTTTGTTGCTCTACTTGGTTAAGCGATTTTAAAAACGTGGCTACCAGCGCTGCGCGCTATCAAAATCTTTCACTTAATCCGAGCAAACTTTCTGGTCAATGTGGAAGACTGAAATGCTGTCTTAACTATGAATTAGAAACCTACATTGAAGCTTTGAAATTTATTCCAGAAATCGAAGCACCTCTTCTTACTGAGAAGGGAGAGGCAAAACTCCAGAAGACTGATATCTTCCGTAAGATCATGTGGTTTGCTTACAAGGAGGAGAACAATTGGTATGCTTTAAATGTTGATCGCGTCAACGAAATCCTTGAACTGAATCGTCAGGGGAAAAAGCCAGCTAATCTTGAACTAAACGAAGAAGAAGTTAAAGTCCCGATTGCTACATTAAATAGTGACTTGGCAAGTCTTGATAAAAAATTCCAGAATCGCGGTAAAAATAAGAATCGTAACCGAAATCGAGGACGTGACAACCGGGGGACTAATAGAAATCCTGACCAACGAAACCCCAACAATAATCGACCTAATCCTAACAAACCGAATAATCGCAGAGGATGAGGATCTATTTTAGTTTAGCAGTAATTTTAATTTTATTGGGTAGTTGCGATTCAAAACGAGTCTTTGAAGACAACGTTGAATTCCGAGAGCGGAACTGGAAAATAACCGAGCCTGTTCAATTTGAATTTCAGATTTCGGATGCATCAAAAAAATATAACGTGTTGATGAACATTCGGAATTCCCTCGACTATCCTTATGCAAGAATTTTTGTGAACTATGATTTACAAAAACAAGACAGCACTTCCCTGAGTAAAAAAATGATTGCTGAATATCTTTTTGATCAGAAAACAGGACAACCTTTCGGCACCAGCGGCATTGGAGATATTTACGATCATCAATTCCCTATTCTAAAAAATTATTCCTTCGAAAAAGCAGGGGCTTACAAAATGAAACTCAATCAATTCATGCGAATGGATACTATTCCAGGGATTCTTGCAGTCGGTGTTCGAGTTGAGACTGTGGAATAAGAGTTTAGCCTTTAAACTCGCTCAGGATTTTCTGTGTGTGATCCTTTTTTAAACGAGGTCCCCATTGCCTTACCACGTGTGAAGAAGCTAGTGATGCCAATTTTCCCGAACCTGCGTAACTGTGCCCATGGGTAATGCCATATAGAAAAGCACCTGCGAACATATCGCCGGCACCATTAGTATCTACGGCATTAGCCGAGTATGGTTCTATGCTTATAAAAGTGTCGCCGTCGTAAACCAGGGCTCCATTTGCGCCTAATGTTACGACAAAACGCTTCGCCACTTGCTTTAATTTTTCACGCGCATCTACTAATGAGTTAGTTCCGGTAAAAATCATTGCCTCTTCATCATTGCAGAAAAGTAAGTCCACACTTGCGCCAACAATTTCTTCCATTTGTTTTGAAAAATACTTCACCATACTAGGATCTGAGAAAGTAAGCGCCACCTCAACTTTATTTCTTTCTGCTATTTTCTTCGCTTCCTTGATAGCATCGAGTCCCTTAGGGCTTGCTACCAAATAACCTTCCAGGTAAACATATTTTGAATTGAGAATCGCTTTTTCGTTTAAGTGTTCAGGTGATAAGAAAGAACTTACTCCTAGAAAGGTGTTCATCGTGCGCTGTGCATCGGGCGAAGTCATCACCAAACACCGGCCAGAATGGCCCTCCGGGCAATGCTCATATTTCAAATTCGTATCGACTCCGTGATGGCTTAAATCTTCGAGGAAAAATTTTCCCAATTCATCATGAGCTACGAGGCAGGAATAAAAACTCTTGCCTCCCAACTGACTCAGTGCCACCACGGTATTACCAGCCGATCCTCCTCCACTCATCTTACTTTTCTTCATATCAATAGCGCTCATCAAATGAAGTTGACGTTTTTCATCGACCAACGTCATCACTCCCTTCTCCACTTCATTTTTGACAAAAAAATCATTGTCGACTTCTGTCACAATATCCACAATGGCATTTCCAATGCCGAACACATCGTACTTCATTTGTATTATTTTAAGTAGTTGATTTTAATTCTAAACCAGCAGATCATTTCATGTAGGTTTTAGAATCTTCTGATTTAATAGACGAGGTATTAAATGTAGGTTGGTTTACTTTAACAGAAGCGTTAGCCCAAATTATCAGACGTTGGCCCACCCTAATTAGGTTACTGCTAAGGTTGTTCCATTCTCTTAAGTTCTTAACGCTAACTCTGAATCGTTGCGCTATTGTGCCCAATACATCTCCGTTGCGTACATAATAAATATTTCGATCACGTCCATTATAAGTGTAATCTCCTGTAGCTTTTGCCAAAGCCTCTAATTCCTTTTTTCCAGTGGCAGATGAATCCAAAATAATTTTTCGATTCTGGGTCAAAACTTCTTTTGCTGATTTAGGGACTTTAATCGTGTGGGCTTTACCATCTTCAGGAACTGCATTTCCCTTGATATGAGGGTTTAGACTTTGAATATCTTCAACACAGGTGCCCGTTAGTTTAGCAAACTTGTCAAGATGGAGAAATTGATTGAAAGAAAGTGTATCATGAGTGAGTGTCTCCTCGCGTTGATACTCGTGGATGTTATGCTCAGTTGCATAATTTACTGCATAAATAATGGCAATGTATTGAGGTACGTACGATCTCGTCTCGCGCGGCAAGAAGGAGTAAATTTCCCAAAATGTTTTTTTATAACCTGATCTGCGCATTGCCCATCGTACCGTGCCGGGTCCAGAATTGTAAGCAGCTAAGGCTAAATGCCAATTGTGAAAGATTGAATATAACTGAGACAAATATTTACACGCTGCATCAGTTGCTTTTTCTGGATCCATCCTATCGTCTGTGAACCAGTTATTGCGTAAACCAAAATAGTTTCCCGTGCCTGACATGAATTGCCACAATCCAACAGCTCTTGCTGCAGACATGACGCGCGGGTTTAGTCCAGATTCAATGATCGATAAATATTTTAGCTCGTCAGGTAGGCCATATTCTTTTAATTTTTTTTCGAACAATGGAAAATAAAGATCTCTTCTTCTCAAGACCATTTTTGTATACTCACGATCGCGCACGGTGAAGTAATCAATAAAAGCATGAACCTTGCTGTTGTAACTCAACTCGATAGTTTTCTGCAGACATCCCAGTCTATCGGCTATCAATTCTGGTGATTCATCCGCAGGCACAAAGTCAATATCCGATGAAAGACTTACCAATTCAGTCTTTACTGTGTCCTTCACTAGCATCGAATCGACAGGAATAGGAGATTGTACCACCACAATAGAGTCTTTCTCTTCAGCATTCTGTGCGAAGATTGAAAACGGAAGCAAATAAAAAATCACCGTCGCGAACTTCTTCATCTTAAATTCATTTCTAATACCGATTTAGAGAAATTAAGCAAATTGCGTTCCTGAAAATCATTAGCCATCAATTGTAGCCCAATAGGCAAGCCTTGATTGTCGGTTCCGCAAGGAATTGAGATAGCCGGAATACCTGCAACATTAGCTTGAACGGAAAACAAATCGGCCAAGTACATTTCCACAGGATTATCTGAATGCTCACCCAATTTAAAAGCCGTGGAAGGTGTGGTTGGCATTAAGATAAAATCGTATTTTTCGAAAACCTCTTTAATTTTGTCCCGAATAAGTCTGCGCACTTTTTGAGCTTTCGAATAATAGGCATCATAGTAATTTGAACTGAGCACAAAGGTGCCTAGCAGAATCCTGCGCTGAACTTCTTTACCGAAGCCTTCGCTTCGTGTTTTCTTATACAGCGAGGTAAGATCAGTTGTGCTTTGACTCCGATAACCATATCGCACACCATCAAAACGCGACAAGTTTGAGCTCGCCTCAGCGGTTGCTAAAATATAGTAGGTTGGTAAAACATATTCGTTCAATGGAAAATCAATCGCTTCTACCGTGTGACCATATGCTTTAAGCTGATCAATTTTATTTTCAATTGCATTTTTAATTTCCGGCTGCAGTACATTGTTTTCAACTGTCTCGCGCATGTAGGCGATCTTGAATTTTTTACTTTTGGATTGATCAAGTTCTTCTGAATAATTTTCGACATCCTTTCTAGATGCAGTGCTGTCTTGATCATCAGCTCCAGCTATTACTTCAAGCACCAATGCAATATCTTCCACATGCTTTGAAAAAATTCCTATGCAGTCGAAAGAAGATGCATAGGCAGCTAAACCAAAACGAGAGATGCGAGAGTAAGTAGGTTTCAATCCAACCAAGCCGCAAAATGCTGAAGGCTGACGAACGGAGCCACCAGTATCAGAAGCAAGCGAAACCTGGCACATGCCCGTTTGTACTGCAACAGCTGAGCCTCCGGAAGACCCTCCTGGCACTCTGCTATTATCTAGATCATTTAAAGTTGGTCCAAACGCAGAATTTTCATTCGATGAACCCATACCAAATTCATCACAGTTTTGTCGACCAATAATAATTGCATCTTCATCAAGCAATCGCTGAACCGCGGTTGCATTGTAAGGAGAAATGTAACCATCCAAAATTTTGCTTGCACCCTGCAGGGGATGATCTTTATAACAAAGTAAATCTTTCAAGCCTACAACTAGGCCTGCAAGCTTCCCCGCTTTTCCGTTTTTAATTTTTTGATCAACTACTTCGGCTTGCTTCATTGCATCTTCAGTATATACACTTAAAAATGCATTCAAGTGCTTCTTCCTTTCGATGATAGCAAGATGATTTCGTGTCAACTCAACGCACGTGAGTTTACCTTGATCTAGCTGTTGACGGATTTCAGAATAAGTAATTGATTGCAACGATTTTACTTCTCGTCAATCTTAGGAACTTCCTTGCCGGCTTCGTCTACTTCTTTCTTCACGTCTTTTACGGCATCTTTAAATTCTCGAATACCTTTACCAAGGCCTTTTGCAAATTCAGGTATTTTTTTCGCGCCAAAGAAAATAAGCACAAACAAGCCGATCACCACCCACTCGCCCATACCGGGCATCCCGATCAAAAAGATTGCGTTCATAGCATTTTAAGAATTAGGATGTAAAATTAAGGAATAAATTCGTTAAATAATCAATCTTCTACATCTACGATCATCTCAATCTCTACGCAATGTTGGACGGCAACATGTACATTCCAACGGCTGAACGAGCGTGTTTTCCATTCTCACCGGATATGGCAACCATAATTGACTGGATTCCAAATGATCAACAGCTAACAAGAGAACATAACGATTCATAATTCAAAAATTTATCTGTTTACAATTGATCGCCATAGGAACGTCAACTTCAATCCACGTTTATTTTTCCCGGAAATATCAATGAACCCTTTAGTGCCGCGCAAATTACCCTGCACATCCCAATAAAAGTATGTTCCAAACTTGCCTTTGTTGTAAGACATGGTGGTAACATTTCCCGTGAAAAAATTATTTTGCATTCGCCAATCATATCCCGATGAGGCAAGCATAATTGGTGATGAGAATCGGTAGTTTCTCGTTGGGTCAGAGAGTAAACCTGGAATAACTGTTTTTGTTGAAGCTAAAGAAGACACTGGTTGAGCAAAAGCATAATGACCAATATCCTGTGAACGGAATTGTGAAATTGAATCAATGTTAATTACAAGAGCAACTATTAAGAATAAAAGCTTCATGATTTTATTTCATTAATGAAGTTAAACAAATAATTTGTTAATTAGATGAAGCATTAATCGTTATGGCTGAAAAAATTAGATGTCCATGGTGTCTCAAGTTCGATCAATATATCCGCTATCATGATGAAGAATGGGGTGTGCCTGTACATGACGATCGTAAACATTTTGAGTTTCTGATTTTAGAAGGAGCGCAAGCAGGTCTGAGTTGGAGCACCGTTTTAAAAAAACGCGAAGGCTACCGAAAAAATTTTGCTGACTTTGACGCGGAGAAGGTCGCGCGGTTTACCCAAAAGAAAATCGAAAAAATATTAACAGATCCTGGAATAATCAGAAACAAATTAAAAGTTAACGCCGCCGTGAATAATGCCAAGCGCTTTCTTGAAGTTCAAAAGGAGTTTGGAAAGTTCGACACGTACATTTGGAAATTCGTAAAGAATAAACCGATTGTCAACAAATGGAAAACAACCAAACACGCGCCAGCCACCACTCAAGAATCGGATGCGTTAAGTAAAGACCTTATAAAACGAGGATTCAAGTTTGTTGGAAGCACGGTGATCTATGCTCACATGCAAGCTTGCGGACTAGTGAACGATCATTTGATTGATTGCTTTCGCTACAACGAATTGAAAGACGCTAGTTAGCGTATTCACTCAAAAATTTTACGCGCATCAGTCGAACGTCTTCTTCGCTGTAGCCCTTCAATTCAGCCATGGCGTCTTGCATGTTGTCTGTCTCGCTGTTTAAAAAGTAATCATAGATTTCTTCTTGCTTACTATCATCCAGCACTTCGTCAATATAATAGTCTACATTTAGCTTGGTACCACTGTAGCAAATATTTTCCATCTCGGTGAGAAGTTCTTCAAAACTCAATGCTTTACTTTCAGCAATTTCATCCAGGTCAACCTTGCGGTCAATCTGCTGAATGATGAAGATTTTGATTTTGGATTTATTGACTGATGATTTTACAACAACTTCTGCCGCTGTTTCAATATCATTGTCATCAACATATTTTTGAATTAACTCCAAAAACTCTTTGCCAAATTTATTGACCTTGCCCATCCCAACACCATTCACGCTGGCCATTTCATCCTTGGTGGTAGGGTAAGTTGTTGCCATCTCTTCTAAAGATGGATCTTGGAAAATCACATAAGGAGGAAGATCTTTTTCTTTTGCAATTTTCTTTCTCAATGCTTTCAACATTTCAAACAACTTCTCATCGTATGATTTGGAGTTGATTGGTGTGCGTTCACTCGATTCTTCTTCACCAACATTTGTCGTGAAGTCGTGATCTTTGGCCAACTCCACTTCATGTGGCTTCTTCAAAAAGGCTAATCCCTTTTGTGAGATTTTTAGTACTCCGATGTTATCAATATCCTTTTCCAAATACTGATAAATCAGAGCCTGACGAATTACAGATTTCCAAAAATCAGCATCCTCTGTGTCGCCTTTGCCGTAGACTTCCAAATCAAAGTGCGCGTAGCTTTTAACATATTCATCTTCAATACCTCGGATAACATTTACGAGGTGAGCAAGTCCAAAGCGCTCATTGGTTTGCTTCACTGCTTCTAATGCGATCTTAACAAATTCTGATCCCTCAAAGCGCTCTCGTGGATTCGTGCAGTTATCGCACATGCCACAATTTTTTCCTTCATACTCTTCACCGAAATAGTGAAGCAATTGCTTGCGTCTACAAACAGGAGATTCAGCATAAAACTCCATTTCTTGCAAGAGAATTCGTGCATTCTCCCTCTCCTGAACTGATTTGTCCTTATTGAATTTTTCGAGTTTGTTTAAGTCATTATGACTGTAGAACATCAAACAAATTCCTTCTAATCCATCACGCCCCGAACGGCCTGTCTCTTGATAATAACCTTCTAATGATTTGGGTACATCGTAATGAACTACAAAGCGAACATCTGGTTTATCGATGCCCATTCCAAATGCAATAGTGGCACAAATGATATCGACTTCCTCATTCAAAAAATCATCTTGGTTTTTCATGCGCACATCTGGATCAAGGCCAGCATGATAAGGAGCAGCCTTAAATCCGTTGACGTTCAGCAGCTCTGCGATCTCTTCCACTTTTTTGCGGCTGAGACAGTAAATGATTCCTGATTTTCCCTTGTGCTCTTTTAAGAAATGAATCAATTGTTTTTTTGTCTCTTTCTTAGGTCGAACCTCATAATATAAATTCTTGCGATTGAATGAAGAGATGAATACATCGGCTTCTTCCATTTGCAAATTCCGCTGAATATCCAATTGCACTTTGGGTGTGGCTGTAGCTGTTAAGGCTATTACATTCATAGAGCCTAACTGCGCGATCATGGATTTTATTTTTCGGTATTCCGGGCGGAAGTCATGCCCCCATTCAGAAATACAGTGCGCTTCATCAATAGCAACAAAAGAAATATTTGCTTTTTGTAGAAACTCAATGTTCTCTTCTTTGCTCAGCGACTCAGGTGCAACATAAAGTAGTTTTATTTTTCCTGATACGCAGTCTTTTCTAATGCGTGTGATCTCGCCTTTGCTGAGCGTGGAGTTAAGGAACCTCGCGTTAATGCCATATGCATTAAGTTGATCGACCTGATTTTTCATTAACGCAATCAACGGAGAAATGACGATAGCAAGTCCGTCATTCACCATTGCAGGCAACTGGTAGCAGAGTGATTTGCCTGCGCCAGTTGGCATAATTACAAAAGTATTGCGTCCACTAAGTATGTTTTTAATAACAATTTCCTGGTTGCCACGAAAACTACCGTACCCAAATAATTCCTTGAGTTTTGCTTTTAACTCATCTTTCTCTTCTGCCACAATCATGATCTGACTAATAAAATTTTACTCGACTAAAATACTACCTATCCTTTTTTTAAAGGGAGCTGAAGATACTAAAAAAAAATCGCAACTAAGACAAATGTGTAAGAAATAAATCGCTTTTGTCGCCCGCCAGGCTTGAGGTTTGGGGCCTTTCAACTCCAAATTTTGTCTTGATTTTATGATCAATCTAACGATTGAGGGACGCAATTATTGCCACTTTTTTTTAATTAAAAACTTGAATTATTTCATTCAATTTTCCATCAAAAAAAATTTCAATGGGAGAATAGAAACATGAATGGCCAGTAGACTTCAAACCATAATAAATGAAATTACAATCTGATGATATGGTGATCGTTTACAGAAAAATTAACTAAAAATCTAGTCCTCTAATTTGTATACAAACTAAAAAAATAGAAGAGCAGTACTGATGACAATTTCCGTCGCGCCAAGAATCGAATTGCTTCGGAAAATGAAGACGGATATTTTGCAAAATAAATTCCCTCCTTCAAACTGTTGACAAACGAAGACTTCACAGCCTTGCCACCTGAATTGACTTAGCAATACAGCCCATACCATCATAGATAATTACTTGTGTTTCGTCGCTTTCAAAATTAAAATTTGATAAGTCCATAATAATTTTTCCCAATCAAAGGAAAGTCATCTTCAAATCGATATTTATTCTTTTCATTGGTTGTGTCATACCTTTCATTGCACGATTCATTGAATGATTTCCATCAGCAGATTTTTGAAGATAAGAAATCGAAGTTCAACAGGTTAACCGAACCAATAAGATAAATCGGCAAAAAAAGTCCATTTCATCATTTTTGAATTGAAAAATGACCTTTGGCGGCCGAAAATTAAATTTCATCATTCGAGAATAGAACCATGAAATGGCCATTCCATACCTGCGTGCCGAATGCGCACTATGGCATGCATGCAAGTGACTACTAAAAATCAATTATTAACACATGAATTACTTTTATAAATTCGGCCTCGCATTCAGAAAAAATGAACAAAAACTTATACGTGGCACTCATGGCCGGCGGAGTGGGCACCCGATTTTGGCCCTACAGCCGCAATTCACATCCAAAGCAGTTCTTAGACGTCATGGGCACAGGCAAATCGTTGCTTCGGTCAACCTACGAACGATTTCTTCCATTATGTCCACCTGAAAATATTTTCGTGGTCATTCACGAAGAGCATCGCACCATCACGCGTGAGCAATTGCCAGAGCTAAAGGAATCGCAGATACTAGCCGAACCGATGCGTAAAAATACAACGCCTTGTATCGCCTATGCTTGTCATAAAATAACAAAGCTTAATTCGGAAGCAATTTTAGTAGTCAGCCCTTCGGATCATTTGATCTTGAATGAGTCCGACTTTCAACAAACCATTCTTAAAGCAGCTGAACACGCCAAGACCCAAGATAAACTGATCACACTAGGAATCAAACCCACCAGACCAGAAGTTGGTTATGGTTACATTCAGTTTCTTGAAGGCAAAAGCCCACTAAAAAAAGTGAAGACATTCACCGAAAAACCAGAGCTCCCTTTAGCAAAAAAATTTCTTGACAGTGGTGATTTTGTTTGGAACGCAGGAATTTTCATTTGGGGTGTACAAGCGTTTTTGACATCCTTCAGAAAATATCTCCCTGAGATGGCAGAAATTTTTGACGATGCATCAGAAAAAATTTCAACTCCACAAGAAAAAGCAGCCATCGAAACTGCCTATGGGCAAGTGAAAAATATTTCGATCGACTATGGCATCATGGAAAAAGCCGACAACGTATATGTTTGGCTCAGCGATTTTGCCTGGAGCGATTTAGGATCGTGGGCTTCTCTTCATGAAATTTCGCCGAAAGATGAAAATAACAATGCGGTAGCAGCGGATGTTTTGCTCTACGACACACGCAACTCAATTATTAAAGGTCCAAAGGATAAACTGATTGTTGTGCAAGGTCTCAATGGTTACCTCGTAGGCGCCTTTGACAACGTAGTGATCGTTTGTGAAAAAGATAAAGAAGATTTATTCCGCAGGTTTGTGAATGATCTCAAGGGAAAATCGAATGGAGGAGAGTATTTATAATAAACCAAACATCTACGTTTAACCTACCTCTTTATTCATTGCAAAAATTGAAACCATATTCATGGTGTTTGAAATCGAAAAATGATCATTTTTGGAATGGAAAACTTAGACTAGGAATTGCATACCTCTAAAATCAAAAATCTTGCTGGCGAAACCGTGCTGTACGGATTAGGCAATATGGTGCCTCGTCTGTTTAATTTTTTTCTTTTTCCAATTCATACACTTTTCTTTCATCCTGAAGAATACGGAGTCTTTACCTATCTAATGTCCGTAGTAGCGGTGCTTAATATTGTATACACTTTTGGAATGGAGACCGCTTATTTTCGCTTTGCTACAAAACCTGGAGCTGATGAAAAAAAAAATTTCAATGTTGCTCAAACAGTGGTAGCGAGCATTAGCGCACTATTCTCTTTGTCTTTTATTTTTTTTGCTTCTTCTTTCGCCAGTCTGCTGAATGTAAGTCACCATGGAAATTATATCATATGGCTCAGTCTCATCATGTTTATCGACAATGTGGTGAGTATTCCTTTTGCTCGCCTTAGGCTCCACAAGAAACCAGTGCAGTTTGCCATTTTCAGAATCTCCAATGTGGTAATTCTCACGGGGCTCAATCTGTACTTTCTTTATGTGATCTTCGATCCGCAAATTGGAATTTCTTATATCTTCATTGCTAACCTTATCGCAAACGCTTTTTATCTCATTTTCTTTTTCAGAACCTTAACGAGCTGGAGACCAGCTTATGACCGCGAGATATTTTCTTCGATGATTCATTATGCCTATCCGGTAATGCTCACCGGGCTGGCGGGAATGACTAACGAATTTTTTTCAAGGCTTGCACTCGAAAATTGGCTGCCCAAAAATTTCTATCCCGGAAAAAGTTCAGCTTATGCACTGGGCGTATTTGGTGCTTGTTATAAATTCTCGGTGTTAATGAATTTAGCGGTGCAAGCTTTTAGAATGGCCGGTGAACCTTTTTTCTTTTCACAAGCGAGCGATAGAAATTCTCGTCAATTGTTCGCGAAAGTGAATCATTATTTCGTGATTGTTTGTTGCTTTATTCTACTTAGTGTTAGCATAAATCTGGATGTGTTAAAATTCCTGATGCAAAATGCTGAATATTGGGAAGGGTTGAATATAGTTCCTCCACTTTTGCTTGGTTATCTTTTTCTTGGTGTTTATTACAATTACACTGTGTGGTTTAAATTAACAGATAAGACTTACTTCGGAACAATAATCACCATAGGTGGAGCCCTCCTTACGATAGCATTTAATCTTATTCTCATTCCTATAGCTGGATATTATGGAAGTAGCTGGGCAACTGTCTTGGTCTATTTGTCCATGATGGTTGGATGTTACATACTAGGGCAAAAATATTATCCCATTCCCTATAAAATTCTTTCAGACTCAATGTATATCATCGGCACAAGCCTTCTTATTTATTCTGTGAATGAAATTAAACTAGAAAGCCTTTACATCTCGGTGGGGCTTCACGTTGCCATTATTATAGCTTTTCTGGCGATCGTTTACGGGATTGAAAAGGAGGGGTTTCGAAGAGAATGAAGGCAACCTGGTTATAAAAAATTCAGTGTTTTAAACACCTCTTGATCTACTCACCTACAAGTACCAACAGGTACAATTTATTCCTACCTTTACTCGTTCAAAGGCAACGTATTGAAAACAAAAATCACCCTTATCGTAGTAACGCTTAGTCTCTCTTTTTTGAGTTCTTCCACTTTGGCACAAAAGGACAAAAAAAAGAAAGCTGAACCCGTTTACTCCTCGGCACGAATCGCTGAAGCCGAACGAATTTTCACAGAAGGTGAAAAGTTTTTCATCCTAGAAGACTATACCAAAGCTCTTTTTTATTTTCAACAAGTGTTGGAGTACAGTCCCTCCAATGCAACTGTATTTTATAAGATAGCCGAGATCTATTCGAAGGGAAGCAAGGAGGAGGATTTAATTCAGGCATCTCAAAATATTGAAAGTGCCCTTCGTATAGATAAAAAAAACAAATACTTCTATTTGTTGGCTGCTCAAATCTACGCTGCACAGCATCAATTCGGTAAGGCCTCGCAGGTGCTGGAGACTATGATGAAAGAAGTAAAAGGCAGTGAGGAGCACCTTTACGAATTAGCCGCCACTTATTTGCAAGACAACCGACTGGACGACGCGCTGATCGTCTACAACCAAGCAGAAACTTCATTAGGCATAACAGAGCTTTCGTCTTTACAGAAGCAACGTATTTATTTGATCAAGGGCAAACTGAATGAAGCCATCGCAGAAGGCGAAAAATTAATTCAAGCCTTTCCAGACGAAGAACGATATGTAATGGGGCTTGCTGAAACACTTGCTCAACATGGGCGAGCGGCAATTGGCATTACGTATTTAGAAAAATTCATTGCAGATCATGCTGATGCAGGGAGTGCAAAAATGCTGCTGGCTGGTCTTTACCGTGAATCTGGTCAGGAACAGAAATCGCGCGAGTATGTAATGGGAGTTTTTGACGATCCCCAGGTGGAAGTAGGCAGTAAAGTATTGATGCTTGGTACGTACAACGCCGCAGTATCTCAAAATAAGAGTAAAAAAATAAATGATCCTGATCTTGAAAATTTTGTCCAGTCACTTTTTAAAAAATTAGAAACCAATTACCCGCGTGATCCTGATGTTCATTTAGTGGGTGGAGATCTCTATTTGATGTTAGAAAAAAATGAAGAAGCACGTAATGAATATTCAAGAGCAGTTCGTTATGGTGCCAGTAGTTTAGAAGCATGGCAAAATCTTTTATTTATTGAAACACAAGCAGGTCTTTCAGACAGCGTTATCGTGCATTCCGAGCAAGGATTGGAGCTATTCCCTAATCAAGGAATGATCTATTACTTCAACGGGGTGGCACATCTTCGGAAAAAAAATTATAGGGAAGCCGTGCAAACACTGGAACAATCGCGGAAACTTTCTACCAACAATCCTAACCTTCTTGGTGAGGTAAACAGTATGTTGGGAGATGCGTACAATGCAATGAAAGAAATTGAAAAATCGGATAAAGCCTATGAAGATGCGCTGGCTTTAAATCCAAACAATGAATACGTATTAAATAATTACAGTTATTATCTGGCTTTGCGCAAAGTGAATTTAGAAAAAGCCGAACGAATGTCAGCACTGCTAATCAAAAGTCATCCTGATAATGCGGCCTATCTTGATACTTACGCATGGGTGCTTTATCAAGAAAGCAAATACAAGGAGGCAAAAAAAATTATGGAAAAAGTTTTCCTGATTGGGAAAGTCAATGCTATTCACTATGAACATTACGGGGACATTTTATATCAGCTCGGTGATATCGATGAAGCGGTTGAACAATGGCAAAAAGCAAAATCATTGAATGGTAATAGTGAAGTGCTCAATAAAAAAATTACAAACCGCAAAATCTACTAATGAGTAACTTAGCGAAAAAAGTTTTGGGTAACCTCAATCCACCTACGATTACTATGCGAAAAATTGTAGTTACTTCTCTAAGCATCTTAATATTGGCTGGGTGCCATCACAAAATTGTTCCAACTCTTCCTCCACCACCCAAGTCGATCGATATCCAGGAAATTGATTTTGAATATATGCATGGCAAAGCAAGGCTTGTTTTTCGTGACAATACGAAAGAACGCGAAGTGAAAGCCCATATAAGGATTCGCAAGGACAGTGTAATCTGGATGAAGCTTACTGTAGTTGGCGTGCAAGGAGGAATGGCTCTTGTCAACAAAGATTCCATCACCATTGTTAGCAACCTGGATAAGGAATATTATGTTTTTGATTATGCTGAATTATCGAAGCGATTTAATTTTGAGGTAAATTATAAAATAATTCAAGCTGCACTTTTGGGCAATCCCATTCAGGCTAAAAAAGCGGACGACGAAGTGGGCGAAGATTCTTTTTTTAATAAGATTAATCAGAAAAAACGGATCTGTGATGATTCAAAATTTAATTAATAAAAGCACTAAGAAATTAGAGCGGGTTGATCTTACCGAGGCAAGTACCGGCAATTCTGTGAAAATTAATTATTCAGATTTTCAACCCGTTGGCGACAAATTATTTCCATATAAAGGAATGATTGATGTGGTTTATAAAACAGTATCGGGTATTGTAAACAACACCATCATTTTTGAATACAACAAAGCCGAAGTAGGAAATAAAGAGTTGCGCTTTCCGTTCAACATTCCAAAGCGGTATGATCGCAGGTAGGAAAAAACTCTTTCTCATACTTTATTTTTCATTCCTTCCATTTTTTGTCTCCGCTCAAAAAAATAAATCTCAATTACAAAAAGAAAGACAGCAAAATCTCGAGCGAATCAAGGAGACCGAAAAAATCCTGGAGGAGACCGCTAAAGAAAAGAAAACTTCAATTGGTGAACTTACGGCACTGAACAGGCGGATTGAGCAGCAAGAAACATTAATGGGGTCTATCAAGGGTGAAATCTCCTTGTTAGATAACGACATTACTGAAGATAATCAAATCATTGAAGCCCTTGAGAAAGATGTAAGGCAATTAAAGGATGAATATGCGGCAATGATCTTTGCGGCTCAGAAGACTAATGGCAAAACCGATAAGCTGACACTTCTATTTTCTGCTGAATCGTTCGATCAGTTTTTAATGCGTTTAAAATATTTGGAACAATATAGCAAAGCGCGTCAAGTGCAAACGGAAGCTATTGCAAAGGCTCAAATCCAGCTGGGTTCGCAAGTAAAGCAAACCGAGGCCAAGCGTAATGAAAAACAAACACTTCTCAATGATGAGTTGAAGCAAAGTGAGCAACTGGTGGGCCTGAAACAAAAACATAGAAAGGTTGTTCAAAGTCTTGCGAAAGAGGAAAAACGTTTAAAGCGTGATCTTGAAGATACAAAGAGAGCACTAACTGAACTTGATGAGTTGATTGCCAAATTAGTTAAAGAAGAAATGGAGCGTGTATCTCGTGAAGCGAAAGAACGAGAACGGGATAAACTGAAGGAGGTAACCAATGCTTTTGAAGAGGCCACGCTCTCCACATCTTTTGAGGGAAACAAAAACAAATTTTCGTGGCCCGTTTCAGGATTTGTTTCGCAAAAATTCGGGCGACAAATGCATCCGGTGCTTAAAGGAATACAAATTCAAAATGATGGTGTAAACATTCAGACCAAACAAAATGAACCGGTACATGTGGTCTTCAATGGCGAAGTTCGCACCATTGCTTTTATTCGAGGGTTTGGAAGCACTGTGATTGTAAGTCATGGTGACTACTATACTGTTTACAGCGGACTGAAGGACGTGTTTGTAAAAAAAGGACAAAAAGTTTCGACCGGAGACGAAATTGCAAGAGTGCTTTCT
>Ga0207155_1012_pt1 | contig 43284 bp, 33 predicted proteins | sample Alteio_BWMinHeat_26_FD_153515 | JGI IMG/M metagenome (GOLD analysis project Ga0207155, IMG submission 153515) | Enriched cells from forest soil in Barre Woods Harvard Forest LTER site, Petersham, Massachusetts, United States -... | ecosystem: Environmental > Terrestrial > Soil > Temperate forest >... | reverse complement strand
GAATCGGTATGCCAAACCAATTCCCCAGGAAGAATTGCCAAAAGAGTTTTATCAAAAACCTTACCCTGAAGAGGATGATGAGAAAGAAACAAAAGACAAAACCAAATTAAAAAAAGAACCAAAGGAAGAAATCGTTCCAACGTTTGAGGTTTACACGATCAAAACCGCATTGTGCATCGAAGTGCGTGAAGGGAAAATTTATTTCTTCATGCCACCACTCACCTATGCCGAGCATTACCTCGACTTGCTTGCCTCCATTGAAGCGGCCGCCACAAAATTAAATTTGAAAGTGGTGATCGAAGGTTATGAACCACCGCACGACAATCGCCTTACCAAACTTTCACTGTCGCCTGATCCAGGTGTGTTGGAAGTAAATATTCATCCTGCCACGAGTTGGAAAGAGCTCGTAAATAATTACGACATACTTTTTGAGCAAGCACGACAGAGCCGATTGAGCACAGAGAAATTTAATCTTGATGGCAAGCACACCGGCACGGGTGGAGGCAATCATATCACGATCGGTGGTATAAGGCCGCCTGATAGCCCATTATTGAGAAGACCGGACCTACTTCGCAGTCTCATCACGTATTGGCAACATCATCCGGGGTTGTCCTATCTTTTTTCTTCTTCCTTTGTTGGTCCTACAAGTCAGGCTCCGCGCGTGGACGAGGGCCGACAAGAGATGTTGTATGAATTGGAAATTGCGTTCAGTCAAATTCCTGAGAAAGGCGAAGTGCCGTTTTGGTTGGTGGATAGAATATTTAGAAATCTGTTGATTGACATTACCGGCAACACACATCGCGCAGAATTTTGTATTGATAAACTGTACTCGCCTGATAGTTCTACGGGCCGCTTGGGATTATTGGAATTTCGTGGTTTTGACATGCCGCCTAACAAGGACATGTGCATCGTGCAGTTGCTATTAATCAGATGCTTGATTGCCTGGTTCTGGAAGAAGCCATACATACATAAACTCACCCGATGGGGAACGGAGCTCTACGATAAATTTATGTTGCCTCACTATGTACAACAAGATCTTGCTGAAGTAACGACTAATTTGCAAGAGGCGGGTTATCCATTTAAACTGGAGTGGCTTGAAACATTCTTTGAATTTCGCTTTCCATTGTATGGAAAAATTAAAGTGCAAGAGATGGAATTATTGATACGAATGGGCATCGAACCCTGGCATGTGTTGGGCGAGGAGACTGCGCAAGGTGGTACCGCACGATTTGTTGATTCATCAGTGGAGCGCGTAGAGGTGAAGGTTATAAATTTTAATGTCGATCGGTACATGATCACGTGCAATGGTGTGCCTGTTCCTCTTCAAACAACATCCGTGCGAGGTGAATACGTGGCGGGTGTGCGTTACCGTGCATGGTCTCCTCCGTCTGCACTTCATCCGACTTTAGGAAAGGATGTGCCGTTGGTATTTGATATCATTGATATATGGAATCACCGCGCGATAGGTGGATGTACTTACCATGTTGCGCATCCGGGTGGAAGAAGTTATGATGCGTTTCCTGTTAATTCGTACGAAGCAGAAGGAAGAAGGATCAGCCGTTTTTGGACACAAGGCCATACACAAGGCGCATTCACTCCATCCGAAAGCTTCAGCGCTGCCACACGTTATTTAGAGCAGAATGAGATTCCGAAAAATTTTGATCCACCACCAATGAAAATAAGTCCGGAATATCCCCGTACTTTAGATTTGCGACAATTTTGATTTATGGACAATCAGCAGTCAACGGTTTCAACCAGCCTCTTAAGGAAAGATTATTTTTTGAACCAAAAGGTTTTAGACGAATGTTTTCTTCGTCAGGATGAAGCCCGCGAGTCATGGAAAAATTTGTTGACGAATATTGACAAGCTTGGAGCTGCTGAACTGAATGTGAGGCAACAAGAATTGTTAAAACTTCTGCAGGAGAACGGTGTAACCTACAATGTATATGGTGAGAGTAATGGATTGAATCGTCCGTGGTTATTGGACGCAGTGCCCTTGGTGATCTCTGCTGTCGATTGGCGCGGTATTGAGCGCGGCATGAAACAACGTGCTTATGTCTTAAATAAAATCCTGGAAGATCTTTATGGCGAACGTGAGTTACTTAAGAAAGGAATCGTTCCACCGGAACTGATTTATTCCCATCCTGGATTTTTGCGACCGTGTGATAAAATAAAATTACCGGGTGAACATCAACTCATTCTATATTCTGCCGACCTCTCGCGCGGCCCTGATGGAAAAGTTTGGGTTGTGAAAGACCGGGCGCAAGCACCATCGGGTATGGGGTATGCATTGGAAAACAGAAGTGCGTTGAGTCGCATTGTTCCTGAATTGTTTCAGCAATATCAAGTCGCCAAGCTGGGAGGATTCTTCAACAGCATGATGCAAGCGCTCATTCAAATTGCACCGCAAGGAAAAGAAAATCCGCGCATTGTATTGTTGACTCCAGGTCCGCGCAACGAAACTTATTTCGAACACGCCTTTCTGGCTTCTTATCTTGGAATAACACTCGTGCAAGGTGAAGACTTAATCATGCGCGATAGTTTTGTTTGGATAAAAACAGTAGAAGGTCTTGAAAAAGTGGATGTGATTGTTCGAAGAGTCGATGATACCTTTTGCGATCCCCTTGAACTTCGTGAGGATTCTCAATTGGGTATCCCTGGATTATTGCAAGCAGTTCGCAAAGGAAATGTTGCAATTGCCAATCCGTTGGGAAGCAGCATTCTTGAGAATACCGGTTTAATGGCTTTCATGCACGGAGCCTTCAAACATTTTTTGAATGAAGAGCCCATCATTCCAATGATAGCTACGTGGTGGTGCGGGCAAAAAAAGGAAATGGATTATGTGATTGATAACATTGACACGCTTGTAATAAAAAATATCGTGCGGATGGGCGGCTTCAAAACCGTGATGGGCAGCCGGCTTTCAAAAGCACAAAAAGAAGATTTAATCCGGAAGATAAAATTTGAACCTTTTAAATATGTAGGCCAGGAGGAAGTTGCGTTTTCTACTTCACCGGTATTCACCAAAGAAAAATTAGAACCGCGTTTCACTGTATTGCGATCTTATTTAGTCGCGAGCAAAGGTGATTATGAATTGATGCGTGGTGGGCTTTCACGTTGCTCGCCTGAAAAGGGAAGTTTTCTAGTTTCCAACCAGGATGGAGGAATATCCAAAGATACTTGGGTAGAATCCACCTTCACCAACACAGTACAGACAGGAGTGCAATCCGCTCCTGATATGAAAAGAAAAGCGGTGTTGCCAAGTCGCGCTGCAGAAAATTTATTTTGGGTAGGGCGCTATACACAGCGCGTAATCCGCACTTCACGCTTTATTCGGATTGTGTTGAGAAACCTCACGCAGAAAGGTTATCTCGGCAACAACAACGACACAGAGTCATTGACAGCGATGTTGAAAACAGTAACGCACATTACCGATACGTACCCAGGTTTCGTGGAAGATTCTGCGGATGAATTCAATAATCCATTGGGAGAAATTCATCAATTGATTTGTAATCCAGAACGTGTGGGCAGTATTCTTTTCACTCTGAGCAATCTTTTGAAATCCATGTATGCCGCACGCGATCGCTGGACGGTGGATAGCTGGAGAATTATCGATGACATCGAAAACATAAAAAGAAGAATTGGTGCGGTAGAACCAGATGGAATAAGACACGTGTTTTCTTTGCTCGATCAACTCACAGGTGGTTTGCTCTCTTTTTCTGAGATGACCCGACAAAGCATGTATCGTAGCGAAGGCAGAACGATGTATCGTTTGGGTCAGTTGATTGAAGAAATCCTGATGGAGTTAGCACAGTATAAATCTATTTTAACACAGCGTCGTGAAGAGAGTGCAGAGTTTCAATTGTTAGAAGCAGTGTTGTTAAGTAACCAAAACCTTTCTTCGTATCGATCGGTTTACAGGACATCACTAAACGTAGCACCCGTTGTTGACTTATTATTTTTGAACAGCCTAAACCCGACTTCTATATTTTCTCAGTTGGAAGGATTATTAAAATATACCAAGAGCCTTGCACAAAAATCAGGAAGCACTGACGACAATGAAATCTCACGCTTGGCGTTTGAAGCTTATAGCCAGGTGAGGTTGATGAACATTGATAGGTTAATTAAAGTGAACGAGGAAACAGGACATCGTAAAGAGTTCGATGAATTTTGCGGAACGCTTCAAAACCAAATTACCGTGATTGCCATAAAATTGAGTTCTACTTATTTCAGTCACACTACATACCAATCTCAAAGTACCAAGGATGGTTTTCAATTTGAAGTTTGATGCGCTACAAAATCAGACATATCACAGAGTACAGCTACCAGGAAATGGTGAGCATCGGGCATAACCGACTGTGTCTGGTTCCTCTTAATAATAATGGACAGCAATGCCTTTCATCGAACATCACTATTTTACCCGCGCCGGACGAACTTGCCTACCAAACCGATTTTTTTGGAAACACGTTGTTGTTCATCTCCATATACAAGGAACATGATCAACTGGAGATTACTTCGGAAAGCACGGTAGACATCGTGAATCGCCCAAATGCTGATCGGGTTCAAGCTTCAGCAACTGCATGGCAGGATTTAAAAAATCAAATAGCTATCAACAGTGAGATTTATGCCGATGTGATGCAGTACACGCTCCCATCCATTCACGTTCCTTATAGTGAAGCGATTCGCAATTTTGCATCTGATTGTTTCACGGATGGAGCAACACTTTGGATTGGTTGTCAATCATTGATGCAAAAAATTTATAGTTCGCTGGATTTCACTCCGGGATTCACGACTGTAAACACGCCCGTAGAGTCTGTGTTGATTTCCCACAAAGGTGTTTGTCAGGATTTTGCACATCTTATGATTGCCTGCTTACGCAACATGGGTTTGCCGGCAAGGTATGTGAGTGGCTACATCGAAACATTTCCACCCCCAGGAAAAGAAAAATTGGTTGGATCAGATGCCTCGCATGCGTGGGTGTCGGTTTACTTTCCTGAGATTGGTTGGGTGGAGTTTGATCCTACGAATAACCTATTGCCTTCTCATAATCATATTACCGTAGCCGTTGGACGTGATTATTTTGATGTAGCACCTATTAAAGGAATAATTTTTAGTTCTGGCAAACAGAACATATCGGTGAAGGTAGATGTGAACAGGATTAGTTGATTGAATTAAAAATCAGTATCTAACCCTAATCGATCTTTTAATTCTTTCAACATCGGATTTTTTTCTGCGAGCAAATCAAATTTTTCTTTGTTGGTGTAAGCCATTTTTTTCACGTCAACTTCCTTCATCACACTTTCTACTTTTATGGTCGGGTTGCTGAGTCGGTTTCGAAGATAGGTAACCAAATCTGTCATCATTGATTGAAGCAAGGGCTCCTCAACGGTGTTAGCAAGTGCCACAGTCACAATTGAACCGTTCAAATCGACTTCGCGACTAAGAAGATGAAACTCTGCCACCTGATCTTTGCGCAAGCGAGCGTATTCAGCCCAGGCTTCACGAAGCTGTTCCTCGGTAAGCGGTTTAACGTTTACTGGTTCTTCAATTGGAGTGATAACAGTTGGCGGTTGCTCTTTCGCCTTTAAAATTGAGTTAAGATTAAGCGTTGACTTAACACGAGTTGGTGGAGCTGTTGATTTTGAGGTTTCAGTCTGTGATGAAATAAAGTTAGATGTTTCGATCTGTGGAGACACGGAAGTTTCAGACAAAGACCGAGGGGAATCAGAAGCTTTGGAAATTGTTTCCGCTGTGGTATTAACAATCTGAGTTTCCTTTTTCGCAATAGGAACAGCCTTTGCGGGCTCAGTTTCTAATTCAATTTTTTTTTTAAGCCTGCTTCGGAAGAAGAGTTGCTGTTGACTTTCAAGGCTGAATTGACGTAAGCCATTTTCATCAAGGCCAACTCAACGAGCAGACGTTGGTTGCGACTTGCTTTATAATTGATGTCGCAGGTGCTGGCGATGTTCAGCCATGAAAGCAAGAGGGAAGGAGAAGCAGCCTGCGCTTGAGTCAAATATTTTTGTTTGATATTGTCTGGCACCTCCATCAAATTGACGGTGCGAGCATCTTGCGATACGAGAAGATTTCGCAAGTGTTCACCAAGCCCAGTAATGAAATTCTGCCCGTCAAATCCTTTTCTTAAAATCTCATCCAGTAATAGCAATGGGCCGCTGGTGTTTTCGGCCAGCAAGCCATCCACCATTTTGAAATAATAATCGTAGTCAAGAATGTGCAGGTTGTTGAGCACATCGCTGAAGGTAACTTTGTTGCTCGAAGAAAAAGTTACCATCAAATCGAAAATGGAAAGACCATCCCGTAAAGCACCATCTGCTTTTTGTGCAATTAAGTGCAATGCTTCTTCTTCGGCTTGTATGCCTTCGCGATCAGCAATTTTTTTCAATTGCTTTGCGATATCCGAAACCTGAATTCTATTAAAATCAAAAATCTGGCATCGCGATAAAATCGTGGGAATGACTTTATGTTTCTCAGTCGTGGCCAAAATAAAAATCGCGTAAGGGGGCGGCTCTTCCAGCGTCTTCAAAAAGGCATTGAAGGCAGCATTGGAGAGCATGTGAACCTCGTCAATGATATAAACTTTGAATTTGCCGAACTGAGGTGGGTAACGTACCTGGTCGATCAAGCTGCGGATGTCTTCCACCGAGTTATTGGAAGCTGCATCAAGCTCAAAAATGTTAAGCGAGTTGACTTCAGCTTTCTCTTCAAAACCATTGATCAATCGTGCAACGATACGAGCACAAGTGGTTTTCCCTACACCGCGTGGGCCGCAAAACAAAAGTGCCTGCGCTAATTTGTTGTTATCGATGGCGTTTTTAAGGGTAGTAGTAATGTGTTCCTGCCCGACTACCTCGTCAAAACCGAGTGGGCGATACTTGCGCGCAGAAACTACAAAATTGTCCATCGGGCGCAAGATAGTGCAATTTGAAAATTCAGCAATTTGATTTTTTTAAATTGATGAATTAGGCTTTGCCGACGAAATAATCTTATCAAATTGATTTGCAGCCGATTGTTTAATTTGTAAAAAAGTATTTTAGATGAAAAGAATTGCTGGAATTGTTGCGCTCTTACTCTCTGCATCCTTGGGTCTGGCCACCGATCCTTATCCAAAAAACAACTCTATCGACATTAGTCATTATCATTTTTATCTGGAAGTGAATGACTCCACCGATGTTATTTATGGAGAGGCATCGGTGAGCGTTACGTTCAAAAAAAGAATTTCATCCTTTGAATTGGATCTTGTGAACAAGAATTCTGGCAAAGGAATGGAGACGATAGAAGTGACACTTAACGGAACCAAGCTCAATTACACTCACACTAAAGATAAACTCAAAATAAATTTGTTGGTTCCCGCGAAGGAAAATGAAACGTGGGTTTTCAAAATTAAATATAGAGGCGAACCGCAAGATGGCTTGATCATTGGAAAAAATAAATTTGGTGACCGCGGTTTCTTTGGCGACAACTGGCCTGACCGTGCGCATCATTGGTTGCCGGTGGTTGACCATCCGTTCGATAAATCTTCCGTGGATTTTTCTATCTCTGCTCCGCTTCATTATTCCGTAGTAGCGAATGGCATTAAAATCGAGGAGAGCTACATCAACGAAAAAAGAAAGATCACGCGTTGGCATGAAGAAGTTCCAATTCCCGTAAAGGTGATGGTGGTTGGTATCGCGCGCTTTGCTACGCAGGTGATCGGAAATGTTGACAACATCCCCGTTGAAAGTTGGGTATACCCGCAAAACAAAATCGAAGGCTTTTATGATTATGCAGTCGCTTTGAAAGTACTGGACTTTTTTCACACACACATTGGTCCATACTCTTACAAGAAGTTAGCCAACGTGCAATCAAAGACACGGTGGGGTGGATTGGAAAACGCCAACACCATTTTTTATTTTGAAAATTCAGTTACCGGAAAAGGAAACGAAGAGCCGCTCATTGCTCATGAAGTAGCGCATCAATGGTTTGGAAATTCAGCCACAGAAAAAGACTGGCATCACGTGTGGCTAAGTGAAGGCTTCGCCACTTATTTCGCCAATTTGTATTTGGAACATGCCTACGGCTATGATCGGATGGCCAAAGAAGAAATAACAGATCGTGAGCAAGTAGTTAAATTCTTTTATAAAAATCCTGCGCCTGTTCTTGACACCACGATTCATGAGCTTGGAAAACTTCTTTCAACCAATTCTTACCAAAAGGGGAGTTGGGTTTTGCACATGCTCCGTCACGAAGTGGGCGATCTTAATTTCTGGAGAGGAATTCGCCAATACTATTCTTTATATAGGAACAGCAATGCCTTGACCCGCGATTTTGAGCGCGTCATGGAAGAAGCCTCGGGAAAAGATTTGTCAACTTTCTTTAACCAGTGGATATATAAAGGTGGACACCCAAAAATCGGTGGAGCTTGGCATTATGATCAGAATGCCAAAATCTTGTCAATTGAGGTAAATCAGGAACAAAAGGACTCTTTATTTGAATTCCCCTTAGAAATTGGGATTGGTTCGGGTCCGTTGCAAGAGGTAAAAAGCGTGTTTTTAACAAAGAAGACCCAATCTTTTATGTTTGAGCTTTCCTCAAAACCTGCTCAAATTGTTCTGGACCCTAATACATGGCTTCTTTTTGAAGGTGAAATTCAGGAGAAATGACGTGATTTTCTGAATTCCATTTGGCTTACTTCTCTTAACCTGCTACATTTGCAGTCCTTTTTAGAAAAACATTATGGCAAATCACAAATCAGCAGAAAAACGCATCCGTGCCAATGAAACCAAGCGCGTGCGCAATCGCTATCAGCACAAGACTACTCGCACCCAGGTAAAGAAATTGATGGACACAACCAAAAAAGACGAGGCGAAAGCTTTGTTGAACGAAGTGGTTGCTATGCTCGATAAACTGGCCAAAAAGAATATCATCCACTGGAAAAAAGCTGCTAATCAAAAAAGCCGCCTGACTAAGCGTGTTAACGCGCTAGCATAACAGTGTCTAACCTTATTATTTTCCCTTCCTTGCCATGTGCGGGGGAGGGTTTTTTATTTACAAAGTCTTCGAAAATCGTTGACCATTTATTCATTAATCGATTTTGAAATGCCGAATAATGAACAAGGATTGAAGATTTATGATTAACGAAATTGCTTTGAAACCTCGAGTCTATTCCAATCAGTTCTGGTTGCTCTGCTTTAGCGCTTCGTTGTTCTACGCTAGTTTCAACATGATCATTCCCGAGCTGCCGGAATTTTTAACAAAACTTGGCGGAGCAGATTACAAAGGATTGATCATCTCGTTGTTCACTCTTACAGCGATGCTCTCGCGTCCATTCAGTGGCAAACTTGCCGACCGGTTAGGTCGCAAGCCGGTGATTATTTTTGGTGGAGTAGTTTGCTTGATCTGCAGTTTGTTTTATCCCTGGCTAACGACTTTGTTTGGTTTTTTTCTGCTTAGATTTTTTCACGGATTTTCTACTGGCTTTTCACCAACGGGGGTTTCAGCGTATGTCTCGGATATAATTCCTGTCGAGCGAAGAGGAGAGGCAATGGGCTTTATCGGCACTGCCGGTGCCATTGGCATGGCAAGTGGTCCTGCGATCGGTGGAGCGGTAGCCAATCAGTTTGGCCTTGATGGTATGTTCTACTTTTCTTCTTTTTTCGCTTTTGCTGCAATCGCTATCACCATTGGTTTGAAAGAAACTTTGAAAGAACGTCATGAAGTTTCTACTGCACTTTTTAAAATTCGAAAAGAAGATTTGTTTGAGCCGTTGGTAATCGCTCCGTGCTTGGTGATGGTGTTAGCGGCATTTCCTTATGGAGCAGTTTATACTTTGCTTCCGGATTTTGGTCAACACCTGGGCATTCAAAATAAAGGTCTCTTGTTTGCTTATCTCACAGTTGCATCTTTGCTCGTCCGGTTAATTGCCGGCAAAGCATCCGACATTTATGGCCGTGTACCGGTGCTTAAAGTAACCGTTTCGTTAATCATTGTTTCGATGATCGTGATTGGAGTATCAGAGTCAAGTTTAGTGTTGATCATAGGCGTGAGTATCTATGGATTGGCGCAAGGTGCAACATCGCCAACGTTGCTCGCATGGGCTACTGATTTAAGCAGTGATGAGCATCGCGGTAGAGGAATTGCTTCGCTTTACATTTCAATGGAGATGGGTATTGGACTTGGAGCACTCATTTCAGGATTAGTCTACAGAAACTCGTCTGCAAACTTTGTTATTTGCTTTGGCCTAAGTAGTGTTCTCTCTCTGATCGCAGTGATCTTTTTGTTTATGAGGAAGAATACAAAATAACTTAGAAGAACCTGAAGTAAGGTCGCGCCGTGAATGGAGAAAACTTCCAAGGTATCGAAAGGAAAATAATCACAAGCACAATCGAATACCAAATCAACATCGTTTTGAATTTCTCCTGATCCGTTGGTTTCTTTTTTGCTTTGATCGACCCAATGGTGAGCAAGGTGATGGCAATTGTCATCATGGTGATGTGTTCCATTCCAAAGAAACGTATCTCTCGCATATGAACTGCTTCACTAAAGTTTTCCAGAAAATAGTTGACGATGGGACTTATGAAATATAGCCACAATCCGAAGACCAGCTGCATGTGTGCGATGGTGGCGGTAATGTGACGTGCCCGGTTATCCCACGGACCAAAAACAGATTTTGATTTCCATCCACGATAAGCTCTGTATATCGCGAAGATCAGACTGAACAACAATAGCCATCTTACTAGGGAGTGAAGGACAAGGATAGAATTATACATACCGATAAAATTATTACTTGCAGGATTTAAAAACGATCCCCTTTCATTTTAAATCATATCATTTTGAAAGACACCTTTCCATTTCGGTAGGGTTGCACTTATCTGTTCTGTTGGCTTCCTGTTGATATTCTGATCGTTAGCTAAAATGGCTTGGTTGTGGATTAATGTCGATCTCAAAACCTTAAAGCTATGATCAACGAACGAATTGCTTTGTTACTATTGAATGGAGAGGCTGGGAGCTTAGCTAACAATAATGCTCACTATACGCGTGAATTTTATCATTGCATGGAAGGATTTGCCAAGGCATCCGTTGCAACATGCCAATCTGGGAATCTCAAAAAATTTGAGTCTCATCTTAACATTGCTAAGAAACTATATGCTGATGGAAACGAGACCGTAAAAAACGGAATTGTTAATGTATTTCTTTACAAAGCGTTGGACATGCTGGATCAAATCCCAGCAGCAAAACGAGTTGCTGAAAAGTGCTTGCCAGCGGAGCTTCTTCGCGAAATCAACCGCCAGCATTATTGCAGCGGCCTATAAAACTGATAATAATCAGATATGAGCGTGATTCGCCTCACTACTGATTTAATTAATAAGAATAAATTTTATTACCTCAACAAAATAAACTATGATGACGCTACTGCTTCTTTTTCTAGGCCTCGCATGCTTCGCGCTGCTATTTAAGTCTATTGATTTTTTTGAAAAAATATAAACAATATGATCGCACTTTTTATACTCTCGCTGCTGGTGTTTGCTTACATGACCTATGTATTGCTTAAACCCGAAAAATTTTAATTACGAACATTAAAACTATGAACACAGAATTACTCGGTATAATAGCCACGTTTGCCCTAACCCTGGCATTGGCTATTCCCTTTGGAAAATACATTGGGAAAGTATTTGTCGGTGAGCGCACGTTGCTTGATCCCATTTTTAATCCAATTGAAAAATTATTTTTCAAAGTCAGCGGTATAAAGGCTGATCAGGAAATGAACTGGAAGCAAAGCATGGTGGCCTTGCTTACCATCAATTTGATTTGGTTTCTGTTGGCGATGTTTATTTTAATGAATCAGGGTTGGCTGCCTTGGAATCCGGATGGCAATCCGAGCATGACACCTGATCTTGCATTTAACACAGCCATCAGTTTTTTAGTGAACTGCAATTTGCAGCATTACTCGGGCGAGACGGGTGCAACTTACCTCTCTCAGCTTTTTTGTTTTATGTTTTTGCATTTTGGTTCGGCAGCAACCGGCTTGGCTGCGCTGGCTGTTGTATTCAATGCCATGAAAGAACAAACAACCACCAAGCTTGGCAACTTCTATGTTTATTTTATTAAGTCGAATACAAGGATACTGTTACCACTTTCTATCGTTATAGCCGTGCTGCTTGTTTTGAATGGTTCACCGATGAACATTGAAGGCAAGGAATCACTGATAACTCTTCAGGGCGATACGGTGCAAGTTTCAAGAGGGCCTGCTGCCGCATTAATTGCCATTAAACATTTAGGTACCAATGGCGGTGGATATTTTGGTGCCAACTCAGCGCATCCATTGGAGAACCCCAACTATTTTACCAACGTGTTAGAGCTGGTTGCTCAAACCATTATTCCGATCGCAATGATTTTTGCTTTGGGCTATTATCTGAAGAGAAGAAAATTAGCATGGATGATTTTCGGAGTAATGACAGCGGGATTCTTAATGCTCCTCATTCCTACCGTTTATTATGAAATGCAAGGCAACCCTGCCATCGCAAATCTTGGTGTTGACATGAGTGCTGGAGCGATGGAAGGAAAAGAAGTTCGCTTCGGTAGCGCTTCATCAGGTTACTGGAGTATTGTGACTACCATAATTTCAACGGGGTCGGTCAACTCCATGCACGACAGCTCTATGGCCTTATCGGGTATGAATCAACTGTTGGGTATGATGGTCAATTGTTTTTACGGAGGTTGTGGCGTTGGTATTTTGAATTTCTACATCTTCATCATCATTGCTGTTTTTATTTCAGGTCTGATGGTGGGAAGAACACCAGAGTTTCTCGGAAAGAAAATTGAAGCGAAAGAAATGAAAATTGCCATGGTGATTGCGTTGTTGCATCCGCTTTTGATTTTAGCAGGCACAGCACTTTCGTCATATACTTTTGCAAAGGATCCTACGGTTGGCTGGTTGAACAATCCAGGCTTCCATGGATTTTCCGAAATGCTTTATGAATATACTTCCTCAGCAGCCAATAATGGTTCTGGCTTTGAGGGCCTTGGAGATAACAATCCGTTCTGGAACATCACTACGGCATTCGTTTTAATCTTAAGCAGGTTCTTGCCAATCGTTGGCCCGGTTGCCATCGCAGGAATACTTGCCAATAAAAAATATATCCCTGAAAGTGCGGGTACGTTGAAAACCGACACCACCACATTTGGCATCATGGTATTTGCAGTGATTGTCATCTTGGCTTTGTTAAGCTTCTTCCCTGCACTCACTCTTGGTCCGATTGCAGAATATTTTTCCATGTAATTTTTTATCGATATAAAAATGAAAACAAAAAATAGATCTCTTTTTCAAGGTTCGCTTGTTAATGAAGCATTGAAACAGTCTTTTGTGAAACTGAATCCAAAAATCTTGTTCAGAAATCCTGTTATGTTTGTGGTAGAGATTTGTACGATCGTCATGTTGATCGTTACCATCTATTCCCTCACCAATTCATCGCAGGGATCATTTGGCTACAACCTTGCCGTATTCATCATTCTGTTGTTGACATTACTCTTTGCCAATTTCGCAGAGGCTATTGCTGAAGCACGCGGAAAAGCACAAGCAGATTCATTGCGCAAGACGCGCGAAGAAACTCCCGCGAAAGTTTACGTGGATGGCCATGTCATTTTGAAAAGCTCTTCTTCATTGAAAAAGGGAGATATTTTCTTGTGCGAAACAGGTGACATCATTCCTACTGACGGCGAAATCATCGAAGGTATTGCTACTGTAGACGAAAGCGCGATCACAGGAGAAAGCGCTCCGGTAATTCGCGAAGCGGGCGGCGACAAATCCAGCGTGACGGGTGGAACAAAAATCTTATCTGATAAAATAAAAGTAGTTGTTACCACACAACCCGGTGAAAGTTTTCTCGACAAAATGATAGCGCTGGTGGAAGGTGCGAACCGTCAGAAGACACCCAACGAAATTGCACTCACCATTTTGTTAGCTGGTTTCACTTTAGTATTCATTATTGTGTGCATCACGTTGAAACCTTTCGGCGATTATTCGAACACAACGATTTCTATCGCAGCGTTGATTTCTCTTTTTGTTTGTCTTATTCCTACAACCATTGGCGGTTTGCTTTCAGCGATTGGAATTGCAGGAATGGATCGCGCACTTCAAGCCAACGTTATTGCAAAATCCGGAAAGGCTGTTGAGACTGCCGGTGATTTAGATGTTTTGCTGCTCGACAAAACGGGAACGATTACGATTGGAAACAGAAAGGCTACGAATTTTTATCCACTGAACGGATTTGATAGAACTTCCTTTTTGGAAAAAGTAGTTTTAGGTTCTTATGCCGATGAAACGCCTGAAGGCAAATCGATCATTGAGCTTGCCACAAAAGATGGTGTGCGAGGCGTACGGATCAGCGGAGCAACACTCATTAAATTCTCTGCTGAGACAAGAACTTCAGGGGTAGATCTTCCATCAGGACAAAGAATTCGAAAAGGCGCATTTGATGCCATTAAAAAATTGTCAGTTAATGCTGGAAATAATTTTCCTGTGGAAACAGAAACAAAAGTGAATGAGATTTCTTCAAATGGTGGCACTCCTTTAGTTGTTTCTGAAAATGAGAAAGTAATTGGTGTTATCGAATTGCAAGACATCATTAAGCCGGGAATACAAGAGCGCTTTGAACGCTTGCGCAAAATGGGCGTAAAGACCGTGATGGTTACAGGTGATAATCCCTTGACTGCAAAATACATTGCTGCCAAAGCCGGTGTTGATGATTATATCGCTGAAGCTAAGCCTGAGGACAAACTGGAATATATTCGCAAAGAACAACAAGGTGGCAAGCTGGTAGCGATGATGGGCGATGGAACCAACGATGCTCCCGCATTAGCACAAGCCGATGTAGGTGTGGCGATGAATAGCGGCACGCAAGCAGCGAAAGAAGCGGGCAACATGGTTGACCTCGACAATGATCCCACAAAACTTATTGAAATTGTTGAGATCGGTAAGCAGCTGTTGATGACTCGTGGCACGCTCACCACTTTTTCTATTGCAAATGATGTGGCAAAATATTTTGCAATTGTTCCTGCATTATTTATCACAGCAATTCCGGCGTTACAAAGTCTAAATATAATGAAGTTGGAAAGCCCTGAAAGCGCTATACTTTCTGCCATTATTTTCAATGCATTGATTATTCCTGCGTTGATACCGCTCGCTTTAAAAGGTGTGGCATACAAACCAATTGGCGCAAGTGCATTGCTGCGAAGAAACTTATTTATTTATGGTTTTGGTGGCATAGTGATTCCTTTTATCGGCATAAAATTAATTGACTTGGTTGTCACTCTGTTTATCTAAATAAAAACAAACATGAAAACGAATTTATTACCCGCATTAAAATTGACAATACTCTGTATCCTGTTCTTTGTGGTTATTTATAGCACTATTGTTTGGGGCGCAGCGTACTTCGCTGCACCTAACCATGGAAAAGGTGAAGTGATATTGAAAAACGGAAAGATTGTTGGGTTTGCTCTTATTGGACAATCATTTACAAATGACAAGTATTTTTATTCCAGGCCATCGGCAGTAAATTACAATGCAGCAGGATCCGCTGGTTCCAACAAAGGGCCATCTAATCCTGATTACCTTCAACAAGTGCAGGCAAGAATGGATACATTTTTAGTTCATAACCCTGGAGTGAAAAAATCTGATGTACCAGTTGAATTGATCACCGCTTCGGGAAGCGGCCTTGATCCTGATCTTTCACCTCAAGGTGCTTTAGTTCAAATTCCCCGCATTGCAAAAGCGCGAGGCATCTCTGAAGAAAAATTAAAAACACTTGTACACGAACAAACGGAACGGCCTTTACTGGGATTGCTTGGCCCATCAAAAATTAATGCATTGAAACTTAATCTTGCTCTTGACGATCTTAAATAATTATGAAAATGTTTTTTGCTTTTTGCTTCTTACTTTTTTCTATTCGCACACTCGCGCAGCAAGACTCCACCAAAGGTTCAATAACGTGGAGCGGGTACGTGGATGTGTACTACGCATTTGATTCTGGCAACCCAAATGATCATGTACGACCTTTCTTTATTTATAACTACAATCGCGCCAATGAGTTTAATCTCAACATTGGATTTGTAAAGGTAAACTATACGGCCAGTAATGTCCGCGCTAATCTTGCTCTGATGGCCGGCACTTATGCGCAATACAACTATGCCTCGGAACAAGGTCTACTGAAAAATGTTTTGGAAGCCAACGTTGGAGTAAAACTATCGAAGAATAAAAACCTATGGGCTGATATGGGAATATTCGGATCGCACATTGGTTTTGAAAGTGCTATCTCTAAAGATTGCTGGAATCTTACTCGTAGCATCTTTGCCGACAACACTCCTTATTATTTGAGTGGTGTAAAGGTCACTTATGGAAGTGATAATGAAAAATGGACATTAACCGGAATGATTATCAATGGCTGGCAACGCATCCAACGCGATCCCGGAAATAATACACCTGCCTTTGGAACACAGTTTGTATTTAAACCGAACGATAAAATCACATTAAACTACAGCACGTTTCTCGGAAACACGAAACCCGACTCCGCAAAGCAAATGCGATTCTACAATAACTTTTACGGCATTGTGCAGCTTACTCCTCGACTTGGTGTGATTGCCGGCTTTGATTATGGAATCGAACAAAAAAGGAAAAACAGCAGGGATTATAATAATTTATATGCTACTGCCCTTATTCTACGGTATGCCTTGGCTGATAAATTATTTTTGGCGGGACGTGCAGAATATTATCATGATGAGCATGGAATAATCATTGCCACGAATACGGCCAATGGTTTTAAAACCTCCGGCTTTTCCGTTAACTTGGACTACGCCCCTGCAGCCAATGTGCTTTGCCGCATTGAGGGGAGAACCTTCAAAAGCAAGGATGCCATCTTTTCTGAAAATGGAACCGCTGTAAATACCAATTATTCTATTGTCACTTCATTTGCAATCAGTTTCTAAATGCCAGATAAGGATCAATCGGTACAATACTTCTTAGACCTGATCAAAAAATCAAGACGGGGAAAGTTTAAGGTTTATATTGGCATGAGCGCCGGTGTTGGTAAATCCTTTCGCATGTTGCAAGAAGCGCACAGTTTGTTGAAGAACGGTATTGATGTTCGTATTGGATTTGTTGAGACACATCAGCGCCAGGAAACTGAAGCCCTTGTGGCAGGCTTACCAATTATTGCCAGAAGAAAAATATTTTATAAAGGCAAGGAGCTGGAGGAAATGGATCTGCAAGCCATTATCAATGCTCATCCAGAGGTTGTTCTTGTTGATGAACTCGCTCACACCAACGTGGAGGGAAGTAAGAATGAAAAACGCTGGCAGGATGTCTTTGAAATTTTGGATGCAGGAATCAATGTGATCAGTGCGTTGAATATCCAACACTTAGAAAGTCTCAATGATGAGATGAAACAAATCACCGGTATTGAGGTGCAAGAAAGAATTCCGGATCGTGTATTACAACAAGCCGATGAGGTTGTCAATATTGACCTTACGGTGGATGAGTTGATAGCAAGACTTAAAGACGGTAAAATTTATGAGGCCATTAAAGTAGAGACAGCTTTACGTAATTTTTTTCAACCGGATAAAATTTTACAATTGCGTGAATTGGCGCTCAAGGAAGTAGCTTCGCTCGTGGAGCGAAAAGTGGAAACCGAAGTTGTGAGTCACCAACATCGACCTGAACGCTTTTTGGCTTGCATCAGCGGTAATGAAACAACGGCTAGAATTGTGATTAGGAAAACAGCACGGCTCGCCAGCTATTACCAATCAAAATGGTATGTACTTTATGTACAAATACCCAATGAAGACGAAAACAATATTGGGCTGGCAAGGCAACGGCATTTGATCAATAATTTCAAAACAGCTACTGAATTAGGCGCAGAAGTAATCCGGGTGAAAAGCAAACACATCACTGAATCCATAGTAAAAGTGGCAGAAGAAAAACATGTTACTACCGTTTGTGTTGGCAAGCCGCACTTTCGCTTGTGGCGCATCATTTTGCGATCCAACTTGTTTAGTCAATTATTGAACAAACTTTCTACTTCTGATATTGACGTGATTATTCTCTCATGAATGTTAAAACCAAAATATCGCTTGGTCTTTTCTTTTTATTTGGAGTCATCCTGATTGTTGGCGGAATCAGTATTTATTATTTAAGAGAAATTTCGGATGATGCGAAGAGTATCATTAAAGCCAACTACGAGTCCATCGAGTACATGCAAGGAATGACTGCTGCTTTGGATTCATTGAAGAATGATTCAACGGCTATTCACGGAATGGAAAAGAATTTAAAGACACAAGAAAGCAATGTCACGGAAAAGGGAGAAATGGAAGAAACGATCAGGTTAGGGAATCTGGTGAATGAATTAAAAAAGGGATATAGTGATTCACTTGCGATTCAAACCCGTCATAGTATTCACAGAATTAACGATTTAAATCTCAAGGCTATTATTTACAAAAACGGAATTGCTGATGAAACAGCTCATCAGGCAACGATTTATTTAATCATCATCGTCACCATTTGTTTCTTAGTTTCATTTTCATTTATTCTCAATTTTCCAGGATATATCGCCAACCCCATTACTCAACTTACCGAAAGCATCAAGGCAATCGCCAATCGCAATTACGAAGAGCGATTACAATTTAACCGAAGTGATGAGTTTGAAGAACTCGCTCAGGCATTTAACAGCATGGCTGAAAAAATGGATGAGTACGAGCATAGTAACCTCGCGAATTTGCTTTTTGAAAAAAAGAGAATAGAAACGATCATCAACCGGATGAACGATCCGGTGATCGGGCTTGATGACAAGCGGCATATTATTTTTGCCAACACGGAAGCGATTGAGCTCCTGAACAAAAAGGAAGAGGAGCTAGTGGGCCATTATGCACCGGATGTAGCCGTTACTAACGACTTGTTAAGAAGACTCATTCAAGATATCGCGATCCATTCGGTGGGAAGCAATGGATCAATTTCGCATGCATCGGCCGGCACAATTGAGAAATCTGAAAAGCCGATTAAAATATATGCGCATGGAAAGGAAAGTTATTTTACCAGAGAAATTATACCGATCTCCATTACGCATACGGGCGAAAAAAAACCAGTCCCGATAGGGACGGTAATATTATTGAAGAACATCACTCCATTCAAAGAGTTAGACCTCGCTAAGACGAATTTCATTGCAACGATTTCACACGAATTGAAAACACCAATTGCCTCGTTGCAAATGGGTGCTAAACTTTTACAAGACCCACGCGTTGGCTCATTAAATGATGAGCAATCGCGAATTGTGCAAACCGTAAATGACGAAACACAACGGCTGATGAAAATCACGGGTGAACTGCTGGATATGGCACAAGTTGAAACCGGCAACATTAAATTAAATCTGACCTCAGTTCTCGCCAATGATTTGATTGAACAAGCGATCGAAGCAGTAAAATTTCAAGCGGAACAAAGACATGTGAAGTTACATTTGGAGATTCCTGATAAGTCATCCTCGGTTCAGGCTGACAAAGACAAAACGATTTGGGTGTTGATTAACTTCTTGACAAATGCGGTGCGTCACAGTCCTGAAAATGGAGAAGTAGTTATTCGTTGCTCGACTGATAAGGAAAGAGTGAAGTTCAGTGTAAAAGATTCTGGCATGGGTATCGAACCAAAACATTTGGAAAAAATATTTGATCGCTTTTACCGTGTACCCGGATCAGATCCCAAGAAAGGAACGGGACTTGGACTGTCTATCTGCAAGGAGTTTATCGAAGCACAACGAGGTACCGTTGCCGTGCAAAGTGAAATGGGAAAAGGAAGTGAGTTTTCGTTTTCCTTGATTCAGACTCATACATGAGTTCTTAGCTTATTCCGTAATCCTGGATTTTTCTATAAAGAGTAGTGAGTCCTATGTTAAGCAAACGGGCGGCTTCCGTTTTATTCCCTTGTGTATGCCTTAGCACTTTTTGAATATGATTTTTTTCAATAACAGCTAAATCGAAAACATTGGGATCAGTGGATACATTGAAATCGAAGGGAAGAAGATCGGCTGTTAATTTATTTCCATCCACCAGGATTACGCAACGCTCAATTACATTTTTTAACTCACGGATATTCCCTTTCCAGGGATGAGATTTCAACGCGCGAAGAAAATTTTCATCCATCGTTTTAACCTGTTTATTAGTCTTTGCCGAGAACGATTGAATGAAATGATTTGCTAGTGTCTCAATGTCTTCTTGTCTTTCTCGCAATGGAGGGATTTGAATTATGAAAACGGATAGCCGATAAAATAAGTCCTCACGGAATTTCCCATTTTTTATCTCCTGCTCGAGATCGCGATTAGTAGCGGCAATCAGTCGGATATTTACTTTTCTAGATTTGGATTCCCCTACGCGATAGAATTCTCCTGTTTCCAATACTCGTAAAATTTTAGCCTGAAGATCGATGTTCATTTCACCGATCTCGTCAAGGAATAAAGTTCCTTCATGTGCTTCTTCCAATAAACCTTTTTTCGTTTTCGTTGCTCCGGTAAATGACCCTTCGGCATGACCAAACAATTCACTTTCCAAAAGATTCTTCGCGAATGCACTGCAATTGAGTGCTACCAGAGGTTTCGTCTTCCTTAGACTTTCGTAATGAATGGCTTCTGCAAACACTTCCTTGCCCACACCAGTCTCACCTAAAATCAAAACGGTGGTGTCGGTAGTTGCCACTTTCTTCGCAAGATCAATGGCATGAAGGATGCTGCGTGAAGAGCGACTGATTTGTTCAAAACCAAATCGCTTAGTTAACTTTTTTTCAAGATCATTTACTTTTTGTTGCAGCAAAGCTTTTTCGGTCGCCTTACTTACTAAAGGAATGATTTTGCTTTGATGATCACCCTTGGTCAAATAATCGAACGCTCCGTTTTTCATCGCTTTTACACCATCTTCAATAGTACCATATGCCGTGAGCACAATTATTTCGGTGGACGGATAAGATGATTTTATCTTAGCTGTCAAGTCCACACCATTGATATCGGGTAGTTTTACATCGGTAATGATCACTTGAAATGTCTCCTGCTCCAACATCTTCAATGCCGACTTTGCATTACCAGCCTCGGTAACAATATAGCCTTCGAGTTGAATAATTCGTGCGAGCAGCCCTCGGAGATTGGCCTCATCATCGATGATCAAGACTTTGTTCAAGTGATTAAATTTGTCAAATATCCATAAAAGACATTTCTTTTTCGAAAAATAAAATGACTTTAAAAATTTGATATTGAATGTACCTTGCGGTAAAAATCTAATTTCTTTTATGCTAAAGCGTTGGTTTCTTATTCTGTTTTTTGCCTTTGCCTTATTGCAAATCGTATCTCAAATTTTCTCGCCAACAATTTTGAATTTTGTATCAAAGCCAATGCTTGTAATTTCTTTAGCTGCTTATTACTCCCAAAGTGTTCCTTTATTAAACAAGACTTTCTTGTTTGCTCTTATCTTTTCCTGGTTGGGGGATGTATTCTTATTATTTGAACAATACAATGGACTTTTTTTTATGGCCGGCCTTGGTTCGTTTTTATTTGCTCAACTATTTTTAATTTTTTCGTATCGACAACTTTCATCAGCCAAAGATGAATTCCAAGGCACTCAACGTGTGCGGCTTTCATTTCCATTCATTCTTGTGGGATCCGGCCTGGTTGTAATTTTATATCCAAAACTTGGTGATTTAAAAATCCCTGTCATAGTTTATGCCCTCGTGCTTACGCTGATGGTGTTGCAATCTATTTTCAGATTAGGGAGTACTAATTCAAAAAGTTTTTGGCTTGTATTTTTTGGGGCTGCATTTTTTATGTTGTCCGATTCATTGTTGGCGATTAATAAATTTTATGCACCTCTATCATTTGCAGGGGTATCGGTGATGACAACCTATATTGCCGCCATCTATTTAATAGTAACGGGAGTGATTGCCCATCATGAACGTTCTGCCTAGGTCATTGAGGATTTTCTTATCTTAGGGTGAGAATCTACTCCTATGAAATCGCCATTAACAAAGTACGTCAAGAACACGATAATCGACCAGGCGATTCCATGTGACTATAAAAAATAATTATTAACACATGAAAAAGATAGTAACTTCTGTTTTGCTGTTAGCATTTAGTTTTGCTCAAGCGCAAATTGTTAACGTGTCGAAAACGGTGGGCTCGGCTGTTACCAATCAAGCCAACAACACTATTTATAATGGAGTAAATCAAGGCGTAAATGAAGTGTTTAGCGCTCCAGGAAAAATTTTCAGAAAAATAAAATCCAAGCCAAGCACCACAACTCCTACCCCAGTTACCACCAATCCAGGAAATGTGAATATTCCTGTAATCAATGGACAAGACAGCAATTCTTCGAATGTCTCGTTAGCCAAAGCAGGCTCGTCAGATTTTGCTCCTGGTTCCGAGATTTTATTTTCGGATAGTTTTTCTTCGACCAAATCAGGTGGGTTTCCAGCCAACTGGATCACGAATAGTTCAGGCGAAGTGCGAACAATTGATGGACAAGAAGGTAACTGGCTTCAGATTTCAGCCAACGGAATTTTTGCGCTTGATAAATTAAATGACCTGCCAGAGAATTTTACCGTTGAATATGATGCCATCTTTCACCCGACACCGAGTAAGGATGTTCATTATATTTTTTATCTCTACTCACAAAAAGACAAAGTAGCTGATTTCAAGGAGACTAGTTATCCAGGCAATGCGGGAATTTATTTTGCATTCAACACCGCTGCCGGAGAAATAGACGCTGAAAATTTTGAAAACGGCAAAGCAGGAATAATCGATTCTCATTTAGTTACCGATCAGCTTAAGTCAGCTTTGGTGAACAAAGTTCATATTAGCATCGCTCGTCAGAATTCAAAACTGAGTTTATACATTAATGGAAGCAGAGTGTTTTCTTCGTTCAACGCGTTGCCAGCGAATTATACTTACAATGCTATCAAGTTTGGATCGTTCTTTATGGGCAGTGACGATTTCATGGTGGTGTCTAACTTGATCGTAGGAACAGACTAATAGATCTAAAAACTCTTTTCATTTCAATCTCTAACCTCACATTATTTTATTATGAAGAATTTTTCCTGGAAGAAACTCAGTTTCATTGCCGTTGGCCTAATCATTGCGACACTTGCCGTTTTTCTTTATGTGAAAATCGCCAAAGGCAAAAAAGCATCATCTTATATAAACCCTGCATTTAGTCAGTACATTTCTACTTATACAGCGTGGTCAGTAAACTCGGGCGCTTCTATTCATATTGTTTTAACAAAGGATGTGATCGATTCATCCGCGGTAGGCGAAGCCGGTGAAAAGTTTTTTGATTTCAGTCCTTCGATCAAGGGCACTGCCTTTTGGCTGAACAGACGCACGATTGAATTCAAGCCATCAAGTCGGTTGAGACAAGGTCAGGTGTATGAGGTTTCTTTTTATCTCTCCAAACTCATGACTGTTCCCAAGGAACTGGAAACTTTTGAATATTCATTCCAAGTCACTCCGCAGAACTATGAATTGACGATTGACAATGTTCGCCCTTACGAACGAACGAAATTGACAAGACAAAAAATCGAGGGCTCGATCACAACGGCCGATTTTGCAGAAAGTGCAGACATCGAAAAAATGTTTACTGCACAGCAAGAAGGTAAATCACTTGCAGTAAGTTGGACGCACACCACTGAGGGAAAGCAACATTCATTCATTGTTGAGGATGTTGAACGAAAAGATCAAGCCAGTAGTGTTCGCCTTGCTGTGGATGGCGAAGTTCTGGATGTAAAACACAATGAAGAAAAACAAATTGAAATCCCAGCACTTGGTGATTTCAAAGTAACCAATGTTTCCGTTGAGCAAGGGAGCAACCAACATGTGGTTATTCAGTTTTCTGATCCGATCAGTGAAAAGCAAAACTTAGAAGGATTTATTTCCATTGAAGGACTGAGCAGTTTGGATTTTGAAATCAAAGACAATCAGGTAATGGTTTTTCCGCCTGTACGACAAATGGGCTCAAAGCAAATGTCGATAGAACCCGGCATTCGCAATTCACTGGAATACAAAATGCCAACTGGTGGAACCTTTGATATTTCGTTCGAGCAACTTTTGCCAGCCGTTCGCTTCACAGGCAAAGGAAACATTTTACCTAGCAGCGATGGTTTGATCCTTCCTTTTGAAGCAGTGAACCTGAGATCGGTGAATGTGCAGGTGGTGAAAATTTTCGAAAGTAACATCATTCAGTTCTTGCAAGTCAATGACTTTGATGGCAATCAGGAATTGAGACGAGTGGGCAAACCGGTGTTGAAGAAGACAGTTTCATTGGAAAATGCAGGAGTAACTGATCTCGGCAAATGGAATCGATTTACACTTGATCTGGCAAAATTGATCAGCACCGAACCTGGAGCGATTTATCAAATCAAGATTGGCTTCAAAAAAAGCAATGTTGCCTACACATGTGAGGAAGGGGACAACACAGAGGAGACGTCTTCCAGCTTCAATCAAGAAAATTTTGACGAAGAAGGTGAGCGTGAAAACAGCTACTGGGATTCTTATGAAGACAATTATTACGGGGAAGATTACGATTGGAATCAACGGGACAACCCTTGCAATAACTCCTACTATAGTCAAGGTAGGGACATCAAGCGGAATGTGATTGCTTCGGATATCGGTTTAATTGCCAAGCGTGGTGCTGATGGAAACACCATAATTATAGCCAATGATTTGAAATCAACTCAGCCATTAGCCGGAGTGCAACTTGAGTTATACGACTATCAGCAGCAATTGATTGGAACTGCCAACACGGGCAACGATGGTAAATCAATAATTGCATCTAAGAAGAATCCTTTTGTGTTGGTTGCGAAATCCGGAGCACAGCGTGGCTATCTCAAACTGCAAGACGGAGAATCTTTGTCGCTCAGCAATTTTGATGTAGGTGGTGAGCAAGTGAGACAAGGCATCAAAGGATTTTTGTATGGTGAGCGAGGAGTGTGGCGGCCGGGCGATTCACTTTATCTCAGTTTTATTTTAGAAGACAAATTAAAATTGATGCCTGCCAATCACCCCGTGATTTTTGAATTGCAAAATCCACAAGGACAAGTAGCTAACCGGATTGTAAGATCATCTTCTGAAAATGGATTTTACAAATTTGCGACCGCTACTGCTTCCGATGCACCTACAGGATATTGGCTTGGCAGGGTGAAAGTGGGTGGAACGGAATTCACACAACCGATTCGGATTGAAACGGTGAAGCCAAATCGTCTTCGCATCAAATTGGATTTTGGTGTTGATAAAATTTCTACCACGAACAATAATATCTCAGGAAGTTTGCAAGTCGACTGGCTGCATGGAGCGCCAGGCAAAAACCTGAAAGCACAATTTGAAGTACTGCTCACAAAAGGAGAAACAAAATTTGTTCGTTACCCAGATTATGTGTTTGAAGATCCTACAAAAAGTTTTTCATCCGAACCTAAACCAATCTTTGAAGGGTACACCGATGCAACGGGTCACGCTGCTGTAAATGCAAATCTTGAGCCCTCGGCTGATGCGCCTGGAATGCTCAACGCGATTTTCAGTGGCAAAGCTTTTGAAGAAAGCGGCAATTTCAGCATCGATAATTTTAGCATTCCATTTTATCCATACACTTCGTTCACGGGTATTCGTGTTCCAGACGGAGACAAGGCACGCGGCATGTTGCTGACGGACACTACACATCGTGTGGATATTGTAACGATCGATGCCGACGGCAATCATGTGTCTCACAGTGGAATTCAAATGAGTATTTACAAACTTCAGTGGCGTTGGTGGTGGGACGGATCTTCCGAAGGCAATGTCAACTTCATGACGGGTCAATATGCTGAACCGATCGCTAATGGAAATATTAGTACGACAAATGGAAAGGGCTCATGGACTTTTAAAGTAAAATATCCTGAGTGGGGACGATTCTTAATTAAGGCGGTCGATCCGGTTTCGGGTCATAGCACTGCGAAGATTGTGTACATCGATTGGCCGGGTTGGGCTGGTCGCGCTCGAAATGAAAGTAATGGAGCGACTATGCTATCTTTCTCATCTGATAAACCTATTTATAATATTGGAGAGAAGACAATACTCACAATTCCAGGAAGTGATAATGGTCGCGCGTTGATCAGTGTAGAAAATGGAAGTCGCGTAATTGAAACATATTGGCTTGAAACGAAAAAAGGAGACAATCAATTTAGTTTTGATGTGACAGAAGAAATGACGCCCAATGTTTTTGTGAGTGTCACGATGTTGCAGCCACACGCGCAAACAGCAAATGATTTACCTATTCGCATGTACGGAGTGATTCCAATTCAAGTTGAAAACCCAAAAACACATCTGAGTCCTGTTATTTCAATGCCTGATGTACTAGAACCTGGACAAGAAGTAACGATCAAAGTTTCGGAGCAATCCAAACGCAAGATGACCTATACGTTGGCAATTGTTGAGGAAGGTCTACTTGACCTAACACATTTTAAAACTCCGGATGCATGGACTAGATTTTATGCACGCGAAGCGCTCGGTGTGAAGACTTGGGATTTGTATGATCAGGTGATGGGCGCTTTTGGCGGAAAGATAGAACGGTTGTTGGCTATCGGTGGCGATGGTACTATTGCTTCGAAAGAAGACGATTCAAAATCGAATCGCTTCAAACCGGTGGTGAAATATTTCGGACCGTTCACACTCGACGGAGGGGCGAACGAACACAAATTCACGATGCCGCAATACATCGGCTCGGTGAAGACGATGTTGGTAGCTGGATACGAAGGTGCGTATGGCAAGACAGAAAAAGCAACGCCGGTTCGCAAGCCATTGATGGTGCTCGCCACTTTGCCGCGTGTGCTTGGTCCTGAAGAAAATGTAAAACTTCCCGTCACACTTTTCGCGAACGAAAAAAATATTACGAATGCTTCGGTGAATATAAAAGTGAGTGGACCGGTGAGTTTACCAAATGGAGCAAGTCGCTCGGTAAGTTTTTCAGGCATTGGTGACATGACCACTGATTTTGATTTGTCGGTGAAAAGCGCAACCGGTTTTGCAAAAATTGAAGTGACTGCTACTTCGGGAAGTTATAAAGCAACCGATGTCATTAATATTGAAATCAGAAATCCGAATCCACCGGTGAGCAAAGCAACGGATGTAGTTTTAGAAGCTGGAAAAAATTGGACCGCTTCGATTGTGCCAATCGGTTTACCGGGAACCAATTCTGCAACACTCGAAGTGTCGAGTTTGCCTCCTGTGAATTTAGGCCAGCGATTGAAATATTTGATTCAATATCCTTATGGATGCATTGAGCAAACTACATCATCGGTATTTCCGCAATTGTATTTGGCGAACATCAAGCAATTGACAGATGGCGAGAAGTCCGCGATTCAAAAAAATATCGGAGCCGCCATTGAGCGATTAAAATCTTTTGTGAATCGCGATGGTGGATTCTCCTATTGGCCCGGAAACGAAGACTCTGATAGCTGGGGAACAACTTATGCGGGACATTTTTTAAACGAAGCAGAGGCGAAAGGATATTTTGTTCCGAATGATTTGATCAAGCGTTGGAAAAAATACCAGAAGAACAAAGCGCAAGGCTGGAGAAAAAATCAAGAGTACAGCAGCAGTGAATTGAACCAAGCTTATAGATTATACACACTGGCTTTGTCAGGCGATCCGGATTTAGGATCGATGAACCGCTTGCGTGAGTTAGCCGACTTGCCATCGGTAGCAGGCTGGATGCTCGCTGCTGCTTACGCGAAAGCAGGACAACCTGAAGCCGCGAAGAAATTGATTGCTAATCTTCCCACGAATGTGAAACCCTATCAAGAGATGGCTTATTCATACGGTTCTGATTTGCGCGACAAAGCCGTAATCTTGGAAACACTCGTGCTGCTTGGCGAACGCGACAAAGGATTTCAATTGCTGAAAGAAATTTCTACTTCGTTGAGCAATGATAATTATTGGATGAGCACACAATCGGTGTCGTGGTGTCTCAAAGCCGTTGGTGCGTTTGCTGGTGTTGAACAAAAAGGAGAGATGAAATTCAAATACATGTACAATGGCAAAGAAGTTTCGGCAAGCACAGGTTTGTCTGTAGCCCAAGTAAACTTGCCTCTCGATGTTAAGGCTTCAAATTTAAACTTGACCAATGAGAGCAAAGGTATTTTATTTGTTCGGGTAGTGACGGAAGGAATTCCTGCTCGTGGTCAGGAAGAAAGTGCCAGCAGTAATCTGGCGATGGAAGTAACGTACACCGACACCGACGGCAATCCGATTGATCCAATCAATGTGGAGCAAGGAAAAGAATTTGTGGCAACCGTTTCGATAAGCAATCCCGGAGTGCGTGGCATTTATAAAAACTTGGCATTGAAACAGATTTTCCCTTCAGGTTGGGAAATTAATAATTTAAGATTAGAAGGATCGGAAGATCGCCTCACGGCAGACAAACCCACATATCAGGATATTCGCGATGACCGGGTGTATACTTACTTTGATTTGAATGCCAATCAACGCAAAACATTTAAAGTTCTACTCACCGCCAGTTATGCGGGTTCATTTTATTTACCGGCTGTAAGTTGCGAGGCGATGTACGATCATAGCATCTATTCAAGAAAAAAAGGACAGGTGGTGAGTGTAGTGAAGGAGAAGGTGCAGTGATGGTGTTTGCCATAATAAAAATTACACGTATCTTTGTTTAAATTATACGTGTATGGCTACAAAATTAACATTGACAGTAGAGAAGGATGTTATTGAAAAAGCAAAATCCTATGCTAAACAAACAGGTAGAAGCTTGTCTGAACTGATAGAGAGCTATCTTGAAGAATTGACTCACGAACATAAAAACGAAAAGACGTTATCTCCCAAACTGAAAAGAATAGTTGGGTCCGTAAAACTCCCTAGGAATTTTGACGAGAAGAAGGAGTTGAAGTCATACTTTGAGAAGAAGCACTTGTGAGCAAAGTTTTTATTGACACCAATATTTTAATTGATTTACTGGCTGATCGAAAACCCTTCAGTAAATTTGCTATAGAAATTTTTGTTGCAGCCGAGAATAAGAAGGTTAAGTTATTTGCATCATCGCATTCAATCGCTACTGGTCATTATTTATTGAAAAAGTACGTGGGGGAAAAAGAATTAAGGGAAATGTTACTGGACTTATTGGATTATATAACTGTGATTCCGATTGATATCGATGTCTTAAAAAGAAGTTTGAAGTCTAAGCATAAAGACTTTGAAGATGCCATCCAAATTGTTGCTGCTCAATCAATCGAAAAAATTGACTGTATTGCTACCAGGAATGTGAAAGATTTTAGAGGCGCTGAGATTCCTGTGCTTACTCCGGATGAATTTGTTAAAACTCATCTATGATTTCTCTTGTTATTGTTAGTTGCTGACCAACAATCTCCTTAACAAAAAAACTTAAGTTGCGTTACAACTCGCAATAACTTTACGTAGCACCCTTGAGAACCTTTCTATTCATCCTGGCTTTCTTGCTCAGTAGTTTTGTTTTGATTGGTCAGAACAAAATAAACTCTCGGCTTTTTTACCTTAAGCCTCACCTCTATCACAGCAAAACAAAAATCAACAACTTGGATTTGTCTCGGTACGATGTATCGATTGCTTTACCTGTTGATGATAGAGATAAATTTTATGGTGAAGTTGTCTACAAAGATGTGAAGACACATGAACTCGAGGAATTCTTTAAAACTACAACCGTAGCGGAGATTCAAAATAAAATGGAAGAAGATTTTAAGAAATTCAGTTCGGTTCATAAAAATAATTCAACGCACAAGAAGCTGTTGATCAATACTTCGGTCGAAGTTTTTTATCCTAAACTAAATGGTTTTGTTCATCGCAAATCATTTGCTAAAGTGCGGTTGGTAATAATCACCTTGCTGAGTGATTCTCTTTTGATTCGAAGAAAATACGAATCGCTTTACATTACCAACGGAATGGACAAAGGATTTGAAGGAGATGTCTCCATGACTGTAGAGGAAGGTGAGAATGTAACCGTAGGTATGGCTTTGCGCGAATCCCTTGATAAATATTATACCGATCTGAATCAAGTATTATCATTAAAAGAAAATGAATTGATGGTTTATGGAAAAGTAATCAACGAAAAATCTTCTGCAGGCTTGAGTGCATCCATCTCATTCAGGTCAGATAATTCCAACTCGGTCGAATCTTCTTCAACGGGTGATTTTCAAACGATCATTACAAAGGCAAAGTGTGATGTTCAGATAATCGCTCAAGGATTTATGGCTTATTCTCAAGAATTGGATTTGAGTCATTCACACGCAAAAATGTTGGAGCAAGATTTCAAACTTAAACCTATTGAAGAAGGTGCGATTGTGAAATTGAAAAATGTTTTGTTCGAAGTAGGTACAACCAAATTGCTTAAAGAATCTTTTCCAGAATTGGATGAGGTGATAGATTTTTTGAAAAGAAATCCCAAGGTTAGGATTGAATTGCAGGGTCACACTGATAACCAAGGAAGCGCATTGAATGACCTGGAACTATCACAACAACGTGTTGATAAAATAAAAAGCTATTTGGTTTCGCAGGGGATCAAATCGAATAGAGTAAGTGGCAAAGGCTTTGGAAACACCAGACCAATAGCATCAAATAACACAGAAGAAGAACGAAAGCTAAATCGCAGGGTAGAATTTGTGATCGTTAAAAAATAATTTGTCATTAAGCTTTTCAAAGCAAAGGCTATCCCAAGTTAATAGGGATAGCCTTCTTGTTTAAAGAGTAATTAAATTTTACTGAGTTATGTTTTGTTTGTACAGCTGTAGTACTTCGGCGGCTGTCAACGCACGATTGTAGATTGCGATATCATCTACTCGTCCATTAAATAAAAAACCTCCTCCGTAGGTACCAATCTTTAGGTCGCCCAACGAACCATCACTAAGCAAGGTAGCTGAGCCCGTTGCGTTGTTTGTGAGTACTCCATTTCTATAATACTTCATGGAAGTGCCGTCAATCACCAAGCAAAAGGAAATCCATTCTTGTGCGGCCATACTGCCGCCCACATACTGACTCAAATACGAAGTATTATTCCCTGCGGCATCAGAAGAATAAATGGTTGATGTCATTGATGGAGTTCCATCTCCATAAAAATCTTGTGCTATGTGATATCCCTTTGATGGGTTGCCCCCCAAGCTAGGGTCAAAAAATATTTTGGTAATGACTGCCATGGACTTTGTGCCTGGCAATGGTGGTGATCTAAATGCTTCCACTCTCAACCAACCAGAAACTGTAATGGTGTTGCTTATCTGCAGCAAGGTTGGATTTCCCATGGTTATAAAGTTGCTGATACCGTCAAACTGATACGACTTATTTGCGTTACCAAAACGATCCGCAGCAATCGTTGCTCCGTTTACTGTTCCATTTAAATTGTTACCGCTTTCGTCATTCGCATTATTGTTGAATGGATAAAAAGCCACCAAGCCGTTCCTTGGAATATCAATTACAATTCTTACAGAGGCGGTGTTGTTGTCAAGATTGCATTCGGGCACTGTTCCACTCGATACACCTAATTGTATGATGAGATATTTATAAACCGTCAAATCTTCGGGTGTAGTAGGGCTGTAGTACCAATTTTGCGAATACGATTCGTCCTTTGCCAAGTCCGGAGGTGTACCGCTAAAAATAGATCCTCCTGCGGCTTTGTCACTGATGTCAAAGACCGCGTCTTTTGATACATAAGTTTGAAAAAACATTTGACTAAGCGGTAAGGGAGCCCAACCACTGTTGGTTACGGTAAAAGTATAATCAAATGTGTTAGCGGCGGTGTTGATGTTGTTAATGGTGATATTGCTGATGAATGCGTCTGAAAGATTGCAGCCTATATCTTGAGCACGAACATTATTGGTGGTTGAGCATTCTGGCATAGAAAATCTAGGCCGCACCAATACTTGTATGATTACAAAATGATATCTCGTAATATCGACAGGGCTGGTCGGGTTATAATACCACGCTTGAGTGAATGATTCACGATAATTTAAAGCGGGGGCGGTATCTCCAAAAATGGATCCTCCTGCAGCCTGATCCGCTGCATCCAGTATAGCGTCTTCTGATAGGTAGGTTTGAAAATACATACGGTTGAGGTATAAAATCCCAGCACCCGCATTACTCACAACAAATTTGTATTGAAAGGTATTGCCGACCACGCTTGTGATACCAATTTTGCTAACAATTGCATCCGCAATATTGCATAGTGGGAACAATCCATTCTTTAGTGTTCCGTTTGCAGATTCATTCAGTGGATCATTGCCAGGTTTGGTTAGTTCCAATTTTCCGCATGAGAAAGGTATTAGTCCAAGCAAGACGATGATAATTAAGATTTTGTTTTTCATATTTTTTTTATGGGTTTGAAAATATGCTCAAAACTATCTTCATCCTCTCTTCATCGCAGGTAATTCTGAATCAGAAACCGGTAGATTGGTCGCAAATTCCTGAGACACTACCAAAATTCAGGGATATGCGCACTGTAGCAATTTTTATAGATTCGCGTGATGTGCCAATGAACGGATCGGTATAAAAGTCTATAGTACCAAGGCTGTTCAAATTTAAATTCCCTATCGCGGGATAATTGTATTATAGCTTAACCAATCGTTACCCAGTGAAAATTCTATTTCTACTTTCGGCTCTTTTTATTACAAGTGTGTCGGTTTCACAGAATAAAAAACTTGACAGCCTTTATCAGGTTTTGGAAAAATTTACGAAACAGGATACCAACCGGATTAATACGATGATAGCGATATGTTATTACGAGCACACTTCCCATCCGGAAAAAAGTAAGGAAATGGCCGAAGAAATCTTGTCAATATCCAACGATATTCATTTCATAAGAGGCGAAGGATACGGGCATCGCTACATTGCATTGTACCATTGGATAAAAGGAAATTATGCGGAAGGTGTCAAAGAGGGGTTTAAGATGCTGAACGTATTTGAAAGAGCATCCAATGAGATAGGCATGGCAAAATCGTATATGGTATTAGGCCTATTGCATGAAGAGTTGAGAGACTTTGACCAAGCAAAAAAATATTTTTTAAAAGCACTGGATATTAACGAAAGGAAAAAGCTGGCCTACGATATAGGCTATAATTTAAATAGCCTGGGCGCATTGCATTCAAGTTTCCTTAAATACGATGAAGCCGAAAAATACTATCTCCGGTCATTAGAGATAAGAAAGAAGATAGCGGATGAAGAAGGCATGAGCCAATCCTATAGCAATTTAGCCGGAGTGGAACGTGAAAGAAAGAATTACACAAAAGCGCTTGGGTATCTTCAGCAGACACTGATAATAGGAAAGAAATATAACAACAAGAATAGAATGGCTGTTGCCTACATGGGGATGGGAAAAATAAATGGCTTGATTGGAAAGTATGACGAAGGAGAACATCTGTTGCAGCAGGCGCTAGCCATCGCTAAACAACTCAATGGCAAAGAGCGGATCCGGGCCATTTACTCGGAGCTCGCTGCATTGGAAGAAAAGAGAAAAAACTACAAAGCGGCGTTGGATTTTACAAAAATGCAGGATGAGTATGAAGACAGCCTTTTCACCGAACACCGGGCAGAGCAAATAGCAGAACTTGAAGTGCGCTATGAAACCGAAAAAAAAGAACAAGCCATTGCCTTGCTTGAGCGTGATAAAAAAATTGAGACCTTATGGAAAAACATATCGGTTGCAGGCCTATTTCTTGTGGTTTTTGTTTCCTTTGCGGGCTCGTTGTTTTTCCGCTATCGCGAAAATAAGAATCGAAATTTGTTCAACTTACAAATCGATTATCTTACTGAACAAAACAAGGAGATATCAATCAAATATCAGCAGACCATTACAGATGTAAAAGGAAACAACTCAGAGCCACAAGAGCAGCGTCTAATGAAAAAAGTGTTAGTGATTGTGGAAAAAAACATTGCTGACCCAACGTTTGGTGTAGAAAGAATGGCAGAAGAGATGAGCATGAGCAGGGCGAGCCTGAACCGTAAGCTCAAGGAAGCATCACGACATTCCCCCAGTGATTTTATTCGTCTCGTAAGGCTCAAAAGAGCGGCTTCAATGATCGCAGGCCAAGTGGATAGCATCACCCAAATTGGTTTGGCTGTGGGCTTTAATGATCATTCCTATTTTTCAAAATCTTTTAGAAAACAGTTTGGAGTTTCCCCCTCGGAGTACCTCAGCTCCATTGAAAAAAATGAGCAGCAGAAGTATGTTGAGGTGCCTGAAACTTTCGAAGTGTATTAACGCCTACTCGACTCCTACCATTGTATACACCTCACTGATCTGATCAAGTATCGCATAAACATCTTCAGCTGTTGGTGCTTCCACCAATTGAGTGCGATAAGGTTTGAAATCCGGAAGGGATTTGAAATAACTCGCATAGTGCCTGCGCATTTCAAACACACCAAGCTTGGGGCCTTTCCATTTGATAGAAAATTCCAAATGCTTGCGTGTGGCTTGAACGCGTTCGATGAGTTCAGGTGGAGAAAGTTTTTCTCCAGTAGCGATAAAATGTTTGATCTCACGGAAAATCCATGGATACCCGATCGCGGCACGACCGATCATCACGCCATCTACACCAAATCGATTTTTATATTCAACCGCTTTCTCCGGTGAATCGATATCGCCATTACCAAAAATCGGAATGTGCATGCGCGGATTTTCTTTGATCTTACCGATCAGTTCCCAGTTCGCTTCGCCCTTATACATCTGCACACGCGTGCGGCCATGCACAGTCAAGGCTTGTATGCCGATGTCTTGCAGTCGTTCGGCAACGTCAATAATATTTTTTGTTTTTTCATCCCAGCCTAACCGTGTCTTCACAGTGACAGGAAGGTGCGTTGCTTTCACCACTTCCTTAGTCATAGAAACCATCTTTGGAATGTCTTGCAACAAAGCCGCACCCGCGCCGCGACAAGCTACCGCCTTCACTGGGCAACCATAGTTAATGTCAATCAGATCCGGATTTACTTCTGTGGCAATACGTGCAGACTCGGCCATGTTTCCGATATCACCACCAAACAGCTGGATGCCGATGGGTCGCTCATATTCAAAGATGTCAAGTTTCTGTTTACTCTTCGCTGCGTGACGAATAAGTCCTTCCGAAGAAATGAATTCCGTGTACATCAAGTCGGCACCGCCCTCTTTGCAAACGGCACGGAAGGGCGGATCACTCACATCCTCCATGGGAGCGAGAAGAAGAGGAAAATCGCCTAAATCAATGTTGCCGATCTTTGCCACGTTGGTTAATTCAATGAAAACTCCGTTGTTTGCGCTGCAAAATTAATTGTTTTCTCTGAGATGACTGAATTAACCTACGAATCTAAATTATCGCCTCTTTCTTTATTCGCTTTAACATTTTTAGTGGCAGGGTTTGGATTTATTCTTGTGGGGCCGATAATCGGATTTTTTTTATCGATCCCTTTCTTTGAAGGGAACATTAACGATCAGTTGGCGAAGATGACTGACCCTACTGGCTACCCTGAATTTCGGTTGCCATTGTATATAATGCAAGGTTCAGCCACGCTGATTGGTTTAGCAGTACTGCCTTCGCTGTTTTGGTTTTCTGTTGAGCGCAAAGGGATCACAAGTTGGTTTGCTGGAAAGAAAGTTTACGGTTTAATGCTGATCGCCACCTTGGTGATGACGATTGCCTTCATGGCCACCAACACTATTTTTATTGATTGGAATGCGCACTTGAGTTTTCCGGAATTCATGAAAGGTTTTGGAGATTGGGCACGTGAAACAGAAGATCATGCAGAAGAACTTACCAAATACATGACGCAGTTTTCTTCCCTTGGTGAATTCGTGTTTGCATTTCTCATCATCGCCATCTTACCTGCGTTTGGTGAAGAATTAGTTTTTCGAGGCATGCTGCAACCGCAGTTGTTTCGCGCCACGAAAAATATTCATGTTGCTATTTGGACGACAGCCATAATTTTCAGCGCATTTCACCTTCAGTTTTTTGGATTTGTTCCGAGAATGTTGCTCGGAGCATTGTTTGGTTATTTATATTATTGGTCAGGCAATCTGCTCATGCCCATGTTTGCTCACTTTGTGAACAATGGTTTTTCGGTATTGATGTTGTATCTCAATCAGAAAGGTGTTGTAGATATAGACATGGAATCAACAGAAACAGCACCATGGCCTGCTGTGATTATCTTTACATTGATCGCAGCGGCAATGCTTTATTATTTTAAGAAATTCTACGATCAAAAAAGAAAACAACTCGATGGCCAATAAATTCAGCAATTTAGTTCCTCGATTGATCACCGGCATCCTTGGTTCAGCTGGGATTATTTTTGGAGTATGGTTTAGCGAGTGGCTTTACTTTGCTGTGTTTTTTATTATCGTTTTATTCTCATTGCTCGAATTTTATAAACTGTCCGGAATTGATGGACTTCTTCCCCAAAAAGCATTTGGCGTTGCTTGTGGTTTGATTATTTATTGCCTTTCATTTTTTATTGAGAGAGGCACTTTGTCGAGCAAATATTATTTTTTGTTTTTTCCGCTGGTCTCGTGCTTGTTCATTATCAAGTTGTACAAACAGTTTGAGCGCAAACCCTTTACTAACATTGCGATTACCTTTCTTGGAATTTTTTATACGGCTGCGCCTTTCGCGTTGCTGAACGTTGCTGTCTTCGAGAACGAAGTTTACAATTATCAAATTATTTTAGGTAGTTTATTAATTCTCTGGGCTACAGATACAGGTGCCTATTTTGCCGGCACACTTTTTGGAAAACGAAAATTATTTGAACGCATCTCTCCAAAAAAATCATGGGAAGGGTTAGTGGGTGGAGCAATTTTAGCGATGGTCTTTGCCTATGGAGCTTCAGTTTACTTTACTTCGTTGACGCAATGGCAATGGCTGATCATTGGATGGATAATTATTATCGGAGGAACGTACGGAGACTTGGTAGAGTCGTTGCTTAAGCGAAGTATCGAAATCAAAGACAGTGGCGACAGCCTGCCCGGTCATGGTGGCTTCCTCGATCGCTTCGATGGTTTATTTATTTCTGCGCCATTCATCGTCGCGTTTGTGGAAGTTTTTTAAAATCAATTTTTTTATCAAGCGGCTTTTTAGTTTCTTCACTTTGATGAAGGGATTTTTTCTTGGTGTTGTCTTCCTCATATTTCCACTGTTGCTTTTTTCGCAAAAGCAACTCGTTATCATGAAGAATGGTAAAGTTCGTGCTTCATTTAAAGAAGGGGAATATCTCCGCTTTGTGCTGAAGAAAGATCACCGCCATGCCGAAGGACATATCGTAGAATTGAACGACTTCTCAATGATCACCTCCAACGACACGGTTAAGTTCAAAGACATTTATAAGATCAATATCAAGAAACATCGCGGGCCTGCTCGCGCTACAGGTATAGGTGGATTACTTTTTCTTGGAGGAATTGTTTATTTGGCCGTTGATCAGTTGAATGTGGCAGCAGGAATCAATGCACAAAACGATACACCGGCTGAGTGGATTGTACCCATTGCTGCAATAGGAGTTGGCGCGGCCATGATCTTCATTCGCCCGAAATACATGAAGATTAATGGCATTCAATATTTGCAGATGGTGGATTACAACTCACCCTTTTATCAGCACTGAGAAATAATTTTCTCACTTCACCTGATTCTGATTACCTTCGCAAAATTTTTATTTTTATGACTATAGACAAGTTGAGAGACTTGAGGGCCCGCATCGTGGCTTTGAGGAGGTATCTTTGACTACGATCGCAAGATTGTAGAGATACAGGATGAGGAGGCGATCTCGCACCAATCCGATTTTTGGAACAACCCCAAACAAGCAGAAGTTATTTTGAAAAACATCCGCACTAAAAAAGTGTGGACGGATGCGTACGATAAAGTCTCCAAACAATTGGATGACCTCGAAGTACTCAATGAATTTCATCAAGCCGGTGATGTAAGCGAAGATGAGCTGGATCGCGAATACTTCGCCACAGCAAAATCAATCGAAGAGCTGGAGTTCAAAAAAATGTTGAGTCACGAAGAAGATCAACTCAGTGCCGTGATGGAAATTAATCCCGGAGCAGGCGGAACCGAAAGCCAGGACTGGGCTGACATGCTCAACCGCATGTACATCATGTGGGGAGAGAAGAACGGTTACAAGGTTTCGCAGATTGATTACCAATCGGGCGACGTGGCCGGGATCAAATCCGCAACACTCGAATTTGAAGGATCTTTCGCTTACGGAAAATTGAAATCTGAAATTGGTGTGCATCGTTTAGTACGCATTTCACCGTTTGATTCAAACCAACGGAGACATACGTCCTTTGCTTCGGTTTTTGTTTATCCCAAAGTTGACAACACCATTGAAATAGAAGTCAATCCAGCCGATGTGGAGTTGCAAACTTCGCGCTCAGGTGGAGCCGGTGGACAGAACGTAAATAAAGTTGAAACGAAAGTGCAACTCACGCACAAGCCAACAGGCATCGTGATTGTGTGTCAAGTAGAGAGGAGCCAGCACGCTAACCGCGAACGCGCCATGCAGATGTTGAAATCAAAATTATATCAACGCGAGTTGGACAAGCGAAATGCTGAACGCGACAAAGTGGAAGCTGGAAAAATGAAGATCGATTTTGGCTCCCAGATTCGCAATTACGTTTTGCATCCTTACAAACTGGTGAAAGATGCGCGCACAGGGGTAGAGCGCACCGATGCACAAAATGTATTGGATGGAGATCTGGATGATTTTATAAAAGCATTTTTGTTAGAGGCGCAAGAGAAAACAACTACGTGATAGTTATCCGTTAGTAGTTATTGGTTAATCGTAGGATGGCTATTAACTAATAACTAAAACAATTAACTAATAACTGGATGAAGATTGAAGACAGCCAACCGATGAACATCAAAAGCTGGTCACCTGAAGACCGGCCTAGAGAAAAACTTTTATCGAAAGGTATCTCTTCACTTTCCGATGCAGAACTAATTGCGATACTAATTGGATCAGGCACTGCGAAGTTGAGTGCAGTCGATGTTGCAAAAAGAGTATTGGCCTACGTAGAAAACAACCTTGATAGTTTAGCCAAACTTTCGGTTAAAGAGTTGATGAAAGCTAAAGGAATTGGAGAAGCAAAAGCCATCGCGATTGTTGCAGCGCTTGAACTTGGCCGCAGACGCAAGGATCAAAGCCCGGATGAAAAACCAAAGATTGACGGTTCGAAAACAGCTTTTGATTTGATCAAAGGTGACCTGATGGATTTGCCGAACGAAGAATTCTGGGTGATATTATTGAATCGTGCTAATCGAATGATCCGGAAGAAACGAGTGAGTGAAGGTGGTGTGAGTGGAACCGTAGTCGACCCAAAAATAATTTTCAAGCTGGCGGTTGATGAACTGGCGAGCGGAATTATAGTGGTACACAATCACCCTTCGGGAAATTCAAAACCCAGTGAGAGTGATATTAATCTCACGAAGAAAATAAAAGAAGCGGGAAAAGTGTTAGAGATCGCTTTGCTTGATCATTTGATTATTGCGCATGATCGTTATTTCAGTTTTGCTGACGAAGGACTGATATGAAGCTTTTGTATGGAATCATATTGGTTGCTTGCGTTTGCCTTGGGTTCTTCATCCTATCAAAAAAGAATCATGAAGTAAAAGCGACTCCAGTTATAAAGAAAGATTCAGTTCGAATAATTGTTGACAAGAATATTTCAGTTTACAATGACCCTAATCCATTTGTTGATCGTTGCCTTAAGGAATTTGAAGGATTTATAAAGACCGCTATTGTAAATCGTCAAGCACCGGGTGCGGCGGTTGCGATTGTGAAAGACACGAGCATTATTTTTTTGAAAGGATATGGACTGCGTGATACAAAAAAACCTGACTCTATTAACACACGCACTGTTTTCCGGCTGGGCTCTGTTTCAAAAAGTGTAACAGCAACGCTGGTCGCAGTATTAGTCAATGAAGGTATCCTTCATTGGGATGATCTGGTAATTAAGTATTTGCCTGACTTTAAATTAAAATCAGATGCTGCAACGCAAAAATTAACACTGCGTCATTTGCTTTCGCATACTATCGGTTTGCCTTATCATGCTTACACTATTATGGTAGAGGATCATGCGCCATTTGATACACTCAAAGATCATTTAAAGGACTTGGACTTAATCGGTAAACCGGGTGAGTTGTATAGTTATCAAAATGTTGGGTTTAGTTTGATTGGAAGCGTGATTGAAAAAGCTACAGGAAAAAAGCTGGAAGAAGTTTTTATTCAAAAACTTTTTCTCCCGTTGGGGATGAACGATGCTTCCGCTTCCTTTCAAAAAATAATGATGAGCGACAACGTTGCCGTCCCTCATTATATTACAAATCCAATGATGATCTCATCGACATATTATTCAGTGGCTCCGGCAGGCGGAATTAATGCGAGCATTCAAGACATGGCGCTCTGGTTGAAAGCATTAATGGGAACCCAACAAAAGATATTGCCACAGCAAAACATAAACGAAATTTTTGAACCGCAAGTAAGAGCCATTGCTCGTAACCATTATTTCGGGCAATGGAAGAGAGTGCGCAAGTCATACTACGGTTTAGGCTGGCGTGTTATTACTTTTAATAACGATACGATTGAGTACCACGGAGGTTATGTAAATAATTACCGATGTGAAGTGGCCATAAATTTGAAAAAGAAAATAGCCATCGCATTGCTTGTCAATTCGCCAGGCGGCCTTGCCGATCAAGGCGTACCAAAGTTCTTCAAAATATATGATCATTATTTGGATTCAATTAATCATTGGAAACGAAAACCCGTTTTATGAAGATTAGAAATGTTTTCATTATTGCGCTTGTATTGGTTGTTGCCGTGATAATCTTTTACTCATTTCAGGGAAAGGATTTAGGAAATGAGTATGAAGCTGAGATAAGAAAAGAGCGGCAAGCTAAGGATGACTACATGCGTTCGAGCGATGAATCACCATTTGGCGAGGAGAAAAAGAATTGTAAGGGACTAAACTATTTTCCTATTGATTTTAATTATCGCATCAGCGCCAGACTGATTTCGATCGAAAATAAAAAAGTGGTCGTGTTGCCTACTAGTGATAACCTTGAGAAAAAATATTTGGAGTATGCTACAGCAGAATTTGAATTGAATGGAGAACCGAGCAAACTTCTTATTCTTGAAATCATGGAAGAAGGACCATATCGCGGCACATTGTTTTTAGCTTTCGCCGATGCTACCAGCGCCAAGGAAACCTACGGAGCGGGTCGCTATCTCGATGTTAAAAAAGTTCCTGGCGCATCATCAATTATATTGGATTTTAACCAATCCTACAATCCATACTGCGCCTACTCACAAAAATTCTCTTGCCCTTTTCCGCCTAAAGAAAATGTTTTGAAAGTGGCTGTTAGGGCAGGCGAAAAAAATTATCACGATTGAATGACACATTCACAAATATTCTTCTGGCTACTCAAAGTGGTCGGGAGAATTAATGAAGATGTTGTAAATTACCCTTTCAATAAAAAGCTATGTCTATAAAAATTCGCAAGCAAGACGCGCTCGATTATCACACCAAAGGGCAGCCTGGCAAAATAGAAGTTACACCTACGAAGGAGTTAAGCACGCAATTGGATTTGGCGTTAGCTTATTCGCCTGGTGTGGCCGAGCCATGCAAAGAAATTGCGGCCAATCGCGAAGACGTTTATAAATACACGAGCAAAGGAAACCTGGTTGGCGTTATCACCAATGGTACTGCCGTGCTTGGCCTTGGAAACATTGGCCCCGAAGCAGCTAAGCCGGTGATGGAAGGAAAAGCTGTGTTGTTTAAAAAATATGCTGGCATTGATAGTTTCGACATCGAGATCAATGAAGAAGATCCAGATAAATTTATTGAAGTTGTAAAAGCATTGGAACCAACCTTTGGAGGTATCAATCTAGAAGACATTAAGGCACCAGAGTGTTTCAAGATTGAAACAGTGCTTCGAGAAAAGATGAACATTCCGATCATGCATGATGATCAACATGGAACAGCCATCATATCAAGTGCCGCACTGTTGAATGCACTTATTATTGCCGGAAAGAAGATCGAGAAAATTATATTGGTGGTGAATGGTGCTGGAGCGGCAGCGGTTTCGTGTACTAAATTATATCTCGCGCTGGGGTTGAAAAAAGAAAACCTGATCATGTGTGATAGCAAAGGTGTCATTCACAAAGATCGACCAGGCCTCGATGCAAGCAAGCTCGAGTTTGCAACTTCCAGGAAAATCTCAACGCTGCAAGAAGCAATCAAAGGATCAGATGTTTTCATTGGATTGTCAGTAGCTGATATCCTTAAGCCGGAAGACATTTTATCGATGGCAAAAGATCCTATCGTATTTGCATTGGCGAATCCTAATCCAGAGATCTCGTACGATCTTGCAAAACAAACAAGACCAGACATTATCATGGGGACAGGTCGCTCTGATCATCCTAATCAAATCAATAACGTGCTTGGCTTTCCTTACATTTTTCGAGGAGCATTAGATGTAAGAGCGACTGAAATTAATGAAGCGATGAAGTTAGCAGCTGTTCACGCGCTTGCCGAATTAGCAAAGGAACCAGTACCCGACATTGTTTTTCAAGCTTACGGAGTTGATAAAATCCAGTTTGGAAAAGATTACTTGATTCCAAAACCATTGGATCCTCGATTGATCACTACCGTGTCGCCAGCTGTTGCGAAAGCAGCGATGGAATCGGGCATGGCTACCAACCCCATCACTGACTGGGATAAGTACAACATAGAATTGCTCAAGCGAATTGGTATCGATCAAAAGTTAACTTCCCGATTAATTGATCAGGCTAAGAAAAAACCCAAACGGATCTTGTTTGCCGAAGCAGATCATATTAAGATCTTAAAGGCCGCTCAAATTCTAAATGACGAAAACATTGCGCAACCTATTTTGTTGGGGAGCCGAGTTGAAATCGATCGGTTGGTGAAAGAGCACAACCTCGAGTTGGGTGATTGTAAAATCGTTGATCCGCGAGAAGAAAAAGAACTAACAGAAAAGTATGCTCACGTCTATCACGAAAGGCGTGCAAGAAAGGGAGTCAATTATCAGGATGCGTTGCGACAAATGCGCGATCGAAATGTATTTGGAGCGATGATGCTGGAGTTTGGAGAAGCCGATGCGTTGGTATCAGGCTTGACAAGAGATTATTCAAAAACAATTTTACCTTCCCTTCAAATTATTGGAATGGCACAAGGTGTAAAGCGAGTTGCTGGTATGTACATCATCATGAACAAAAAAGGAACTTTCTTTTTTGCTGATTGTACAGT